>Ga0315288_10012225_pt1 | contig 10798 bp, 10 predicted proteins | sample YL17G11_20_MG_FD_203454 | JGI IMG/M metagenome (GOLD analysis project Ga0315288, IMG submission 203454) | Sediment microbial communities from Yellowstone Lake, YNP, Wyoming, USA - YL17G11_20 | ecosystem: Environmental > Aquatic > Freshwater > Lake > Sediment | place: USA: Wyoming | collected...
AACCGCTCATCACAGGTCTTGTTTATCGCTTGGATATTGAGAGGCTAAACAGATATTTATAATAACTGCTAAGGAAACGGTAAAATAGCCGCTATAAATCAGGTTGTAGCAGGGCAAAGCGGTCGGCCTGAACGGTGGTGGCGCGGAGGGCCTCCTCCGCCTCCTTCCGCTTGGCATCCAGACCCGCCTCGTCGCAATTGCGCTCCACCTGAATCGGGTCACCGTGGACCACGATGAGGGTCGTGAACGGAAAGGGGATGATGAACCCGTCCCAGCTTTTCAAGACCTTCCTGCTTCTCGCGCTGCAGGCAATCGGCACGATCGGGCAGCCCGTGCGCTGGGCCAGGGACACCGCGCCCATCTGGAAGTGATAGGCCGGGCCCCTGGGGCCGTCCGGAGTGATGCCCAGGTCGCCTTCCCTGGCCTTCTCGGCCATTTGGAACAGGCCCTCGGTGCCTCCCCTGGTCGTGGAGCCCCGTACCGGAATGTAGCCCAACCGCTTCGTTACCTGCGCGATCAATTCCCCGTCGCGGTGCTGGCTGATGAGGAGGTGCGCGCTCCGGAAGCGGTGAGTGAAAACCAGGCCCAGCATCCGGCTGTGCCAGGAAGCGTAGATGACCTTGCCCGTAGCCTTGCGCGCCTCCTTCACTTTCTCCTCGCCCAGGATGAGGACCTTCCAGGTGTGACCCAGGCCAAGGATGAGGAGCGGCCCTACCATGGAAACGACCAGGAGAAGGAGCTTATTCAGGATGGCTGGTCTCTCCCACCAAGGAAAGGGCGATCTCGGCAGCCTTAGCAGAGGCTCCAGGACCACCCAAAGAGGACACGGCCTTTTTCAACTCCTGCTTGATTTCCTCCCTTTTAGAAGAATTGCCAAGCAGTTCCAGGGCCGCTTTAGCCACCTTGTCCGGGCGAGCCTGGCCCTGGACGAACTCCGGGACGAGACGCTTCCCGGCCACAACGTTGATGAGGGCAATATTGGGAATGGTGACCACTTTTTTCGCAATCTGGTAAGAGAGGAAGGAAGTCCTGTAAAGCACGACCATGGGCGTGCCGAGGATGCCTGTCTCCAAGGTCGCTGACCCTGAGGCCACCAGAACCAGGTCGCTTGAGGCCATGAGTTCATAGGTCAGCCCCTTCACCCTCTTCACCTCTCCGGTCACCGCGAAGTCCTTGTCCTCCAACCCTTCAGCCATGCCCACCACAGGCTGAACATCAGGCTTCTTCTCTTTGATCACCCTTGCCGCCTCAACCATCACAGGAAGTATCTTCTCCACCTCCTGTCTTCGGGAGCCGGGAAGAAGGCCCAGGATGGGCTTCTCGGGAGAGAGGGCTGCTTGGGAGCAGAACTCCTGGCGGGACATTCGGCTCTTCACCACCTCCAGAAGCGGGTGGCCCACGAACTCCACCGGGATACCCTCTTTCTCGTAAATCCCGACTTCAAACTGAAAGGCCACGACCATCTTGTCCACCAGCCGGCGCATCTTTTTCACCCGGCCCCTGCCCCAGGCCCAGACCTGGGGGCTGATGTAATACATCACCGGGATGCCCAAGCGCTTTGCCCGCTCCGCCAGGCGGAGGTTGAACCCCGGATAATCAATCAGGACTAGCAGACCCGGCCTGCGCGCCCGGAGAAGGGACTCCATTTCGTTAAGAACCCGGCTGACGAAGGGCAGATGCTTCACGACCTCCACGAATCCGAGGAAAGCCATTTCCTGGGTCGTGTGCAAAAGCTCCACTCCGGCCTCCCGCATCCGTTCCCCCCCGATGCCGAAGAAGGAAGCCGATGGGTCCTTCTCCTTAACGGCCCGAACGAAGAGGCCGCCGATCAGGTCACCGGAGGACTCACCGGCGATGATGGCGATGGGAATTTTAGATTTTGGATTTTGGATATTAGATTGAGAAGGCAATGCAAATCCTTAATAAATTAAAAGCTTCGCGAGCAGAAGCTCTCTCCTGCGATAGATGATTAGTTTCGAGGGCAGGATGCCCTCGGTTCTGCCGTCAAGATGGCGGCGTTACAGTTAACCCCCCAGATTCATCCGCAGATAAGCACGGAGCATGAAGGCCAACAGAACCAGGGCGATGGAGAGCTTCGTCCGATCCTCGTTCCTCCAGGCCATCTCCCAGCGTGGAGCTATTTCCGTGCACCTTTTAAACCTCCCCTTCCAGGGAACATACTTTGGCACCGAAGCCTTGTATCTCTCGTATTCCTCACCGAAGGCTTCAGCCAAATGCTCTTCCTCCACCCGAATGATGAAATAGTATTGAATCCAGAACAAAATGAAAGCCACAAGAAGCATCCAGGGCATCCAGGCCCAGCCGATGAGACAGAATCCCATAACCAGAAAGAAATTCCCCACATAAAGGGGATGGCGGATGAAGGCATAGGGGCCGTCCGTCACAAGCTGAGGGATGTTCACATCCCTCGCCCGGGTGTATTCCCCGGCATAAGCCACACCCCAGAGGCGGAGGCCCTCGCCCAGAAGAACTAAAGGGAAGCCGATCAAGAAGGACAGGCGGAAGGTCTGAGAAAGGATAAGGACGACGAGGAGCAGGGGGATGGGAGTGTAGCTTCGGACCCTGAACAGAAACTCGCCGATTCTTTTGGTCACTAACCCAACGCCTCCCCTTTCGCTCCCATCTTCTCGAGAACCTGGAGGGCCACCTTGAGAGCGGAGAGACCGTCCTCGCCCGAAACCACTGGCCGGGCGCGGGTCTCCACCACTTTAAGGAAGGAGGTCAGCTCCTTTTTGAGAGGTTCCTCTCCATCTCCCCGGAGCAACTGGAACTCCACCAAGCCTTCCAGCCCCTTGGCCACCGCCTCCTCCGACGTCAACTTGACTCCAGGCTTTCGCTTATAAACCGCGGCCTCCTCCTTCAAGTAGTCCAGGGAGATGTAGGCGTCGGGCTGGAACACCCGGATTTTACGCATGCGCTCGCGTGAGACGCGGGAGGCCGTGAGGTTCGCCACGCACCCCGAGGGAAACTCCAGCCGGGCATTGGCGATGTCCACCTCCCCGGAGAGGACCGGCACGCCAACGGCCTCTATTTTCTTCGGCTCTTCGCCCACGAAGGAGAGGACAAGATCGATATCGTGGATCATCAGCTCCAGGACCACCGAGGTCTCCAGGCCCCTTGCCCCGAACGGCGAGAGGCGCATCGCCTCCACGAACCTCGGGGCTTTGACCAGGCCGATGACCTTCTCCACCGCCCCGTTGAAGCGCTCCACGTGCCCCACCTGGAGGACACGCTTCCTCCGGTGCGCCAGGTCCACGAGCCTCGAGGCCTGGGCCACCGTGGAGCAAATGGGCTTCTCGATGAGGACATCCAAGCCGGCTTCCAGAGCCATCCTGGCGATCTCATAATGGGCCGGGGTGGGCACCGCGATGGAGAGACAGTCCACCCCGGAAAACAAATCGCGGGCCTCGCTCGTGACCCTGCATCCGTACTTCTGGGCTACCTCCCCGGCCCGGCCCGGCGAGGTGTCCGCGACCCCGATGAGCCTGCAGCTCGGAAGCCCGGAATAAATCCGGGCGTGGTGCTGGCCCAGGTGCCCCACGCCCACAACGCCGACCTTAATCATTGGGGAAATCTAAATCCGAAATCCCAAACCGTGAAAACGACACCTTGGCAATGAAATCACTTCCTCCGGCCCAGGCAATAGAACATCGGAAGGACCACGAGACGCTGGTCCTTCTTCAGGGCGTGGGCCTCCTTCTTCTTGAGCTGCTCCAGCTCGGAGCGCTCCCTGACCTCGGACAGGACCTTCAGGAGGAAGTCCCACTCCGCCTCGAACTCGCCCTTCATCTCCAGCTCCTTCCAGACCCGGGCCACAACCCCGACCTGGGTCTCGAGCTTGGCCGCTGTGAAAAAACCGAGGAGCTCACGGCCGACGAACGGGTTCCCCCCCTCGCGCCGGATGGACTGGATATGCAGTCCTCGGAGGCCCAGGTCCGGATTCTCGATCATCCCCCCATAGTCCGGCTCGGCCAAAGCCACGACCCAGCCGTAGGGCCGGGTCACCCGCCGCAGCTCGCTTATAACCTTGTCCCGGTCCTGGGCCCAGAGAAAGAAATAATGACAGAAGACCGCATCGAAGGATTTGTCCTCAAAGGGCAGGCTCGTGGCCTCGCCCTCCTTGATGTTCTCTGCCGAGATCCTGCGCCGGGCCGATTCCACCATCTTGGGGTTCCGGTCCAAGCCTACCGCCCTTCCCCGGATCTTTCCCGCCAGCTCCTGGGTCACCAGGCCTGTGCCGCAACCCACCTCCAGGACATCCCTGAAATGGGCCATGCCCACCTGGCGGTAGACATGTTCGCGGATACCTTTGGTCCAGCGGAACTGGCGCTCTAACTGCCTCTCCCAATCAGCGAAAGTCAGCATGTTTCTCCCTTAAAATAGCAACTTATTTTAAGCGATAAAGCAAAATAAGTCAAGGGGTCGAGGGCAAAGGGGTCACGGGAAGAAGAAAGCAGGAGACCGAATGAAGGGTGGGGTTGAGGAAAATCCCTCAAAGATGACATGGGCAACTTGGAACGGGGTGAGGATTGAGGTCAGATCCATTCCGGATCTCTGACCGTCCTCTCACTCTGGACGTCTCCGGTGTTCAGGGTGGAAGCCGGCTCAAACAGCAGGACATGCACTTCCTCTTCGGCGACCGGGCGATGCTCGACCCCGCGGGTGACAACCAGAAACTCGTCTTCCTCCAGCCACACCTGCTTGTCGCGGAACTCCATCCGGAACCGACCTTTCAGGGTGAGGAACAACTCGTCCTCTTTCTCGTGGAGATGCCAGATGAATGGGCCCTGGAACTTGACCAGCTTGACGCGCTGGCCGTTCAGCTCGGCCACGATCTTCGGCTTCCAGTGCTCGCTGAACAGGGACAGTTTTTCTGCAATATTGACCTTTTCCATGTCCTCCTCCCATTCGTCGTATGTCTGATGATCCCACGGATCAAACGAAATCGTCTCCCCTACACGCCATCTCCATTTTAAACGATAGGTCGAGAAAAGTCAATAACCGCCGGCCGAGGAAAGAAGGCCGGGGCCATACCTCATTGAAAAATCACCAGAAAAGGATTATAATGATACCCGGTCAAGGACTCTAAAAGCCCGGATTTACATGTCCTTGAAGGAAATCCTTCGGGAGTTAATCATGCGCTTGGGAAACCCATCGTTCCTCTCCGGCTTGCTCAAGGGACCCGATCCCCATCGGGGGAAGCGGTCATGAGCGGCCAGATTTTCATTCATTACGCCTATGGTCAATGGCTGACCGTCGTAATCAACATCCTGCTTTTCCTCCTCTTCGCGATCGGATTCATCCAACCCAAGAGGAAATGGGAGTGGGGCTCCATGGGGGCATACCTCGGTTTCCTCGTTGCGCTGTTCACGGAGATGTACGGGTTTCCCCTGACGGTTTACCTTCTGTTAACCTGGCTCGGGGAGGCCTATCCCGTCCTGGACCCTTTTTCCTATCGCAACGGACATCTGCTTCTGGTTCTCCTGGGGCGGTCCCATTCCCGAATCGCCCTGGCCGTATTGAATTTCATCGCTTACGGAATCGTGTTCTCTGGCCTTTTTCTCATCCATAAGGGGTGGTCCCTGATCCACAAGGCCCGGGGCGGCCGACTGGTCCGGGAAGGGGTGTACTCCCGCGTGAGACACCCCCAGTACGCCGGTCTGGCCCTGGTTTCCCTCGGATTCCTTCTCCTGTGGCCGACGCTGACGACCCTGGCCATGGGGCCGATATTGGTATTCTCCTATCATCGGCTGGCGAGCAGGGAGGAGAGGGAATTGGAAAAACGGTTCGGAGAGGAGGCCGCGGAGTACAAACGGACTGTTCCCGCTTTCATCCCGAGATGGAGATAACCGTTGTGCTTTTAACTCGCGTGCTGTCGCCCGGTCCCGCATCAATCATCCATTTCAAAACGATGCCCGGCCTTCTGCGGGGCCCCGCTTGTTGAAACCCCTTTCATCTCGCACTACGCCGAGTTTTTATTTCATCCCGCTCCTTTTGCCAAGCGACTGTACGTTTCTTTCGCGACCACGCCCTTTCAGGGCGGGGGAAGAGGGGGAGGCGAGGTCGAGGGGTTAAGGGTCCGGGACGAGAAAAAGGCTCATCGCCTTGACAGGGGCCCGGCATTTGTGATAAAGTTAACATTCAAACCGGGCCACATGGGCTGGCCGCAGAACGGCAAATAGCTCATCAAACCGCAGGAGTCAAAGGAGGGAACGTGAATATCTACGTGGGTAATTTGTCGTTCGAGGTTACCGATGAGGATCTCCAGCAGGCCTTCAGCGCCTTCGGGCAGATCGCGACCGTGTCTGTGGTCAAGGACAAGTTCACCGGTCAGTCCCGGGGCTTCGGTTTCGTGGAGATGCCCAACCCCGCCGAGGCTCAGGCCGCCATCGCCGGGTTGAACGGCAAGGAGATCAAAGGGCGCGCCCTGAACATCAACGAGGCCCGCCCGCGCACCGAAGGCGAACGGGGTGGAGGAGGCGGAGGCCGTCGGGGTGGAGGAGGCGGAGGCCGTCCGGGTGGAGGAGGCGGAGGCCGCCGGAGAGAACAAGGAGGCGGAGGATACTCCGGTCCGCGTTTCTAAAGAGAAAGTCTATGGAGCATTTGCCTTTCACCGCTCGGAGAAGTTGACTATATCTATTTTTAAACGATCCTCGGCGGAGTTCATCGGCACCTTCTGGCTAGTCCTGGGCGGGTGTGGTAGCGCCGTACTGTCCGCGGCGTTTCCCAACCTGGGCATCGGGCTTCTGGGCGTCGCCCTAGCCTTCGGCCTCACGGTGCTGACCATGGCCTATGCCATCGGACACATCTCCGGGTGCCATCTGAACCCCGCCGTGTCCTTCGGGCTCTGGGCCGGCAGACGCTTTCCCGGCGCAGACCTCCTTCCCTACCTCATCGTCCAAGTCGCCGGTGCGATCGCCGGAGCCGGAATTCTTTATGTGATCGCAAGCGGCGCCTCCGGCTTTGACCTGGCGGGCGGGTTTGCGGCCAACGGGTACGGGGCCCACTCCCCGGGAGGGTATCCGCTCCTCTCAGCGCTGGTGACCGAGGTCGTGCTGACCTTCATGTTCCTGATGATCATCCTGGGCGCTACGGACCGCAGGGCCCCCCAGGGCTTCGCGCCCATCGCCATCGGGCTGGGTTTGACCCTGATCCACCTGATCGGGATTCCGGTCACTAATCTCTCGGTCAATCCCGCGCGGAGCACCGGCCCGGCGATCTTCGTCGGCGGCTGGGCCCTTTCGCAGCTCTGGCTGTTCTGGGTCGCCCCCATCCTGGGGGGCATCCTCGCTGGACTGATCTATCGACTGGCCTTTGAGAAGGAAGGGAAAGGTTAATACCTTCGCATCACCGGAAAACTCTGCCTGGCACGGAACGGCTTTCGTGCCAGGTTTCTTTTGGACCCGCATAGACACCCACGCCTTTGAAAGGCGCGGTGCTCTGTGAAAGTCAGGCTTCGCCTGTCCCGAAAAACGGGAATTTGCTTTCATCCCCGCCTTCATAGACGGGAAGTTCCTGCTGACTTAAAGAAGAGGGCCGCCCGAAAGGGCGGCCCTTGGTCGTTGCTCTCGGCTTATCTCACCTTCACAATGCGCAGGGGTTTGGCGTCCCCGCTCACCGGTCTGAGGAAGTAGACCCCCGGCGCCAGCCCCTCCCCGACCCGGTCGCCCCGGTAGGTCCCGACCTTCCGGCCGGAGACGTCGTAGAGTGCGAACCGCTCGGCCTCATGCCCGGAGAGGGTAGCAAAGGAAGTGAAGGGGTTGGGTTTTGCCGTTAGTCTAACCTCTATCCTCTGACCTCTACCCTCTGCGTTCTCCTCCACCCCTGTACTTCTTCCCAAACTATCCGTCTTGATCAGGTAAACCTGGTAGTAGTTCCCGTAAGAATCTGTCCCTCCAGCAACGATGTAGCCCCCATCCGAAGTTTGCTGGATGGAGTAACCGTAATCGTTGCCCGTCCCCCCGTAGGTCCGAGTCCAGATGGTGTCGCCGGTGGTATTGGTCTTGATCAGGTTGACCTGGCCACTGTTCCCGAAAGAAGTGGTATATCCCGCAACGATGTAGCCGCCATCCGTGGTTTGCTGGACGGAGTAGCCACAATCAAAATTCGTTCCCCCGTAGGTCCGGGTCCAGAGGGTGTCCCCGATAGCATTGGTCTTGACCAGGTAGACCTGGTAGGTGTCCCCGAAAGAACAGGTCCATCCCACGACGATGTAGCCCATGTCCGAGGTCTGCTGGACGGAGTAACCCCTATCGGTGCTCGTCCCCCCGTAGGTCCGGGTCCAGAGGGTGTCCCCGGAGGCGTTGGTCTTGACGAGGTAGACCTGGTAGCCATTCCCGAAAGAATCGGACCCTCCCGCGACGATGTATCCCCCGTCCGAGGTCTGCTGGACAGAGTAACCCCAATCAGTGCTCGTCCCCCCGTAGGTCCGGGTCCAGAGGGTGTCCCCGGAGGCATTGGTCTTGACCAGGTAGACCTGGGGGTTGGTCCCGTTAAAATCGTATGCTCCCGCGACGATGTAGCCCCCGTCCGAGGTTTGCAGAATGGATACTCCCCAATCGGTGCCCGTCCCCCCGTAGGTCCGGGTCCAAAGGGTGTCTCCGGAAGCATTTGTCTTGACGAGGTAGACCTGGGAGGGGAACCCGGTCACTCCCGCGACGATGAAACCCCCATCCGTAGTCTGCTGGACGGAGTAACCATAATCTTCGCCCGCCCCCCCGTAGGTCCGGGTCCAGATGGTGTCCCCATCGGCATTGGTCTTGACGAGATAGACCTGCCATTCGTTCCCGAAAGAAGAGGTTAATCCCGCGACGATGAAACCCCCATCCGTAGTCTGCTGGACGGAGTAACCCTCATCCCAGCTCGTCCCCCCGTAGTTCCTCTCCCACCGCTGCTGGGCGGAGACGGGCGCAGAGGCGGCCAGGGCCAGAAGCATAAAAACCAGAAAAAACCTTCTCATCTCCTCCTCCTTCCCAATTGGGGGTTTTAACCCACCCGGCCAAATTTTAGCCGGGTACTCCCTTTCTCCGATTTCATTAGCTAACCTGTTGCCTTATTTAACCTTAGCATACGACAAATACCTGGCGGTATGTCGCATACGGAAAGCGGTATGCTGCATACGGAAGGCGGTGTGCCGCATACGGAAGGCGGTATGTCGCATACGGAAGGGTGCATGTCACATACGCCCGCCCCGTCTCTCCAGAGCGCGGCTGCCGGCCACTCCAAGCATATCAAACTTCAAGGGGTCTTGTCGAGTAGGGGCACAGCATGCTGTGCCCCTGCTCGGTCTTCAGGCGTTGGACTTGCTGTCCGGGCAGCAGACCTCCGCCATCTGGTTGTACAGCGGGCACCCGCCCCCGCAGAGCGGGATATGCTCGCACTTCTCGCACTTGGCCATCAGAAACCCCCGGTCGCGGAATTTCCTCGCCAACTCGCTCCCCCAGATCGTCTTCCAATCGTCCTTGAGGATGTTCCCCAGGACTTGGAAGTAGCTCTGACAGGGAAGCACGTCTCCGTTGGGCTCTATCGCCATGTTGTACTTGGCCGCGGTGCAGGTCTTCACGCCCAACTCGTTCTCGATGGGATTGAACTGGCAGTACTGGGTCGGGGAGTACCAGATGAGGCGCATTTTGAGCTTCTCGGCTGTCTTGCGGACGCTCTCTAAGATGGGCGAAAGCTCTTCTTCCCTGAACCCGATGTCCGCGGTCTTGGCTCCCCCGGAGTAGATGATCCCGTTTACGGCGAAGGTCGTGACCCCCAGGCCCTGGATGAACTCAACGGTCTTCTCGATGCCCGAAGCGTTCTTCTTGGAGATGGTCGTATTCGTGATCGTATAAACCGGAGTGACCACCGCGTTCTTGATCCCCTCCACGGTCTCCTTGAAGGCCCCCGGCTCCCCGACCATCTCGTCGTGGACCTTCTCGTCGTGGGACTCCAGGGTGATCTGGATGTGGTCCAGGCCCCCCTCTACGAGCTTCTGAAGGAAGGCCTTGTCAGCGAGAGCCCGGCCGTTGGTCAAGAGCCCGGTCACCAGCCCCACTTCCTGGGCGTATTGAACCAGCTCCGCCAGGTTGGGATGAAGGGTCGCTTCCCCGCCGGTGAAGCAGACGTGGGGAGTGCCGATCTCCCAGACCTTGTCCAGGACCTTTTTCCACTCCCTTAGGGAGAGGCTTTTCATGTCCTTGGGCCGTTCCACATAGCAGTGGGAGCATTCCACGTTGCAGCCATAGGTCAAGGCCAGGTCGAAGCGGTAGGGCGCCGAGACCGGCGTGGTAAAAGGCTCGATGCGGTCGATGTCCAGGTAAGTGATCGGGCAGACGTCATCCCGCTCGGCCAGGGCGAAGAGGGTCTCCTTGAGGCGCTGGTAATCGTTTCGCAACTGCTCGCGGGAGACCCCACGGTAGCGCTTCTTCATGGCCTTGACCGCCCGGTCTTTGTCGTCGCCTTCTATGATGTGTTTGGCCAGCTCCGTGGCCGTGGGGTTCAGGTGCAGGATCTTGGAGGCGTTGATGGAGAGGATGCCCTGCCCCCCCTCCTCGATGCGCAGGTGCAGGCGGAAACCCTGCAGGTCCCTCAGCCCGCGGTGGTGCACCAGGCCCGGAGTCAGGGGCTTGTGCTTGGCGAAATACCTCTCGGTCAGTTCCTTTAAGCCCATCTCACTTTGTCCTCACGCGAAAGCGAATCTCGGTTTCGGTCCCGATCGTCTTTCTCTCCCGGAGATATTCCAGGACCACCTGGGCCAGGGAGAGGTCGTAGCTCTGGTAGTCCCGTCCTTTCT
>Ga0315288_10012226_pt1 | contig 10798 bp, 6 predicted proteins | sample YL17G11_20_MG_FD_203454 | JGI IMG/M metagenome (GOLD analysis project Ga0315288, IMG submission 203454) | Sediment microbial communities from Yellowstone Lake, YNP, Wyoming, USA - YL17G11_20 | ecosystem: Environmental > Aquatic > Freshwater > Lake > Sediment | place: USA: Wyoming | collected...
GCAGCTTGCGAAAGCCCTGTTGGCGATCCAACTCGACCTTGCAGTAGTTCGAGCGATTCTGATACCGGAACAGAAGGCCGATCCCGTCGTCGTCCGCGGCATTCAGGGTGGCCGACAGAACGTAGTACGACCAACCGAGGCTGGCGGGCCGGTTCCAATACGCAAAGGTGCCTTTGCGCCCACTCGCGACGCCCGCCGCGGGACCATAAGTGTTGGCAAACTGAACGAAGGCTCCTTCCCAGACACTCCAGCTCGACGGGGTGGCCAGATCCCCTTCATCTACCACGGTCCACCCGTCGAAGATCCCCTCGTTGAAGTCCTGAGCGAGCAGGACGGGGGCATACTCGAAAACGTGCTGCGAATTCAGAAGCACGCTGGGTGGAACAGCGAGATCTTGCACCCCATCAACGGTCAGAGTGTAGGAGGTGTTGACCTTCACCGGGCCGACCCCGGTCAGCGTTACCGAATGGGCGTCGGCCGAGAGGGTTGCCTCGGTGAAGGCGAGGCCGCCGTCCAACGTGTAGTGGGCGGGGTTCTGAGCGCTGAGGGTTTCGGCCGGTCGGTTGAACGTCAATTCGATTTCAGGCGGGTCTCCGTAGGCAAACAGCTTCTCGACGATCAGGGGTCTGGAATCCACATTGTGACTGACGATTGTAAGAGTGGCGGCGGCGGCCGCTGGATCAATCTGATAGTCCTCGTTGGTGGAGCTGAAGATGCCAAGCCGGTCGTACTCGAACTGGTTTTGGTCATTGGTCAAAGAGCGCCCAAGATACGGCGAGAAAGTCTGCACGGCGAATGCATCCCGCGCGGGAAAGAAGTGAACGAGGCGCAAGAAGCCGCCGCCGCCGAGCGGGGCGTACTGGTAGTTGGCGACGATCTGGAATATCCGGTTGCCGGGGTCCGCAACTCCGACCAACCGACCAACCCCGTCCTCTTGCCCCGGAACGTAAGGGGTCGGAATGATGTCCGCGTGGCCATTGAACACGAAGGCAATGTTGGCGTGCCGGCGCAACAGCTTTTCCCAAACGTCAGTTCCGTTGTTCTGTCGTTCCAAAGCCGTCGGGTTCTCGAGGTGTTCAGGCGCTCCCTGCAGCGTGTCGTCCGGGTATAAGTGGGCGTGCGTGAGCACGATCACCCGCCGCTCGGGATGGGCGGCCACCACTTCATTCGCCCAGGTCAGAACCACATCCCGCGGGCCAAACTCCAGAACCAGCAGCATCCAATCCACGCCTCCTGCGGAGAAGAAGTGGTAGCTGTTGTCGAGCTTGCCCGGCTCGAACACGCCGCCAAAGGTGGGGAGTCGCTCGTAGTCCGTCAGTGGAAAGTGGCGGTTGAACCGCTCGGTCAGGTTCAGACGCTGATTCAGCCCGTCGTGGTTGCCCGGGGTGATGGCGTAGGGCACGACCCCGTCGAGCACCCTCATCGCCGCCCGGCCGCGCAGCCATTCGCCTTCCGTGTTCAGGTCCGTGACATCGCCTTCGTGCAACGCGAAGACAATGTTCTCCGCATCCCGGTGCGTCGCGATCCAGTGGGTTTGCGCGAAGAACACCTCAGGTCTCCCGGCGCCGCCTCGCACGACGTAGTATTGAGTGTCCGGCAGGATAGCGAGTGTGAACGGCTCATTTCGCGGGCAGAGTCGGACCTCGACAGTCTCCGGAGGTTCAATTCCCGCATCTTCGATCGGGACGAGCGGGATCGCCACGGAACTCTCCCCGGCGCGGAGGGTCACCGTACCCGGCAGTCCTTGATAGTCCACTGCATTTCCTGCGGTCCCCGCAACCCGGTAGTACACCCTGAGGTCGTTCGACAGATCGGGGTCCGATCGCTCGACCTGGAACTCACCCGGGACTCCGCCTTCTTCGTCGATCACGGGAACGTTGGCCCGGATGCTCACGACTGGCAGATTCGTGTCGCCTCCTAACGCCAGACCGCCGGAGAACCCAATCACCGCCCCCACCAAGCACGATAGAGTCACCGCAGCGGCGCTTGGCCAGATTCGCGTGGATGTCATCTCGTTCATCAGAGGCCAGTCGCTCAGTACTTCGGCACGCTGGGATCGATCGCTTCCGACCAGGCCGTGAGACCGCCCCGGACGCTCTTGACGTGCTTGAAGCCCCGCTCCCGTAGGAATTTCAGCGCCTTGAGCGAGCGGACGCCGGTCTTGCAGCAGAGGTAGTAGGGCTGTTTGGGACTGAGTTCGGGATATCGTTGCGGCAGCACACTCAACGGCAGCAGCGGCACGCCGGCAAGGCGGGCGATCTGATACTCGTGTGGCTCGCGAATATCGAGGACCTGGATGCCGGACCTGGGGTCCTCGAGCGCTTGCTTCATTTCCTGGACGGTGACTTCGTCCGGATGTTGGGTGTCACCGCAGAACTGTGCATAGTCGATGAGTTGGGTGATCGTTGGATGCTCACCGCAGATCGGGCATTTCGGATCGCGGCGGAGTTTGAGTTCCTTGAACTTCATCTCGAGCGCGTTGAACAGGAGCAGGCGGCCGATCAACGGGCTGCCTTTGCCCAGGGCCAGCTTGAGCGCCTCGGTGGCTTGGATGGTCCCAATAAGACCCGGCAGCACGCCCAGCACACCGCTTTCGGCGCAGCTTGGCGCGCTGCCTGGCGGCGGCGGCTCGGGGTAAAGACAGCGGTAGCACGGGCCGCCCAAATGCGGCGCGAAAACGCTCGCCTGGCCTTCGAACCGGAAGATTGAACCGTAGATGTTTGGCCTCTGAAGCAGGACGCAAGCGTCGTTGATCAGGTAGCGGGTCGGGAAGTTGTCCGTGCCGTCCACAACGAGGTCGTAAGGGCGGATGATGGCGAGCGCATTCTCGCGCGTGAGGCGGACGTTGTGGACGACGACCTCGACGTCCGGGTTGAGGGCGTTCAGCGATTCGCGGGCGGACTCGGTCTTGGGTCGGCCGACATCCGGCGTGCGGTGAATGATCTGCCGCTGGAGGTTCGATCGCTCGACGGCGTCGAAATCCGCCACGCCCAGTTTGCCAATGCCGGCGGCGGCCAAATAGAGAAGGACCGGCGAGCCCAGGCCGCCCGTCCCAACGCACAGAACGCGGGTCGAGCGAAGTCGCTGCTGACCGGCCCGGCCCATTTCCGGCAGCGCCAGGTGTCGCGCGTAGCGCTGAACCTCGTCGGGGCTGAGTTGCATGGTCGCCGCAATACCGATGAAGACTAGGGTAGCTTCAGCGTAAATCAAGCCACGAGCCGCGAATGCCGTGAAATCAGACCCCCAACGTGGCGCCCGGCATCTGGCCAAACTGACCTCGCTTCGCCCTTCCCTCGCAGTCGTGCTCGGGAGTGGGTTCCGCCACGGTGAGGCTCCGCCCTCGACGCTGGAGTCCAGCGGGCCGCGCCTGAGGTTGGCCAAGGCCCTGCTAAACAGGTCTGTGGCTTCCTGCCGGCGTGACGTTGGCTGAAGATTTGAGCCACGCGTCGTCGCCAGGCTGGCCACAATTGGGATGCCGTTGTCTCGAATTGCGGTTGGACTCCGGCCGGCGGAACCGGGAAAGAATCTGGTTGAGTCTGTGGCCCAGCGAATTACTTTGGACGCGCGTCGGTGTGATTGACGATGAAGCCTGATTTCACTTTTGCGCTGGAGCAAGCAGGTTGGCCCGCATTCCTCGTGGATGAGTCCGGGACGATCCGCAAAGCCAATGAAGCGGCCATCCTGGTTCTCGGTGCGGTCTTGGAAGGCGACCCGGCCCTCTCCGCCTCCATCTGGTCGCCGGAGAACGGCCTGACGGCGGAGGAATATGTGGCGCGGTTGGAACGGGGAACGCCGCCCGTCACCGTGCTGCGGTTCAGGGTCAAAGGGGGGGCCACCCATAGCTTCCAAACGTTCATCTGCCCGACCCACCGGGAGGGCGAACGCGTCTTCCTGTTCCAACTCCTGCCGGAGGTGCCAGGGGGCCCTCGGAGCTCTCCTGCGCCGAGCACCGTTCCCCCGGCCCTGGAGGCCAGCGCCGCCCAGCGGCAGAAGCTCGAGTGCGCACTCCAGTTGAGCCGGACGGTGTCGCTGGATTTCAACAACGCGCTGACGACGATCCTCGGCCACGCCTCGCTGATCCTGAGCAAGATGGAGCCCACTCATGCCTGGCGGCCGTCGCTGCTGGAGGTGGAAAAGTCCGCGGAGAAGGCCGCTGAGATCGCCCAGGACCTCGCTGACTTTAGCCGCCAGGAGAAGGATACGCACAACCAGGCGCCGGGCAACCTGAACAGCGTGGTTCGACACGCGGTGGAGTTGTTTCAGAAGCCGGGCTCGGCGCACATTCTCTGGACGATGCAGCTCGAGAAGCGGCTGTTCACCGTGACGTTCGAAGAAGCCAAGATGCAGCAGGCGTTCGTCCGAATCCTGGAGAATGCCGTCGACGCCGTGGGGCGCGAAGGCCGAATCACGGTGCGGACCCTGAATCACAGCTTTGCGGATCCGGTGATCAGTCCGACCGTTCAGCTTGCGGCCGGTCACTATGTGTGCGTGGAGATCACCGACAACGGCCACGGGATTCCCCCGGAGATTCTGCCGCGGATCTTCGAGCCGTTCTTCTCGACCAAGAGCACGCCTGAACATCGCGGGCTCGGATTGGCCTGGGTGTACGGCATCGTCACCAACCACGGCGGCATCGTGTCGGTCGTGAGTCCTCCGGGCCAAGGGACCACCGTGCGGGTCTTCCTGCCCGCCCAGGAGAAGATCGTCAAGGATCAGGCCACGAAAGTGGAGGACCTGCGGGGGACGGAAACCGTGCTGTTGGTGGACGATGAGGAAATGGTGTTGACGCTCGGCCGGACGGTGCTGTCCACGTTTGGCTATCGGGTGGTGACCGCGAACAGTGGTCCCCAGGCCCTGCAACTGTTTGGCCAGGCCCCGTCGCAGATCGACCTCGTGGTGACGGACCTGGTCATGCCGGGGATGAGCGGCCGCGAGTTGATCGACTGCCTCCGCCGGTTGTCCCCCACGGTGCCCATCCTCAGCACGAGCGGCTACCTGCGCAGCACCGTTGAGGACGAGTGCTACCTGAGGAAGCCCTTCACCAGCCAGGAACTCCTGCGCAAGGTCAAACAGGTGCTCCTTCAGGCGCGCGTCGCCTCGGCTTGACTCACGCGCCGGTGAGACCTGCGGATGTCCAGCCCAATTGGACGGCGCTCACGAGCTGGCTGAACGCCTCCGGTAAGACGGACGTGTCGGACGCGGAGGCCCCCTCGCATCGCCAGCGCTTCTATCGCGCGCGAACTCCCTGAGCGATGGTTGACCTCTGCGGACTTGGGCTTCCTGCCCTTCTTGCGGCCCTCAACTTCCGGATTCAGGCTGGTCGTCTTCGTGGATGATTCCTGACACCCCGTTCCGGGAACGATGACGAGCAGGACGAGCCACGACCGCGGAAGGCCCATGACAACAGCGGGCGCTCAGGGGCGCATCAGTTCCTGGGGGAAGGTCGCCGCCGGTGAGCCGTCGGCGCGGCCCTTTCGAGAAAACGGATGGCCCTGGAACCCGAGCGCATCGTAGCGGTGATCGTCCGCCAGAATGAACACGATGCGGTGCGGCTTGGCCCCGGGCAGCCGTTCCAAGGCCGGAACCTCCGGTGCGGTCTGAGCCGCCTGGATTGCGCTGCCCAGGGTCGCCACCCCGAGCCAGCCGATCAGCCACCGGGGGAGCGACGCTCGAAGAAGCTGAGTCAACGGTGTGGAATCCTGCTTCGACAATCGCTTGCGACTACTCGTGTTCATACTTCACGATCCAAGGATCTTTCGTCTCCGCCTGAAACCGCCGGAGCCGGGCCTGGAGTTCGCGGAGCACGGATTGGTGCGTTGGGTCGGCGGCAAGGTTGTGAATCTCGTGCGGGTCGGTCTGCACGTCGTCGGCGACCACAAGTACCAGGTTCGGGCGCGGGCCGGCGGGCGCTTCCGCCGGGCGCCCCACGCCAACGAAAGCGAGGAAGAGCAGCCACGTGGCGAGGAATCGGGCGGGGTTCATACCTCGGCAGTCTAGCGGCTCGCCGACGAAGCGCCAGCGATTGTTGCCGGCACGGGGACCTCACGCGACTTCGTAGTCTGCGGCCACGAATTTCGTCGTGTCCACCTGACTCATCATCTCGCCGATGAATTCCGCCTCGCTCGCCGGCAGCGAGTCGAGGGCCTTCTCCATCCGGTCGAGCCAGGGCAGCTCCCGCGGCTGGATCTTGAGCGCGCCGTCCCGGTGGGCGTCGCGCAGGAGCCGAACTGCCGTCCGCGCCGCCGCCTGGGCGGCCGAGTAAGCATCGGGCGCGTTCATGATGGATCGGGCGATGGCGATGGCGCTGTCCGGGCTCAACACGTACGCCTGCGGATCGCGGCGGGCGTCGGACGCCACCATCCACTTCCGATACATCAGGGCGGCGTCGCGGCCCTCGGCGAGGGCCTCGTTCATGAGCCGGCAGTCGTAGATGAGTTGCTCGAGGTAACACGTGGGGGCCATGCCGCCGAGCAGCTTGACGTTCTGCACCGACTCGTTGCTCCAGGTGTCGCAGGTGGCGGCGGCGATGTTGCCCAACGGGCTCAGGTGGGCGCAGGCCGCGGTCTTGCCTTCCATGGCCATCGGGAAACCGGTGATCGCTTTCAGAATCGGGTTCTCATACCCGCAATCCTTGCCCGGCCCCACCGCGCCGCACTCGTAGCACACCAGCGTGCGCACCGCCGACACCGCGCGCACCACCGCGGCGAAGACGCGCGGGATCATTCTCTGTCCGGCCAGGACCATGGCGGTGTTCGCAAAGCCGCAGGCGGTGTCGCCCGCGCAGTGGGCGCCGTGCCGCTGGGCGATCCGGTGCAATTCGGTCCAGAGGAACTTCATGTCGCGCACGCCGAGCACGCTGAGGGCGAAGAGGACACCGCGGAGATCGCCCATTATCAACGCCTCGTCGTGGACCTCCTTGCCGCCGACGGACTCGATGCTGAGGAGTTCGGCGCCGGCCGCGGCGCAGCCTTCGAAGGTCTGCAGCATCGCCTCGCAGAGCCGCCCGGTTCTCATGCGGGGCGGGCGCTCCATTTCGCGCGTGTCGTTCGGGGTGATGCGCAGGACGCTCTTCAGGCCGTGCTTCGCATGCGCGGCCTCCATGGCGTCGAGCAGAAGGCGGGTCAGTTCGATGCCCCAGGTCGGGTTCTCGGTCATCGGGGGCAGGGTTTCGAACTCGACGACCAGGCCGGGCGTCTCGAGCTCGATCGCGCGCTGGAGCGCCCCGGTGATGATCTCCCGGTACTGCCGCCGCACCTCGGGCATCGTGGACCCCTCGACCATCATGGGCGGCAGGGTGAAGTTCAATTCCGGATAGACCGTCCCGCCTCCAATGACCATGCCGCGGCGGGTGGTAAGGGGCGTTGGTGCGATGCCGAACCGCAGTTCGATGGGATCACCGATGGCGAGTTGGGAGAACGATTTCATGGTTCGCTGGCAATCGGAGGATGCAGACGGCCCGTTTCGATCTGGCGGTTCGGGACCGCTGACCGGCGTTCGGCTGGCCGCCGTGGCCGGGCGTGATCCGAGCGTTCACTGTGGCAGACTAACCGTTGGCGTTGGGCCGGGCCATGCACGCATCGCGGATAGGCATGTACGAATCGGGTGCGCGATCCCCCGTGGTGTTGGCCAGACCGCCCGCCGCGCGGGCCGGCCACAATTCATGAGGCTTCCCCGTGCGACGCGGCGGGCTGCGCGAGCCGGAATGCCGACGGCGGAACGCCGTGGAACGCCTTGAATTTCCGAGAGAAATGAAACTGGTCCTGATAGCCAAGCATCGCGGCCACGACCTTCACACTCAGCGACCGGTCCCGGAGCAACTGCGATGCGCGATGGATCCGCAGCAGGTGCAGATACTCGCGGGGCGAGCACCCCGTCTGCTCTTTGAACACCGCTGCGAAGTGGGCCGGCGAAAGGCCCGCCAAGGAAGCCAGGGCGCCCACGTTGAGCGGCTCGCTCAGGCGCTCGCTCAGGTAGCCGATGCTCCGGGCCACTCGACGCTGGCTGTCGGGGGCTTCGTCGTCGCGCGGTTGACGGTGTCGCAGCACCACCGCGATCAAGTGTCCCAGCGCATGGGAAGCCTGCAGGAGGTCCGGGAACGCGAAGCCCCGCTCCAGACAACGCAGCACCTCGGCGAACAACATCACCAACTGCATGTCCTCGCCAATTCTCAGGAGGGGATGCTGGGCGGTCACTCCCAGCTCGGCCAGATAGTCGGGCAGCTCTTGGCCCGCGGCGTGGACCCAATGGATCGTCCACGGCGCGGTGGCCGCGGCCCCGTAAGCGTGGGCAACGGCCGGGGGCAGCACCAGCAGATCGCCCGCGCGAATTGCATGGCGTCGTCCGGCCACTTCACACCAGCCACCCCCCGCGACACAGTAGAGAAGGGTCACGTGATCGCAGTCCCCGGACGGATGCCGGAGATGCCCGGCCGCCTTGGAGGAATAGCCCGCCCCGGTCGCCAGCAGGCTCCGCAACAGCGGCTTGCGCTGTCGCGCCGCCACGATCACCGGCGCTGGCGCGAGCGTCCTCCGCTCGCCCACGAAACCCTGAGGTTTCTCAAAAAGCCGGCCGGTCATGCGAGCGTTACTGAACCCGAATCCGCGAAGGTCTTCAACCTGAAAGCCCGGATTCGACAGAGCCGCCACCAACGGCTCCCAGATTCGCTCACGCCGGGATCCTCGGCCAAGCGACGTTGCTTTGCGCTGAGGCTCCTCGGCGAGAACCGGCCCCGACGGAGGAACTCGATCCCGCCCGCCGCGAAGGACTCCCGGTGGCCGCTCCCCCCCGTCACGGCCGGACTTCCGTCACCCGGTAACTCCTCGTGTGGATCGTCGTCACCACCTTGCCGTCCACCAAGGCGAGCGACTGCTCGATCTTCGGGCCTTTCACGGCGAAACCATTCTGTGGCAGGAGATACTTGCGTCGGCCCAACTTCGCCTCGAACGGGACCGCGCCGAAGTTCACCACCACCTCCGTGCCGTCGGAGAACTTCGTGCGCTGGACCGCCCGGTCGGGCGTGACGAACCCGTGGCTGAGCATCTCGGTGCCAGCAATGACCTCATGGAGCTTGCAGGTGTTGCGGTAGCTGCGCAGGCAGAGCTCGCGGTCGGCGCGCCATCCGCCTTCCCGGTTCGCCCAGAACATCGGGATCGTGCCGTAAAGGACGTTGAAGGCGTCCTTCTTCGGCGTCACCTCGGGCGCGGCCTGGAGCAGGAACTCGCTCGAGTCGCCCCAATACCAGGTCGAGACGATGCAGTCGTGGAACACCAGCTCCCACAGCGGCACGCGGTGTTGGTGGCCGATGCCCCATTTCTCGTAATCGGCCCACTTGCCGAATTTGCCGCCATACGGGTTGTCGAACTCCTGGTCCTTCGACTTCGGCCGCAAGAGCCAGCCCGCGGGCCAGGAGTAGGAACCCCCGCTCATCATTCCCTCGATGTAGTCGAGCTGCGGCACCGCCCAGTAACGGCCGTGCTCGCCGCCGGTAACGAGTCCGAGCGAACGCGTGTACGCCAACAGCCCGGTGCTGGCCTGACGTTTGCCACCACGCGTCAACGGATGAGCGGGATCAAAGCACTCGTAGAGCTCCTCGGCCGTGGCGACGTCGATGAAGCGTCCCACGAACGGGCGTTGGGCCAGGTCCTTGGGGATCACGACGCGCGCCGTGTTCACCGCCACCGCCGGGCAACGCTTCATGTATTGCTGCTTGTCCCAGGTCAGCCACGCCTTCATGCGCTGTCCATCCGCTTGGAGGACCACGTCGCCGGGCACCTGGCCGTGATGGCCGTCGATCTCCTTGCCCGGTTCCACCTGGAGCATGTCGGCGTAGATATCGTAGTTGCTCGTCAGGTAGCCCAGGTCGTTGATCGCTCTCATGTCCTCGGCGGAGGCGCGTCCGTGAATGAGCATCTTCTCGATGCCGGCGGCCTTGGCCTCACGGGCAAACTTCAGCGAGCCGTCGCCCCACAGGTCCGGCGCGCCGAAGAGCCGGGCGATGTTCGGGTTCTGCTTCAACTTCTCGCCGAACGGCACGAGCAGGCCCTGCTCGCGGGCGAATTCGCGAAAGCGCTTGGCCAGCGCCACGTAGCCGCCCTTCGAAGCGAAGTGGTAGAAGAACCGGCGCGGATAGCGGAACTCGCGCTGACTGGCCTGGAACCCGACCTGCGGTGCCCAGACCTCGCGCCCGTCGCGCTGGCTCTTGACGAGGCGAATGCACGCGTCGTCGTCGGTCTCGACGATGAGCGCATAACCATGGCCATCCGAGAGATCGCACACGCCGACCCACGGCATGTCGATGCTCCAGAGGTTGAACCACGTGCGCGGCGGTTTCTCGTTCAGAGGATAGAGATGGCCGTTGCTGTAGTCGGCGACGACCAGAGCGGGGTTCGTCGAGGCGGAGACGAACGGCTCGAGCACGAACAGGTTCTCGATCTTCGCGTGGCGATCCGGCAGATCCACCTCGACGAAGAGGTCGGCTCCCCGGTCACGCAGCGTGAGAGACACGGAGAGCGAGTTCGTGGCACCAGGCTCGAGGGGCACGTCGAAGGCGAGGCCAGGGCCGGGTTGCGGGATGCGTCGCGCATTGCGGAAGACCGGCATCGACTTGGCGTCCGCTGCCGGAGACTGCACCCACTCCCGACCGGTGACTCGGTCGCGGGCGAGGATCGTGCCGGACATCGGCCGGACGAGAACCTGGAGCTGACGGTTCTCGAGCCTCCACTCGCCGCTGTTCTCGGTCACGCGCACGGCGGCGCCCAGTGCCGGCGGCACGAGCAACCCGATCAAGGCAAGGCGGAGA
>Ga0315288_10012227_pt1 | contig 10797 bp, 15 predicted proteins | sample YL17G11_20_MG_FD_203454 | JGI IMG/M metagenome (GOLD analysis project Ga0315288, IMG submission 203454) | Sediment microbial communities from Yellowstone Lake, YNP, Wyoming, USA - YL17G11_20 | ecosystem: Environmental > Aquatic > Freshwater > Lake > Sediment | place: USA: Wyoming | collected...
AACGGAGCACGCACCAGCAGACTACCATCGCGCTCGATGACCAGAGCAATGGTTCTGCGCTTGGTGCGAACGATTTGTTTTATTGCTATCATAAGCTTTCATACTCCAGGGCTTCAGCGCGAGTCAATTCTGCTACTATACTCGCTGCTCGCTGTAATTTTGGGCGGTTAAAACTTTCTGCCTGGCGGTGAAGCTCATTAAGGTCAAAGTTTCCCAGATTTTGCAGACGCAATTCCCGGATGTAGGCAGAGGAATCACTGCCCGGTTGAAGATAAATCCAATCAAGCAAGGCTTTCTCTGGAGTGGCCACAAACGCCTGCTGTCCCCCGCCGAGGTCAGTCAGCCGGTAGCCGCGCAACAAGCTCGGTTTGATATGACGGTATTCATACACTCCCAGGGGTGTTTCCCAACGTGTTGGACGAGCAGTGGTCACACTAACAGTGGTGGGGACGTATTCGGGGATCATACCATAATGTGACAGAGCTGACTGGCAACTGACATAAGAAGCCCGCACCATACGATTGGCAATCACATAAGGATGAGGTTTAACCTTTTGAAAAGGCGGCGCTAATGCATAAAGACCGCGCCGTAACTGGTAAATCCGCCCGTTGGCTGTCCAGCGTGAGAGCTGCAAATGCACTTGAGCCGGCTCTACATCCCCCGCCATTAACAAGGCGGATTCAAAGACCGGCGCATCGCCTACCAATTCAAGCAGGCGTCTAAAGTTCATACGGTTATATTATCATAGATGATAAGTCAATGCAATTTTTGGTGCTATTTTTTCCTTATTCCATCAACCCTTCGATATACTGGCTTCGATGATATTCAAGCTCTCATCAATTTGATCGGGGGTCACAATGAGCGGTGGAATCATGCGCACAACCTGGCCCCATGTCCCTGCCATATTGCCGATGAGACCTGGTGAGGGTCTGGTCTTTCAAAGTAAACGGCGAATGGAAGACGCTGATGGAATGCATATTGGATGGCAAAACGTGCTATCTAAACGATTGGAGCCTTGCCGGAGTCTTAGTGTTGTGGTTCTTCCTGATGCGCTCCTGTTTTAGCACGCCTGGAGGTCTGGTAGATGAGAATGGCGGGTAGGATTAGCGGCCAGATGTGCAGCGCCAGAGGCGTTCCACACTCCGGGCAGGGTAAAGCCAGCAGGGAGATAGTCAGGATTCGCCGCCATTTTGCTGCTTGCTTGGCCTTTGTCATTTTTGGCTTTTGTGTATTTAAATAAATACTGTAGTCTTGTCGTGCCGAAAGGTCAGCAGGCGGACGCCTTCCACCTGCTGGAATGAGGCCCCCTGCCCGATAGTGCGCAGCGCTGCTGGTTCGTCCACGACACGCGAACCGGAGAGGATGGCCGCCCCGTGGGCGAACAGCACTGGCGAGAGAGGCGTACTCGGCCCCAATATCATCACCAACGCTTGCGGCCGGCATAGGGACAACAAGTCGTCCAGCGTGTGGTTGATCAGTGCGGTGCCGGTGATGGCGACCAAGTCGGCCTGGGGAATCAAATCGGCAGCAGCTTCGACGGGATATTCTCCTTCGGTTGGGGTCTGCTCAATCACCCACAAATACCCTACCGCCGGGCGCAATTTAGGAATGAACGGGAAATGCCCTACCAGCGCCACGTTGCGGCCGCGCCCGTGTTCGATCAGCACATCCACAGCGTTGATCTCGACCGCCCGGCTTTCGTCCACGTTGAGCAGTGAGTTGATCGCCGCTACGCCAATGCTGGCTTCCAACAGATTGTCCGAGCGGGCGTATTCGGCCAGTTCGCGGGCACTCTTCTCGTGTAAATGACCCACATCGCGCGCCTGGGCGTGACCGTGGGGCTTGTCACCGGTGATGGTGGAGGCCAACCCGCAGAAGCGGCTGCACACCGCCGTCCAGTGCGCGCCAACCAGCACGGTACGAACCGGCGCGTCCATGTCCAGGTTATCCAGCAAATCATCCAAAATGTTCATCTTAAAAACCCTCCACAATTTTGGAACGATGCGAGACTTCTTCCACCAACACCTCTCGCATCAGGTCACAGATACTGACGATCTTTGGGTTGGCGATCTGATAGACGACATCCTGCGCGTGGCGATGCGCAATGACGACACCGCCATTGCGCAACACACCGAGGCGCCGCGAGATCATCGAATGCGAATGGCCGGTGATGCGGGCAATCTCGGGACCCGTTGAGGCCCATCCCGCAAGACGTGGACAATTTCGATCCGTATGGCGCTGGACATACACCGGCAAAGATCAGCCTGGATTTCAAAAATAGAACGTTGCGACATCTCACACTCCCCAGCCCATCACTCGGGCCAATTGGTAAACGATGACCGCCACGCCGAACGAAATGACCAGCAGCAAACCCACGCTGAAAGCCGGCCATTTCCACGCACCAGTTTCCTGTTTCATCGCTGCCACTGTCGCCGCACAGGGGATGAAGGTTATCAGCACCACCAGGAAAGCCAGCGCGGCCGCCGGGGTCAGGGTTCTGGCGACCTGTTCAGCCAGCCCCAGGTTCGCCTCACTCCCATACAAGACACCCAGCGTCGCAATTACGTTTTCCTTAGCGACAAAACTGGACAGCAAGGCGACAATCAACCGCCAATCCCCCAATCCCAGCCACCGCCCGGCGGGTTCCAGCCAGCGCCCAAACCGGGCGAGCAGACTTCCTTCAACCTCGCCGCCCGGCAGGTAAGCGAGCAGCCAGACTGTGGCCGAGGCCAGCAAAATGATAGTGCCGGCTTTCTTGACGAAAGCCCAGGTGTTGTGCCAGACGTACAAGCCGATGGTACGGGCGTTCGGAAGGTGGTAGAGCGGCATTTCCATGATAAAGGCTGAACGTGCGCCCCTGAGCACACCCCGATTGATCGCAATGCCAATCAAGAGCAGCATGAGGATATCACCGGCCACCATCCCCCACGTGACGGAGGCCGCGTTCTTGCCGAAAAAAGCCGGAGCCAAGAAAGCGATCACTGCCATGCGTCCGGTACACGGCACCAGCGGCATGAGCAGGATGGTCAACAGGCGGGCGCGGGGCTCCTCGACAATGCGCGCCGCCATGCAACCCGGCACATTGCAGCCAAACCCGATGCACAGCGGCAAAAAGGAACGGCCGTGCAGTCCCATCCAGTGCATGAAGCGGTCCATGATATACGCCGACCGCGCCAGATAGCCGACGTCTTCCAGCAGGCCCAAAACGGCAAAGAAGATGACCAGGACGGGCAAGAGCGCCAGCACGGCCCCTGCGCCGGCAATCAGGCCATCCACCAGCAGGCTGGTCAGCCACGCCGGAGCAGGAGCCAGCGCCCAACGCATGCTTGCCGCAAGGAAGGGGATGATCTGCGTGTCGAGCCAGATCACCACCGGCATGGCCGCCGTGTAGGTTAGCCAAAAAATCAGTCCAAAAATGCTCAACAGCAACCCCAGCCCCCAGAATGGGTGGGTGGCGATCTTGTCCAGGCGATCGGTGAGGCTGATTGCGCCGGGCTTAGGCTTTACCATCGCAGCCCGCAGCATGCGCCCGACCCACTCGTAACGCCCGCCGGCAACGTCCAGGTAAGCGTCTTCGTGCTGCTTCAGCAGCGCGTGGATGCGCTCCCACGCCTGCGGTGCGGATTGGCGCACCATCTCGGTTATTTCTGTGTCCCCTTCGAGCAATTTGATTGCCGTCCAGTCTTCCGGATAAAGCGGAATTTTCCCACTGAGCAGGGAGCGAATCTCTGCCAGCACCGGACGGTGCTCGGCGCGGATTTCCGGCCGATTAGGGGCAAAGTCATCGGGGTTCTTCATCAGGCGCAACGCGGCGTCCAGCAACTCACTGACGCCCTTGTTGCGAGAGGCCACCAGAGGTAAGACAGGCACCCCCAGTGCGGCTTGCAGCACATGCGTCTCCACATGAATACCCGCTTGCCCGGCGACGTCCATCATATTCACCCCCACTACAACCCGCACTGGCATGCTCAACAATTCAGCGACCAGGTACAGGTTGCGTTCCAGAGCGGCGGCATTGACGATCGCCACCACCAAGTCTGGTTTCTCACGCAGGAGAAAATCTCGCGCGATGCGCTCTTCTTCGGAGTTTGCCGTCAAGCTGTAGGTGCCGGGCAAATCCACCAGGCGAATCACCTGTCCGTCACGCGTGTACAGGCCGGTCTTCTGCTCCACCGTTTTACCCGGCCAGTTGCCCACGTGCTGGTTCAGCCCGGTGAGAATGTTGAATATGGTGGACTTGCCCACGTTGGGCTGTCCGGCAAGGGCAATTGTGAGAGACGCATCGGACTCGCTCATAGCGCTTCGACCAGCACCTTGAGCGCTTCGCCCCGCCCCAAGGCGACGCGCGTATCTCTCACAGTAACCAGAAGCGGGCCACGCCCGTAATTCTGAAGCAGGGTTACTTCTGTACCTGGTGTGAATCCCAGCGAGACCATCCGGCACATCAACCCACGACCACCCAAAAGGCCAACCACCACGCCCCGTTCCCCTGGCTTTAGACTGCTCAAGGGAGTGTGGCCTGGCTGCGATGGGTTGAATTCTTCCAAGTTTTTACACTTCGACCTTAGCCTCATGATTGGTAGCCCTTTCTTCACGACAGTTGGAACAGTAACCAGTGAGGGACAGGTATACATCCACGACCTGCACACCCTCCCGATCAATCAGAGATTGCACGCCTTCCGTTACAGCAGGAGCTTCGAATTCGATCACTTGTCGGCACCCAATACAGGTGAAGTGATAATGGGGCGCATCTTGTACCGCCTCGAAATGGCCATGTTCTTCACCCAAGCTGTGTTCCTTCACCAGTCCCATCGCTTTCAGCAAAGCCAGCGTCCGGTAAACCGTGGCCAGGCCAATGCGCGGATCGTGGGCTTTGACCCGGTCATGGATAGCCTCGGCATCCAGATGTTCCTGGCTGGCATCGAGCACTTCCAGGATCAATCGCCGCTGGCGGGTCATCCGCAGGCCGTTGGAGCGAATAGCTGTGAGGAATTGTATTTCTCGACTCATGGCATACCTATTGATAATGATTATCATTATCAGTATACACCACATCACAGCCAGAGACAAGTGACATTTGTCCTTGAATTTTCAAAATGTTGTCTCGTCGCTCCACCAGGCGCACCAAACCGTCCCTACCCGTTGGCAGGTCGCGGTGCCTTCAACCCCCTATTTTGAACCGCCTTGTCAGAATCTGGGATTGGATTTGTCATTTCGCTCGACTATTTGCTTTTCATATGAAACAGCGCTATCGTACCGATGCCTGCCAAAATAAAGATAAATTGGCTAATAGCCTGTTTCAATTCAGACTTGTGGTGAAGACCCGGGATCAAATCGGCGATCGCGATGTAAATAAAACTTGCCGCTGAGATGGCCATAACGTAAGGGGTCAACCTCTGCGTTGCTGTCAGAAGGAAGTAAGCCAACAACGCTCCTGGAAATGTGCTTAGACCCGACAGGATATTGTACAGAATCGCTTGGCGCCGCGTATATCCGCTCTCCAACAGGATGGCAAAATCGCCCACCTCCTGAGGCAACTCGTGGGCCAGGATAGCCAGCCCAGTCGCAATCCCCACAGGAATAGAGGCAATAAAGGCGGCCGCGATGGTGACACCATCTACGAAATTGTGAAAGGCATCTCCAACAAGAATAAGGGCGCCGGCGCGCCCGTGTACTTCACACTCCCCGTCGTGACAATGACGCCATACCACGATCTTTTCGAGGACAAAAAAGCCAATAATCCCCGCCAAAACGACGGCGAGAACAGGCGTGGGCTGGGCATGGCTCATGGCGTGGGGAAGAAGCCCCAAAAAGGCCGCCCCTAAGAGGGTGCCCGTCGCATAACTGATCAGGCATGGGACGATGCTATGCCGAATCTTCTCCGGGAACAGCAGGTAAGCGCTTGCCAGAGAGATTGCCCCAACACTACCCAGGAAGCTGAAGCCGATAATTAGAATCAGGATCATTTTTTTCCTCCTCAAATATGTGAAAGTCGTTTCGACCGTGAGGAAGCGCCCGACCAGTTCCGGCGCACCAATGCGCCAGAATCCGGGGTGGACAACAACGCCTCGAACAGGGAAGTTTCAGCCATAGGTCTCGATTTCGTCATGGGTCAGCGCCCTCTGGAAAATTGGCCCTCGCGAGATAAAGAGCACCGCGAAGCCGCTGCCGCGCACCGCCAGCAGACGGTCGCCAGGCTGCACGCCAGACTCCAGCGGCGCTTCGATTCGCCCACCTTCACCGATTTCACTCTGCCCTAAGGCGCGCTGCCGCAAGAGTGTCTGGCTTGCTTCCAGTTTCGCGCGCCGGCCAACACTGAACCCGCCTGAGCGCCGGCTGCCGCGCAGAAAAACCATCGCCTCCCCAGGCTGAAAACTGTATTCGGCGTAGGCTTCGGGTGGGATGACAATTTGCCGGTTCTGTCCAACGACAACCCAACCGAAGACCCATTTGCCGCCTTTTGTTATCTGTGGCATCTTCGCTTCCTTTCATGCAAACCACAGCGCCAGTGTTTACAAACACCGCCTGACTTTCGTCTTGTAATCCCGCCATGCCGGGCCAAACTTGGCCGCCAGCATTTGCTCTTCGACGCGGATGAAAATCCGATCAGTCAGCACGACAAAAATCGGGATGACCAACCAGGGCGTCAGTGTCCTCAGCAGAAGCGCAATTCCGATCAGAATAAGCACAAAGCCGAGATACATCGGGTTGCGCGTGAAGCGGAAGGCGCCATCGGTAAGCAGAACGGTGGGCTCCTGGAAGGGTTTGACGGTGGTATTGGCTTTATGAAAGGCGCTGTCCGCGGCGAGGTTGATGATGACCCCGGCGGCTAACAGAAGCAAGCCAAGAAGGTTCCAAAGTTGAGGAATGATAATGCTCAGTGGAAACAGGAAATGAAGCACCAACATAAGCAACATGGAAATCAACAGGTATTGTGTGGGTAACATCTTTGTGAGTTTCACGGTACCTCCTTTAAATCTTTACAAATTTAGCTCCCGTTGCGCTCCAGAAGCGTTTGCCAATCCGCTCCACCACCTGCGCCCGCCCGCTGAGATGGAGAGTCTGCAAAGCCTCCTGAACCTGTCCCGGCGACCAACGCTCCAGGGCATGGGTCAATTCTTCTTCGCTCATCGGGTGACGGGTTATAACGGCAACCACCGCATCCACTACGTCTTTATATCCTGAAAGGTCAAAATCACCTTCGTTGGGATGGACAACGAGGGACACCTCGCCCAGGATGGCCTGGGCGCGCAGTAAGCCTTCCTCATCGGGGGGCTGTACCCACAACTCGGCTGGCGGACGCGTCGGCAGGTTGATGTGTACCTGGTCCGGGTGGATGGTCTGCAAAATGGCAGCGATCTCTCTCAGGGCCTCTACCGTGTCGTTTAATCCCCGCACCAGCATGACCTCCACCCACAACTGACCTTGATATTCACGACGAAAAGCGGTCAGGCCTTCTACCAACCGTTCAAAGGATACTTCTGGATGGGGACGGTTTATTTTGCGATAAAGATGTGGATTGCCAGCGTCCAGGGTAGGCAGCACGGCTTCGGATGGGGAAAGTTCCTCCCGAACTTCGGGCAGATAGAGCAGCGACCCGTTGGTGATGACCGCTACCGGCAGGCGGGTCAGCACCTTGACCTGCCGGATCAGCCAGCCGATGCTGCTGTGCAGGGTAGATTCGCCCGAGCCGACGAAGGTGACCCAGTCAATTTCACCAGGCGAGTGGGTAGAAAGAGCAGTTTCGACTTCGGCCAAGATGTCGGCATGCGGGAAATATTCGCGCCGTTCGTTGGTCAGCGGGACGCTGCGCCCCAACTGGCAGTAGACGCAATTCCAGTTGCAGGTCTTGAGCGGAATGGTGTCAATGCCCAGGGATTGACCTAGCCGGCGGGAGGGAACGGGGCCAAATACGTAGTTCATCTCATCCTTTTTACTTCGGGCTGGGCGTTAGTCAGTAGTTCAGTTATCTCAGGAGACCAGCAATTCGGTCTAACGTTCCGTTTCAGCCACTTGACGCGGCGGTCAAACTGCATGCACGCTGGAGCGCAAAACCACGTTGCCTTTGTCCGCCCGTCCGTGAGGCACAAAGCGCGGAGTCGGTTGCAAACCAGTATTGTACGAAAGCACATATAACATACCCCGCTTTCAATGAGCATTTCTTCATCCAGCATGTCCGTGTGCCTGAACATGGTTCACAGAAATAATACAATTGTTGCTATTACCAATCCGGCTATAGCTGATAAAACGCTTCCTATCAAGAAACCTCGAAAGTGAAAAAGATAATCCTTGTACCCTGCCATCCCTTCTGTCCCCGTAATAACCAAAAACCCGGGTGTAATCGTACAGAACATCAACCAGTCAAGAATTAGCCAGTCAACCAGGTTGAAGATGAAAGCAACGCTAAAAGAGTTGATAAAAAGCACCCAGAAGGGAATTTGCCCTTGAGTTTGATATTTCATGGTCAAGGATGACACAAAGGGAATAGCCACAAGCAAAAGAAGGAAGGGTATTCCCAGTACGAGGGAAAGGTGTTTTTCTTGTGGTGTTTTAGGTGGTACTTTAGCCTGCACATCTTTGGGATAATCCTGAAGCCAGATACGCGGGTTGAGCCGAAGCGTGACAATGATAAAGAGTGAGGCCAGAACTGACAGAATTGCTCCATCAACGATTATCCTAGTGATATTAAGCATAGCACTTACCTCCTGGTGTTCTGTTTATTTCCCAGAACCATTGTCGGCGGACTGAAAATATTCACACTGCTCGTTGGTCAGCGGGACGCTGCGCCCCAATTGGCAATAGACACAGTTCCAGTTGCAGGTCTTGAGCGGGATGGTGTCAATCCCCAGGGATTGACCCAGCCGGCGGGAGGGGACAGGACCAAAAACATACCTCATAGGTTCGCTCCAATTTCATTATCAGCCGATCCCTTCCGCGCTAAAGCGGATTGTGCCAAGACTTGCATTCCTACCGGCTGCTTGATGTGATCCGCAATCACAAAACATTTGACCTTGAACAAAAAGAAGAGATTGCCTGGTTCGTTGCTAAGAGTCTCAAAATTCCCCTGTCCCTTGGCAATGATCAAGTAGGCATCGGTAAAGCGACGGCGAAATTCCTGGTGACAATCATTTAAGATAGTACCCGGGGCGTCCGAACCATTGTCGATAACCTCGACAATTTTATCAAGTCCCACCGCCCGCGCGTCTATCAGCGTGGCATCGTTAATGACAGGAGCGCCGCGCACGACAACTGTAACGCGCTCTGGCGAAATTTGCTCAACCAGAAGGCGATCAAAGGCGATTTCGCCCGCATTGTCAGCCAGATACAAGATGGATTGCGCTTCGGCAATAGCCTGACGAAACCTGTCTAATTCTCCAAAAAACGGCGCTGTAAAGGCTTGATTCACCGCCTGACGCACATCCGTCTCCGTCAGGTTCCCGTTTACTCCCATGTCCATGACATTTCCCGCAATTGCCAAACGGACCGCCATCCCCAGCGGGTCATTGGCAGACTCGACCTCGGCTCTGAGCGTAGGTATCAATTCCAGAGCGAGACTATTCAACCGGTCCTTTGCCTGCCGATACGGATCGTCCACGCCCGTGATCTCACGTAACTGCCTGTGGATACGTTGCGCCATTGCAGGCGGGGTCTGATTTAAGTCCATCTCTCCAGCCCAACGCAGGACATCGCGGACGATTTGCTCATGGACAGCGGAATCCGTGGACACCAACCTTGCCGCATCCAGGGCTTGTCGCAAGATGCAGGGAATACAATCCAGGGAAGTCTTCATGCTCAATCGTAAGCCTTGCGAGTCGCTTCATCCGTCATGGTTGGCGCTAGAAGCGACTGCCATTCATCAGCATCTTCTGACGACTTCCTGTCGTATGTCCCCAGACTCGTGTGCAGGTCCAAATATTTTTTGGGGATGGGATGCGTACCTACGACAACCTTTACCCCATCATGTTTTTCAAGGAAAGCTTTGAACGTATGGATATAAGGGCAGGGGGGATAGCCAACCAGCAGACCGGTAGCCAGGTGGATAACCTGCGCCCCATTCTTCACCATTTCCTCTCCAGTGTATTCGACGTTGCCGCCTGGGCACCCGTCACAAGTGGTGTACCCCACCAGTTCAATTTCTGAATCAGCGTATTGACGGAATGCGCCTTCCTTGTTCCTCATCGCCCGCAGGCATTTCCCACCGGCGCAGGTTCGATATCGGTTGCAAATAATGATTCCGATCTTAACTTTGGTATTCATTTCTTTCTCCTTTATCATGTGAGGTTGATCGTGTTTCGTTTTCTGCGAAGCGACTTCCTGTCGCCGTCGCCTGAACAGGAAGTTCACTCAGGCAGGATAACGCCCTGCCATAGGTACTGCTTCGATAAAGGCTTTCAGCAGCGCCGGGATTTCTGCCAGTTCTACTGATTCAACCAGTCCAGCGTCGCACAGGGTAGTCACCTGCGGGTCAATTGGCAGTTGCGCCAACAGCGGCGCGCCGGCGGTCAGCATGACCTCGGAGACGTGGCTGGGGCCAAAAATGAAATGCTGCTTGCCGGTGTCTTGACAGACGAAGTAAGCCATATTCTCCACAACGCCAACAATGGGTATCTTGACAGCTTGCGCCATGTGAACTGCCTTGCGCACGATCATCGCCGCCAGGCTTTGTGGGATAGTGACCATCACGATCCCGTTGACCGGCAGTGACTGCATGGTCGTCAGGGCAGCATCCGAGGTGCCAGGGGGCAAATCAACCAGCAAATAATCCAGATCGCTCCACAGGACGTCCTCCCAAAGTTG
>Ga0315288_10012228_pt1 | contig 10797 bp, 8 predicted proteins | sample YL17G11_20_MG_FD_203454 | JGI IMG/M metagenome (GOLD analysis project Ga0315288, IMG submission 203454) | Sediment microbial communities from Yellowstone Lake, YNP, Wyoming, USA - YL17G11_20 | ecosystem: Environmental > Aquatic > Freshwater > Lake > Sediment | place: USA: Wyoming | collected...
CATCCCGCACTTTTGCTATCACAAGAAGCTGACCATCGCGGCCAATTGCCGGATGTGCCTGGTCGAGGTCGAGAAGGCGCCCAAGCCGATGCCGGCCTGCGCCACGCCGGCGACCAATGGCATGGTTGTGCGCACCAAGAGCGACAAGGCACTCAAGGCGCAGCAGTCGGTGATGGAGTTCCTGCTCATCAACCACCCGCTGGACTGCCCGATCTGCGATCAAGGGGGCGAGTGCCAACTGCAGGACCTTGCGGTCGGCTATGGCGGCTCCTCTTCGCGCTATACCGAAGACAAGCGCGTCGTCTTGCACAAGGACGTCGGCCCGCTGATCTCGATGCAGGAGATGACGCGCTGCATCCACTGCACGCGTTGCGTGCGCTTCGGCCAGGAAGTGGCCGGCGTGATGGAGCTGGGCATGATCCACCGCGGCGAGCACAGCGAAATCACCACCATGCTCGGCGACACGATCGACTCCGAGTTGTCGGGCAACATGATCGACATCTGCCCGGTCGGCGCGCTGACCAGCAAACCCTTCCGCTACAGCGCGCGCACCTGGGAGCTGTCGCGCCGCAAGAGCATCAGCCCGCACGACTCCACCGGCGCGAACCTGATCGTGCAGGTCAAGGCGAATCGGGTCATGCGCGTGGTGCCGCTCGAGAACGAAGACGTCAACGAGTGCTGGATCGCGGACCGCGATCGCTTCTCGTACGAGGCCCTCGACGGCGAACAACGGCTGACGCAGCCGATGATCAAGCAGGGCGGTGCCTGGCAGGCGGTGGACTGGACTACGGCGCTGGCTTACGTGGCCGATGGTCTGAAGCGCATCCACGGCGAGTTCGGCGCTGCCTCGATCGGTGCCCTCGGTTCGGCGAACGCCACGGTCGAAGAACTGCACTTGCTGGCCAAGCTGGTGCGCGGGCTGGGCAGCGAGAACATCGACCATCGCACGCGCCATGCCGACTTTGCCAACCGTGCCGAGCCTGGCCAGGCACGCTGGCTCGGCACGAGCATTGCGTCGCTGTCGACCGTGCAGCGGGCCTTGGTGGTCGGCTCGTTCCTGCGCAAGGACCACCCGTTGTTCGCACAACGGTTGCGCCAGGCGGCACGCCGCGGCGCGCAGGTGCACAGCCTGCACGCTGTGCATGACGACTGGGCGATACCGCTGGCCACGCCATTCACGGCAGCGCCAAGTGCGTGGGCAGGAGCCCTGGCGCAAGTGGCTGCGGCCATCGCGCACAACAAGGGCATCGCGGCACCGGCGGCGGCCGATCCGAGCGCGGCCGCGCAGAAGATCGCGACCTCGTTGCTCAGCGGCGAGCGCAAGGCCGTGTTGCTCGGCAATGCCGCCGCACAACACCCGCAGGCCTCGCAGTTGCTGGCGCTGGCGCAGTGGATCGCGGCCGAAGTTGGCGCCTGGGTCGGCTATCTCGGTGAAGCGGCCAACAGCGTCGGCGCGCAATGGGTCGCTGCGCTGCCGGGTGACGGCGGGCTCAACGCCGGCCAGATGCTCACGCAGTCGATGAAGGCCATGCTGTTGCTCGGTGTGGAACCGGCCTACGATGCGGCCGATGCGGCGGCCGCGCGCACTGCACTGCAAGGGGCCGGCTTGGTCGTGTCATTGAGCCCGTTCAGCAACGCCAATGCCGAGTTCGCCGATGTGCTGCTGCCGGTGGCGCCCTTCAGCGAGACCGCCGGTGCCTTCGTCAATGCCGAAGGCCGCGTGCAGAGCTTCCATGCTGTCGTGCGCCCGCTCGGCGAAACACGCCCGGCCTGGAAGGTGTTGCGCGTGCTCGGCAACCTGCTCGGACTGGCCGGCTTCGAGCAGGCCACCGCCGACGAGGTTCGCGCCGAAGCGCTGGGAGATCTGGGCCTGCTCGCCTCGAGGCTCGACAACCGCAGCGCCGCAGCCCTGACCACGGCGCCGGTGTCTGTCGCGCTCGCGGCGGACTTCGAACGAGTGGCCGACGTGCCGGTCTATTCGAGCGACGCGCTGGTGCGACGTGCGCCCTCGCTGCAAGCGACGGCTGACGCGAAGCCGCCCGTCGTCGGTTTGCCCAGCGCGTTGTGGCTGCAATTGGGGCTGAAGCCTGGCGACGCCGTGCGCGTGAGCCAGGGCCAGGCCAGCGCCACGCTGCCGGCGCGCGAAGACGCCACGCTGGCGGCCAAGGCCGTGCGCATCGCCGCCGGCCACGCGAGCACCGCCACGCTCGGTGCGATGTTCGGTCGGGTCCAGGTCGAGAGGGCCGGCCCATGATCGAGTCGTTCACGCACGCCGGCGAGCAATGGCTCGGCCCGACCCTGTGGCTGGTGGCCTGGAGCCTGATCAAGATCATCGCCGTGCTGCTGCCGCTGCTGGGCTGCGTGGCCTACCTGACACTGTGGGAGCGCAAGGCCATCGGCTGGACGCAGATCCGCCCCGGCCCGAACCGCGTCGGCCCCTGGGGCCTGCTGACGCCGATCGCCGATGCGGTCAAGCTGATCTTCAAGGAGATCATCCGCCCGACAGCGGCCAACAAGGCCCTGTTCTTCCTCGGCCCGGTGATGACGATCATGCCGGCGCTGGCGGCCTGGGCGGTGATCCCGTTCGGCCCCGACGTGGCGCTGGCCAACGTCAACGCCGGCCTGTTGTTCCTGATGGCCATCACCTCGATGGAGGTCTACGGCGTGATCATCGCCGGCTGGGCCTCGAACTCGAAGTACGCCTTCCTCGGCGCGCTGCGCGCGTCGGCGCAGATGGTGTCCTACGAGATCGCGATGGGCTTCGCCCTGGTCGTCGTGCTGATGGTCGCCGGCAGCATGAACATGACCGACATCGTGATGAGCCAGTCGCGCGGCACCGCGGCGTCGATGGGCCTGAACTTCCTGTCCTGGAACTGGCTGCCGCTGCTGCCGATCTTTGCGGTCTATTTCATCGCCGGGCTGGCCGAAACCAACCGCCACCCCTTCGACGTCGTCGAGGGCGAATCGGAGATCGTCGCCGGCCACATGATCGAGTACTCGGGCATGAGCTTCGCGATGTTCTTTCTGGCCGAGTACGCCAACATGATCCTGGTCAGCATGCTGTGCGTGCTGCTGTTCCTGGGCGGCTGGTTGCCGCCCATTGATTCCGCGCTGTTCAACTGGATCCCGGGCTGGATCTGGCTCGGCCTGAAGGTCTTCGTCGTCGTCACGATGTTCCTGTGGGTGCGCGCCACGTTCCCGCGCTACCGCTACGACCAGATCATGCGCCTGGGCTGGAAGATCTTCATCCCGGTCACGCTGGTCTGGCTGGTGGTGGTCGGGCTGTGGATCCAGTCGCCCTGGAACATCTGGAAATAGGAGGCGCACGGATGTCCGCACTCGCCGCCGTCAAAGACTTCACCAGCAGCTTCTTGCTGACCGAGTTGTTCAAGGGCATGGCCATCACCGGCCGGCACTTCTTCTCGCGCAGGATCACGGTGCAGTTTCCCGAAGAGAAGACGCCGCAATCGCCGCGATTTCGCGGCCTGCACGCGCTGCGCCGCTATGACAACGGCGAGGAGCGCTGCATCGCCTGCAAGCTGTGCGAGGCGGTATGCCCGGCGCTGGCCATCACGATCGAGTCCGACCTGCGCGCCGACGGCAGCCGCCGCACCACGCGCTACGACATCGACCTGACCAAGTGCATCTTCTGCGGCTTCTGCGAAGAGAGCTGCCCGGTCGACTCGATCGTCGAGACGCACATCCTCGAGTACCACGGCGAGAAGCGCGGTGACCTGTACTTCACCAAGGACATGCTGCTGGCCGTCGGCGATCGCTACGAAAAAGAAATCGCCGCGGCCAAGGCGGCCGATGCTCCCTACCGCTGAACACGATGGATACGACCACGGCCCTGTTCTACGTCTTCTCCGCGGTGCTGCTCGGCGCCGCGTTCGGCGTCATCACCGCGCGCAGCACCGTGCATGGGGCGCTGTACCTGGTGCTGGCCTTCTTCAGCGCCGCCTGCGTCTGGATGCTGCTGAAGGCCGAGTTCCTGGCCATCGCGTTGGTGCTGGTGTACGTCGGCGCGGTGATGGTGCTGTTCCTATTCGTGGTGATGATGCTGGACATCAACACCGACAGCCTGCGTCAGAACTTCTGGCGCCACTTTCCGCTGGCCGGCCTGGTGGGGGCCTTGATCGCGCTCGAGATGACCCTCGTGTTGCGCGGTGGCTTCGACCTTGCGCTGGCCAAGCCGCTGTCCGCTGCCGAACTGAAGCTGGGCAACACCAAGCTGCTCGGCATCGAGGTCTACACCAACTACCTGTACCCGCTGCAACTCGCCGCCGTGCTGCTGCTGGTGGCCATCATCGCCGCGATTGCGCTGACGCTGCGCGAACGCAAGGATTCGCGGCACCTGGATGCTTCGCAGCAGGTCCGTGCCAAGAAGGCCGACCGCGTGCGCCTGGTGAAGATGGCGGCCGTGATCGAGCAGCCTTCGGCACCCGCTGCGCCCCCCGCGCCGGAGAAAAGCTGATGGCCGGCACCGTGACCCTGTCGCATTTCCTGTCGCTCGGCGCGATCCTGTTTGCGCTGGCGGTGATCGGCATCTTCCTGAATCGCCGCAACCTGATCGTGCTGCTGATGGCCATCGAATTGATGCTGCTGGCCGTGAACCTGAACTTCGTCGCCTTCTCGCACTACCTGGGCGACATGGACGGTCAGGTGTTCGTGTTCTTCATCCTCACCGTGGCGGCCGCCGAATCGGCGATCGGCCTGGCAATCCTCGTGGTGCTGTTCCGCAACCGCGAGTCGATCAACGTGCAGGAACTCGACAGCTTGAAGGGCTGATCGATGATGCTGAACCCCCAAGCGCACATTCGTTCGCGGCCCCCCGAGGGGGCGCAGGCCGCCCTTCGGGCGGCCCGGAGCGCGGCCTGACCATGTCTGCAACGATCTCCCAGAACCTGCTGCTGACGGCGGCGCTGGCACCGCTAGTCGGTGCCGTGGCGGCCGGCTTTTTCGGTCGCACGATCGGACGCCGTGGCGCGCACATGGTCACGATCCTCGGCGTGCTGTTGTCGTTCATCGTCTCGGCCATGGTCCTGAAGCAGGTCGCGATCGACGGCGCGCGCTTCAACGCCACGATCTATGAGTGGATGGTGGTCGGCGGCCTGAAGATGGAGATCGGCTTCCTGGTCGACGGCCTGACGGCGATGATGATGGCGGTGGTGACCTTCGTGTCCCTGATGGTCCACATCTACACCATCGGCTACATGGAAGACGACGACGGCTACCAGCGCTTCTTCGCCTACATCTCGCTGTTCACCTTCAGCATGCTGATGCTGGTGATGAGCAACAACTTCCTGCAGCTGTTCTTCGGCTGGGAAGCGGTGGGCCTGGTGTCCTACCTCCTGATCGGCTTCTGGTTCAAGAAACCGACGGCGATCGTCGCCAACATGAAGGCCTTCATCGTCAACCGGGTCGGCGATTTCGGCTTCATCCTCGGCATCGGCCTGATCGTGGCCTACGCCGGCACGCTCAATTACGCTGAGGCGTTTGCCAAGGGCAGCGATCTGTCGCGCATCGTGTTTCCGGGCAGCGACTGGATGCTGATCACCGTGGCCTGCATCTGCCTGTTCATCGGCGCGATGGGCAAGAGCGCGCAGTTTCCGCTGCATGTCTGGCTGCCCGATTCGATGGAAGGCCCGACCCCGATCTCGGCGCTGATCCACGCCGCCACGATGGTCACGGCCGGCATCTTCATGGTGGCGCGGATGTCGCCGCTGTTCGAGCTCTCGGACACGGCGCTGAGCTTCGTGCTGGTCATCGGCGCCATCACGGCGCTGTTCATGGGCTTTCTGGGCATCATCCAGAACGACATCAAGCGCGTGGTGGCCTATTCGACCCTCAGCCAGCTGGGCTACATGACGGTGGCGCTCGGCGCGTCGGCCTACTCGGTCGCCGTGTTCCACCTGATGACGCACGCCTTCTTCAAGGCGCTGCTGTTCCTGGCTGCCGGCTCGGTGATCATCGGCATGCACCACGACCAGGACATCCGCAACATGGGCGGCCTGCGCAAGCACATGCGCATCACCTGGATCACCTCGCTGGTGGGTTCGCTGGCGCTGATCGGCACGCCGCTGTTCTCGGGCTTCTACAGCAAGGACAGCATCATCGAGGCGGTGCACGCCAGCCACCTGCCGGGGGCGGGGTTCGCGTACTTCGCGGTCGTCGCCGGCGTGTTCGTCACGGCCTTCTACTCGTTCCGGATGTACTTCCTGGTCTTCCACGGCGAGGAACGCTTCCATCACAAGCCTTACCCCGGCGAGCACGACCCTCACGAGGGCGACGAGCCCCACCACGACGCGACGCCGCACGAGTCGCCGTGGGTCGTTACCGCGCCGCTGATCCTGCTGGCCGTGCCCTCGGCGGTGATCGGTTACGTGACCATCCAGCCGATGCTGTTCGGCGACTTCTTCAATGGCGCGATCGTCAACGACATCGCGCGCCACCCGGCCATGCAGGAACTGGCGTCGCATTTCCACACCGCCGGTGGGATGGCGATGCACTCGCTGCAGACGGTGCCGCTGTGGCTGGCGGTGGCCGGCGTCGTCGCGGCCTGGTGGTTCTATCTGAAGCAGCCGGCGATTCCGGCCGCGATCAAGGCCCGCTTCGAATGGGTCTACCGCCTGCTCGACAACAAGTACTACATGGACTGGTTCAACGAGCATGTACTCGCCGCTGGTGCGCGCCTGACCGGCCTGGGCCTGTGGAAGGGCGGCGATGTCGGCCTGATCGACGGTGCGCTGGTCAACGGTTCGGCGCGCGCCGTCGGTGTGGTGGCGCAACTCACCCGCCGCCTGCAGACCGGCTACCTGTACTTCTATGCGCTGGTCATGCTGCTGGGTTTGTTCGGCCTGATGACCTGGCAGTTGTGGCCGCAGGTCCGCCGCCTGTTCGGATTGTGATGAACGACCCCCGTAGCGCCTGCGGCGCTCCCCCTCAAGGGGGCACCGCCAACGGACCGGCAGAGCCGGATCCGCGGCGGTCGCTTGGAAGACCGCCTGCGGCACTCACAAGAAATGTAGGCATGGCATGGGCTTGTTGAGCGTTGCGATCTGGCTGCCGATCCTGGTGGGCGGCGTGCTGCTCGCGCTCGGCCGCGACGAGCACGCGGGGGCGGTGCGCTGGCTCGCCCTGACTGGCGCCGTGGCCAGCTTCCTGGTGACGATTCCGCTGGTCACCCGCTTCGACGTCACCAGCGCGGCCATGCAGTTCGAGGAAAGGCTGTCGTGGATCGAGCGCTTCAAGGTCTTCTACCACCTGGGCGTCGATGGCATTTCGGTCTGGTTCGCGCTGCTCACGGCCTTCATCACCGTCATTGTCGTCATCTCGGCCTGGCAGGTGATCACCGAGCGCGTGAACCAGTACATGGGCGCCTTCCTGATCCTGTCGGGCCTGATGGTCGGGGTGTTCAGCGCGCTCGACGGCCTGCTGTTCTATGTCTTCTTCGAGGCCACGCTGATCCCGATGTACATCATCATCGGCGTCTGGGGCGGGCCGAACCGCGTCTACGCGGCGTTCAAGTTCTTCCTCTACACGCTGCTCGGCTCGCTGCTGATGCTGATCGCGCTGCTGTACCTGTATTTCAAGTCGGGGGGCAGTTTCGCCATCCTCGATTGGCACAAGCTGCCGCTGCCGTTGTCGGCCCAGAGTCTGCTGTTCTTCGCCTTCTTCGCCGCCTTCTCGGTCAAGGTGCCGATGTGGCCGGTGCACACCTGGCTGCCCGACGCCCACGTCGAGGCGCCCACCGGCGGGTCGGTGGTGCTGGCCGCGATCATGCTGAAGCTGGGGGCGTACGGCTTCCTGCGCTTCTCGTTGCCGATCGCGCCCGATGCCAGCCGGGAATGGGCCTGGTTCATCATCGCGCTGAGCCTGATTGCGGTCATTTACATCGGCCTGGTGGCGCTGGTGCAGCAGGACATGAAGAAGCTGGTGGCCTATTCGTCGATCGCGCACATGGGTTTCGTCACGCTTGGCTTCTTCATCTTCAGCGAACTCGGCGTGTCGGGTGGCATCGTGCAGATGATCAGCCACGGCTTCATCTCGGGCGCGATGTTCCTGTGCATCGGCGTGCTGTACGACCGCATGCACTCGCGCGCGATTGCCGACTACGGCGGCGTGGTCAACACGATGCCCAAGTTCGCGGCCTTCGCGGTGTTCTTTGCCATGGCCAACTGCGGCCTGCCAGGCACCAGCGGCTTCGTCGGCGAGTGGATGGTGATCCTCGGTACCGTGAAGGCCAACTTCTGGCTTGCCGCGTTGGCCGCCACCGCGCTGGTCTTCGGCGCCGCCTACAACCTGTGGATGGTCAAGCGGGTGTACTTCGGCGAGGTCGCCAATCAACAGGTCAAGGAGCTCGCCGACATCGATGGCCGCGAATTCCTGATGTTGGCGTTGCTGGCCGTTGCCGTGCTGTGGATGGGCGTGTATCCGAAACCCTTCTCCGACGTGATGCACCAGTCCGTCACCCAGCTGCTGCTGCATGTGGCGCAGACCAAGCTCAACTGACTCATGAACTGGCCGGTCCTCTACCCTGAAATCGTGCTCTTGGCGATGGCCTGCGTCATCGCCATCGTCGATCTGTTCGTCGCCGATCCGGCGCGCCGCCTCACCTTCTGGCTGACCCAGGCCACGCTGGCCGCGGTGGCCCTGCTGCACCTGGATGCGCTCAACGCCGGCCAATCGCTGTACGGCATGCAGGGCATGGTCGTCTCTGATCCGCTCGGCCACCTGCTGGCGTCGTTCGCCGCGCTGTCGGTGATGGTCACGATGGCCTACGCCCAACCTTATATCGGCCCGCGCGACATGTGCAAGGGCGAGTTCTTCACGCTGTCGATGTTCGCGCTGCTCGGCGTGTGCGTGATGGTCTCGGCCAACAACTTCCTGGTGGTCTACCTCGGTCTGGAGTTGATGAGCCTGTCGCTGTATGCGCTGACGGCGCTGCGTCGCGACCATGCGCAGTCGACCGAAGCGGCGATGAAGTACTTCGTGCTCGGCGCGCTGGCTTCGGGCTTCCTGCTCTACGGCCTGTCGATGATGTACGGCGCCACCGGCACGCTGGACATTCCCCGGGTCTTCGAGAGTATCGGCCGGGGCCAGGCCAACCCGCAGGTGCTGACCTTCGGCCTGGTGTTCATCGTCGCCGGCCTGGGTTTCAAGTTCGGCGCTGCGCCGTTCCACATGTGGGTTCCCGATGTCTACCACGGCGCGCCGACCGCAGTCACGCTGCTGATTGCCGGCGCGCCCAAGCTGGCGGCCTTCGGCATCGCGATCCGCTTGTTGGTCGAAGGCCTGCTCGGGCTGGCCACCGACTGGCAACAGATGCTGGTGGTGCTGGCGGTGGCGTCGCTGTGCATCGGCAACCTGGCAGCGATCGCGCAGACCAATCTGAAGCGGCTGCTGGCCTACTCGGCCATCGCGCAGATCGGTTTCGTGCTGCTCGCACTCAGCGCGGGCGTGATCAGTGGCAACACGCTGTCGGCGGGCAACGCCTACAGCTCGGCGCTGTTCTACCTGGTCACCTACGTGCTGACCACGCTGGGCTCGTTCGGCGTGGTCATGCTGCTGTCGCGCCAGGGCTTCGAGAGCGAAGAGATCAGCGACCTGGCCGGCTTGAACCAGCGCAGTCCGTGGCTGGCGGCGGTGATGGCCCTGTTCATGTTCTCGCTGGCCGGCATCCCGCCGCTGGTCGGCTTCTATGCCAAGCTGTCGGTGCTGCAGGCGCTGGTCACGACCAACCTCAACGCTTACCTGTGGCTGGCGGTGGTCGCCGTGCTGCTGTCGCTGATTGGTGCCTTCTACTACCTGCGCGTGGTCAAGGTGATGTACTTCGACGAACCCGCTGCCGACGCGCGCCGCATCCACGGCGAACGCGGCGTGCAGGCACTGCTGGCCGTCAACGGTGCGGCCGTGCTCGTGTTGGGCCTGCTGCCGGGCGGCCTGATGGCCATGTGCAGCAGCGCGATCGTCCGGGCCTTGGCGACCTGACCCGACGCCGTGTCGATGCGCCACGATGGCTGACCCCGACGACACGCATCTGATCGAATCGCCGGTCCAGGCCGAGACCGTCTGGCGCGGACGCTTCCTCGACGTGCGCCGCGACACGGTCGCCCTGCCCGATGGCGTGCACACCACGCGCGAGTACATCGTGCATCCAGGCGCCGTGATGATGGTGCCGCTGCTGCCCGACGGCCGCCTCGTGATGGAGCGCCAGTACCGCCACCCGATGGGGCAGGTGATGCTCGAGTTCCCGGCCGGCAAGCTCGATGACGGCGAGACCCCTTTCGCCTGTGCCGTGCGCGAGCTGGCCGAGGAGACGGGTTACCGCGCCAGCGAATGGGCCCGCGCGGGCATCCTGCACAACGCGATCGCGTACTCCACCGAGGGCATCGAAATCTGGTTCGCGCGCGGCCTGAGCGAGGGCGAACAGCATCTCGATGACGGCGAGTTCCTCGACATCGTGGCCCACACGGTGGCCGAGCTCGATGCGATGGTCGCCAGCGGTGCCGTCACCGACGCCAAGACATTGATCGGGCTGTTCTGGTTGCAGAAGTGGCAGGCGGGGCAGTGGCCAATGACCTGGCAGCCAGCGCCATGACCGCCGGCTCGCTATCATGAGCCTAGGATGAAACTGTCCCAACACACGCTTGATGTCTGCCGGTCGGCTGCTCCCGGCCCATTGCGGACGTTCGCTGCTGTGCTTGCCCATGCGTGCCTGCATCGGCGCGGGATCAGGCCGCTGGGGTACCCTGCTCCGCTCATGTCCCCCGGCTCCGGCCTGCGGCCGAAGCCTCC
>Ga0315288_10012229_pt1 | contig 10796 bp, 9 predicted proteins | sample YL17G11_20_MG_FD_203454 | JGI IMG/M metagenome (GOLD analysis project Ga0315288, IMG submission 203454) | Sediment microbial communities from Yellowstone Lake, YNP, Wyoming, USA - YL17G11_20 | ecosystem: Environmental > Aquatic > Freshwater > Lake > Sediment | place: USA: Wyoming | collected...
GCGAGTACGTGCTCAGCCTCGGCATGCCGTTCGTCGAACGGGAAGCGATATCGCTGTCGCAGCGCGGCGACGAGCTATCGATAAAGGTCGGCACCTACAAGCGACAGGTGCTGCTGCCGCGGGCGCTAGCCGGTCGCCGGGCGGTATCGGCGAAGATGGAAGGCGACCGCCTGACGATCGCCTTCGCGCGGGCCGAGTAACACCACCTCCACATCCCGGGCGGGCACGGGGGCCCGCCCCAACGATAGGCGGATTCCACCTGCCCCTACCTCAACAGCCAGCCACCGTCTTCGAATCCCGCTTCCGCCGTCGGACAGAGCAGCGACGACGCGCCGGCGCGCCTTATCGTGTAGTGGAGGTGCGGCGCGTCGCTGTAGCCGCTGTCGCCGCTATAGCCGATGACGTCGCCGCGCTTCACCGTCCACCGCGCGACCGGCGTGAAGGCGCGGAAGTCGCGCAGCGGCGCGAAGAGCGTCGCATAGTCGGAATCGGGGCCGAAGCCGGCGAGGAACGCGGACGGATCGACGGCGGCGAGGGTCAGCACCGGGTCGAGGTGGCCGTAGTCCGTGGCGAAGGCGCCGTTCTCCACGGTGACGAACATGCCCTTGCCGCCGCTGACTCCTTTGAACGGCGCCACGACGGCGCGCGGGCGGTCCGGGTTGCCCATGTACGGCTCACGGTCGACGCCGTAGTAGTCGAAAGCGTTGGTGACGGTGACGACGTTCAGCGTCGCCGTGCCGTCCATCGTCGCGCGGATGGGCGTCCCCACCGGCACATACCAGTCGACCGCCGGCTGCCCCTCGTACTCGACGTGGACGCGACAGTCCCAGCCGCTGCTGTTCGCGCGCTCCGGGTCGCCCGACGGCTGATCGTCGCTGCTGTACGACGACGCATCGCGCCCGGCACCCCAGGCGATGTTCCGCTGCGGCGATTGGCCGGCGACCAGCCCCAGCTTCGTCGACGGGTCGATGGGGAAACCGCGCGGCTCGGTCGTGTCCGCGACCGCTGTCGGAGCGGCCGTTGCTGGCGCTGAGGGCTTCGGCGATGGGGCAAGCGTCGGCGTCGACGCTGGGATCGCGGACGGCGTAGCGGTGGGCGCGCGGCCGCTGCCCCCGCAGCCCGCCGCCATCGACAGCGCGACGATCAGAATCAGCAGGGCCTCTCTTCGTCGGTCCACTCGTCGCTCCCATCAAAGGTTATGTCGAGCATAGCGCGATGGCGGCCATCCAGCAAAGGCCCGTCGACGCCAACAAATAGGGGACTCCGCGAACAGACTGGGGAACGTCGCCGGTCGATAATATGAGGCGATGAACGGATTCGGCGTGGGCGCAGCAGTGGCCGTGGGCATCGAGATCGGGGCGACGATAGTCAGCCCTGAACTCGATTTCGTCTACGTCCTCATGCTGATGCTGCTCTACGGGATGTTTACCGGCTACATTTTCGCCATCTGGCGGATAGCGTTGAGCGGCGTTCGTCTCCCCTCCTTCGCCGGAGGCGGGCTTCGCTCGTCCACTATCGTCTTCCGGTTCCTCCGCACCCTCTTCTCGCGCGGCAGATCGCCTTGACAGCATGACAGCCGTCTCCTAGTCTGAAACAGCGTTGTCCGGCCGTTTCGGGCGGCGCCGTATTCACTGAGGCGTAGGCCGATGCGACGGTTCACCAGGGGGCTTGCGGCAACGGTTCTGTGCGCGGCGCTCTTGGCCGCTCTCCCCGCCCGAGCGCAGTCGCCCGCAACCATCGACGTAACGCAGGTCATCTCCGCCAACTACCCGGACGTGGTCGCCGTCGTCAGCGTGCACGACGCGACGGGCGCGCCGGTCAGCGGGCTCGTGACGGCGAACTTCGCCGCCTCCGACGACAGCGGCCCCGTGCCCGTCATCGGCGCGCAGGCGGCCGTCAACGCCGACGTCGGCCTCGCCGTCGTGCTCGTAATGGATACGAGCGGCAGCATGGCGGGCGAGCCGCTGGCCCTCACGCAAGAGGCGGCGGTCCGCTTCGTCGAAAGCCTGCTGCCCAGGGACGGCGCCATCGTCATCTCCTTCGCCGACGGCGTGAGCCCGCCCAGCCCGCTGACCGCCGACAAGCAGGCGCTGGCGGCGACGCTGCAGGGCCTCCAGGCGGTCGGCTCGACGGCGCTGTACGACGCCGTGGTGGCCGGCGCCCAGGCGGCGAAGACAGCGCCCCTGCCGCGCAAGGTCGTCGTGCTGCTCACCGACGGGCAGGAGTCCGGCAACCGCAGTGCCGCGAGCATGGAGCAATCGCTCAGTGAGGCCGCGGCCGCCGGCGTCCCCTTCTTCGCCATCGGCGTCGGCGAAGACATAAACGTCCCCTACCTGGAGGAGCTGGCGAGGCGGTCGGGCGGGCAGTTCCTGGCCGCGCCCGCGCCCGCCGATATCCCCGCCGTCTACGACCGCATCGGCATCATGCTGCGCTCGCAGTACCTCGTGCGCGTCAGGCTCTCCGCCCCTGCGGACGGCGGCACGTCGGAGCTGACGCTGACGGCGACCGCAGGCGGCGCCTCGGCGAGCGGCAGCGCACGGTTCGCCCGGCCCGGCGTGCCATCGACGCCAACGTTGACGCCCAGGCCGACGCCGGAAGCGACCGCGACGGCCACAGGCGGCGGGCCGAGCCTAATGCTCTTCGCGCTGGCCGGCGGCATCGCCGCGCTGCTTGTGGGCGGCGGAGTCCTGGGAACGAGGCGGATACGGCGTCGACGGCTCCTCGCGACGGCGTCCGGCCCGACGCAGGCCGCCCGCTCCTACACGCCGCCGCCCGTCGCGACGTGGACGGGACCCGCTGCGCCGTCCGGCCGCCTGACGGTCGTCGACGGGCCCGGCAGGGGGAAGAGCGTCCCGCTGGGCGAGGACGCGGTCACCCTCGGCAGCGACGCCGACTGCACGCTATCGCTGGCCGACCCTGACGGTCGCATCGCCGGGCATCACGCGCGCATCTGGCTGCGAGAGGGCCACTTCATGCTGCACCACCTGGCGGGCGGACGCTACTCGACGGTCGTCGCGGAGAAGCAGTTGAAGTGGGCCGTTCTGGAGGACGGCGACGAGATCGTCATCGGCCCGCACCGGCTGCGCTTCGACGCGACGAGAAGCGAAGAATAGCACTACGCTTGTAGCGGGCTTTCCGTCTGCAACCTTCGATGCTCCGCACACTCCAGCTAACCACACCGACGCTCCATCCCGAGACTGCCCTCAGGGCTGTCGCCGTGATCTCAATGGCCATCTGCCCCCCCCCCCCCCAGATTCGGCGAAGCGCCGGATGCAAGATGCATCGTTCACGCTGTGGTGACAAAATGTAACACAAAAGCCCTAAAAAAGGCGCCAACTACGATTCCCGCTGAGGGAGAGCATCCGGGCTCCGTCTACTCGTCGAGATTATCCGCCTGTGGGGCAACAATATTGCATCCGTATCTGCGCACATCAAGCACCGGCCCACTCGTACTCGTGGCGGAGACCACCGAGAACCGGTGGGTCGATGTTCCCTCGGGCCTTGACCCGCTGCCTATCACGCAGGGGGTTGCGCACCAGTCTCCCGGCCACAAAGGCGCCGGACCTTCATCGGGCAGCGTAAGTGTCAGCGCCTCGAATTAATGGCGCTCGTGCTGACCGGTGGCGGTGTCCAGTTCGTTCAGTTCCTCAGCTGTGAGGCGCCATTCGGCGGCTCGGGCATTCTGCTCCACCTGCTCCGGTCTTGTCGCTCCGGCGATGACACTGGCCACGTGGGGCTGGCTCGCCAACCACCCGATCGCCAGATCCAGCATGCTGTGACCCCGTGTTGCCGCAAAGCTCTCGAGCTGAAGCAGCACGTTGAAGTTCTGCTCGGTCAGAACGCGCTCCCCCATGCGGCCGATGCCCAGCCGGGTGCCTTCAGGTGGCGGTTCGCCGGGCCGGTATTTGCCGGTCAGAAAGCCGCTCGCGAGGGGGAAATAGGGAAGCATACCCAGCCCGTACGCGGTGCAGGCAGGCACTAACTCCCGTTCGATGCGCCGTTCCAGGAGGTTGTACTCGTTCTGGGCCGAGATGAGCGGCGAGAGATGCTCGGTGCGCGTAATCCACTGGGCCTCGACGACCTGCCAGGCGGCAAAGTTGGAACAGCCGATATATCTGACCTTCCCCTGCCGAACCAGGTCGTCAAGGGCGCGAAGGGTCTCTCCGATCGGCGTTAGCGCATCCGGAAAGTGAATCTGATAGAGATCGATCCAGTCGGTGCCCAGCCGTCTCAGACTCGCCTCGGCAGCCTCAAGAACATACCTACGCGAGGTGTCGCGGGACCTCGGGCTACCACCCATAGGTCCGGCGAACTTCGTCGCCACGACGACGTCTTTACGGCGGTCTCCGAGGGCTTTGCCGAGGTATTCCTCGGAGAGGCCACCGCCATAGATGTCGGCCGTGTCGAACAGCGCCACTCCCAGCTCCAAGGCCTTGTCCACTACGGCGGCTGTCTGCTTCTGATCGCATCGCCAGCCGAAGTTGTTGCATCCTAGCCCGACCGCAGATACCTGCAGTCCCGAACGACCCAGATTCCTTTGTTCCATCGAGCGCCTCCCCGCTGAGTGCTGAAGAGTGGCAGGCGCGCAGCGACGCGTCGAGCGTATTGAGCATCGGGTTTGGCTGCGCCCTGGCGGACTCAAAGTATGTCGTCTCCTCTCGCCGCAGGTCAAGGCCGGACATCCCTGGCAAGAAGACGCCCCAATCGGCGGGCCACGAGAAGCGTTGGCGAGCGAAAAGCGGAAACCGTATACTGTTTCAAGTTCGTCGCCGTCCGAAGGGAAAGGCAAAACCCGTCCATGGACCCTCAACCTGACAACTGGGAAGAGACACTCTTAAGAGAGAGCCTGTCGCATCGGGCGCGTTCGCTCGGGCCTTCCCCGTGGGGGATGCCTGCTGCGACCGCCCCTACCGTGGCCCCCATCGCTCTCACCGGCGGTATCCCTGACCCCGAGTCGCTGCCAATAAGAGAGCTCGTGGAGTGCTCGCAAGCCGTACTGGAGCAAAGCGGCCCTGATGCTCTCCGTTATGGCGGCGTTCAGGGCTATCTCGGGCTGCGCGAGTGGCTTGCGGCGTGGCTCAGCCGTCGGGAGGGTGTGGCTGTTGAGCCGGCGTGGTTCATGCTCAGCAACGGCAGCGCGGGAGCTCTCACCGCAGTTTGCGAGACCTTTCTTGATCCCGGGGACACGGTCGTCGTGGAGGCGCCTACTTTCCCCGGGGCTCTGCGGCCCATTCGCTCGTGCCTAGCTGAAGTCGTCGTTGTCCCCGTCGATGCACAGGGGCTAGTCCCGGAGCTGCTGGCGCAAACGCTCAACGGTCTGAAGCGTCAAGGCCGGCGAGCGAAGATGCTTTACGTTATCCCCAACTTTCAGAACCCATCTGGTGTCACCCTTAGCCTGGAGCGCCGGCGCGCGGTTTCAGAGCTAGCGCGGCGCCATCGGCTGTTGGTGGTGGAGGACGACGCCTACGGCGAGCTGGCCTTTTCCGACGAGCCGCCGCCTTCCCTGTTCTCTCTTGCCGAAGGGCTCGGCGTGATGAAGCTAGGCACCTTCAGCAAGACAATCGCCACCGGGCTTCGCGTGGGTTGGGTTCTCGCCCGGCCCAAGTACATCGAGCGTATGCTGGAGATGCGCTTCGACGCAGGAGGTTCGCCCTGGGTCCAGCGTACCGTAGCGGAGTACGCGCGCGCCGGCTTGCTGGAGAAGCGAATCCCCGACCTCCGCGATCTCTACCGTCGCAAGCGCGACCTCATGCTGCGCGCTTTGGAGCGCTACTGTTCTTCCTATGTGCGCTGGAATGTCCCGGAGGGCGGCTTCTTCATCTGGCTCGAGCTTCTCGGGGGAATCGATGCCTCTGTGCTTGCGGTGACAGCGCCGAAACAAGGTGTAACCTTCGTTCCCGGCGAAGCTTTTTTCGCGGATCAGCCCGGTCTGATCGCTGCAGAAGCGGGGAGGCAGCACATACGTCTCGCCTTCAGCTTCGTGCCAGAGCAGGAGATCGAAGAAGCGGTTCGCCGGCTCGCTGTGGCCATGAGCAACGCTGGACGGTGACTGGCGCGGACGGCAACGCGGGTGCTGAACGTTCGGCAGCCCTACGATGAGTCTGGCGGTACAGTCTGGCAGGCACACGTCGTCCGATTCCGCCGCATTTGTTGCCTGGCAGGACACAGCTAGGGACGTGAGGAGGCAAGAATGGCGACTTTCGATTCGGATGGTGTGTCCATACATTATGAGGAATTCGGCTCCGGTCCACCCATAGTCCTAGTTCACGGGTTCGCAAGCAGCCTGCGGGACAATTGGGAGTTGACCGGCTGGGTGAGTAGACTCGTCTCTGCAGGTCGACGGGTAATCGCTCTCGATTGTCGCGGACACGGCGACAGCGACAAACCACGTGATCCTATGGCCTACTCCGAGGGCAAGATGAGCGGCGACGTGATCCGCCTCATGGATCTACTGGGGATCGAGCGCACGGACCTCATGGGCTACTCGATGGGTGGGGCTATAGCCCTCGACCTTATCCTCCACGAGCCACAGCGCTTCCGCCGGGCCGTCCTAGGCGGCGTTGGTGCGCTCTTGCGCGGGGCAACTGAGTCGACCGCGATCGCAGACGCGCTCGCTACGGATGACCCCTCCGTGATCTCAAGTCCCCTTGCCCGTGCCTTCCGCGAGTTCGCCGAGCAGCGCGGCAACGATCTCAAAGCGCTGGCAGCTTGCATCAGGCGCGGACGGATAAGGCCCGACGCGCAGGCGATGGCTTCCGTCCGCATCCCGGTGCTCGTTGCCGTCGGAGAAAAGGACGACCTCGTGAGCGGCGCCGATCAGCTTGCAGCCGCCATCCCGGGCGCGCATCTCATAACCGTCCCTGACCGCGACCATATCACCGTAGTCGCCGACGGGCGATTCAAGGAGCCGATCCTCGCTTTTCTACAATGGGAGGGCCCCGATCTCGAAGAGTGATCGTCGCGCAGTCCAGCCACCCGGTGTCCAGGCGGAGGCGATCGAATGGTAGAACCACCCGCCCATCAAGGGTGGGAGCAGATCTGGCGTCGAGGCGGCTCCTACGGTGGCGACACGCCCGAGCCGCAGGTCGTCGAGTTGGCCAGCCGGTTGAAGGCGCGGGGATGCTCGCGCGTTCTTGACCTGGGCTGCGGCATGGGGCGCAATCTTCTCTGGCTGGCAGCAAACGGCTTCACCGTCTGGGGATGCGACGTGTCGCCGACCGCCGTCGCGGCATGCCGCCGCGCCCTGGCTGGATCAGGACTGTCGGCTGGCGTGCTGCGGGCTGAAATGACCGCCCTCCCTTTCGGCGAGAACGTTTTCGACGCGACCATCGCCTGGGACGTCATCTTCCACAGTACCGTGAAGGGCATTCTGAGAACGGTGGGCGGTGTCCGGCACTCGCTGAGGGACGATGGACTGTTTCTAGTCACGTTCAATTCTACGGAGTCTACCAACCGGCAAAATGCTCGCGATGCTCTTGCCCTCGGTGAGGCGGAGGAATTGGAGCCGGAGACATATGTGGTTCCTGGCGACGAGCTCGACAAGGCGTTGCCCCACCACTACACGACGGAGCAGGAGATCCGCGCCCGCCTGCTACCCGGCCTCCAAATCCTTTCGATCCAGCAATACGGCCACGAATACGAGGATGCTCGGGGGAGACATCGGACAGTGAAGTGGTGGGTTCTGGCGCGCAAACGGTAGATCTGGCCAACCGGGTGACGTCAGGTCTCCGCGTCCGGAGCGGCGACCCTCTGCTTGGGAAGAATTGAGTAAGGGGCTAGCCTCCTCCGCTGGGGGCAACTGATCAGGCGCCAGATTCAGTTCTTCGGTGAAACTTCGGTGATCCTTCGGTTGTCCCGAAGCTAGCGGGGCCCGTGGTCGCTGTGCTTGTACTCAATGGCTTGCAGGCCTCCGGGCCCGGCGGCGATCGATTCTGGCGGCAAATTGCCTCTTTTATGAGGAACCGCTGCATATGCAGCGGTTTTGAGGGGGTGCGGACAAGAATGCCCAAGAGAGGAAGGGTCGGCAGCCCAATCCGCCGACCCTCGCCTCCGCACTGAAGGGGTTTACTCAGAATCCGTTGGCTGAGGCTCCTGTGGGGTGGCAAAATGTCATCCGTATCTTTCCTCACTTACGCAGCCACCCACTCATATTCGTGATGCAGGCCGCCAAGCACCGACCGGGCCTGTGGGGTGCCAATATTCCATCCGTATCTGGGAGAGCACCGAGTGGCAAACCGGGACCGCCGAATGCCGGCAGAGGAGCGCAAACCCTCTGCCTATCACGCACGGGGTGACCGCGAGCCTTCAACGATGACCAACCCAAGGCTCCGCCTTGCTGCGTCTCCAGACCGTGGCCACAGCAACCTCGACTGTGGCAACGATCAGGGGGCAGTTCACTCTCCAGACCGGGATGGAGTGCGATGACCCAACGGGCCAGACACCGGGGTATAATCGGTCCGGACGAGTCAACACGACAGAGCGCGTACCAGAGGGACGAGCCAATGAATGAGCAAGCTAACCGAGAAATGAAGTTCGTGGAGAACTTCATTGAGTTTGGGGCGCTGCATCGCGCACGCGTCGCGTGGGGTCTGCGCGAACAGTTCAGGCGGACTCCGAAGGAACAGGCGAACTTGCGCGCATCGCTGGCACTGGATCTAGTCCAGACATACTTGAACACCTACGAGGACGTTGCGATCTGGCTGCGTGTCCTGCAGAAGTGGGTCCGACGTGAACGCAACATCACAGAGCTCCTCGACAGAGAGCGGGCCGTCGGTCAACGACATCGCGTCGGCCATCTGCAACGACTCAGCGTCGCCGAGGGTGGTCACACCGGCGAGAGCCTTGGACGCCGGCTTGGTCTTCCGTACAAGGATCGGGACAACTGGGAGGCGGTGCACCCTTCTAGCCGAGACCGACTGCGGCGGGACATCGATGAGTTGGCCAGGCTGTTTAACGCTCTCTTTTCAGGGGCGCAGAGTTGGACAAGGTCGGGCGACTTGGGTCTGTGGAGGGCATGGAACAAGACCAAGCACGGCATATTTGTCACTCTGAGACGAAGCAGGACAGGGGCAGGGAACATCCTCACGATCCACGTCAACCCCGACGATCTCGGGGAACGCTATGAGCTGCCCGTGCAGGACCGACACTTGGTGAGGCTGCTGGTGAGGACCTTCATGGGCTGCGTCTTTCTGGGGCGCGCACTGGACGTTGTATATCAGCTTCGGTTTCAGCGCGTGCCTGAGGTCAGTTGGATGGCCCACGCTGCTGCCATGAACATGACGGAGGTCAGCCGAGAAGATATCGAGGAGGTGCTCAGCGCCTCACATGTTCAGCGACAGTCCTGGCTGCTCGGCCCTGGCCCTCACGATCGGCCGTATCAGCTTGAGCCCACGTTCGCCATCAAGTTGGCCTCCGGGTGGCAGATAGGTGAAACTGACACCGACAACGTGGACTAGACTAGTCGCCACATCCACTCGGTCTGGGAGGGGGTGGGGTGCCAATATTCCATCCGCTGGACTCGTTTTCGGGGACAGGCCACATGGTTGAACCACCAACAGGAGGTGCGCTATGAGAAAGGATTTTTTCGACGTTCCACGAACCTATTTCACCACGTCATACACAAAGACCCAGGTCCCCATGTTCTTCTACAAGACTGCGTTGCGCGCCGTCAACTACTTCGTTGAGTATGACCGGGTGCTGCCGGTGTTGAAGGGGACCGGGTTGCTGCCGGTCCGCTTTTTCAATGGGAAGGCCCTCGCGTCGCTGACGTTCTTCAATTACCAGCAGGTGACCGTGGGCGCCTACGAGGAGGTGGTGCTGGCGGCCATCGTGTATCCGGAGGCACTGGGGCCGCCGTCAATGCCGTTTCCCAAGCTCCTGTTTGCCAAGAAAGAGAAACGGTGGAAGAACATGGGGATGTATGTCATCGAGATGCCGGTGACCATCCCCGCAGCGAGGGCCGCGGGACGGGAGATCTGGGGTTTCCCGAAGTTCCTCACCCAGATACCGTATCGACTGTCCGGTAACCATTTCGAGTTCGGCGTGGTGGATCCGGATACAGAAGAATCCATTGTGGACGTGAAAGGGGAGACCGGTTTGGGCTTTTCGGTCAAGGCATTTGACCTGGTGTCGTTCAACAACTACGAAGACACGATCTTCAGGGTCGCAACCGAAGTGGACGGCAAGATCAAGAACTGCACCTGCAAGTCGATCGAAGTCAAAGTCGGACCCAGCAGGCACCGCATGGCGGAGAACATCCGCGCGCTCGGGCTGGATACCGCCAAGCCCTTCGTCGTGATGAGTTCCGACTACCTGCAAACGCGCTTGAACCCCGGAAAGCCGGTGGCCGATTGGAAATCTCCGGCTCTCCCTTACCAATACGACCAGGAGGTGGAATTCTACAGAAGACAGAAAGAACTTCTGGGAGAACGGTCGTGACGAAGGAGCATGGCAAAAGAGTCCTTGTCACCGGCGCGGGCGGATTCATCGGCGGGTTCCTGTGCAAGAGACTTATCGACGAAGGTTTTTCCGTGAAAGCCCTGGCCATGCCGGAGGAAAGTGCAGATCACCTGGAGAGAATGGGATGCAGCATTGTCAGGGGTGACCTGACAAAGACGGATTCCATCCGCGGCATCTGCGAAGATGTTGAAATGGTGTATCACCTGGCGGGTCGGGTGACATATTGGGGCACCCGGAAAGACTTCTACGATGCCATCTACAAGGCTACGAAACATCTACTCGAGGAATCTTGCGGCAATGGCCGGCGGTTTGTCCTTGCCAGTTCCGTCGTGGCCATC
>Ga0315288_10012231_pt1 | contig 10796 bp, 12 predicted proteins | sample YL17G11_20_MG_FD_203454 | JGI IMG/M metagenome (GOLD analysis project Ga0315288, IMG submission 203454) | Sediment microbial communities from Yellowstone Lake, YNP, Wyoming, USA - YL17G11_20 | ecosystem: Environmental > Aquatic > Freshwater > Lake > Sediment | place: USA: Wyoming | collected...
GCGTGCCGGGATGCTCAGCCGTCGGGCACGGCCAATGCAAAAAGCCCAGTTGCTCCAGCCGCTCGTAACTGATGCCCGCGTAGCTGGGCGTCAGCTTGGCGATTTCGACCATCACGTCTTTGGGCGAGGCAAAGTCAAAGCCGGACGCGCCCATCTTTTTCGCCAACGCGCAAATGATCTCCCAATCGGCCCTGGCCTCACCCGGCGGCTCGACGGCTTTGCGCACACGCTGGACGCGCCGGTCAGTGCCGCTAAAGGTGCCGTCTTTTTCCACAAACGCCGTGCCGGGCAGAACGACGTGCGCCAGTTGCGCCGTCTCGGTGAGAAAAATGTCTTGCACCACCAGGAACTCGGCCTTTTCCAGGCAATGCTGCGCGTGATTGAGGTCGGCATCCGATACCATTGGGTTTTCGCCCATCACGTACAGCGCGCGCACCTTGCCCTCGCCGGCCTGGTTGACCATCTCCGTCACCGTCAGGCCGACCTTGAGTCCCGCCGTGCTTCCCCAGGCTTTTTCAAACTTGTCGTGCGCTTCTTGCGTCGTCACGGCCTGGTAGCCGGGGTACACGTTCGGCAGGCCGCCCATGTCGCACGCGCCCTGGACATTGTTCTGCCCTCGCAGCGGATTGACGCCGCCGCCTGCAATGCCCAGGTTGCCCGTGAGCATCGCCAGGTTGGCGACGGACTTGACATTGTCCACGCCCGTCGTGTGCTGTGTGATGCCCATCGCGTAGATAAAGGCCGAAGGCTTGTTCTTGGCGTACATGCGCGCGGCTTTTCGCAGCTTGTCCGCCGGAATGCTGCTGATCTCCTCGACGCGCTCCGGCGTGTATTTTTCCACCACCGCCTTCATCTCGTCGTAAGCTTCGGTGCGCTCGGCGACGAATGGCTTGTCTTCCAATCCCTCGCTGATGATGACGTTCATCAGCCCGTTGAGAATGGCGACATCCGTGCCGGGCCGGAAGGGGAGGTACAGGTCGGCCAGGCGGGCCATCTGAATGTCGCGCGGGTCAATCACGATGATTTTGGCTCCGCGCTCTTTGGCCTTCATGATGCGGCTGGCGATGAGCGGATGGCCTTCGGACGTGTTCGACCCCATGATGAGAAAGCAGTTGGTGTCCGTCTCGAACTCGGGGATCGAGTTGGTCATCGCCCCGCTCCCGAACGCTGCGGCCAGACCGGCCACGGTGGGAGCGTGTCAGAGACGGGCGCAGTGGTCAATGTTGTTGGTGCCGACCACCGCGCGGGCGAGCTTGTTCATCAAATAGTTTTCTTCGTTGGTGCACTTGGCCGAAGCCAGCAGCGCGATGCTGTCCGGGCCGCTTTCCTGCTTGACCGCGTTCAATTTTTCGGCGACGAGCGTCAACGCCTCGTCCCACGTCGCCTCGACCAGCTTGCCGTCTCTGCGGATGAGCGGCGTCTTTAGCCGGTCGGGATGGTCCACAAAGCCGGTGACGTTCCAGCCCTTGATGCACAGCTTGCCGCCGCTGATCTGGTTGGTCTTGGCCGGCCAGACGCCGGTGATGTGGCCGTCCATCGTCTCGATGAACATCGAGCAGCCGCAGCCGCAGTAGATGCACGTTGTCAGAGTGTTCTTGTATTCCATATCTCTGTCTCCTAATGCGCCGCGCCCTGGCGCAGCGGCGACTGCTCCAGCGAAAGCGAGAGCGGCGGCTTGGCCTGGATGTCCGCGCCGGGGAGATAGCCCAACAAGTCGTTAATGTCACGCCGCATCAGGTCATACAGCACCGTGAGCGGGATGTGCGCCGGGCAGGCGTGCTCGCACTCGCGGCAGGCCACGCACCGGCTCGCCATGTGCATCGCGCGGATGAGGTGAAACGTCGGGAACGGCGGTGCCAGCAGCCCCGGCTCGACCCAGGCCATGTCTTCCATCGCGCACGCTTCACAAAAGCACTCGGGGCAAATGTTGCGGCAGCCGTAGCACTTTAAGCACTTGTTGAACTGTTGCTTCCAGAACGCGCGTCGCTCCACCAGCGGCATCGCGTCGTACTTGGCGACCAGCGGGTTGACCGGGCCGGGCGCTGGCGGCGTCCCCACGACGAGGTTCTTGGGGAACGGCTCGGGGCAATAGCACGCTTGCGCGTCCTCCGCCGTGCAGGCAAATCCGATGATGTACAGCCGGTCGGGGTCAATCTGGTTGCGCTTGGCCATCTCGATATAAGCGCGCTCGTCGCAGCCGCGAGCCACGATGCCCAGCTTGATGGTCGGGTAGCGCTTGTGCAGCTTGGAGACGAGCGTCGTCAACGGGTACTTGGGCGCGATCTCTAGCTCGGACAGGTCGTCGCCCTTTTGAAAGAGATGCGGCGCAACGCCCTGCGATGATTTCCGCAGCGCGACGATACCGTCTAACCGCCCTTCGGGACGGTTATCATTCAGCCGCTCGGCGACGGCCTTGCGAATTTCGTCAATCATTCCGTCACCTCCTGCGAAAGCGGCCCCAGCTCCTTGATCTTTTGAGTAAAGGCTTTGGTGACTTGAACAAAGCGCGGCGCTTCGGCCGCCGAGACCCACACCAGCTCCATCCGCTCGGGGTTGACGCCGACGTAGCTCAACAAGTTGCGCAGCAGCGGCATCCGCTTGATGGTGCGGTGATTGCCCGCCGCATAATGACAATCGCCGATGTGGCAGCCCATCACCAGCACGCCGTCCGCGCCGGCGCGGAACGCGCGCATCACCGCCTCCGGCGAGATGCGCCCGGAGCACATGACGCGAATCGGCAAAATGTTGGCTGGCGATTCCAGCCGCGCCACGCCGGCGTTGTCGGCTCCGGCGTAGGTGCACCAGTTGCACATGAAAGCGACAATCTTGGGCTCGAATCCTTCTACACCCATGCCAACACCCCCTCGATCTGGGCGACCAACTGCTCGTCCGTAAAGTGCAGCGCCTCGATTGCGCCGGAAGGACAGGTCGCCACGCACGTGCCGCAGCCTTTGCACAGCGCCGCGTTGATTTCGGCCTTACCGTCCACGCGCGCGATGGCCGTGTACGGGCAGACCGGGATGCAATCGCCGCAGCCCACACACCTTTCTCGCGTGACTATGGCCGTCGTCGGCGAGATGACAACCTCGCCCTTGTCCATCAGCGCAAGCGCCATCGAGGCTGCCGCCCCCGCGTGCGCCACCGTATCGGGCACATCGCGCGGGCCTTGCGCGCAACCGGCCAGGAACACGCCGTCGGTGTTGGTTTCCACCGGGCGCAACTTGGGGTGCGCCTCGGCAAAGAAACCGTCTTGCGAGCGGCTCAAGCCGAACAGCGCGCCAATCTTGTCGGCGTCGGGCTGCGCTTCGATGGCCGTGCACAGCACCACCATGTCCACGTTCGCCGAAACGATCCGACCCAGGTTGGCGTCTTCGCCCTTGACGCGCAGCTTGCCATCCGGCAGCACCTCGACCTCCGCGCCGCGCCCGCGAATCATGTTGACGCCTTCTTCTTGCACGCGCTCGTAAAATTCCTCGTAACCCTTGCCGAACGTCCGCATGTCCATATAGAACTCGAACACCTCCGCGCCGGTTTTATCGCGGACGAGGTGTGCGTGCTTGAGCGCGTACATGCAGCAGATGCGCGAGCAGTATTCGTGAGCGTTGTGGTCGCGGCTGCCAATGCAGTGAATGATGGCGACCTTTTCCGGCTTGCGCCCATCGGCCAAAAGAATCTGGCCGCTCGTCGGCCCGCCCGCGTTCGAGAGTCGCTCGAACTGGTCGCCCGTGATAATGTTGGGCGACTTGCCATACGAGTACTGCGAGAGCTTTTTGGGGTCCCACATGGCAAAGCCCGTGGCGACAATGACCACGCCCACGTCCAGCTCGATGATCTCGTCCTTCTGAGTGAAATCAATCGCGCCGGCTTCGCACAGCATCTGACACGCGCCGCAGGCGTCGGTGATCTCGCCGTTGGTGCGGTCTCGTTGGCGAAAGCGGATGCACGAGTCGGTGTCAATCACCGGCACGCGCGGCACTGCTTGCAGCGAGGGAACGTAGATGGCCGCGGTCGGCCCCAGCGGCTTGGCCGCGTAAACCGCCGACTTTTCCAACACGATTTCAATCGCGCCGGTGGGGCAAACAATGGTACACGCGCCGCAGCCGATGCACTGGCGCGTCTTTTCCATGAACGGCGGTCCGACGACGCGATCCACGCCGCGCTGCGAAAAGTTTAACACGTGCGCCTTGACCAGGTCGTTGCAGACGCGAACACACAAGCCACACAGGATGCACTTTTCGTCCGGGTTATCCGCTGCAAAAGGCGGCTCTTTGACGCCGTATTCCAGCGCCAGCTCTTGAATGACGGGCACATTGGGGCAGCGCGAGAGCAACAACCCGATGATGGTCTTGCGCACTTCGCGTACGGCGCTAGAATTGGTCTTGACCTCCAGCCCGTCCCACGCCGGGTGCGTGCAGGCTGTATGCAGACTGGACCCTCCCTTGCGGATGACCTCGACCGTGCACATCCGGCACGCGCCGTAGGGTTCCAACGCCGGGTGGTTACACAACGTCGGGATATCCAGGCTGTTCCTCCGGCACACCTCTAGAATGGTCTGCCCTTCTTGGGCTTCTATCTTTTGTCCGTCTATCGTCAAAGTGACCATGCTCATGCGACCTTCTCCTTCACGGCCTCGCCGGTCCCGTGCCCATTCCCATTTCCGCCCACCGCCAACGCGCCGCGCGGCACCACCTGGATGGCGTCGAGCCGGCAGGCTTCAAAGCACGCGCCGCATTGGATACACTTGACCTGATCAATCACATGCGGCTGCTTGAGAGTGCCCGAGATGCTTTCCCGCGGGCAAGCCTTGATGCACAGCGTGCAGCCCTTGCACTTTTCCGGCACGATCCGATAGGCGATCAGCTCGCGGCATACACCCGCCGGGCAGAACTTGTCAATGATGTGCTGCTCGTATTCTTGGCGAAAGTAGCGCAGCGTGCTGAGGACCGGATTGGGCGCCGACTTGCCCAGGCCGCACAACGAGGCCGCCTGGACGGTGCGCGCCAGGCTCTCCAACATCTCGATATCGCTCATCTCGCCCTGCCCGGCCGAGATGCGGTTGAAAATCTCCAACATCCGCCGGATGCCCTCGCGGCAGGGGCTGCACTTGCCGCACGATTCTTCCTTGAGGAATTCGAGGAAATAGCGGGCAATATCCACCATGCACGTGCGGTCGTCCATGACGACCATACCGCCCGAGCCCATCATCGAACCGGCCTCGGCCAGCCGGTCAAAGTCCACCGGCAAATCCAGCAACTCGGCCGGGAGGCAGCCACCCGAGGGGCCGCCGGTCTGGATGGCCTTGAACTTGCGCCCCTTGGGCAGGCCGCCGCCGATATTGTAGACCAGCTCGCGCAGCGAGATGCCCATCGGCACTTCGACCAGGCCCGTGTTATTGGCCTTGCCCACCAGCGAAAAGACCATCGTCCCCGGGCTGCCCTCAGTGCCAATCTTGCGGAACCACTCGGGGCCATTGTTGACAATGTGCGGGATGGTGGCCCAGGTTTTGACGTTGTTGAGGCAGGTCGGGCGGTCGAATAGCCCCTGGTCAGTGGCGTGAACGTGCTTGGGGCGCGGCTCGCCGACCTTGCCTTCGAGCGATTGCATCAGCGCGGACGATTCGCCGCAGACGAACGCGCCTGCGCCGCGCACAATCTTGACGTCAAAATCAAAGCCGGCGCCCAGGATATTCTTGCCCAGGAAGCCATACTCGCGCGCCTGTTGGATGGCGATGGTGAGATTCTGCACCGCCAGCGGGTACTCGTCCCGCACGTAGATAAAGCCTTCGTGTGCGCCGATGGTAAAAGCGCCGATGGTCAATCCCTCCAGGACGCTGTGCGGGTCGGCCTCCATGATGCTGCGATCTACGAATGCGCCGGGGTCGCCCTCGTCGCCGTTGACGACCACGTACTTTACGTCGCCCTTGGCTTTGAAAGTAGATTCCCACTTGCGCCCGGTGTGAAAGCCCGCGCCGCCACGCCCGCGCAAGCCGGAAGCCTTAATGTCGCGGATGATCTCTTCCGGCTTCATCGCCAGCAGTGCATGAGCCAGCGCCTCGTAGCCGCCAAAGGCGATGTACTCTTCGATGCGGCGAGGATTGATGCGCCCGCAATTGCGCATGACGACCCGCTGCTGCTTGGCGTAGAAAGGAATCTTTTCAAAGAATGGGATGATTTTCTTGCTGGCCGGGTCTTTGTAGCACAGCCGCTCGAGCACCCGCCCCTTGACCAGCGACTCTTCGACGATCTCGGCCACGTCGGCCGGTTTCACGCGCACGTAAAAGATGCCGCCGGGGTAAATATCCATCACCGGCCCCATCGAGCAGAAACCGCGACAGCCGCCGGGGACGACGCGCACCTCGTTTTCCATGCCGCGGCGCCCCAGCTCGGCGGTCATGGCCTCGTAAACGGGCCTGGAATGCGAAGCTTCACAACCCGTGCTGCTACACAACAATACAGTCGCTCTTGGTTTAATCGCCATGGATCATGCCTCCTACGTCACCACCCATTCCTGGATCACCTGTCCCTGTGCCAGCTTGTCTATCAACTCAGGCACCTTGTCGGCGGTGACGTGGCCGTACATCACGGGGGATTCGCCGGCGCGGTGGACGGTCACAATCGGCTCGAACTGGCACTTGCCGATGCAGCCATCAATCGTGACATTCGCGCTCCGCGTCGCGTCCCGCTTGGTCATCTCGTCGTTGAGCGCCAGGAGAGTTTCGCGCGCGCCCGCCGCGATGCCGCACGTTCCCATTCCCACGACAACGGTCGTGCCGACATCGTAGCGCTGCGTGACTTCGTCACGCAGTTGCGCGCGCAGCTTGTGCAATTCTTCCAGAGTGGTCACTTTGAGCGTGGGCATAGCTAGGCCTCCTTCCCGTCGCCCTTGGCGCCGCCCTTGTTCAGCTCGCCCGCCAACTTGCTGACCGCCGAGGTAGACATCTTGCCGTATACCTCTTCGTTCACCACCACGATGGGCGCCAGCGCGCAAGCGCCCAGGCAGCGCACCGCCTCGACCGAGAACTTGCCGTCGGGACTCGTCTGGCCCGATTTGAGGTTGAGGTCGTGCTCCAACTCCTCCAGAATGTGCGGGCCGCCTTGCACGTGGCAGGCCGTTCCCAGGCAGACCTTGATCACGTACTCGCCCTTGGGCTTGAGGCTAAACGCCTTGAAAAAGGTCGCCATCTGGTAAATGTGTCCGACGGGCACGTTGAGCCGCTGGGCCACCAACTCGAGCGCTTCACGCGGCAAAAAGTTGTACTCGCGCTGAACGTCTTGCAGAATGGCGAGGCTGGCTGCGCGATCGGCTCCGTTGCTTTCAATGATTTCGTTGACTCGTTGCGCGTTCATCGCTCTCCAGGCCTCCTCTCACCCAGGCTCATGTCACCCATCTTGATCAGCTTCAGCTGCGGGATGCGCCGCGTCAGACACTCAGACCAGCACAGGCCGCAGCCCGTGCACTTGGTCTCGTCCACGTAGCGGGCCTTTTTGCGCACCTTGACCTTGAAACTGCCGACGTACCCGGAAACCGCTTCGACCTCAGAATAACTCAGAAGGGTAATGTTGGGATGCCGACCGGCATCCATCATCTTGGGGCCCAGAATTCAGGTGCTACAGTCGAGCGTGGGGAAGGTCTTGTCCAGCTCGGCCATGTGCCCGCCGATGGACGGCTCCCGCTCGACCAGGTAGACCTTGTAGCCCGCGTCGGCGATGGTCAGCGCGGCCTGGATGCCCGCAATGCCGCCGCCGACGACGAGGGTGGCCGGCGTCACCGGCTCTTTGCGCGCGAACAATTCATCCTGCAACACCACGCGCCCCACCGCCGACCGAAGCAGCCGCTTGGCTTTGGCCGTCGCCACGACCGGGTCCTTGATCACCCACGAGACGTGCTCGCGGATGTTGGCCATCGCAAAATAGTAGGGATTCAATCCCGCCTCAGCGACGGCATTTTGAAAAGTCGTCTCGTGCATCCGCGGCGTGCAGGAGGCCACGACGACCCGGTTCAGTCCCAGGTTTTTGATGTCGTCCTTGATCATCCTTTGGCCCGGGTCCGAGCACTGGTATTTATATTCACGGGCAATCGTCACGTTCGGCAGTCCTCTGGCAAACTTGACTACCTCAGGGACGTTGACGGTGCCGGCGATGTTGATGCCGCAGTCGCACACGTAAACGCCGACTTTGAGTTGCTCCATACCGCACACCTCCTTTTCCGATTTCAGATTCTAGATCTCGGATCGGTCACACTTTTTCTCGAAATCTAAAAGTATTCAACAGATATGATTTTGCCTCGCGCTTTTAAATCCGTCATCAAATCCTCGACGGCGACTCGGCGCAGAGGAACCTTGCCAGCTTTGTCGGCCACTTGCGCTGGATTGATCGCCAGGCCGACGAGAAAATGAATCTTGTCCGCCGCCAGCAGCAGCCGCGCTAACCGTGTTGCGCCATCCTCTTGCCGTAAGTCGCGCACTCGCTGCGCGCCCGCCATCCGCTCACGCGCCTTGCCCATCGTCACCACTCCCTCGGTGACCAGGCTCACCCCCTCCAGTCGAGAGACCGGCGGCACCTCCGCCCAGCCGTCTTCAGGGGGTGGCTCCATCGTCAGTTCAGCCTTGAGCAACCGGGCGGCAATTTCGGCGGTCGTGTCGCCACAGAGAATACGCACGCCCGGCTCTGCCATCAACTTGTCCAGTACGGCCTGTTCCAACTGCCGGTTAGCCGGAGGCCCACTCCACACCGTCGCCGAGCGCAAGGGCCGGACAAACATGGCGACAATGCTGATGTCTCTGATCGCCTCGCCCTGAGCGAGCCGCTCATACGTGCGCACCAGCGCGCCAAGCAGTTGCTCCGCATCGCAGCGAGTGTCTGTCAAGCGTCTGATGGAAGTGGCGATGTCACGCCATCCCCATTGCCAGCTCCATCCTTTGATCCGGATGTACCCCTCGCTGACCATTGCAATATGATCGCCGTCTTGCAGAAGGAACTCGCATCTGCGCACCCAATGCCCGTGCGATTCTTCTTCAATGACAGGCAGTACGACCAATCGCCCATCTCGGATCATAAACAAGGGAGGGGCGTCACAGTCTATCAGGTAAGCCCGGCTTCCCTCAAGCACCTGGAGCGTGGAAAAGGGCACATGCTCACCTTGGGGTAAGGCGGCGAGTAGGGTTTCCACTACTGTGTCTAGTGGCGTCCCTTGTTCCAGCAGTAAAGCCGCCCTGTTCGCTATGGGCGTCGCTCCACCTGCTGCCTTCTCTGCTCCACTGACCATGATGGCAAAGAATTGCTCTTTTGTTTGAAAGGTGCTGACTGCAGCGCCGCACACCTTCGCGCCTGTACTGACCAGGCTTTGATGTGCGCTCTCAATCCATAATCTCAAGAAACCCTCACCGACTGAAATCCATCCACCCACACGCCCCGGCCCTGCTCGCCGGCCAGGGCCAGGCCCAGCTCGGCAACCGTCGCCTCGGCCATTTTGAGTGTCGTCCGCCGGGCCATCTCCTTCAAGCGGTGTGCATCGCCGCTCGCCACCAGGCTATAGTGCTCCAGCTGTGGAAAGCGGGCACGCGCCTCTTTGGGGCCGACGAGGTGCGAGATCTCTACTCCCACGATCCCCAGGTCAGGCGGGATGAAGCCCAGATTGGCAAGGAGGCTATAAGTGGGCCGGTCCACGTGGGAAGGGATACACAGGCCGTTCAGACCGCGAACTTGTTGGACGACCTGTTCTACCGAAAAGGAGGTCGAAGTCGCCAGCAGCCGGTCGTTAGTGCCAATCGGTTCCCCCTCCGCATTGAGCATCACCTGAGTCCCAAACACACTCTCTTTGTTTTTCAAGCGCGGCAGGTGAGCATAGACCTCTTCCTGCCAGTGCATAACTTGCGCCAGCGTATCGAACAGGCAGAGCAGATGCACTTCTTCTCGCGTCTGCACCTCCATCCCTGGTAGCACCGTGATATCGGTCCCTTCGGCGGCCCTGAGCATTGCCGCAGCATTTTCCGCCGAGTTGTGGTCGGTGACGGCGATCAATCCCAGGCCCAACTCCTGTGCCTGTTCCAGGATAAACTCGGGGAACATTTCCACCTCAGCACAGGCGGAGAGAACCGTATGAATGTGCAGGTCGGCAGTAAAGAAGTGCAACACCAGCCGGTCACCTCAGATCTCTTTCTCCGTCGGCGATAAATTCCTGCAGCCACTTGCGTACCTCTGGGTGCGTTAGCGGTACCTCCCCCAGTTCAGCCCTAAAGTCTGCCGTGTCAAACTCGAACTCTTTTCCATCCACCCGATGGGCGTAGTGTATATCGCACGTCCCGCCCAAGATGACGACCAGCAGCGCACCCGCCAAGTCTCCGAGTGGAGCACGGTCAATGTGGCTGTGCTCAAAAGTCGCCTGAAGCGTGGTACCCTTCCCTAACTGCGACGTGATGGTCAAATCCCCATTGCAGCGCTCTGCAGCCGCCTTGAAGAGGGGCAGGCCCAATCCAACGTGCCGCGTCTTGCGCGTAGTGTAGAAAGGATCGAAAATGCGGGCCAATTGTGTCTCATTCATGCCTCGACCGTTGTCACGCACCATAATGGTCAGGCGGTCTGATAACAAGTCCTCCTCAATCGTCAATTCGATAAGAGTAGCTCCCGCTTCTCGCGAATTCTGCAGGACGTCCAGGATGTGCAAACTTAGCTCGCGCATGGACCGACCGGCTCTTAATCTACGCCATGCACGCCCAGCGCGAACAGTTTACCGACCACCGTGTACGTCGTGAGCGGTGTGGTCAGAATAGCCACACTTTCCTGCTCGGCCTTTTCCAG
>Ga0315288_10012232_pt1 | contig 10795 bp, 13 predicted proteins | sample YL17G11_20_MG_FD_203454 | JGI IMG/M metagenome (GOLD analysis project Ga0315288, IMG submission 203454) | Sediment microbial communities from Yellowstone Lake, YNP, Wyoming, USA - YL17G11_20 | ecosystem: Environmental > Aquatic > Freshwater > Lake > Sediment | place: USA: Wyoming | collected...
CCGCTGGTCACCCAGGCCACGGGACGCCGCGTGAACGGTCGCTTGGCGCGGTAGGCGCCGAGGTAGTGCTTGAGGATGAGGCCCTTCAGGTCACGGTCGGCGGCCAGGCGCAGGTCGGCCGCGAGAGGGCGTTCGGGCTGGGTCACGAGGAGCCACCTCCCGCCCGCAACCGCTCAACGAAGGCCTCCAGACGTGTCCGGGCCTGCCCGGAGGCCACGCTCCCCTGCTCCACCTCGAGGAGGAGGGTTGGACGGCCAGTGGCCTCCAGCCGGTCGCGGAGAGCCGGGTAGTCGAAGGCGTGCGGGTCGCAGAACTTCTGGAGCAGGAACACGCCGCCGGCGACCTGGTGTTCGTCGGCCAGGCGGACGACAAAATCGAAACGCGGGTCGGGCGGATGTTTGGCGGCGCAGGGCACGCGTCGGAGGTACCGGGCGGCGAGTTCGGCCAGGCCGCTCGGCTCCTCGTCCTCCGCGAAGGCGATGCGGCGCCAGCCCAGGCACAGGTCGTCGGCCACGATGTCGGCCCCGGATTCCTCGATGAGGCGCAGGGGCTGCTCCGTCTCGAGATACCCGCCGGAGACGAGGAGGCGGGGGCGGCCGGCGGGCTGGGAAGGCCGGGTGGCGGCGGCTGCGGCAGCCCCGGCGCTTCCGACGGCCCCGGCGCTCCCGACGGCCGCGGCGGCCTCAAACTCCTCGGCCAGGGCGGCCAGGAGCCGCGCCGCCTCGAAACGTTCGAGAGCCTGGGCGCCCCGAGCCACGGCGATGAAGACCGAGCCGGGCAGCAGGTCCGGGCGCGAGGACCTCACCCGGTCGAGGCGCCCGAGGCTCCGCCGCAGGTCGGCCACGAGCCGCGTGGCCTCGGCCAGCCTCTCGGCCGTGACCTGGCGCCCGCCTTTCACCCCGGCCAAAGCGTCCGCCAGCCGCTGCACCTCGGAGGCGGCGTAGGTGTCGACGCCGGGGCCCTCCAGACGGGCCGGCAGGTTCAGGAAGTGGATGAAGGACCCGGCCGGGGCCCGCACCTTCCAGGCCTCCATGGCGGCCCGCAGCGAGTCGCAGGTGTAGGCGAAGACCACGCCGGACAGGCCGGCCGCCCGGCCGGAGAGAAGGCCGTCGAGCAAGGCCCGCGCGAACGAACAGGCGAAGGTCTGCAGCAGACTGTCGGCCGGGCCTGTCGGGCCCGGCCTCGCCCCCAGGCGCACCGGGTGGAAGCCGGCGGCCAGGATGACCTCCTCCGGGACGTACGAGCACACGTAACCGAGGGACGGCCGGTCGGATGGCCGATGGGCCAGGGGATCGGCCCCGGCCGCAACCAGGCGCTCCAGCACTAGGCTGAACCTCCCCGGAACATCCTGTTGAACAGACCCGTCGCCTCGCCGGACGGCACCTCCATGGCTCCCTCGGTGCAGAGTTCGGCGCAGCAGAAACAGGAGATGCACTTGCCCGCGTCAATCACGGGGAACGGATCCAGGGTGATGGCCTGGGGCGGGCAGTTCTTAGCGCAGTCCCCGCACATCGTGCAGAGGTCCTCCTTGACCACGGGCCGGATGGCCCCGAGCGCGACTAAGAGTTGGGCCTGTTCCTCGATAGACACGCCTATCGTGTTGGGCAGGGCGAAGTCGGGGATGGCCTCCACCTGGACGGGGTTCCCGTCGCCGTCGAGGACGCGGACGGTCTCCGGGCGGAAGAGCCCGCGCTCGACCGCCCTTTGGAACAGGCGCGTCTCGGCCGGGTCGACACCCATCAGCCTGGTCAGGACGTGGTCCACGGCCAGGCCGTCGCGGCCGGCGACCAGCTTCCCGTAGGGGCGGACGCGCCCGTGGGTGGGGCCGTTGCCTTCCATCACGTACAGGGCGTCCACGATATGGAGGTCGGGCACACGCAGGGCGTAGAGGTCCAGGAGAAGTTGGGCGAAGCGCCCCCGCGAAAAGGCGGCCAGGTGGAGCCGGGCCTTGTTCGTGCCGGCCACGTAGCCGTAGCAGTTCTTCACCGCTCCCGTCAGCGTGGTCAGCATGTGGGTCTTGAAGACCGGGACGTTGATGACGACGTCGGCCTCGAGGATGAACTTGGAGATGACGACCTTGTCAACAAAAGGGTTGTCGAGACGCATCTCGACGACCTCGGCGGAGAGGTTCCGGAAACAGCCGTCGGAGGCGGCCAGGATGCCGCAGGCCTCGGCGGTGCGCAGAGAGTTCCGGTCGACCCCACCCGGGTTGTCCCCGACCGAGGGCGTGCCCCCCGCCGCGCGCACGGCCCCGACGACGGCCCGGACGACGGACGGGCTGGTGGTAACGCGCATCTCGGCCGGGACCGGGGCCAGGATGTTGGGCTTGATGAGGACCTGGCGGGAGGGCGCCGCGGCGGCAGGCGTGGCGGCGCGCCCAGCGGCCCCGATGACCTTGTCCATGCCGGTCAGAGCGAAGATGCGAGCGACGGCCCGCTGAACCGCCTCCGGTGAGGGGTCAGGGCGACCGAGGTCCACGATGTAGACATCGCCGGGAAGCTGCGGAGTGGGCATCAGCGGGAACCCCGCCTTCCTTCGCCTCCGGGGACCGGGGGCGCGGATTGGTGGGGACTCTCTTTCCACGGGCGGGCACGGGAACCTGCGGGAAGCTCTGGGCGGTCGCGGCGACGGACGTCATCGCCGATAGGTACGACCGTAAGGCCCTGCTCCGCGAAATCAGCGCGGACCCGGGCCTCGCGGAGGCCTTGTTCACTTCATTGTCCGGATTAGGCCACCGGAGCCGGAGGCGCCGCCTTCTTGGCCTCGTTGGCCGCGACCAAGGCCAGGATGCCGCCGGTGATGAGCAGGGCGCCGATGATGAACCCGGGCCGTCCGCCGAAGAGGTTGAGCCCACCCGCCACCAGCATCAGGATGCCGCCCAGGGTGGGGTTCTTCCGCGCCACGGCGCCGCCGACGATGCCCAGGACAGCCCCCAGCAGGATGATGAATCCGGCGATGACGAAAGCCGCGGTGAGCACGGAACCCGTGATGGCGACAGCGGTCCAGGGTGTCCCTGTGGACGCAGAGAGGCCGACGCCAGGACGGCCGGGTCAGATCTCCAGGCCCATGGCCAGACAGTCGACGAACTGCCCGTGGATGAGGAGGTCGCGCGTGTGGACTCCCTCGCGGCGGAAACCCATCTTCTCGTAGAGCCCGATGGCCCGGTCGTTGTCCGTGCGGACCCTGAGGTTAATCTTCCGGACCGTCCCGCCTGCTCGCGCCCAGCCGAGCATGGTCTGGACGAGGAGAGTGCCGATGCCCCGGCCCCAATACTCCCGGCGCACGGTCATGCCGAACCCGCCGACGTGGGCCGCGCGTGAACTCCGGCCGCCTGAGAAGGTGAGGGTGCCGATGATGCGTTCCCGAAGTTCGGCGACCAGGAAGAGCCGGTTGTCGGACTTGAGCGTCTCGACGAGGATTTCCTTCTCCCGATCGACCGAGATGTCGAAGTCGCCAGCGCCAAACGTGAGGTTGTCCGTCTCCCCGGCAACGTCGTTCACGTAGCGGATGAGGGCCTCGGCGTCGTCCTCGACCGTCCGGCGCACGACGACTTCCTCGCCGCTCGCCAGGCGCAAGCGATTGACCGGCAACATCGGGCACTCCCCCCGGGACTCTCTGGCGGGCGGCTTTCTCCGCGAGGGCGGGGGCTCCTCTTGGGCGTGGGGCGGGGTGGCCGGTTTCGATCGCGAAAGTCAACAGGTCCACGCCTCGGTGGCGCAACGGTTGCCCCTACCTGCCTCCGGACTCCACTGCCTGTTCTGCGTCAGCTTTCTTGCTCGCCTTCGGTTTCCGGGGACGCGCCAAATCCTCTTGCCAGACCGGAGGCAAGACCAGCGGCACAAAACCCATCTGCGACACAAGAAAAGCGAATGCCAAGTTGCTTGTTGACAGAGCCGGTACGTCAAGAGACTTCATAGCGATCTTCCGCAGCTTGTCATGAGTGACAGGTTGCGAAAGCTGTACATTCACTTGTACTTCCGACTCGAACCGTACACCGATACCCTTACTGAAGACGACCCCAATCGAGTCCAGTACCTTGAGGGTGGCGTCAGCATCCGCTAGAGTTTCGATACTAAACGAATTCTTGCGGCGGATTTCTCCCGAGCCAGAGCATGCGTTGTCGAAAGAAACCGAAGCCTTTCTAAGGCGACATTCAACTAGCGTGATGTCATCGGGCATCCCTCACGGCCTCCCTTCCGCCTTCGAGTACTAACAACTTGCCTGTAGATAAGCCCGACAGCGGAAGGCGCTGCCGGAAGTCAGACCATGCTCCTTTGACTACTTCCGTTGTGGTCGTTCTCTCCGCCCTCTGCAGCTCGCCGGTGGTGAAAGCTGAACGGTCCCTGACAGTTGAGCTCAGAAGATGAAGAATGTACTGGTTTAGGCTGACGCTCTCCAGGTAGGCCATGGTGGCGAGATGTCTGTGAAGGCTCTTCGGCACACGCAACGTGAACTTGCCGCTATACTCAGTGGTATCGCGTGCTTCCTCAGGAAGCTCCCAGCCGGCTTCGCTAGCAGCATCGACCCACGCCGCCTGAGCGTCCTTGATGTTCGACAGAGCCTCCTCGGGCGTAGCGCCATAGGACAGGCAACCCTGCAGCTCAGGGACTTCGGCTGCCCATTCGACCGTATCACCCTCAGCTACTGGACTGAGGAGTATGCGGTACTTCGGATCTCCAGTCATTCCAGCAAACCTCCCAGCTCATCCAACGCATCTAGGGCCCGACGGACGTATGCCCTATTCACTACGGCCTCCTGCTTGACCGTTATGATTGTCCTCAGGAGAGGGTGTCGAAAGGTCACGTGCGAGGAGCCAGACCTCGGCCGGCTCATCTCAAATCCGAAAGAGAGGAGTACCTTCCGATATTCCTCAAACCGGATGTTGTTCGGGCTATTCCTCATCTTCTCGATGAGGTCCCGGGTGTCGGTCATGGTTTCTCCCCTGTCGCATGCCCGCGCGCACCACATATGATACCATGTGGAACAACAATCATGGCACCATATATGATACCATACTTAGCTCTAGCGTTGGCAATGCCCCGCGTATTCGCCAGCCCCGCGCGTCCACTAGCGGATTACGCGGGGGCCACCCTGCGGACAATTGTGGGCCCCAGCGGCCCGCGTCGTGCGCTGCCAACCGAACGCAAGCGCCTGGTCCGGACTTCGTCCACCGTCTGGAATTGGACCCGAAAAAGCAGGAAGTCCGCGTAGAGTTCTACGCGGACCCCCAGTTGCACAGCATTGGTGTCCGGAGGGGGACTTGAACCCCCACGGGTTACCCCATACGCCCCTCAAACGTACGCGTCTGCCAGTTCCGCCATCCGGACATTCGTTTTCAAAGTGGTGCCGAAGGTGGGATTTGAACCCACACGAGCGCGAGGCCCACGGCGCCCTGAACACCGCGTGTCTGCCAGTTCCACCACTTCGGCACAAACTGCGTTACTAACTATAGCACACGAAATGCGACGCTATCAACTCACGGTGAGGTCGATTCGGCCGGTTCGGAGGCCGGCGCCGTTTCGCGGCCGTAGAGCTCGCGGTAGCGTTGCAGCGTCCACAAGACGTCCTTCACGTAGCCGCGCGTCTCCTTGATTCTGATTTCGGTCACGGGGAAATCCTCACTCACCTCCGGACCGGGCCAGGTAGCGAGTTCGGCGGCTGGATTCGGCGTGAGATCGACCTTGTTGTTCTCCGCCCAGGTCTTCACCTGGCCCCGCCCGGCGTTGTAGGCCGCCGTCACCAGGACAATCTTGCCGGCGAACTCGCGCCGCAACTCCGCCAGGTACCACGTGCCGATCATTATGTTGGTGGCCGGGTCGTGGAGCATGTCCGGGTGGAAGCCGGCGAAGCCCATCTTCTCCGCCACCCAGCGCCCGGTGTCCGGCATTACCTGCATCAGGCCGATGGCGCCCTTGTTGGAGATGGCCCCCGGACTGAAGCGGCTTTCGTTCTTGATGATCGACGCCACGTAGAGCGGGTCGAGGTTGTTCTGCTTGGCGTAGGTGACGATTTCGTCGCGATAGCGGAAGGGATAGAGGCGGTGCTCGATGGAGTGACGGCCCCACCACGCCATGACGACGACCGCCGTCAGAACGGTCGCCGCGGCAATCCAGACTCTCGGGTTGGAGCGGAGACGCTGCCAGATGTTTTCGAGCATTCTGGGCGATAGTGTATCGGCGGCCTTGTCGGATGATGCTGTCGCGGCGGCTGGTATTGGTTTGCTGGGGAGCCAGGCCGCGTCAGGTCGACGCCCGGCGGACGGCCTCCTGCCAGAGCTTCTTGACTAGACGGCGCGTCTCGCGCACGGGGCCGGTGTTGTCGATGACGACATCGGCGTACCGGGTCTTCCTGGCGAGCGGCATTTGCGCGTTGATTCGATTCAGAGCCTGTTCCAGGCCGAAGTGGTCGCGGGCCATCAGGCGCTGGCGCTGCGTCTCCTGGTCGACGACGACGAGCCAGACCTCGTCGACCATCCCCACCATCCCGGCCTCGATGAGGAGCGGGGCGTCGATGACCGCCACGGGGCAGGGCGGGGGGCCCGCGCCGGGCTCGGACGCCCGCCGCGCCAGCCGGGCCAACTCGTCCCGGATGGATTGGCTGACCCGGGGGTGGGTTATCTCGTTCAAGCGCCGGACCGCGTCGGGGTTGCCGAACACCAGGTCACCGAGCTTGCGCCGGTCGATGGTCCGGTCGGGCAGGAGGATGTCGGGACCGAAGGCCTCGACCAGTTCGCGCCAGGCGGCCGTGTCCGCGCGGACCGCGTCCTTGGCCACGAGATCGGCGTCGATGACGGGAGCGCCCAGCTCCCGCAGGACCAGGGAGACGGTCGACTTCCCGCTGGCGATACCACCCGTGAGCCCGATGATGTGCACTCGAGAGTCCTCCTGGCGTCGCGGTCGGAAGGCCGGCCGTCGCTGGGCAAACGCAGCTAGACCCGCCAAAGGCTTTTCCTGATTCTACAACCGGTCCTCCTTCTATGGCGTTTCCGCCATGTCGGGATTCCTGCTTCTCGGCGGTCTGCCCGCTAGGCGGGTCTTACGTCCGCTCCGCGGGCGTCTTGTGTCTCCGGGGAACTCCCGGCGACAAGCCGCTCAAGGTTCAGGGCGGCGTTCAGATCGTGGTTCAGAGTCAAGCCGCACGCCTCGCACCGGAAGACCCGCTCGGCCAGGGACAGGCTTGGTTTCACGAAACCACACACCGAACAGGTCTTGGACGAAGGGTGAAAGCGCGGCCCGACGACCAACCTGGAACCGTACCAGGTGGTCTTGTAGGCCAGCGTCCGGCGAAACTCCGACCATCCGGCGTCGGCGATACTCCGGGCCAATCGGCGGTTCTGGACCATCCCGGCGACCGACAGATCCTCGACCACGATGACCGACCGGATGCGCCGGTGTAGCCGGGCCAAGGCCGCCGACTTCTTGCGGTTGGCCGAGCCGCGCCGTTTCCGGCTGTGGGCGCGGCCCCTACGACGTAACCGGCGAAGGTTCCGGGCCAGGGGTTTGGGCGCCTGTACCTCGGTCCCATCGGACAGCACCGCGAAGCGATCCAACCCAAGGTCGATGCCCACCACCGGGCCTCGCACGGGGGTGGGGTCGGGCCGCTCCCGCTCCACCGTCAGGGACACGTACCAGCGGTCCGCTTCGCGGCCGACCGTGGCCGATAGGATGCGGCCCCGGGACTTGACCGTCGGCTCCTTGGTCCGGATGGGGCCAGGCCGGGGCAAGACCACGGCGCGGGGCAGGACGCTAACGGCCCCGGTGAGCCGGAAGCGGTCGTCCCGGCCCTTCTTGCGGAAGCGGGGGAAGCCGACGGGCCTGCCGGCCTTGCGCCCCCGCCAGAAGTTGCGGAAGGCGCGGTCCGGATCACGGAGCGCCTCCCGCGGGGCGCGCTTGGAGACCTCGGCCCACCAGGGCGCGTTGTCACCCTTCCACCTGTTCCAGAGCCGGTGTAGGGTCATGCCGCCCGGCAGGCGTTCCTCGGCCTCCAGGCAAGCCCGGCAGAGTTCGAGGCCCCAATCGTAGGCGAAGCGGGCGGTCCCCGCAGGCCGAGCCGGCGCCCCGCGGGAGGTGGTGTTCGGGTCGAGTTCGTAGCGGAACGCCTGGTTGACGATCATGGCTTCGCCTCGATGGCGGATAGGGCGCGTTCGGCGCGGTTCCCCGCCCCCCGCCGGCCATAGAGACGGGCGCAGAGACTGGTCAGCACGTCCAGCATGTCCCGCACCAGGTCATCCCTCGTCTCTTCGGGGGTCCATCACGACCAGGCGTCGCCCGGATGCCGCCAGGGCCGCCTCGCCCGACTGGCGATCCAAGTCGGACTTCTGGTCCGCTGAGGATACGCGGGCGTAGAGTGCGGTCCCGCGTTCGGTGACTTCCTCCGGATAGACGAAGATGGTCCCCGTCGGCATCTACCGGGACGGAACCGGCAGGATGCCCTTGCGGAACCAGTCGTAGGCCGTCTTGTGCCGAATGGCTTGCCCCCGTGCCCAATCCGCTAGTTTCATGGTTCAAAGTATACAAGCGGAATAAAGCGCCACGCAAGACCACGGGTGGGCTAGCTGTTGCTTAGCCACCCTCCGGCAGGGTCAACGGAATCAACAGCGGCCACCTTCGCTGGTGGCCGCCGGTGGTTTCAGCTCCCCGATGTGGAGCTATCCCGACCTAGGTTCCCGCCTCCCGGAGTTCCTGGGTTCGGTGTCGATCCGCTGGCCCTCGAGCTTCTCAAGGGTGGTGTCGCGCAGGTCCTTCTCCGAGGAGACCTCCAGTAGCCACTTGCCGCTGGTCAGGGGACGCATCTCTATTTCTCCGGTGACTCCGAACTTGCCGACGAGCCGCCGGGCGCCCTGACGAAGGGCTTCCTCGGTGTCGAAAATCATGGCGAAGGATTGCACGGGCCGACACACCTCCCATCAAAGTGACCCCTCCGGTCTAAGCGACCGAAGACATCGATTATGGGATTATTATACCAGATACGAGGGATTTCGGTCAAACGTCTGTTCGGGTGTGGGCGACTGACATTCCGGGCAGAAATGCGCGCTCCGGCCACCGATGACGAGGCGCTCGATGGGCGCGCCGCAGCGCGGGCAGGCCTCGCCCTTCCGGCCGTAGACCTGGAGGCGTTGGCCGAACTCGCCGCGCTGCCCCTCGCCGTCAACGTAGTCGCGGATTGACGTGCCCCTCAGCCCGACGGCCTCGGCGATGATCGCGTTGATGGCCTCAAACAGGGCTCGGGCCTCGTCGTCCGTGATGGTCGAGGCCCGACGCAGCGGATGGATGCGGGCCCGGAAGAGGGACTCGTCGGCGTAGATGTTGCCGAGGCCGGCCAGGAAGGCCTGGTCGAGGAGGAGCGGCTTGACGCGGGCGCCCCGGCGGGCGAGCTTGGCCCGGAAGGTTTCGTAGTCGAGGGTGGGCGCCTCACTATCGCGCCCCAATGGCTCGGGGCCCAGGTTCGCCATCGTCGCGAGGGCGCGCCGCAGCACCGGGTCGTCCGGGTCACCCGACGGGAAGTAGACGCGGCCGAAATGCCGGAGGTCGAGGAAGCGCAGCTCGTGGCCGTCGTCCAGGTGGAAGACGACGTGGGTGTGCTTGGTCCGGGTCGGGCCGAGGTCGGTCTCCGGAAGGCACCAAACGAGTTGGCCGGCCATCTTGAGGTGGATGACGATGTCGCCGGGAATGGCGGGAGTCGCCGCGTCCCCTAGCCCGATGCCCAGGTACTTGCCGCGCCGGCCGACGGAGGCGATGGCGGCCCCCTCGACGGCTCGCCGGAAGGCCTCGGGCGTGGCCCCGACGATGAACTTGGGGGTCCTGACCTCGACCCGCTCGATGGTCCGGCCGACCAGGCGCGGCGCCAGGGTCCGTCTGATGGTCTCCACTTCGGGTAGCTCGGGCATTGCGGCGTCGCGGTCCCTTCAGCCGACTTTCTTCATCTCGTACCAGTTGCGGCCGAGCTTGAGGTCCACCTCGAGCGGAACGTCAAGGCTGGTGACCCCGGCCATGCGGACCTTCACCATCTCGGACATGGCGCCGACCTCCGCCTCCGGGACCTCGAAGAGCAACTCGTCGTGGACCTGGAGGATGAGGCGCGAGGCGAGCCGGCGCTCCCGCATTTCCCGGGCCAGACCGACCATGGCCAGCTTGATGATGTCGGCGGCCGTGCCCTGGATGGGCATGTTCCGGGCGGCGCGCTCGGCCATCTGGCGCTGGGCGCGGTTGGCGCTGTGGAGTTCGGGCACGTAGCGACGCCGGCCCCACATGGTCTCCACGTACCCGCGGCTCCTGGCCTCGGCCAGGGTGCGGTCCACGAAGCTGTGGATGCCGGGGTACCGCAGCAGGTACCCCTCGATGTAGGCGGCCGCCTCCTCCCGGCTGACCCCGGTGTTGCGGGCCAGCCCGAAGTCGGAGACCCCGTAGATGATACCGAAGTTGACGGCCTTGGCCCGGTTGCGGAGTTCGGGAGTCACCGCGGCCATCGGCACCCCGAAGATCTCGGACGCGGTGCGCTGGTGGATGTCCTCGCCCTTAAGAAAGGCGGAGATGAAAGCCTCATCCCCCGAAAGGTGGGCCATCAGGCGGAGTTCGATCTGGGAGTAGTCGCCGGCCAGGAAGACGGTACCCCGGGCCGGGATGAAGACGCGCCGGATGCGTCGGCCCTCCTCCTCGCGGATGGGGATGTTCTGGAGGTTCGGCTCGGCCGAGGACAGGCGCCCCGTGGTCGTGACCGTCTGCTTGAACACGGTGTGCAGGCGCCCGGTCGCCCGGTTGACGAGGGGGACCAGGCCGTCGGTGTAGGTTCCCTTGAG
>Ga0315288_10012234_pt1 | contig 10794 bp, 11 predicted proteins | sample YL17G11_20_MG_FD_203454 | JGI IMG/M metagenome (GOLD analysis project Ga0315288, IMG submission 203454) | Sediment microbial communities from Yellowstone Lake, YNP, Wyoming, USA - YL17G11_20 | ecosystem: Environmental > Aquatic > Freshwater > Lake > Sediment | place: USA: Wyoming | collected...
AAGGGATAAGAGCTGGATTCTTAAAGATCCGTATCCTATGGCCTTTCCCGGGAAAAGCAGTCGATCGAGTGGCTCTCCAAGCCAAGCGAATCATCGTCCCGGAAATGAATATGGGAAAAATCTATCGAGAAGTGGAAAGGGTCATCGCAGGAAGGGCGGAAGTCATCTCGCTCCCTAAATTGGGGGGCGAGGTCCACACCCCGTCAGAGATTTTCACGGCCATTAGATAAAAAACTTTAACCGCAGAGAACGCAGAGGAAGAATTAGCCCAGTTATTAAAGGCCAAAAACAAAGATTAAAAATCTTTCAAAAGTTTTCTTTCGGGGCTTGCTTTTTCAGCTAAATTTTCTCTGCGGCCTCGGCGTTCTCTGCGGTGAATCATTTTGGCGGAGATTTCATGCATCCGTTAGCTGATAAATATATTCGCAAGGCTGGACTTCCCTTGATCTTTTGTCCTGGTTGTGGGGATGGCACCGTGTTGAACGTATTCCTCCGGGCGGTCGAGGAGATGGGAATCTTTAATGACCTGGCTCTCGTGGGTGGGATTGGATGCTCCGGGTGGCTGCCTACCTATCTCCAATCCGATGTCCTCCACGTCCTTCATGGACGGGCTATTCCCTTTGCCTCCGGGTTGAAACTCACCGATCCCCGAAGAAAGGTCGTAGTCTTTACCGGCGATGGAGACTGTGTAGGAATTGGCGGTAATCATCTCATCCACGGAGCGCGAAGGAACATCGACATCACGGTCATCATGATCAACAACGGGATTTATGGAATGACCGGTGGACAGGTCGCTCCTACCACCCCGCTCCAAGGCCGCACCCAGACCTCTCCCTATGGCAACCTCGAATTCCCCTTCGATGTTTGTGAACTGGCTTGGTCTGCGGGAGCGACCTACGTAGCCCGTTGGACCGCAGCCCACCCCATTCAGCTTTTGAAGACTATTAAGGATGGGATTGAACACCGGGGATTTTCTTTTATTGAAGTGATGGCTCAATGCCCTACCCAGGCCGGGAGATACATTGAAGGTTCCTCCAACCCGGGTGAACTCCTGGGCCTACTGAAGAAAAGAGCGGTGTCACTGGAAAAAGCCAAAGGGGCTTCTCCCGAGGAATTGGCCGGGAAATTCATAGTCGGAAAACTGCATCACCTAAGCGGCAAGAAGGAATTCAGCCAGGCCATCTATGAAAGCTTCGCCGAAGAAAAGATCCGCTAAAGAGATTCTTATCGATGATCAATTCTGCAAAGGTTGTAACCTTTGTATCGAAGTCTGTCCCCGGAAAGTCTTTGGCAAAGGAGATAAACGCAGCCGGGCAGGGTATTCCATGCCCCAGGTTTTGGCCCTGGGAAATTGTGCTGCCTGTTTCCTCTGCGAAATGACCTGCCCGGATTTAGCCCTAACCGTGGTCGAGGGGAAGAAGTGAGAAGAGAGGTCCGGATTGCGGGATTTGGAGGGCAGGGCGTGGTGACCCTGGGCACGATCCTGGCGGTGGCTGCGGGGATCCACGAGGACTTAGAAGTGGCCCAAACGCAGAGTTACGGACCGGAGGCCAGGGGTGGAGCCTGCCGTTCGGATGTAGTCATCAGTGATGAACCCATCGATTACACTAAACCATTGGCTCTGGACCTTTTTATCGCCCTATCACCAGCCGCTTTAGAGCAGTACTGGCCTGAGGTTCGGGAAGGAAAGACGGTTGTTCTCGTAGACAAAACCCTGGTTCCCCGCACCCCGGACCATTTTCCACCGGTTTTGGCCATTGAGGCAACTCGAATCGCAGAAGAAGAATTCAAAGACCGGGTCGTGGCCAACATGATTATGCTGGGAGCCATGGCGGCCATCAGCGGATGGATCAGCCTTAAGGCTCTGGAGGAGACTTTGAACGGACGAATGTCGGCTCGGGCTCTGGAGCCCAGTCGCACGGCGCTGAAGCGGGGATTCGACTTAGGAATGAAGGTGAAGGAGGAGCTATAGACAACAAAGCCCACCGAGAAATTCACTGAGCTACTGAAGTTCAGTTACTAATGAGGCCAAAATTGTCTAGGCTGGATTTCATCTTTTTTAAATCATCCTGGATTCCGGCTTCCGCAGGAACGACAAAGAATAAGACCCATAGAAGATGTGAAACTAAACCCTAAAAAATTAGAAGGGGGAGAAACGATGAAAAAGTTATCTTGTTTCGCCTGGGTTGGGGTGTGGGCCTTCGCGGCCGCTTTCCTCTTTCCCCTTGACGCCATTTCTCAGGAAAAGGATTATCCCAATCAACCCATCACGCTCGTAGTGCCCTGGGGTGCCGGAGGAGCTTCGGACCAGGCGGCCCGGGCCATGGCACGCTATGCCCCCAATTATCTGGGACAGCAGGTGGTGGTGGTGAACAAGCCTGGAGCGGGCGGGGCAGTAGGCATGGAAACGGTTATCCGATCGAAACCGGATGGGTATACGCTACTGTCGGCATCCATTGGTTCGAATACTCTCACCCCGGCGTTTACCCCGAACCTGCCTTTCAAATTCGATGAAGTCACGTTTATTTGCCGCAGCCAACTGAACCCGGCCGTGCTGGTCGTTAAGGCCGATGCGCCCTGGAAAACCCTCAAGGATTTGGTGGCCGATTTGAAGAAAAACCCCGGGAATTTCATGTACGGTACTTCAGGAATCGGGTCCATGCATAACTGGGCGACCTACAAATTTTTCAAAGCTGCGGGAATCGACATGAAAAACATAACCATGATTCCTTTCAATTCCGGCAAAGAGCAGGTCGTGGCTATGTTAGGGGGAAACATCCATTTTTCCTACATGAATCTCAGCGAACCCCTCGCCCAGCTGAAGGCGGCAAGGCTTAGAGCCCTGGCCGTGGTCCCCAAGCGAATGGAAGAAGTTCCCAACGTTCCCACTTTTGCCGAACTGGGTTATCCCGACGTGAATATTCTGGGGTGGAGGGGAGTTTCAGGACCGCCGAACATGCCTGACGGAATCGTGAAAAAGTTGGAGCAGGCCATGGAGAAACTCTGCCGCGACCCAGGATGGGTCGATATGATCATCAAAATGGGGGACCTCCCAGCCTACCTGGGGCCGAGCGATTTTAAGGTTTTCGCGACCAAAGAATACAACGAAGCCAAGAACGACGCCCAGAGTCTGGGGATCAAATAGAGTCTTTATGCTGAAGGGTCCGATCCTTGCAGGAGTCATTCTCCTAGCCTTAGGAATTTTCGTCTGTCACCAGGCCGTGCAGCTTTCCTTAGGACAAGCCAGCCGGCCAGGGCCTGGTTTTGTCCCCTTTGGGCTTGGTTTCATCCTGGTTCTTCTTTCCCTTCTTTATATCTTTCATTTCTTGCGCACCCAGAGCGGGAGGGGAGAATCGAAGGTCCACCGGGGTCGCTACCGTACCTTCCTGGCCATCAGCATCCTCTGCTTCTGCATCGGATTGCTGAATTGGCTGGGGTATCTGATCAGCACCTTTCTTCTATTCCTGATGTGGTTGGCCATCATCGAGCGCAAGAAATGGTATGTATCTCTCTCCTTTTCTCTTTTAGCGCTCGTCGTCGTTTATTATTTCAACTTTCTTTTTTCTGTCCAGTTACCCAAAGGGCTCCTCAAAGGATTCTGACGCGCTTACGGGGTGATTTTTGGAACAGCTGGTTGGACTATTCTACGGTTTCTCCATTGCTTTAACCTGGGATAATTTATTCTACTGTTTTTTAGGAACTCTAATCGGAACGCTCGTAGGGGTCTTGCCAGGATTGGGCCCGGCAGCGACCGTCGCTCTTCTTTTGCCGGTTACTTTTAAACTCCCCCCGGTTTCCGCCATCATCATGCTAGCAGGGATTTTTTACGGAGCCATGTACGGCGGCTCTACCACCTCCATTCTCTTGAACATTCCCGGGGAAGCTGCTTCCGTGGTTACCTGTATCGACGGTTATCAAATGGCTCTCCAAGGAAGGGCCGGGCCGGCTCTAGCCATTTCCGCCATCGGGTCTTTCATCGCCGGAACCATTGGGATCGTCGCCCTAAATTTCTTGGCTCCCCCTTTAGCCGAATTCGCGGTCCAGTTTGGGCCGCCGGAATATTTTGCCCTTACCCTTTTCGGGCTCTTTCTGGCAGCCTATCTGGCAAGCAGCTCTATGGTAAAAGGCCTGATCATGGTTGCGCTGGGCCTTCTTCTGGATGAAATCGGGATCGATCCCATCTTCGGGGTTCCCCGCTTCAGCTATGGTGTGCTCCCTCTACAAGAGGGGTTGGATTTTGTTCCTCTGGCCATGGGGCTTTTTGGATTGGCGGAAATTTTCATCAACACAGAAAGGGCCATGCATACCGAGCTGGTGACGCAAAAAATCGGCCGGCTCTTTATCACCCTCCAGGATTGGGGTGAAGCGAAATGGGCCACCATACGAGGTTCTCTCCTGGGCTTTTTTGTGGGAATTCTGCCGGGAGGCGGGGCCGTCATCGCCTCCCTGATTTCCTATGCTGTGGAGAAGAGAGTCTCAAAAAATCCGGAGAAATTTGGGAAAGGGGCGATTGAGGGGGTGGCCGGGCCGGAATCGGCCAACAACTCTGCGGCCACAGGATCTTTTATCCCTTTACTGACCCTGGGAATTCCGGGTAATGCAACCATTGCCATGATCTTTGCCGCTCTCTTAATCCATGGCGTGCAACCGGGCCCCTACCTGATCAAAGAGAACCCCGAAATTTTTTGGGGGGTGATTGCCTCCATGTACATTGGCAACGGGTTCCTCCTCATTTTGAACCTGCCCCTCGTAGGCATGTGGGTACAGGTCCTGCGAATTCCTTATTTTATACTGGCCCCCTTTATTTTGTTGTTGTGTATCGTCGGGGTCTACAGCACCCGGAGCAATATCTTCGACATCTGGGTCATGATCATTTTCGGAGTCCTGGGCTACTTCTTCCGCAAATTGGAATTCGAACCCGGTCCCTTGATTCTCGCGTTCGTCCTGGGATCGATCTCCGAGCGGACTTTTCGGCAATCACTCCTCATGTCCAAAGGGGCCCCTTGGATTTTCTTCACCCGGCCCATTGCCTGCGGCCTCATGGTTATCCTTTTAGCGTTGATCTTCATGCAGGTCTTATTCCTGTTGAAAAAAAAGACCCGGAGCTTAGATCAGTTCCGGGGGGCAGGGTAAAAGAATGAGGAATGCGGATTTAGGATTGTGGATGGATTAAAGAAGTGCGGAAAGGGGGGCCGAATATGAATAAAGTGCTTCAGAACCTACGTCCCTTTCGTCGTCCCTTTCGTTCACGGCAAATCGTTGAAACCGCCCCCTCTACCCCGAAATCCCCCGAATCCCCGCTGAAAAGGCCCCCCAACAAACCCAAGATTTTGTGCTAAAATTCCCTGGAGTCAGAGAAAAATGGCAGAATCCGAAAACGTCTCGGCCGACTCCTGAGTCCATGGCTGTCGATGTTTTTGAAACGGTTCGAAAGATTGGTTACCCGATTGAAGTGCTTTATGACTATTCCCAAGAGATGAACCGCTATGCCTTTCTTTTGATCAAATAAAGGAGGTTGGAGGGAAGAGAAATCAAGATGAATCAATGCGAAGGAATTGTGACAGCTTACGACTCTTCATTTTTCGGGTTCCTTACCCCGTGCGCTTTCCCCCTAACGGCCCTTTAATCTATGCTATGCGCCATGACCTTTGCGCTCTGCCCTGGGCGTTTCCCGTTGTGGACAGGAACCTACCTGTGATATATTGCATGCAAGGAATAAGATTTCATCCCTAGACATGACAGAAATTCCCTTAGACAAAAAAGCAAACATCCGAATCATCCGCAAGCTTCGCCAGGATGGACTATTGAGCGAAGTCGCATTTGACGCTGCTCGCAGTCTGCTACGCCCCACCTCCGTCTGGTTGGCTTGGGCGAGACGAATGCTTCTCTTCTTTGGGAGCGCACTGGTGCTGGCCGGAGTCGTCTTCTTTTTTGCCTATAACTGGACAGAAATGGGCCGCTTCCTCAAGTTCGTGCTGATTGAGGTGGGAATTGTAGCCTGTATTATTGCCGCATCCCTACGAGGGTTCTTGCGACTAAGCGGAAAGGTGCTTCTTTTAAGCGCCTCGGTTCTCGTCGGCGTACTCCTTGCTGTCTATGGACAGATCTACCAAACTGGCGCCGATGCGTTTGAGCTGTTTATTGGGTGGGCGGTTTTGATTTTCGGCTGGGTTCTTGTCTCCGAATTCGCAGCCCTCTGGATGGTCTGGATCATCCTTTTGAACACTGGGGCGATTCTCTATTGGGAGCAGGTAGGGCACCCCAGTCATTCCATACCGTATGGGCTCTTCTGCTTGGCAATCGCCTCTTTCAATAGTATCGCTTTGGCCCTTTATGAGGTCGGTACATATTCCGGACTCAAATGGCTGAGTGGGAGATGGTTCCGTAGTATTTTGCTTGCCGGGATACTTGTGGCTCTGTCAATACCCACGCTCCATGTAATCTGGGACCTTGGAGGCATTGAAAGAGCAACCCTTTTTGCTGCCTGTGGATGGGGCGTTGCCGCTGTTTGTGGATACGCCTGTTATCGCTTCAAACTCCATGACATGATTCCCATTGCATTGATCGTTTCCAATGTCTGCTTGATTCTCTTAGTGCTAATCGCTAAAGGTTTGTTCAGGGACACAAGAGGGAACGGGGCCGGGCTATTTTTGCTGTTTTCACTCATTGTGTTAGCCGTCGTAAGCGGTGCGGTATTCCTGCTCCGAAACACTGCTGCAAAGATGGCAAAAGGAAAAAAGAAGGTTATTGATGAATAAGGATTCTCCCTCAGTAAGAGAACTTCTTGAACACCTTCAGGTTCAGGGATTGATCACCCAAGGGGGCGTGAAGAGGATTACTGAGAGATTAGAAAGGCCCGTCACAGAATCAAAGGACCCCCTTTACATACGAATTCTTTCCGGCGTTGGCGCATGGGTGGCTGCCATATTCCTTATCTTGTTTCTTGGGATATCCGGTATCATTCAAGGCGGCATGGGGGCCCTCATCTGCGGGATACTTTTTCTTGCGGGTGGAATGGGCATTGCCAAGGCAAGCAAGGGCACTTTCGTGAATCAACTTTCCCTCGCTCTTGTTTTTTCCGGAAATCTTTTGGCTCTTTTTGGAGTGGGGGAGGTGTTTAGATTCCGTAACATTTCTATTCTTGTTATCACTCACGCTATGGTATGTGCCATCGTTTACCCGTTCTTTTCCAATAGCATCTACCGTTTTCTCGCACCTACCGCCCTGGCGGGTCTGTTAACGGCGTGGATTATTGAACAAAGGGTATTCGTCCTGATGCACTTTCTTATTGCTGCGGAAACGCTTTTTGCGGGTACATTGCTGCTGCTTAGAAAACGTCGCGCATTGTTTGAACCATTGGTTTATTCGGCGGCACTCATGCTGCCAACGACGCTTCTTCTTATGAATCTCACGCATGTGAACCTCCGGAGGTTCGTGGACCTATTCGGTGGTGGCTTCAAGGAACCGCTTTGGCCGTCGAGCCTACTGCTGTCAGTCGGGCTGATCTACCTCTATTTTCACCTGGCGGGTGGCAGGAAACTGTTTCGTAACTCGTTGCTGATTCTTGCGGTTCTGTCCACGATCCTCTTAGGCCTCTTCACGACTCCTGGCATTTTCGTGGCTATGGGTCTACTGATTGTAGGCTATGCGTTTGACGACCGCATCTTGACTAAACTCTCGTACGTCTTTCTCCTATGTTTTATTGTTGTCTTCTATTACACCCTCAACATCGATCTGGCTCACAAGTCCTGGGTGATCGGAGCAAGTGGAGTTGTGCTCCTCATTGTCCGCTGGATTGCAGGACGCTTCAAACTAGAGGGAGTGAGCCGATGAAAAAAATTGTTTTCTGGGGTATCACACTGCTTGTTCTTGTCGCCATCAACTTCCTTATCGTAAAAAAGGAGGACACCCTCGCCAACGGACGCACCATGCTTCTACGCCTCGCGCCTCTTGACCCCCGTTCACTCATCCAAGGTGACTACATGAAACTACGCTATGCCATTGCGAGAGATGTCCCGAGAGCTCAATTGCTGAAGGACAAGGGGTATCTTGTCGTTTCACTCGATGTGAATCATGTGGCGAAATTCGTGAGGGTGCATAAGGGCGAAACATTGCAGGAAGGGGAGTATTTCCTATTCTATCGAAATCGTGGAGGGCTTCGGCTGGGTGCGGAGTCATTCATGTTTCAAGAGGGGGACGCCAAGCTTTATGAAAGGGCGAGATATGGCGAGCTAAAAGTCGATGGCTCGGGTGCAAGCGTTCTCGTCGGCCTCCGGGGCGAAGACCTTAAACCCTTAGGTAGAAAAAACCAATAGGATGAAAGAGATTTGCATCTCAATCTGAAATTGGGAAGTGGCCCTGTTTAAACCTGTTTAAAAAGGTAAGCTTAGAAAAATTCAACTTAGGCAAAAACATCCTCCTCCTCAGAGTATAAACCTAAATGATGAAGGGAAGGGGGTCAAACCTGAACTATTGATTCTGCCACAAAACCCCCCTTCTCAGAATCGGGAAGATCTGTAGTCAACAGTGCAGGTTTGACCCCACCATCCTACTCCCCCTACCCAAAAGCGAGTTCTTATCAAAGGCCCCTTCGACCCCGCCGGTTGTGCCCCGCCATGGGCGGGAAGCCATGGCCTGGAACCGGGGTCACGGAGAAAGGGGATCTAACATTGGAGGACGGCTGGCCCTAAAATTTCCTTGACAAATGGTTTCTGAAGAGTATATTTTGAATTCAAAATTCATAATTCAAATTACCGGGAAAGGTTTTAGCCGGAAATTTATCCGGGCCGGCTAAATTTTTGGATCACCGAGAAAAGAAAGGAATTTCCCGCATGGGAACTTACCAGATTGCCGTATTGCCCGGCGATGGCATCGGGCCCGAGGTGATGAAGGAGGCATTGAAAGTATTGAAGGCCGTGGAGAAAGCTTTCCCCGGTCTGCGTTTCCGGTGTCAGGAGTATCCCACCGGGGCGCGATGCTATCTGGAAAAGGGAAGTGACCTTCCGGCGGAGACGATGAGGGCCTGCAAGGAATCGGATGCGATTCTCTTCGGGTCTGCAGGCCTGCCGGAGGTGAGGTATGCCGATGGGACGGAGATCGCTCCCCAACTCACCCTGCGCTTTACCCTGGATCTTTACGCCGGGATTCGACCCATCAAAAAATATCCGGGCCTCCGTCCGGTTTTGGCTGGAGATCCGCCGATTGATTATGTCATCTTTCGCGAGAATACCGAGGGACTCTATGCTTCCCGGGGCGGGGGGGTGCGGGTCGGTAACGAGCTGGCCGTGGATAATATGGTGATCAGCCGGAAGGGGACGGAGCGGATTGTAAAGTACGCTTTCCGATTCGCCCAGAAGAGAAAAGGGGCCCCGGCGGACGGAAAACGGCGGGTGACCTGCGTGGATAAGGCCAACGTTTTGCGAAGCATGGCTTTCTTCCGGGAGGTCTTTAACCGGGTCGCCTCTTCTTTCCCGGGCATTGCCGCCGAGCATGTCTACGTAGATGCCATGGCCCTGTACATGGTCCAGAAGCCCCAATGGTTTGACGTGGTGGTCATGGAGAATATGTTCGGAGATATTCTCTCCGACCTGGCTTCCGGGACGATGGGAGGGATGGGGCTGGCCCCTTCCGCCGATGTGGGAGATACCTATGGCCTGTTTCAGCCCTCCCACGGGAGCGCTCCGGACATCGCCGGAAAGGGAATGGCCAACCCGGTGGCCCAGATTCTCTCCGCGGCTATGATGCTGGAATGGCTGGGAGAAAAGAAAGGGGACCCCGAGGCGGACCAGGGCGCCAAAGCGATCGAGTCCGCCATGGCCAAAGTACTGAAAGATCCCCGGTATCATACCCCCGATTTGGGGGGGAAGGCTGCTACCACGATGATTGGTGACGCGGTGACTGCGAGGGTGGCAGGGTCCATTTAAATTTCGCGAAATGAAGGGGCGCCCGTGAAAAAACTAGGGACTACCCATGAAAATTTGGACTTCAAGGTTTATAAAACCTTGAAGTCCATGATCCTGGAGGGAAGGCTTTCTCCCGGATCCAAGATCTACCAGGACAAGTTGGCCCGGGATCTGGCCATCAGCCGAACCCCCTTGGTGGCTGCCCTGAAAAAGTTAGAACAGGAGCGCCTGGTCTCGGCCATCCCCCGGAGAGGCTTCTACGTTCGCCGTTTCTCCGCTCAGGAGATGATTCACATCTTTGAACTCCGGGAAGTCCTGGAGGGGTTGGCGGCCCGCAGGGTTTCCCAGAGCATTACGGATAGACAGATTGAGAAACTCAGGAATTTTTTCAAGGGGCTGAAAGCCTCCGATGAACTCAAGGAGGTGAGACGGTACGCCGAAGAAGACCGCCGATTTCATCATTTCCTGATCGAAATCGGGGGAAATGATCTTCTGTCCAGCATCTTGGGAACGTACAGCATCATCTCCTACAGTTACCAGGGGGAATCCCAGTCCGGACTGGTGCGGTCCCCCAAGGAAACGATCCAAGAACATCGTGCCCTGATCGAAGCCATCCGTCAGCGAGATCCGGTTAAAGCGGAAGAACTGGCCCGGCTTCATCTGAGGAAATCCAGGGAAAGACTGAAAGAGGATATGGAAAAAGAGAGGGGGTGAACGGCAGGGAAGGCTGATTGAATATCGGTATTCATGAAGCGCATGGAATCAGGAATCATAAATTCCCCAAAGGAGGAAGTCATGAAGAAAAGTTTGTTCTTGGTGTTGGCTCTCTTGTTTATGTGCGCCGGCTTCACTTTCGCAGCGGAAAAGAAATTTCCGGTCCGGGATATCACCA
>Ga0315288_10012235_pt1 | contig 10794 bp, 29 predicted proteins | sample YL17G11_20_MG_FD_203454 | JGI IMG/M metagenome (GOLD analysis project Ga0315288, IMG submission 203454) | Sediment microbial communities from Yellowstone Lake, YNP, Wyoming, USA - YL17G11_20 | ecosystem: Environmental > Aquatic > Freshwater > Lake > Sediment | place: USA: Wyoming | collected...
TTATTACAAATGTGGTAGGTGCTTTGTTATTCATCATGGAGCCTATAAGAGCATATTTAGGCTCACAACCTTTTAATTGGATGACTTTTATTATGTGTATAGGTGCAGCAGTCATTGCATACTTCACAAGTAAGAGTACAATATTTACGCAGCCAACGAAGTAAAGTGAGGATTCAGTGGACACAGAATCTATTGGAAAGTTACTAGGGGGAGTATTGTCTAGTGGAGTTACTGGAAATATCTCTGCAGCTATTGCTGAAGGGTTAAAGTTGGCAAATCATCTTATGGAGCCAGATCCTGCTAAGCGAGCTAAAGCTAGACGAGACTATTACCTTAAGCTGATCAGTTATATTAAAGAGGTTCAAAATGCGAATCAGGATGATGTTTCTAATCTTGTTATTGAGTTTACTAAGCTTCTGGATGAGTAGTTGTGTAACTCCACAGAAGATAGATACTCCCCCAATTTCCAAATGTCCACCTGAAGGGTATTTTTTAATAAAGAAAGATACTCTGATTGATTTAATGAATTCAAGTAGTAGAACTAAAAGTGAATTGAATGAATGTCTTGAAAGGGAAAGGGCCACTGGAAAATAATGTTTTCTCAAGACTCAATACCAGAAATTAAAATTCCACAGAGTCAAGATGACCCAGATACAAAATTTTTACTTTTAGGTCTTTTAAGTGGAACTATTGTTAGTATTGTTTTTTATTATATATTTAAAAGGGGGTAGTTTAAATTTTACTTTAAGGAGCTTTCTAAATGGCCTTTGTAGAGAAACTCCCTATGGATGTTGGAGAATCTAAAAACATTCATCCAGGAATGCTCCCTTCACCTTCACATAATCTAGGGGCTATTGATGTAGTTGCTACTTCAATAAAAGGGACTCAGTATTTATCCTCAGCAGTAGGAGCAGCAGGGATAACAACAATGGCAGCTACTGCTGGAATTGGAGTAGTACTTGCAATTGCTGCTGTAGCTTGGACTATGATTAGAAATCATCAAGCAGAAGTTAAAGCTCATAGACATGCAAGAGAAGCAAGATGGCAAGCCTTTTATGAAACAGGGATAGCTTTAATTAATGAGGTTTATGGGTCTACTAAAAACTTTGATTGGAGTTATGCTCATAACCCTGATGAGGGATTTGGACAATATTATGGATTAGGAGCACAGTTTTATTTTTGGAGAGGAGGAACACCTCGAGATCCAAATATGAGTGATGAAGATTTTAGAGCTCAACTCCTCTCAACTATTAAAGGATATGGATTAGATCCTACTAGGATTATGGGATATGAAAATGTAGCTTTAAATGAGGAGCTTAATCCACAAACTGATTTTGTGGCTAAACCTGAAAAAATATTAACAACTAAAGAAATTTTATTAGGGGTAGGTTATACTAATGATGATATTGGAAAGGCTACGTATGAAGAACCTTTTGATTGGCTTTATGGCTTTTTCTTAATAGATTTACCAAATATTAAAACAGAGCAAGAGGCAAAGATTCTTATGGATGAAGTTGATATCTCTCTAAAAACAGCAGGACTTGATTCCGCTAAATTTTTTAAGGCTGCAAATCCTTCTTCTATTCCGGATCCTACTGGAGCTCAAGCGACAGTATCTCAGCAGCCTGTTGTTATTTCAGTTTCTAGCACAAGTCCAACTGTTCCGGAGATTCCTTCCCCTACGGGGGCTATTCCAGTATCAACTACTATTCCTGTTTCTGAGGAAGGACTTAAAGTCTTAGTTGCTGGGATGCCTTCATGGGGTTGGTTTTTACTTGCAGGAATGGGGATTTCTCTTCTTTTAGGAGGAAAAAAGAAAGAGACAGAGAGGAGGCAATAAAATGGCATTTTTAGAATCTTTTAGAGATTTTGGTCAAAGTCAAATGCTCACGAGAGTTAGGCAAAGTATAAATATTCAAAATAGCAAAATAGCGGATCTGCAATCAAAGATAGCTGGGACTATTAATTTAAAAAATAGAGCAATAGAAGAGTTAGCAAAAGAGTACTATCGAGCTGGGATGTTAGTAATACAAATGGAACAATCTGGTGGTGGAATGTAATGAAAGGATGGTGAAAAATTATGGCATTTTCTCAAGATTGGGCAACATTAGTTTCTGAAATGTATCGACTTAATCTTGGTACTACTATGGTTGGTCAAATAGTGGAAGCTTGGCCACGAATAGGTAGTCTTATAGAATCAAGAGCGGGGGATCTTTTTACGGGACTTAGAGGAAGGATTGCAGGATATAACTCTCAAATAGCAGATTTTCAGAATCAGCTTAGTATAGCTCAGGGGGATCTTCAAAAGCTGAAAGATACAGAGGCAGCTATGGCTGCAACTGAAGCAGCTGCTCCAGTAGTTACTCCTGCTCCCTCTCCAGTTCCTACTCCTGCTCCTGCTCCAGTAATCCCCCCTTATATCCAAGCAGCTGTTGCTCCTCCAATAATTGCTCCTGCTGCAGTAGTTGCTCCTACTCGAGAAATAGTAACAATTTACGCTCCTACCCCTGCTCCTGCTGCTGCAGTACCTACTCCTGAAGTAGTAAGAGCTTACGCTCCTGCTCCTGAAGCAAGAGGAGAGCCCGGAGTTGCTCCTACTCCAGAAGAAGCAACAGTAACTACTGCTCCAGAAGTTTTATTAGCAGGCATGTCTCCATGGGCATGGATCTTAATGGCAGGAGCTGCAGTATTTCTTCTTTTTGGTGGAAAAGGGATTGAAGGAGCAGAAGGTAAAAAATCTAGAAGGGTTAGGAGGAGGAAATAAAAATGAAGGCTAATAAATTTTGGGGGATAGTAGAATCTTTTAAAGGAAGTGAAAAAAATATAAAAAAATGGGCTAAAAAGACTTCTACAGAGATTCTTACTGATTTCTTAGATTCTTATGGTAGAGTAGCTGAATCAGCTTTTGAATCTAAAGGAATGAGAAGATTAGAAGAAAAACTAGGATTTACTGGAGATTTTGTAGATGATGTTATAGAAGGGTCTATACTTCAAGGGGAAGATTTTTTTAATGATTCTAAAAAAATTATGTTTGATAAAGAGTCTGAAAACCAAGGAGCTATAACATATAATATTATAGAAGAACTTGAAAGACGGGGGATAGATGTAGATGAAGAAGGGGAATAAAAGATTAAAAAGGAGGCAATAAAATGTATTCAAGAAAACATCTCTCAACGTTAGCTGAAGAGATTCAAAAGAAAGAAGAAGTTGATATTTATCAACCTGGAGATCTTTCTAAAGTAATAAAACTTTCTCCAAATACAGGAGAAGAAGTTGATACAAGGCATTATCCTTATATCAATTTTAATCCTAAAGGGAGGGGAGTTTATGAACTTGTTACTTATGAGCCTCCTTGGAAAAGACCCGATGATATCAAAAAGCAGCTAAAAGCTATGGGTCCTGAGATGCAGCGTTATAATACAGGATATTCTCTCAGAAAATGGGGAAAAGAAATCATGGGTAAACGTCTCCAGATGATAGGAATGCCACACCAAGTTGTTAAACCGGGGAGTATTCCTCAAATGAAAGATCTAAGACAACCCCCATTTGCATTTGTAGATGTTGGTCCTTTACCAACTTCATTTTTAGATGGTGTTCCTGATTGGGAAGAAGCTCCATTTGGATTTTCTCTTGGGCAGTTAGATACAGTTGGGAAAGGATTCTGGGGAGAGCTATGGTCTGGGCTTACTTCAGTTGGTCAACAGCTGATTCAAACACAGGAAGCTAAGTATCAAGCTGAAATAGCTAGAGTTGGACAGCAAGTCACTCCTATTGTTTCTCAAGCAGCTCTAGTTCCTACTGGTATATCTACATATCTATTAATTGGTGGAGCTGTTTTAGCATTCTTTCTATTTAGAGGAAAACCTTCAGCACTACCATCTAGAAAAATAAGAAGAAGGAGGATTAGAAAATGAGAGATCAAGAGTTCGATGCTGAAATGATAGAGGCAGCTCGTCAACTAAGAAATAAAATGGAAGAGGAGCTTGCAAGGGTATCAAAAAAACTCTCAAGAAAACTGGAAATAAAAGAATATCTGATAAATGTTGATGTTCCTGGAGTTAGGTCTCAAGTAAAAAGAGCTGATTATATAGCTGATGAGATCTATAGTCATTTTGAGGGAGATATTTAAATAGAAAGGAGGAGATAAATATGTTTCATTATGGACGTTTCTTTGGTCAAGATGAAGATGTATATTCAGCTTATTATGTCCCTCCAGCAGAACCTTCTGAGGCTAGGTTTATTCCTATTTATGAAGCGCAGGCCCCAGCGATAGGAGTGGCTCTTAGTACTCCAGAGGCTTCAGTGTATTCAGGGATTCTACCTGTGCTCCAAAATATTGTTTCAGGGGCTGCTCCTATTGTATCAGAGTTTTTAAAGCTGCAACAGGTTAAATCTCAAGCAGCAGCTATCTCTACAATGACTCCTACCCAACAGGCAGCTTATCTTGCTGCTACAGCTCCAAAGGTTGTCACTCCAATGCAGGCAGGATTTGCTCTTCCTTCAAGCTGGCCAATTTTTGCAATTATAGCAATTGGGGCCTTTCTAGTTTTAAGAGGAAGAAAACCTTCTGTTCCTGTAAAAGCAGGAAGAGTAAGAAGAAGGAGATAATCCTATGTTTGTAAAGAGCAGATTAAATCTACCTAGAAGATCAGGATTGGGACAATGGGATATTATTCTTCCTGCTATTACCTCTATTGTTTCCACTGCAGGATCTCTAGCTGGGAGTTATATTACTACTCAATCAAACAAGGAGATAGCTAAGTTAGGTATACAAAGCCAAGAGAGAGTTGCAACAATAAATCAACAGATAGCTACACTTCAACTTCAATCCCAGGCGGCGGCTCTTTTAAGTGCTCAAAATAATCCTGGAGCAACTAGACTTCCTGATCCCCAGCCCACATATACAGTAACTCCTACTGGAGAGATAGTTACAGTGGCACCTGCAGCTCAAGCTACAACTACCCAAATTCTTCCGGGAGTGTCTATTCCGACACAAATTGCAGGAATACCTACAACGTATCTTCTAATTGGAGGGATAGGATTAGCTGTCTTATTTCTATTCACTGGAAAACAACAGGAGGCAGCTTGATGAAAAAAGAATATATTCAAGTTAAATTTTCTAGGCACACTTTGGATCATCTAAGGAAAACTTTATCTATTAAAAGTAAAATATCAGATGAAGGATTAGTTTCTGTACTTTTGTTGTTTGGTTACTATCAAGCTTTTAAAGATCCTTTATCCCTTAGATCTGAAATAAGAAATTATATATTGGAATTTGGATATTAACCGGAAAGGAGTTCTTAGTGAACAAGCAGAATCCTGAAGAGATCATTGTTGAGATGAAAGAAGCTGAAGATGGAAGCTACCATCCTATTGCAATTAGAAAAAGGCCTGTAAACTTTTCAAAACCGCAAAAACTACCTGTTTACTACCAGATTCTAGATGGATTTATGGATGGGCTTGACGTGATAGAAAGATTTTTTAATGTCATGAATAAGCATCAAGGAGGAAAAAATGTTTAGCACAACTTATAACTATGTTAAAAAGGCAACTTTAGGAGAACTAATCCAGATGATCGCTGGAGGGTTAGCAATTATAGCAATAGCTTTTGGAGTCTTTTTTAACATGGAGGCTAGATATGCAAAAGCCGACGAAACTAAAGAAGCTGATAAATCAATAGGTAAAAGTATGAAAGCACTCGAGCGGAGGCTTGATTATAAAATAACTTCAGATCAATATAAGGAGACTCGAAGTAGAATCTGGGAAATTGAATACCAAATGAGGGGAAAGCCAATAGACCAGTGGCCCAAATTGGTCAGAGATGAATATCAAAAGCTTCAGGAGGAATTAAAAGAGCTTGATAGGGATCTTTCTGCTCAAAAAGCTATACAAAAAGAGGTTAAGTGATGATCAAATTAACTATAACAACTTATGAAATGACTCCAGATAAAAAATGGAACCCAGTTGTTACCCATGTCTTTTATGGAGATACACGGAAAGAAGTCTATGGTACTTTAGATACCCACATGAAAACAGACCAGTTTTTTGCTGGATCCTATAAAGGCCAGTGGAGGGGACTTGTCTTAACAAATAGCAATGTGAAAGAAGAAAAACTTTTTGATGCTATGAAAGCTGTGATTTAATAGAGGAGGGTTGGAGTGAAAGTTCAGCTAGAGCTTTCTTAAATGCTTTATATGACTCAGGAAAATTTCCTTTTCCATAATAGAAAAATAATATGTCTGACAATCAATTATTTCTATCTCTTCCAACTGAAAAACTTCTTGCTATAACTGCTTATGGGGAAGCAGGAGGTGAAGGGGCAGAAGGAATGATGGCAGTTCTTAATGTTATTAGGAATAGGACTGCTGATCTAGGACAGTATGCGGATCAAAATGTTTTAAATACAACTGGGGATCCTTATAAAGCAGTTATTCTTAAATCTAAACAATTTTCAATGTTTAATATTGGGGATCCAGTAAGAACAATCGCTGAACGGTTAGCAATTAATTTTGATTCTGAAGCCCAAACAAATCTAGCTTTAGGTCAAGCTTATAGTTTATCTCAAATGTTACTACAAGGCACGTTGGCTGATAATACTGGGGGTGCAGATCATTATCATGCCACTTATGTTACGCCTTCTTGGGCAGCCTTGATGCCCGTGACAGGCCAAATTGGAAATCATATCTTCTATGCCTCAGGAATTATAAGCCAGGTCACTCAGCAGGTTACCCAGTTTGTTAGTGAGAATCCCTTCACTGCTTTGTTAATTGGGGGAGGAGCTGCTTTTCTATTTCTATCTTTAAGAAGAAGGGGATAAATATCATGTACAAAGATTATGGATTTGTATTAAATTTTGATGAACTTGATCCTGGCCTTCAAGATGAAAAGATACTTAATTACATAAATTTTCATGCAATATATGAAGAAGAGGATACTTACCGTGATATAGAAAAAGTTCCTAAAAGAATATATGATAGAGCAAAAAGAGAAATAGAAGCCCGTTTTCCAATGTACTTCTAAGGAGGTAAATTAAAATGGAAGGGAAACAGTTGATAAAAGAGACTAATATTTAGAGGAGCATAAAAGGGGGTAAACTAAAATGATACCAATTCCAAAAAAAGTATTAAAAGAAATAACTGAGGGATTTGTAGACCTAGCTAGTTCAGATGGTATTTATGAAATACTTGAAGACGCAGCTGCAGAGAAAGGTTTTACTGAGGAATCTAAAGAATTTGATAAGTTAGTAGACAGCTGGGTGGATTGGGTAGAAAAGAAAGCAAAAGGGATTTTCAAAAAGTAAGTCTAATAAGGAGAGGTAAACTAAAATGAGAGGAAAACAATTATTAGTGGAAGCTAAAAAATGGGATTAGAAGGGGGTGAATACTATGAAGTACGGATTCGAATTAGATTTTGAAGATCTTGATCCTGATCTTCAGGAGGAAAAGATACTTGATTATATAAACTTTAATGCAAAAGAGGAAGAAGAAGATACTTATAATGACATAGATGAAGTCCCTAAAGAAATTTATGAAAGTGCAAGAGAGAATATAGAAGCTCATTTTCCAATATACTTCTAAGGAGGTAAATTAAAATGCCACTAGGGGCTTACAATTATTTAGCAAGGGGGATGACTGGAGCTGGAGTCCAGGAGATGCAAAGTGATCTTCTTTCTCTTGGATTTACTTTATCCCAGTATGGGGCTGATGGAAACTTTGGATCTGAAACAGAAACAGCTGTAAGAAACTTCCAATATACCTGGGGAATTACAGTCGATGGAGTTGTTGGGGCTCAAACTGCAGCTGCAATTAAACAGGCAGTAGGAATGGTAGCAGCTGGAACATGGAATCCAAATGCAGACCCTTCAATTTCTCCAGCAGTAGCTGCTGTTCCAAAAAGTTATGCTAAACCTATTGCTATTCCAGCTACTATTATTACTCCAACTCCCGGACCTTTTGGTTTAGATTGGAAATGGATTGGAATAGGAGTTCTGGCAGTGATGGCTATTGCCTACTTTGCTAGCCCTAAAGAAGGGGGAGAAGAATGATACAAGTATGTATGGACTGTAATATAATTTATGGAGAGAAAGAGCCTTATGAAGATAAGTCTCATACTCATGGCCTTTGTCCTAAGTGTTTTGAAATAAGGATGGAAGAATTAGAAGGAAGAAGAGATTTAAAAAAAGTAGAAAGGAGGTTGACTAACGTGCCTAATGGAGATGGATACGCAAGAATAAAACCCAAAAAAGGAGATTTTGTTCTAGCTTTTGGTGATATCTGGATTGTCCAGAAAATTGAAAAGAAAATAGCTTATATTGAGAATGTAGCTTCTGGGAATTATGAAAAACTTTATATTAGAGCCTTCGAGTTCACCCCAATTCATACATGGGAGGTGCAATGAAATGGCTACTCAGTCTTTTAGTATAGGAAGAGGTCTTGTTTTATATTTTCTAAACAAACAGGGACATAGGATGTATTATACTGTTAATAAACAGTGGGTTAATGAGATAGTTCTGAGAGCTGGAGCAATAAAACTTTTTAAGTCATTGGATTTAGCTAAGAGAGCAGCTAAACGACATGCCAGATTTCAACCTCCTATTCATATCATTCGTGTATTAGAACAAATAGAACTGAGAGATCATCTTTAAAAAATGAAATTCAAAATTCGAAGATGCAAATTAGCCAATCTTGAAAATTATAAATCCAAGAGACAACTACTTCATGTAGGTCATATTCCTGGAGCTATCTGCAAAGCTTCAGCCTTTGATAGAATTCCACTAAACCATCAACTTGCTTTATTAGCTCATGAAGTAGGCCACCTGGCGATTAAGAGAGAGCATGGAGAAGAAGAAGCAAATGAAATGGTAAAGAGAATATTTGGAGTCTCTTTAAAATATGTCCCCAAAACTCCCTGGGGAAATCGTTTACAATTCATTCCCTCTGAAGATCTAAGAAGAGTATATAAAATTCTTAAGGTTTTTGTTGACCAAACTTCCTTGAAATTTTATCAGCCATCTCCACTACTTTCTTAGCCTCCTGGGCCATTTCACCCAGATTTTTTGCAGTTTCAGACATCTTGTTACTCATTCTAGTTAAAGCTTCCAGTCCCTCAAGAACCTCCCCTGATCCTTCCCTTAATAGTTTAAAAATTTCTTCCGGCTTCATTTTAAGTCCTCCTTTTTCTTATCAATTCTTTCAACTTTAGAACCTTCTCGCTTCCCACCTTCTACTACTTTGAGTTCCTCTCTGGAATGGGCCATCACCTGAATATTCCCGGTTAGAAATATAACCATTCCCCCTAAGTAGTGAATTTCCCAATAAGGATCTTCTGCCTCTGGAGTTAAAATCTCTTCTGCAAATGGGGGGAGTGATTCACCATTAATCTCAATCTTATCAAACTCAAACTCATCCTTAGATAATATTGACATTTTAGCTACCTCCTTTCTTTCCAAAATGGAATAGCTTCTTCATCCACCTTTTGAATCTTCCTATCCATAACCTAACTCCCCCTCTTAATAACGACTTTAATCTTTCCCACATAAAAATCTTCTTCTCAAAAGAGAGAGTAGGAGTATAAGATCCAGTTAATTCTGGTAATTTCCAGTTCCCAATCTCTTTCCTTATTGGATAACCAAGATTGCTTTCATACCAAGCATGACGTCTACCAGGAGTAATTTTAAGAAGACTTCCAATAATAAGCCCAAAAAGTTTTTTCTTCATTATCTTCTCCTTTGCTTCTTAAAATCTATTGAGAACTGTGAGCAAGAAAATCCTATATAAGGTCTTAGTAGAATCTTTATACACCAAGCAAAGAATGAAATTAATTGTCTTTTTAACCATCCTCTTTCTTTCATGTTCCTCCCTCTTCTCTTTAAGGCCTAATAATACTTGATTGTGGAAGTATTGTCTGAAGAATACCAACAAACATGTTAAGAAGTATCTTCATCCCAGTAAAAGGGTCAATATTAGGAGCCCAGACGGCAGTTCCACCTAAGCTGTCAGCTTTGGCTTCAAAAATAATTGTTCCTTTAAGATTTCCAAAAGGATCTACTGGTACAACAGTTACAATTTTCTTTTCATCCATTTTAGTTACCTCCCTTTTTATTTTGCTTTCTCTTTATAGATTTCTTCTAATTTTTCTTCTTGAGCTTTAGTTAAGTACTCTTCCTCTTTAAACTGCAGCTCCATCTTTTCTATAAAATTCTCTTCCCAGCGAGTTAATCTATCCCAATCTAATCCATCTATAATCCAAAAAAGTCTATCCTTAGTCATAGTTACCTTCCTTTTCCACAATCCTTATCGGAATACCTTTTAGGATTTTATGCACCGCCAAGGCTAAGAAGAACAGCCCAAGAAAGCATAACATTCCTTTAAGTAGTGTTACCTTTTCTTGTATTCCTTAACTATCTAATTTATAGTCCATACTCTTTTCTTTTTTTCTCTGAAAATTTCTTTCCCCAAGGAGTAATCTCATAAACTCTGGGATATGTCTCCGGCTTTATGATTTTTATGGATCCATATCTCTTTAATACATTAATACGAGTACAAGCTTCCGCGATGGAAATCTTAAATAAATCTGCTACCTCTCTCGAAGTAAATTCATTAACTCCTTGGTGAATCAACTCAATTAAAATCTCGATAGAAAATAACTTAGGGTTTGTTTGCTTCCTGTAGTCTCGTGGGATGGGGGACATTTTGTTTCTCCTTTCTATAGGGTTCTATTTCTAAGTGCATCTATAATCTTCGAGATTTACATTTTTCACAGAACCAGTACTCCCAACTAAAATACTCAGTATCT
>Ga0315288_10012236_pt1 | contig 10794 bp, 8 predicted proteins | sample YL17G11_20_MG_FD_203454 | JGI IMG/M metagenome (GOLD analysis project Ga0315288, IMG submission 203454) | Sediment microbial communities from Yellowstone Lake, YNP, Wyoming, USA - YL17G11_20 | ecosystem: Environmental > Aquatic > Freshwater > Lake > Sediment | place: USA: Wyoming | collected...
GTATCCCCTTCCTGCGGTCGTCAAGCCGCGCCGGGGCTCAGCCGGAAAGGGCGTCAACATAGCCCGGACCGCGGCCGAGGTCGACTACTGGCTGGCGGCTACCCCGGACGCGCTGATTCAGGAACTGCTGGTCGGGCCTGAAGTCACGACCGACGTGCTTTGTGATCTGGAAGGCAGACCGTTGCTGGCGGTCCAGCGCGAGCGCCTTAAGACCAGGGGGGGGGAGGTTGAACGCGGAGTGACGGTCTGTCATCCGAAGATCACCGAATATGCCCTGCGGGCGGCAGAGGCCCTGCGTCCGGCAGGGGCAATTAACATCCAGTGTTTTCTCACCAAACGGGGTCCATTGTTCACAGAGATAAACCCGCGGTTTGGCGGCGGCTATCCGCTCGCCCACGCCGCGGGGGCCGCTTTTCCGGAGCGCATTGTTGCGATGCTGGTCCAGGGGCCTCAGCCGAGCCTGCCTGCTCCACGTGTCGGCGTTGTGATGATGCGCTTCGACCAGGCGGTCTTTCGGACCCGAGAGGAGTTGCTGACATGATTCGCGCCATTATCTTCGACCTTGACGATACGCTATACCTGGAAGGGGACTACGTCCGGAGCGGGTTTCAGGCGGTCGCCCAGTGGTTGGCCAGCCGGAATCTGCGCCGCGACGGCCGGTCGCCGAAGTGGGTATTGATGGACTGTGAATGGGAGCTGTGGAACGAGTCTAAGGACGACCCGGACCATGTCTTTGAACGGTACGCCCTGAAGTGGCATGCCCGGAACCCGGGTACAACCATGCTCCCTGAAGAGATTGCCGGCACGATGCTCCAGATCTACCGCAGTCACCAGCCGGAAATCCAGGTCTGTTCGGACGCCTTGAAGGTACTGCCGCAACTCAGCCGAGACATGCAGCTGGCAATCCTGAGTGACGGCGACCCCGAGCGCCAGCAGCGGAAGCTGCAGGCGCTGAACATCGCTCACCTGTTCCGCAAAGTCATCTTCACCGGCAGCAACCCGGCCTGGGCCAAGCCGTCGCCTGAGGGATTTCAGGTGCTGGTCGAGGCGCTGGACTGTCGGCCTCAGGAGTGCATCTACGTCGCGGACAATCCGGCCAAGGACTTTGCCGGTCCGAAAGAACTCGGGATGCGGACGCTGCGGATTCGCCGGCCCGGCAGTCTGCACGAGACCCGGGAACCCGAGCCGGGCCAGGAATCTGAGGCAACGCTTACCAGCATGCTGGGTTTGCCGGACATTGTCCACGAGATGAACATCGGTCTGCGCTCGCCGGCCCGGCACTTGGGGACACGATGCGGAATCGAGTCCCGGTCGTCGCATGTCCGCATACTCGGCCTGACCGAGCTCGCTCCTGCCGGGAAGTCAAGATGAGTTCCAGCCCCGGACTTGGGGACACGATGCGGAATCGTGTCCCCGTCGTCCCGCTTTCCGGAGCGGATATCACCGAGCGCGAGATTGATGCCGTGGTCACGGTGTTGCGTTCCGGAGTGCTGAGCTTGGGTCCGGTCATCGCCGAGTTCGAGGAACTGGTCCGCGCCCGGACCGGCACCCGGCATGCAATCGCGGTGAACTCGGGAACGAGCGCGCTGCACCTGCTGGTCCGAGCGCTGGGTATCGGCGAGGATGACGAGGTGATTACCACTCCGTTCAGCTTCATCGCATCCGCGAACTGCATCCGCTACGAGCGGGGAGTTCCGGTCTTTGTGGACGTCGAGCCGGAAACCGGCAACATCGACCTCGGCCGTCTGGAAGCTGCGATTACGCCGCGCACCCGGGCCATCATCCCGGTTGACGTATTCGGCCAGCCGGTGGCAATGAGAGCGGTGATGGCGCTGGCCCGGGCCCGGGGACTGAAGGCTATCGAGGACGCTTGCGAGGCGCTCGGCTCGGAATTCGAAGGAGCGCCGTGCGGCAGCCTGGCCGATGGCGCGGCATTCGCATTCTATCCCAACAAGCAGATTACCACCGGGGAGGGGGGCGTGGTCGTCACGAACGATGACCATGTGGCCGAGCTCTGCCGGAGCATGCGCAACCAGGGCCGGGGCGAGGCCGGCATCTGGCTCTGCCACGAGCGGCTGGGCTTCAACTACCGCATGAGCGAGCTGCACGCGGCGCTGGGCAAGGTCCAGATGCAGCGGCTGGACGAGATACTGGCCCGACGCAGTCTGATTGCCGGCTGGTACGAGGCGCGGCTGCGCGACATCGCAGGGGTGATGACGCCGCCGGTCAGGCCCGGTGTGACGCGGATGAGCTGGCAGGTCTACGTCGTTCAACTGAGCGACGAGATTGATCGGGACGCGGTCATGCAGCAATTGGCAGAACAGGGAATCGGGTGCCGGCCGTATTTCACGCCGATACATCTGCAGCCCTGCTACGCGCAGGAGTATTGTTACCGACCCGGGGACTTCCCGATTGCCGAACGCCTTGGCCGGCAGTCGCTGGCTCTGCCGTTCTTCAACCGGATTACCGAAGCGCAACTGGACTGCGTAGCGGAGAAGCTAGGTCAAGCGTGTCGCGGGTCTTGCCGAACCAGAAGTCGGGTCTTCGTGCCGGGTGAATTCCGAACCGGACGGGACCGGCCAGGCATCCGGGTCAGTCGGCCAGCAGTTTGCGCTGAATCAAGCTGACCGGTATCGAACCCTCGGCCAGCAGTCGGTCGTGAAAGTCTCGCAGCGAGAAGTCGTCACCCATCCGGTCCTTGTACTGCTGGCGCAGCGCTAGTATCTGCGTTTTGCCGGCCAGGTAGCTCATCGGCTGGGTCGGCTGCAGGCAGTAGCGGCGGACCTCGCTCTGGAAATAGGTCGTATCGCGTCCGAAGCGGTCACACATGTAGTTCACGGCTTCGTCGCAGGACATCTGACCGGTATGCAGTTTCACGTCCAAAACGACCCGGGCCGCGCGGAACCGCACGCCTCCGAGCCAGCGCAGGGACAGGAATCCATCGTCCGCGTACAGCCCCTGTTCGGTGACCGCCTGCTCGCAGTACAACGCCCAGCCCTCGATGAGTGTCGTGTTGCCCTGCATCTGCCGAACCAGCGACGGATGATGATTGGCAAGCGAGAGTTGAAGGTGGTGACCGGGAAAACCCTCGTGGACGAGTCCGCCGCGACCGCCGTGCCGGTGCGCGATGCCCCAGTAGCGCTCGCGGTCTGAGGAATCGAGCGGGTCGGGCAGGACGCCCAGGTACATGTACGACGTTTGCACCGAGTCAAGCGGCGCCGGCGGCTCCATGGCCAGGCCCGGAATGATACCGCGCAGGAATCCGGGCGTCTCTGTCGCGCGGATGTCGCCGACATACCCCGGCACGGTTGCGAACTCGCGCATGGTCCAGGCGCGCATGGTTTCAGCCTCAGCGTCTTCATAGGCCAGGTAGTCAGCACGCCCGAAACCGGCGGGCGGCGCAGTGTATTCCTCGGCCGGAGCCGGATGCAGGGAGTCGTAGCGCGCCTTGGCCGCTGTCCGGCGCTGAATCAGTGAATCGGACCAACTCAGGGCCAGTTCACCTATGCGCAGGAGCGAATCCGAATCGAAGTCAAAGAACTGGTCGGTCTTGAGCATGTAGTCGTAGTTTGCTTTGCCCATCGCAAAGTTGTCGGCCAATCCCGGCAGCAGTCTTTGGAGGCGCTCCCGATAGTTCTTCATTGCCTTCACAGCCGCGGCGGACGCCAGGTCCAGGGCCGGCTTGAGGTCCGGGAACTGCTCGCCCAAATCCCGGGCGGCCTGCGCAAAGAACTCCGCGGCGCTCGAGAGCTCGTCGATTGCCGCAGTAGCATAGGTGACAGGCGGGTTCTTCACGTTACGAGCCGCCTCGGCCAGCACGCGTGGGACCTGCCGCAGGCGGCGGACCACCAGCCGGGCCCGGTCCTCGAGCGGGGCGAATTCGCGCAGCAGCAGGCAGTAGACGCCCTGCACGCACTCGTCGGCGTAGAACTGTGGGTTGCGCTTCCAAGCCGGAACCTGCTCGAGCCGGAACAGCTCCATTCGGATGTTGGACACAAGCAGTTCAAGGTCAATCTGTTCGTCGGTCGTCAGCCAATCTGGCTGAAGCTGCTCGCAGTCTTCGAGGTGCTCCTTGAGCTGGCGGACGGTTCGGGCGACGTCGGCTGGAGAGTAGCGGCCGAGGAGACTGTCGAAATCGTGACAGCCCGAGGCAGTCGCGCTGACCGGGTGGAACTGCCAGAGAGTCCGGCAGACTTGCTCGCCGTACACTGCCAGGAGCTGGTGCGCGTCCGTCGGCTGACCGGCAAGTTGATTCGCCAGAACCATACTCACCAGCAGGAACACCCGGAGGCCGTGCTTCATTGCAGAATGGTAGCCCGCTGGTCAGGTAAGTCAAGAAAGGTGAGGAGCGCGGAGACTAGTTGTCGGCGCTGAGGCGGACGCCAAACGGGCGCAGGAAACCGGTCGCCCCTCGCCGCCAGAACTGGCCCAACTGGGAAGGGAGGTCAGAAGCAGCCACTCTGTCGGCGAGGAGACAAGCGACCCAATACACCACCGCTCCGGAGATGACTCTCAGGAGCAGAGTTCCAGCATTGAGCACAAGGAAGTGTTTGAGAGCGAACTGCACGCCCAGCATTGTCGAACCGGCAAGGGCCGGGATGACCAGCGCGCGAGCCGGGAAGCGCCAGGTCCGGGTTTCGTGTCCGGCGCGAACCAGGCTGGTGCACGTCATGAGCACGGTAACCGCGGTGGCCAGGGCCGCGCCGCTGAGCCCGAGCATGGGAGTCAGGAGCAGGGCCAGCACTACATTCATTGCCGCGGCTGAGAGCATCAGTCTTCGATACCGGGCGTGACCGTCGGATGCAAGCAGCGGAATCAGGGCGTAACCAGCGAACCCGAACCCGGCAGCGCTTACCGCGAGCCAGGGCAACACGCCGAGACTATTCTGCCAGGCGGTGGGCAGCAGGAATCGGGCCAGGTCGGACCCGAATGCAAACAGCACTAGAATCGCCGGGAACGAGACGCGCAACAGGCTTGCAGTCTGTCGGTTCAATGCAGCGGTGGCCTCAGAGCGCTCGCGCCGCGAATACTGGCGGGCAAGCTCATGCGCATCTGAACTGAGCAGCATCACAGGAATCAGGCACAGCAGGCGGTCCGCGAGCGCCCAGCCCAGGGAATACACGCCGGTGCCGCTCGCGCCGTAGAGCAGAAACACGACCACGCGGTCCGAGAAGGCAATCAGGGTCCAGCAGAGCACCGGGAGTATCAGTGGCAGCCCGGTCCGCAGCAGGCGGCGCGCAATGGGCAGGCTGAATTCCCGAGGCGTTGCGGCACCCAGACGGTTCAGGCGCAGCAGGACCGCGACTCCGGCCGCAATTCCGGTTCCGGCAAGAAGCGTGGACGCGTCCAGCCGGTACAGGCGAATCAGGACCACACCGACAAACATGCCGATGGCCGGCAGGAATCGGCGCAGGAACCGGAACGGTCCTGGGTCGGTTAAAGCAATGGGACAGAAGAGCGCCAGGCAAGGCAGCGAAAGCAGACCGGTTCTAAGCGCGAGCGCGAATTCCGGGGCGAGCGCGCGGCGGAAGGCGAACAGGAAACCGAGGCCGAGCAGTGAGAGTAGCAGCGAAGAAGACAATGCGAGGATAGTTGACGTGCTGACAAGCCGTGCCGGACATCCGGCATGGCGGGGTTCCGAGGCAAGGGCGGTTTGCGGGATCTCAATCCACGATGTCCCGAGGATGCTGAGGAAGGTCGTGATGGCGAAGGCAAGGCCATAGGCGCCGAACGAAGCCGGCAACAGGAGGCGACTGAGAACCAGGAGGCAGGCGAGTTGAACCAGGGCAGGCAGAAACCGGATGACGCGCGCAAGCAGGGAACCGGCAGGCGTGTGCCCAGCCAGGTTATGCGACTCCGTAGAGCCCGGAGCCGGGGGGTGAATACCCTTCTGTCCCATTGACCTGCAGATAGGTAGCAGGTCCGGTGCCGGTTTCGGCCTGGAGCGCTGACCGGCCTAAGTTGAGTAGCCTGCATTGCTTAACCTGACCTGACGGACGTGACACAGGCCATTGAGCTATTGACCGGTCACGATGCGGTGTGTCGCATGGCAGCGTAACTGCCGCAGGAACGGTAGTTAGGGGTGCGCGACACCGCGCAGGGCCAGGCTCAGTTCTTCTTGAGCAGTTTCAGGAGCGCGTCAAGACCAAGGCAGTTGACGACGTTCGCTTTCTCGAGCCAGCCCCGCCGGGCCGTGGCCACGCCATAGCGCATCCAGTCGAGGTCTCGGATGCCGTGGGCATCGGTATTGATGGCGATTCGGATGCCCAGTTCCTTTGCCTTGCGCAGGTAAAGGTCGTTCAGGTCGAGTCGGTCCGGGTAGGAATTGAGTTCGAGGACCTTGCCATACCGCCGGGCGCAGTCGAGAACCCTCTCCAAGTCTACGTCATAGCCTTCGCGCCGGGAAAGCAGGCGGCCGGACGGATGGCCGATGATGTCCACGTGCGGGTTGGCGAGTGCGTCGCAGATGCGTTCGGTCACGTTCTTCCTGAATGACTGGTGGATGGACGCGACCACGATATCGAGCTGCTCCAGAATCCGGTCCGGATAGTCCGGCTTGCCGTTCGGGAGGAGATCGACCTCAGTGCCCTTGAGAATAGTGAATGGTGATTTGTGACTGGTGGCTAGTTGTCGGTTCAGCTTGTCGATGTCCTCTGCCGACTGCTTCAGCTTGTCAATGCTCAGTCCGCCGGCATAGCCCGCGGTTGGGGAGTGGTCGGTGACCGCGATGTAGACATAGCCCCGGGCGCGCGCGGCCTCGATCATCTGCTCCAGCGAGAACGCTCCGTCCGACAGGTCGGTATGCACGTGCAGGTCGCCCCGGATGTCGGCGAGTTCCACCAGCTTCGGCAGCTTGCCGGCCAGCGCAGCCTCTATCTCGCCCCGGTCTTCGCGGATTTCCGGGGGTGGAACCGGCATTTTCATCGCGGCATAGACTTCCTTCTCGGTCTTGCCCGCGATACGCCTGGCGCCGCGGAATACGCCGTACTCGGATATCTTCAGGCCTCTCTCGCGCGCCAGAGTGCGGAGCTTGACGTTGTGCTCCTTGGAGCCGGTGAAGTACTGCAGCGCCGCGCCGTAGTTCACCGAGGGCAGGACCCGCAGGTCAACCTGGACCGAATGCGTACCGGTCTTGACCCGGATTGACGCCTTGGTGTCGCCGGCCGAGAGCACTGTCTCAAGCTCGGGGTAGCCTGTGAAGTGGCGGATGATCAACTCAGGATTCTTGCCGGTGACCAGGATGTCGATGTCACCGATGGTCTCCTTGCTGCGGCGCAGCGAACCGGCCGGTGTGACTTCATTCACCAGCGCCAGCTTCCTCATGTGCGCCACCACCATTTCCGCGACTTCGGTCGCCTCATCGAGCGGGAGCCGGGCAGACGCATGTTCATGGATTTCAACGCCTTTGCGCAGGTTCTCGACCTTCTTCTCGCCCATCCCGGGCAGCCGGGCCAGCGAACCGTCGGCCAGCACCCGCTTCAGGTCGGCAGGGTCATTTACCTTGAGTTCCCGATGGGCCAGGGCCAGGGTCTTGGGTCCGAGACCGGGAATCTTCAGCAGGTCGAGCAGGCTCTCCGACAGGCCCTCGAGAGCCTCAGCATGCTTGGCCATCTTGCCGGTATCGAGATACTCGACAATCTTCTTCGCGGTGCCTTCGCCAATGCCCGGGATTTCCTTCAACCGACCTTCCCGGGCAAGGTCAGCCACGTCATCGGTGAGCTCCTCGAGGGAGCGGGCGGCCCGGCGATAGGCAAGAACCTTGAACTGCATCTCGCCCTTGAGTTCCAGCGCGTCGGCAATCTCCTCGAACAGCGCCGCGACTTCCTGATTCTTCACGATGTTATTGACTCATTTGTGCCTGTCCGATGCTCTGCTTCCGTCTTCTCCATTGTGCCGTTGTGTCGTCGTGGTGAATCCGGTTCTTGGTTCTTTGCTTGGTTCCTTGGATATTTGGCTCCTTGGGTATTTCGTCTTCGTGTCTTGGTGTCATTGTGTTGAGATTCGGCCTCGGCTTGAATTCAGACTCCGAGCTTGCGCCGCAGCTTCCTCAGGTTGACCACGTCCTCGCGGTTGTACTCAAGCAGCAGTCCGAGCGCGTCCTCATCGCCATTGTTCACGTAGCGATACCAGAGCCGGACCGCTTCGAAGCCGTCAACGCCTGTGGTCTTGCGTCGAATGCCGAGCCTGCGTTCGACCGCCTTGAACCCGCCGTAGAGCCGGTTGCGCCAGCAGTCGAACATCAGGTCGTGATGATGGAGCGAGGCGGCGATGTCAACCCCGAGCCGGGTCGCGATGAACGGCAGGTCGAACCGCCGGCCGTTGTAGGTGTAGATGCGCCCGATGCCGTCCAGCACGCTCCAGAGCGCCTTCTCAGTTATCTCGTCGCCGACGAGCTGGACTACGCGATGCCGCCTGCCCTGCTCGACGCAGATGCCGATGACGGTCAGTTCCGAGTCATACGGACTCAGGCCGGTCGTCTCGATGTCCAGATAGGCGCAGCAGGGCACGGACATGGAGTGAATATAGTCCGGGCCGGTTTGAAGTCAAGTCAGGCAAAGGAACTGGTTCCGGGCCCAGAGGTGTGTCTGTGCACTTCAGGGGCCACAATCGCTTGACAATCCCGGGTTCTGAGCTACCCTTGCGTTGACCGATTGAAGGGAGGACTCTTGCGGATACTGATTGGCGTTTTGGTCATTGCGGCCATTGTTGGGCCGGCCGGGGCCGAGCCGTGGCTGTTCAAGGCTACACTGCTTGACGCAGCCTTTGGTCTCAACCTGAACAATCTTCTCGGCCGTAGCGAGGACTGGCCCATTGCGCTGTGTGGGGAAGCCGTGCACGTTGCGGTCGGCAAGTTCCTGCGTCCGCGAGTCGGCGCGGCGCTGGGTATCTCGCTGGTGCGGTTCGAACTGCTCGACGTGGTCGACCCGCTGCCGGTTTCAGCTTACGTCTTCTATGACATCCCTGCGGCCCGCGCGCGCCTCCGAACATATACGTATGGTCGATTGACGTTCTCGCACAGCGCGCATGATGGATTCGATACGCCCCACAAGACCGGTCCTTTCCTGACCGCCGAGCTGGGAATTAGTCCGGTGCTGCTGTTCATAACCCCGTACGCCGAAGTCAGCTACACGACCTACCGCAATCGGTTCCTGTTCCGTCTGGGCGCGGCACTTGCCGGCGGCCCGTTCGTCCGGGGCAAGACGAGCGCCGACTAGTCAGTCAGCAGCAGCTTCGTCTTCGCGACTCTCCCGCTCTGCTCGAGGCGGACAAAGTAGACGCCACTGGCGACTCTGCCGGTTTCCCAGTTTGTCTCGTGTCGGCCCGCAGATGCCTGACCTGAGAACAGCGTCGCGACGCGCGCGCCGGCAAGGTCGTAGACCGTGAGGCTGACGTGTCCCGCTACCGGCAGGTCGTAGGCGACCGGGACCGGTTTCGAGCGCACAACCGCCGGCGCGAAGACTCTGAACCCGGACTGCCGGGGCGATACGGTCTTCTCAGTTGCACCACTGGAGGTCCAGTCCAGAACGGTCACCCAGTCCGGACCCGGCGACGCGACTGCGGCGCGATGGCCGGTTGCGGAGTAGTCGAAGTAGCAGGGAACCGCGGTCGTGGCGATAACTTGGGTGTCACGGACGACATAGCCCGGGACACTCGAACCGAACACCCCGACAATCGCCTTGCCGTCTTCGTCGAACTGGATTTGCACCGGGTTGCCCCAGGTTGAATAGCTGACCGTGTTCAACAGGTCGCCGGTCTCAGGGTCGAGAGAGACCACGTTGCGCGAGCTGAGATTGACCACGCCAATCTGGTCTAGCACCGGGTTGTAGGCCATGCGGCAGGGATATTGGCCGCGCGAGTAGGTGCCGACCGTAACGGTGGATTCACCCTGCACGTGGAGCACCGAAATGTTGTTGCCGAGCGCGTTGCTGACAATGGCATAGTCACCGGTCGAGTTGAACGCGAACTCGAGCGGAAAGTCTCCGACGTTGACCGTGGCGACAATGGCGTTAGTATGCGCGTCAATCACCTGCACCTGGTCGGCAAACGAGACCGCGACCAGGACGTAGCGGCCGTCCGGGCTGGCCCGGGTCGCGCTGGGCATGCCGTAGGCGCCCCAGATCATCCCGATTTCACCGACCGGGATGTCGGCCACAACCCGGCTCGCCGCGCCGGCAAGCTGAATCTTCGACACGGTGTTGGACGAGATGTTGCCGACCCAGGCAAAGGAATCGTCCGGGGACAAGGAGACCGTAAACGGGCCGCTGCCCACGGTCAACGTCGCGGCAACCGTGTTGTTGTTCAGGTCAAGTATCTTCGCTGCCGTCGAGTTGCCGCCGGTGACCACGGCCCAGCGGGAATCCGAGGTGACGGCGATTTCCTGCGGGCGGTCGCCAACCGGAATGATGGTGTCCACGCTACCCAGAGCCAGGTCAATGATGCTGACGTTGTCCGAGAGCACACTGGAGCAGACTGCCTTGGCGCCGTTGGGCGTTGTCGCGATGCGATGCGGGGCGTCGCCCTCCGGGTCAAGGCCGGCCGGCGTGTTGGCCAGGAACATGCCCGGGCCCGGGGGTCGTGTAATCGTAGAAGTAGAGACCTTCGTTGCGATGCGGGTCGAACCCGACCGCGCGATTGCCGACCCCGGAGACCGCGCCGACCGACTGACTGTTCCCGGAGTGCTGGCCGAGCATCGCCTCGGTCTCGAAGTCGATGATCGAGAAATTGTACTGGGCGCTGATGGCCCGGGTATGGTCAGGGGAGGCCCCGACCCAGAACGCGGTGTAGGTGCTGGTG
>Ga0315288_10012237_pt1 | contig 10793 bp, 7 predicted proteins | sample YL17G11_20_MG_FD_203454 | JGI IMG/M metagenome (GOLD analysis project Ga0315288, IMG submission 203454) | Sediment microbial communities from Yellowstone Lake, YNP, Wyoming, USA - YL17G11_20 | ecosystem: Environmental > Aquatic > Freshwater > Lake > Sediment | place: USA: Wyoming | collected...
ATCATGACCCAAGGAAAAACATTGAAGGAACTTGAGGTCAATCTCAGGGACGCCTACCAAATGATGATCCTGGAGGATGTCCCGGATAACTATCAAGAAAAAGCTATCGCCATATGAAAAGAAAGGAGTTCGTGAAGGAACTCCAACAAGCTGGTTGTATCCTATTACGGCCAGGTTCCAAGCATGATATCTACATCAACCCAAAGAATGGCATGAAGCAACCTGTTCCAAGGCATTCCGAGATTGACAACGTCCTTGCAAAGCATATTCGGAAATACCTCGGGCTTGAATAGCCCCAACAAATCCGTCAGTGCTTCCGTAAGATGCCCACGATCGCCAGGATGATCGCGGCCAGGGCCGCGATCTGGATGAGGCGGATCACGTTCCCGAAAACAAGGGCGGAGCAAACGGCCGGGTAAACGATGGACGAACCGTATTGAACGGGCCCCGTCCGCATCATCGACTCGATCCTGTAAGCGAGCTGGAGAGCGATGAAGGCCGTCAGGGAAAAGAGCAGGTAGAGATAAACATAGGGCGAATGGAGGTAGTCGCCGACTCGAAAGCCATAGATCTCGACCAGGGTCTTCATCAGGACGACGACCATGCCCGTCGAGGTCCCCGAGACCGAGGCGAACATCACGGCCCTGACCGACCGGGCCATGCCTTTAGCGAAGGCCGCCGCAAAGAGAAGCAGCGGAAACGCCGCGGCGCCCGCGAGAAGGGGAATGTTCAAGGCGGCCTTTCCCGGGGACGGCTCGTAGATGTTGAGCAGGATAATGGACAGAAAAATGGCGGCGGTGTACGGGACGTCCGAACGGTAAAGCTTCTCGCCGAGAACGGCCGCGGCCAGGAGAACCAGGACAACGACCCCGAAGCCCGCGAAAGCCGCGACGATATGGGGCGTCAGCGTCTTGAGGGCCATCAGGCTGGGGACAACGTAGAGGTTGGACAGCAGGAACCCCGCGATCCAGGTTCCAAGGTCCCGCCGCCAAGCTCCGTCCTTGGGGCCCTTGTGCCCGATCCAGGCGATCCCCTTCTTCATGAGGACCATGCCCAGGGAAAGGACTGCGTAGGCCGTGAGAGCGAGGAGCGCCGCGACCGCTTTAGACATGCGATTATTATTCCAAGCCGTTCAGCCGGCCGGGCCGTTAAGGACCGCTGCGAAATCCAGGATAGCCTGTTCCTTGATCTTAGATACGCTCGCGTCGATCTTGGAGATCTTCTTGATGATCGCTTTTTCCAGCCAATTCATCCGGTCGAAATCGAACTCCCCGCCGAACAGGCCCTTGGCCGTCGCCGCGCGAACCAGAGCATCAGGGAAGGCGCCGGCGAACTGCTCCTCGGCCTTCGGCCCTTCTTCCATGCAGCACAGGAACAGGCCGAGGCGCTTCTTTTTCAGGACCTCGAGGTTCTTCGCGCAAAAGTCCTTCACGCTCTTCTGGACCCTTCCGGCGTGGATGGAACCACCGATGACGACGGCCTCGTAATCCGCGAGACCGATCGCTCCGGCGTCCTTGAAATTCTCCGTCTTGACCTCGCCTTGAAGCGCGGCGCCGAGCTTCGCGGCGCATTTTTCCGCGCAGCCGTGCCGGGTCGCATAGAGGATCAATGTTTTCATGACAGCCTCCCGCGCGGACTGAGGCCCGCGGTCATATCTTCTTCATGACCCGCTTCCGGGTGTAGGCGATGAGCCCGCCGGCGTCGATGATGGCCTGCCGCGCCTTCGGCAGGGGAAGGGTCGCGAAGCCCTTGCCGGTCGTCGTGTTCACGACTTTATTCTCGGTGAACTCGAGCTCGTCCCCTTCCGACGCCTCGATGTCGGGGCAAACAATCGTGCGCAGCCCGAGGTTGATCGAGTTCTGGAGGAAGATCCGGGCGAAATTGCGGGCCACGATCACGAGCTCGTAACCTTTGAGGGTCGAAGCCGCCTGCTCGCGCGAGGAGCCGCAGCCGAAGTTCTTGCCGGCCACGATGACGCTCCCCGCCGGAACTTCCTTCCTTCGGAGCTTCGCGTTGAATTCGGTATTATCGGCAAAGGCGAATTGGGGGGTCTCGCTTGGAAGCACGGTCGCCATGTAGCGTCCGGGATAGATGATATCGGTAGAGACGTCGTCGCCCAGCTTCAGAATCACCTTGGCCATGTCATCTTCCTCCTTTTCTCGGGTCGGTGATGACGCCCGTGAGGGCGCTCGCGGCGGCCACGGCCGGCGAGCAAAGGTAGACCTCGGCGTTGGGATTACCCATCCGGCCTTTGAAGTTCCTGTTCGTCGTGGCCAGGGCGACCTCACCGTCTCCCAAGGCGCCCTGGTGGACGCCCAGGCAAGGCCCGCAGCCCGGGTTCATGACCACGGCGCCGGCCTTGATGAAGTCGGCGACATAGCCGGCGTCGAGCGCTTGTTTGAATATCCTGTAGGAAGCCGGGAAAACGAGCATGCGCGTCCCCCGGGCCACTTTTTTGCCCTTGACGATCTTTGCCGCGACCGCCAGATCGTCGAGCCGGCCGTTGGTGCAGGAGCCGATGACGACTTGGTTGACCTTGAGGCCCGCGACCTTGCCGACAGACTTGACGTTGTCTACGGTGTGCGGGCAGGCGACCTGGGGTTCGAGCTCGGAGACGTCAATCTCGACGAACTGGTCATAGGACGCATCCGGGTCGGGGCCGATGACCTCGATCTTCCCTTTGACCTTCGCCTCTTCCCTGAGGTAGCGGAGCGTCTCTTCGTCCGGAGGAACGATGCCCGAGGTCGCGCCCGCCTCGACGGACATGTTGCAGACCGTCAGCCGCCCGGACGTGGACATGCTCTTGAACGCGGGGCCGTGGAACTCGAGGACCTTGAAGTTTGCCCCTTCGGCCGAAATCATCCCGATCAAGTGGAGGATGAGGTCCTTTGGCGCGACGTATTTCGGGAAGCGGCCCCTGGCGACAACCTTGATGGTCTTAGGGACCTCAACGTTGAGGGCGATGCCCAATGCCCAGACGGAGGCCATCTCGGTCGCCCCGATGCCGAACGCGAATGCGCCTAGGGCGCCGTGGCTCGTCGTATGGCTGTCCGTGCCGACCACGATCTTACCTGGAAGGACGTAACCGCTTTCCGGCAGGATCTGGTGGCAGATGCCGCCCTCATCGCCGCGGATGTCGTGGAACTTCGTGATGCCCTGGGCGGCGACGAACTCACGGATCCTTTTTTGGTTCGTGGCCGTTTTGGAGCTTTCGGCGGGGACCCTATGGTCGAAGATGATGGCGATCCTGGAAGGATCCCAGACCTTCGCCTCTTTTCCCGTATCCTTGTAGACCTCGCGGAACTGATTGATGACCAGGGCCGCGTTCTCATGGGACATGGCTAGGCCCACTTCGGGCTCGACCACGTCCCCGGCCTTGACCAAAGGCCGGCGAGTCGCCCCGGCCAGGATTTTTTCGACCATCGTCATGCCCATATTGAACCTCCAAATTCGTTGCTCATCGCTGGTCGCGTATCGCCCGTCAAGGCCAAAAGCCGTCATCGACCCTTCATCGCCCGTCGTATCTTTTGAATCTCCGGCTTGATGATCCGCCAACTTGCCCGAAGAACGGCTTGCCGAGAAAGGCCCCGGCCAGGCCGCAGACGGAGATGAAGAATGTTCTACCAAAAGACGGGGAAAAAGGCAAGGGATCAGAGGGATCAGGTCTCAACATTTGACAAAAAAGTCAAATGTTGAGACCTGACCCCTACTTCTTGAACTTCGAGATGAATTCCTCGACCTCGGGGATCCCCCCCTGAAGGATGAGATAGCCGTTCGATGGTTCCCGCTCCGTGATCTCGCCGGCAATGGGCGTCAGCATGATCTTCTTGACCTCTTCGTAATCCGTCGCCTGTCCCAGCGCCCATCCCAGCTTGACATAGGCCACTTCGGGCAGCATGTTGGCCGCCGGGATGACCCCCAGCTCCATCATGTCCCGTCCGGTGTCATAGACATACATCTGGACGTATCCCCAGAGGGTCTGGACCGTCATGAAAACGGCGATGCCTTTGTCCCTGGCCCTCTTGAGCGCCGGGTAGAGCGGCTTGTTGACGTGCCCCAGCCCGGTCCCCGCGATGACGATCCCCCGGTAACCGTTGTCGATGAGCGAGTCGAGGATGTCCGGCTTCATATTCGGGTAGTAATAAACGATGCTGACCTTCTCCTCGAAGGCCGTGTTGATGACGACGTCCTTGTCTGCCCGCCTCTTCTTGTAATCCTGGCGAAGGGGCGTGATCTTCTCCCGGCTGACCATGGCGATGGGGATGTCGCCGATCGTCCGGAACGTGGACCGGTAGCTCGAATGCATCTTCCGGACGCGGGTGCCCCGGTGCAGTAGCCCGTAGAGGTCCGATGTCGGCCCGAACATGCAGACCATGACCTCGGCGATGTCGCCCTCGGCCGCGGCCTTGACGCTGTACATCAGGTTGAGGGCGGCGTCCGAGGACGGCCGATCGCTCGACCGCTGGGAACCGACCATGACGATGGGCACGGGCGAGTTCTGGACCATGAAGGACAGGATGGCCGCCGTGTGGTGCATGGTGTCCGTGCCGTGGCCGATGACGATGCCCTGGACACCCTTGGCAATCTCCTTTTCGATGGCCTCGGCCGTTCCACGCCATTGCTCGGGCCCCATGTTCTCGCTGAAGACGCCGTAAAGCTTCTCGGTCTCCAGGTTGCAGATGTCGGCCAGCTCGGGCACCGAACCATACAGCTCGCCCGGCGAGAAAGCCGGGATGACCGCGCCCGTCCGGTAATCGAGCCGGCTGGCGATCGTCCCTCCCGTGCCCAGGAGCTTGACCCGCGGTTTTTTCGGGTCGTAAGGGAACTCCTTCTCCGGGATCTTGTAATGGGCTTCCTTCCGCCCCTGGATGTCGACCGCGGTGATGCTGTCGGCCAGAACCCCAACGTTATATCCGGACTTGAGCTTAAGGACGACGTGCAGGGAGTCGGCCCCTTCGGAGCGCGGCAGGATGATGCCTGTGAACTCTCCCCCGGTGGTTGTGATCCTGACGTCGCTCCAGACCTGGGCATTGAAGCTCTTCAGGACGTCCAGAGCCCGTCCCTTGTATCCTTTGTAAAGATTTTCGTCCATCATCGGGAAGTCCCTTCGAGCTCTTCTTTGAGCCGGGCCGCCAGCTCCGCGCCGTCGACCCTTCCCCGCCATTCGTCCATGAGCCGTCCCATGGCCAGAAGCTCCCGCGCCGCCTCTCTGCGAAATCTCCTGCCTTTCATGTTCTCCGCGGTCTCTCGGACGTTCGCTCTGACCTTTGCATCATCAGCAGGAGATGGCCAGAGGTCTTCGATCTTTTTCCGATCGGCGAGCACCCGCTCGAGGAGCGGCAAGACCCCTTCCTTGTAGATCCGGCGATCCTTGAGGGCGGCGAGAACGGAGGTCATGGCCGCCTCGTCGAGTTCGTCGGCGGAAAGGCCCCTTTTTTTCAGCCGAGCGGGGAACTGGGCAAGGACGACGGAAACGAGGGCGGGCTTCATACCCCATTCCCCGACCGCCTTCTCGAACAGGGCGGCGAACGGCGAGATAGATAGCTTCTCCACCAGGTCCACCGGGACGCCGATCTCCCTGTACCGCTTCTCGAGGCTCAGGATGTTCGGGGGCAGCGAGGCCCTGATCCCTTCCAGCCGTTCTGCCGTGATCCGTTTGGCCGGAAGGTCGGTGTCCGGGTACATCCGGTCAGGGCCGGGCAGGATGCGCTCGAAGCCGTTCGTCCCATCGCTGTGAGCCTGCCTCGTCTCGGAGGGTATGCCGACGGTCGCTTCCCGGGCCCGGGCGATGATCTCCTGGGCGCCGAGCCGGGCGTCCGCCTCCGGACCCCAGACGATGACAAGCGTGTCATCGGGCCCGGCGCCCATGGCCTTGCGGACCGCCAGCCACTCCGAGCTGGCCAACGTTTCACTGGGGCTGTCCGAGTGGATGATATTCGGGAGGGTGGTCAAGCAGGCGATGACGCGCACCCGGTCGGAGATCTCCCGGGAAAAGAAGGTGTGGGTCTGGGTCTGCCATCTCAGCAGGCCCCGGAACCCGATGAGCCGGACGCCGTGGACGGTCATCCCGCTCGCGACCGCCGATCGGACCGGCTGATACTCCGTCCGGCGCAAGACCTTGCCGACGTCTTCCGTGGAAGCTTTGAACGAGGCCGTGACGATCCCCCGGCGGGCAAGCTCCCCCCGCAGCCGCAACAAGTTCCATTGCCGCATGGCCTCGTAGTAGGTGAGAAGGGGGATCCGCGGGATGCGCGGGACGCCCTTGATCTCGACGCGCGTTCCGCCCGTGACGCTGACGTTGACGTCCTCGCGCGCCGCCCCGATCCCCGTCCGGACCTTACCGGTCGTCCGGACGAGCCGGCGCAGGATCTGGCCGACTTCGGCCGCTTCCTGGGGGGTCCGCATGTCCGGGGCCGTTACGGTCTCGATAAGGGGCATGCCGAGCCTGTCCGTGAGATAGACGCGCCTATGGCCGATATCGCTGACCTCGCGGCAGGCGTCCTCCTCCAGCCCCAGCTGAACGATCCGGATGTCGCGCCCCTTGTACGGGACCCTGCCGTCGACGCCGACGATGGTCGTCCGCTGGAAGCCGGTGGGGATACTCCCGTCCAGGTATTGTTTGCGGGCAATATGGAGCTCGTCGATCATCTTACAGTCATAAAGCATCCCGATGCCTAAGGCGATATCCAAGGCATCTTCATTAAGCTCGAAGGGCGGCGTGTCGTCCATTTCGTAAGTGCAGACCGTCTCGCGCTTGATCCGGTAGATGATCTCCTTTTTCGTCTTGAACTCCATGAGGGCCGTGCCGTCGTACTCGCCGAGCTCGGAGAGAGTGGGCCGCATGTGGCGGAGGATCTCGGCGTCGAACGCGTCGCTCAACCGGCCGGCCGGGCAACGGCAGAAGAGCTTCTTGGCGGTCAGGAGCTGCTGGTGGATCTCCAGGCCGGACTTGAAGCCGACGGCGGCATAATCCTCCGGGGTCATCTCCTCGAAAGGCTTGAAAACAAATTCATTCGTGGCCGGGGTTCCTTCCAAACGCGGTTTGAAGTTCAATTAATACATGAAGCCGGAAGGGCTGTCAAATTCCCGTTGCGCGAGATCCGGTTTCGGAGTGAGTGATCGGGCTCCCACCCCCGGGGACGTAAAATGAGCGAAGGCCCTTGGAAATCCGCTCAAGTCCGCAGCGCATATTTCAACTTGCGGAACGTCACGGTGAAGGCCGTCCCCTTCGTTCTATCGATCTCGATGGTCGCTTCCAGCTGGTCGACGAGCAGGTTCACGATCTGTAGTCCAAAGCTTTCGGCCTTACGGAAGTCCAACCCTTTCGGGAAACCAACTCCGTCGTCCGCCACCCGAAGCTCCACCGCGCCTCCGGGCCCGCGCCTCAATCCAATCTTGATCACCCCTGTCCGGCCCTCCGAAAACGCGTGCTTGAGCGCATTGGAAATTAGTTCGTTGAGGATGAGGCCGCAGGGGACGGCCGAATTGATGTCCAGGGACACGTCTTCGAAGTCCGTTTCCATCCGGACCTGCGCTGGATTGACCAGATAGACATGTAACAAGTGAACCGCAAGGCTCTGGATGTAGCCGGCGAAGTCGATTTTCGACAGGTCGCGGGATTGATAGAGCTTTTCGTGGACGAGGCTCATGGAACGGATGCGCGTCTGCCCCTCTTTGAGAATCCCGCGGCACTCCTCGTTCGTCGTGTGCCCGGCCTGGAGGTTGAAAAGACTTGAGATGACCTGCATGTTGTTCTTGACGCGGTGGTGAACCTCCCGGAGCAGCACTTCTTTTTCCCGCAGGGAAGCCCGCAACGCCTCCTCTGCCCGCTTACGCTCGGTGATGTCGTCGATGATTCCATCATAATATTTCACATGACCCTGCTCGTCCTTAACGGCCACCGCTGACACGGAGCCGACAAAAGGACTTCCGTCTTTCTTTTTCAGCCACAATTCCTCGCCTCTGACAAATCCTTCTTTGAGCATTTTATCATTAAACTTATTCCTGCCGTCTGCATGTTGATACAGCTCTAAAACGTTTATAGCCAGGAATTCCTCTTTGCTTTTATACCCAAACATCCCAACGATGGCGGGGTTGGCTTCAATGAATTTGCCTTCAGGTCCAACGGTATTTCTGTAAATCCCTAAGTTGACGTTTTCCGTCAAACCCCTGTATTTTTCCTCGCTTTTTCTCACGGCTTCTGCCGCCCGCTTGCGCTCGGTGATGTCGCGAAATACTCCCTGCAGCGTTTTCCTGCCTTGAAGATTCAGCTGATTGGCTTTGATTTCCACTTCTCTGATGATGCCGGCACTTGTCACAACTTGCGTTTCCAGAGTATGACCTTCTTTATGGACCAGGTGTTGCCTGAATGTGGGAGAGGTGGCCGCCTGGTCGTTATATGGCGGGTGCAATATCGTTTGAGATTGCCCGATCAATTCCGCCCGCTCTCTGCCTACTAAAGCCGCCAGCGCTTGGTTGCAATCAATGATGAGGCCTGTTTCCGCATCCGCCAGGCAGATCCCGTCCAGGGATTCGTCAAACAGGGTTCTGTAACGCACTTCGCTCTCCCGCAACGCCTCCTCCGCCCGCAAGCTCGCCAATTCGGCGAGCTTGCGCTCGGTGATGTCGCGGTCCGACCCTTGGAAGCCGATCAATTCACCATTGACATCCAACATCACAACGGCGTTGCTCTCCAGCCAGCGTATACTGCCATCCTTATGCATCCATCGCAATACAAGATTGTTCCATCCTTTTTTATTCTCGATCCATTTTGGAAGCATCTCTTCGATTTCTCGGCGGTCTTCTGGATGCATGTGAATCGTTGCGTTCTTTCCCACTATATCTTCAATCGAGTAACCTAATATCTGTTCTATTGCTGGGTTGCTAAAGGTATGTATCCCTTCATTGTTGATCTGCCATATCCATTCCTGATTCGTTTCAATGATGGCACGATACTTCTCCTCGCTCTCCCGTAGCTCCTCCTCCGACCGCTTGCGCTCGGTGATGTCACGGTAGAGCGTTTGATATTGCTTTTTGCCGCTCCAAAGCAGTTCTTTGCGGGAGACCAGGAGATGCCGGACCTCGCCGTTTTTCCTCACGATGCTGACATCATATTCGGACGGGGAATCCTCACCTTGCTGTCTTCTTTCATATCTCTTCTTGAACTCGGCATAGCTCTCAGCCGTGTAGCGTTTCTCTACAGGTGTCGTTCTCAATTCCTCAAGGCTCCGGAATCCATAGATATCCAGGATCGCCCGGTTGGCATATATCGTCTCGCCTTCCGCGGTAACAATGCGTACCCCGAGCGGTGAGTCATCCAGAGAATGCCGGAAGTCCTCTTCGGCCCGGAGCAGCGCCTCCGTCGCCTTGTACCGTTCCCGATAGAAGCGGGTCCTCTGCAAGCGCCAGATCATCCCTACGCCGGCGCCCGCACCGCAGATCAGAACGGCGACGAGCCCGATCATCAGCCATAACCGCGCCCGGAGCGGCGCGAACACTTCGGCGGTGTCCATGCGGGCGACCAGAAACCAAGGAGAATCGGGAATTCCGCGTATGTCGGCGAGTACCGGCACACCGCGATAATCAATGCCTTCCACGATCCCTTCCTGTCCCAGGACCGCCTTCGCGGCGGGGACATCCATTGATGTCAACGGAACACGCAGCTTCAGGGCGGTGTCTTTTTGAAACTTGAGCTCATTCAGAAAGAGCGCGTCATTTCCATCCCGGCGGACAAGCAGGGTCTCGGCCGTCAGGCTGGGGATGGGCCAGGCGCTGATATAGGGATAGAGATATGTCGCGGGATCGATGCGCAGCACGAGAACACCCAAGGGTTGGCCGCCATCCGACTCTTCGCGGACGGGAATGGCGAGACTCAAATGAATGGGACGATCGGGCGCATCCCGGTGGAAATCCAGAAACGTTATCTTGTCCGAGCTCAGAACCTCGGTAATCTGTTGGAGCACGTGGGACGCCACGGGTGCGGGTGGTGCCTCCGGAACAGCCAACCACTCGATCCCCTGCGCGTCCAGAATAAAAATCCGGTCGCACTGGTAAGCACCCTGAACCCGTCCCAACCAATTGAGGATCAGGCCGCGCGCCTCCGCGTCCGCCGGTTTCTCTAAAAAGCGTCGTACCAACCCGGAAAAAGCCTTGTTCTTGTAAAAGACGGAGGCGTCTCCCATCCGCTCTTTTCGCCATTGGACCAACTGGTCCACTTTCAACTCCGCGATGGAAGAAAGCTGGAGCTCGACCGCGGCGCGGAAATTCTGCTCGAAGCGGCCGTAAAAGAAATATCCGGTGGCGACGATGCTCGCCGCCAAGACAAGAAAAAGCAGGAGAAGATAGAGCGAAGGCCGGTGCTCTCTTTGGTCGTGAGATGGCAGGTCTAAACGCGTCGGTGCTTTAGAAGCGTCGGCTGGACGCCCGCCCGGACGCCCGCCCGCATTCCCTATTGCTCCCAAGAGAGCCTCCCTTCCATTCTCATGAGTTCGAACATCGGATTAATCTGATCGTTTTTCCGGGACAACCGGACTCCGAAAAGACTCGGCGTACGCAATCCCTCTAACAGTAAGAATACGGGGGTTTTATAAGGGAGTCAACCGGAAAACGCCGGACCTGGATATTCGCGGCGTGGCAGGGTAAAATGGCAATTAGAAGAAAATGCCCGGCACTGTAACAAAAATCCGAACGGCGCGTCGCTTGAGGGGGCATGCGGCGGGAGCGGCCGTCTTGTTCATCGCTGTGCTTTTAGCGGGCGCTCTGTCCGCAGGGAAGTCGATCGGGACCGGGTCAGA
>Ga0315288_10012242_pt1 | contig 10791 bp, 7 predicted proteins | sample YL17G11_20_MG_FD_203454 | JGI IMG/M metagenome (GOLD analysis project Ga0315288, IMG submission 203454) | Sediment microbial communities from Yellowstone Lake, YNP, Wyoming, USA - YL17G11_20 | ecosystem: Environmental > Aquatic > Freshwater > Lake > Sediment | place: USA: Wyoming | collected...
ATATCTTAAATCCAAAATAATAACCGAAATGTATGGTCCAACTAATCCATCGCTTAATGATGAAGCCGGTTTTCTTGTGCAAGGTTTTAATTCACCGCCAATGATTAAGATGTCCTATAATCCCGAATATTATCTTGAATTTGTTGAGCAGTTCGGTATGAAAAAAGTAAAAGACCTATATGCTTATGCGATTGAAGTGCAGCGTGACCCACCTGAGAAATTAGCAAGGGTAGTGGCAAGCTTAAAAAAACGTAAAAGTATTAAAGTTCGACCAATAAACCTGCGTAACCTTAAAGCAGATTTAGTTATTATCAAAGATATTTATAATAATGCCTGGTCTCACAACTGGGATTTTTCACCAATGACCGAGCAGGAAATTGATAGTCTTGCTAAACAACTCAAACCATTGATTGTCCCGGAAATTGTGCCAATTGTGGAAGTTGACGGTGAACCGGCAGGAATGAGTATCGGGTTACCAGATTATAATCAAGTATTGAAACACCTTAATGGTCGTTTATTCCCATTTGGTATTTTTAAGTTTCTTAAATATAAGAATAAGATTGATGCTTTGCGATTATGGGCATTAGGCGTAAAGGAAAAATATCGCAATACGGGAGTCGATGCCTTGCTGTACTATGAAACATTTCTTGGAGCAAAAAGACTAGGTTATAAGCTAAGCGAAGTATCATGGATATTAGAAGATAATCTTTCGATTATTAATCCGATACTTCTTTGGGGGGCAAAGTTGTATAAGGTATATCGGGTCTATAAAATACCAATCAGCTAATTCTTTTCACCTATTTTAAAAGTATGAATGATGGCGTCGAGTTGATTTAGGTTATCCAGCTTTTTCTTTCCAGGATTAAATAGCACACCATCAATAAAATAAAATTGATGATTATTATTAAATCCATAGGAAATAAATGGCCCACCAACTATTATTTCGTTATTTTGCCAGACACCAATTAGTTTCATTGCTACAACATTATTGAATAAAGTCGTTTCTGCTCGAGTCAACAATTGATAAACAAAATCGCCATCATAGAATCGCATAGTTAAACTGTCACGGAAGGCAATCAGTCTTGACCGGGTTAATTCTAATTCTTGTGCTTGAGTATATAAAAATATACTACGTTCGGGATTATGTCCTACCAAATAAATAAAACCATCCGGTTCATACTTAAGATTAATTTTGAATCCATTTGGAATTTTTAAAATATAATTATAGTTATCAGATAATTGTTTAGTAAGTCTTTTATCATACCCTCGTTCGTAGGTAATTTGAGTCATATAAGTCAATAAGTATTCCTGAAAAGTCTTTTGGATGCGTGGAGCATAACGTTTGAGTCCGGTTTCAAGCAATTCATGGCTTGTAGCGGCAAAAACTAAAACTTTTTGTCCTTTTGCCCAGGGTTCGGAAAAAGCAAACAGACCAAAGGTATCACTTTTAATTTTGGCTTGATACTTATTGATTAATGTATTTATTGGCTCTTCGTCTATTGTGCCGATAATGAAAATAAGGTGAAATTTTAAAAAAGGAGCGATATTTTCTAAAGGCTCGTATTTGATAAGGAATTCGGGTTCGGGTTGCACTGTGTAGATATTCTGTTCTAAAATAGCTTTAATCTGATTTTCAATTTTTTCACGATAGTTAGTAAGTAAAACAATTTTTCTCGGTTTGCCAAACGTTGCAGGTAAATTAGTGGTGCAGGATATAAAGCAAAATAATAGACATATGAAACAGAAAAAATATTTTATCAACTCCTTTTTCATTATCGTTTTTCTCCTTAGCCGATTCTTAATAATTCTATTCGGTCTTTAAATTTTTTATTAAAAGTTGTTTTTATTACGATATTTTCTTGTTTTGAAAGTTGTGGGTCGTATCGGATAATTTTAAACGCATCGTCACGGGCATTAAAAAGCAAATGTCGGTCTTCCTGTAAATTTGCAATCTTTAAATCGGGTAAACCGTGTTGACGGATTCCTAAAATCTCGCCGGGTCCGCGTAACTCCAAATCTTTCTCAGCAAGAAAAAAACCATCGTCATTCTTTTCAAAGAAATGCAACCGTTCAGCAGCGATTGAAAAATTTGAACCCGATGCAATCAGAATGCAATAGGATATTTCGCTGCCTCGACCAATGCGACCGCGCAATTGATGAAGTTGTGCCAGCCCAAACCGTTCTGGATGTTCAATTACCATTACGGTTGCGTTACGAATGTCAACACCGACTTCTATTACGGTGGTTGTGACTAAAATGTCAAGTTCATGGTTACGAAACTGCTCCATAATCCTAATGCGTTCAGCACTTTTAAGTTTTCCGTGAATCAATCCAACACGATTTGACGGGAAAGTTATTTTCATTTCTTCATATGTTTTAATTGCTGCTTTAAGGTCAAGTTTTTCTGATTCCTCAATTAACGGACAGACTATGTAAATTTGCTGACCTTCAGCAATTTTTTCTTGCATAAAATTATTGACTTTAGGTCGCCCGTTACTATTAGTAAGTTTGGTTATGATTTTCTTTCGACCGGGCGGTTTTTCCGAAAGGATAGAGATATCCAAGTCACCATAAAGGGTCATTTGTAAGGTTCTTGGAATTGGGGTTGCAGTCATAACTAAAAAGTCGGGGTTTTTGCCCTTATTAATTAGTGCGGCTCGTTGCATTACACCAAAACGATGTTGTTCGTCAATTACAGCTAAACCTAATTTATGAAACTTTATATTCTCTTCAATCAAAGCATGGGTACCAATGATTATATGTATTTTCCCTTGCTCAATTTCTTCACATAATAATTTTTTTTCTTTTACTTTTGTACCACCAGTTAAAAGGCAAGATTTAACACCAATGTCAGTCAGTCGCTCATGCCAAACCAGATAGTGCTGCTCAGCAAGAATTTCAGTTGGTGCCATCAGCGCTGCTTGGAAACCATTTTCGATTGCGATGAGCATAGAGTAAATCGCAATAACAGTTTTACCCGAACCAACATCACCTTGGAGCAGACGGTTCATATTCGATGCTTTTGCCATATCGCTTTTAATCTCAGCAAGCACTTTTTTCTGACCCTGAGTAAGTTCAAATGGCAATAAGTTCATAAATTTACTGGTTAGTTTACCGTTTTCATTCAAAGGGCATTCCTTTTTCTTTTGGATAGTAGATAACCGACGTAAAGCTAAAATTAACTCGAGATAGAAAAATTCTTCATATATCAACCGCTCTTTAGCTTTTTGTGCTTCCTCAATTGTCTTAGGAAAATGGAGGTTTCTAATGGTTGATTTTATGTCAGTAAACTGGTATTTATTGAGTATATCGGGAGGTAGAGTTTCGTATAGATAATTTAGATATAAATCGATTGCATTATGCATCGGTCGTCGGATTTCCCATAAAGATAATCCTTCGGTCAAGGGATATATTGGAATTATGCTACCCGTATAGACTAATGGACTATCATCTGATTTCTCATCGGATATAATTTCATAATAAGGGTTAACCATTTGCTTGTGCTCGAAATAAGAAACAGTGCCCGACAGGATTATCCTTTGATTAATACTGAACATATGCTTTAAGTCGGGTCGATTGAACCAGATTGCCTCAAGAATACCCGACTCATCACTTACAATAATTCTAACTAAATCACCCCGGTTTTTAGTCTTTTTAATACCGTTGACCATAACTTTACCATAAATCGTTCCCTCGGTTTGGATGGTTAATTCGTGTATATTTACTATTTTGGTTCGGTCAATGTAGCGGCGGGGAACCAAGAATAACAAATCGTTAATTGTTTCTACACCGATTTTATTCAGTCGGAGGGCACGTTTTGGACCGATGCCTTTCAAATACTGGATTTCGGTTTCAGGACCTGTTTTATATTTCATTTTAGCCACGAATAAACACGGATATTTTCATTTTGTATCAATTGTGTCCATTCGTGGTTTCATTATTTCTCTTCAATTTTTCCTTTCATTGGTACAAAGCGAACTGGCTCATATTCGGTTTTTATTAACTTGTTATTCTTTTTTTCAAATACGGTGAGAATTTGAGTTTCGTATTCTTCACCGATTGGAACAACTATCTTACCACCGTCTTTTAATTGTTTGATAAGCGAATCTGGTAGACTATTCGGAGCACAAGTAATAAGTATTACATCAAATGGTTGAGCTTCAGTCCAACCTAAATAGCCATCGCCAAATCGGACGTGAACATTATCATAACCTAATTCTATTAACTTTGTTTGAGCCGATTTTGCTAATGGTTCAATAATTTCGATAGTATAAATTTCTTTTGCTAACAAAGAAAGAACTGCCGCTTGATAACCAGAACCGGTTCCAATTTCCAAAACTTTTTCATTGCCTTTGAGTTGTGAAAGTTCAGTCATACGAACAACAATATATGGTTGAGAGATTGTTTGACCTTCACCGATTGGTAAAGGGTAATCACAATATGCTTCAATTTTGTATTCATCAAGCACAAAAAGATGCCTGGGTACTTTTTCCATAGCTTGTAAAACACGTTTATCTTTAACTCCACGAGCCTCAATTTGTATTTTTACCATATCTTTCCGCTCGTTGGTAAATTTATCAAGTTGTTTTATATTGCGCCCACCACAACCTATAAATAGAAAAATTCCCAAGATGGAAACAATTAATAGAAAGAAAAATAAAAACTCTTTCATTTCTTTTGCACAATTTTACTAAATTCTTTTTCTGATATAATTCTTACACCTAATGCTTTTGCTTTTTCGTATTTCGAACCGGGTTCTTCGCCCACCACAACATAGTCAGTCTTTTTTGATACAGAAGAAGAGACATTGCCACCAAGTGAGATTATCAATTCAGATGCACTTTCACGGGCGTAATTAGTTAAAGCTCCGGTTAGGACAAAAGTCTTTCCATCAAGCGGTTTTTCTTTTGATTCACTGACATCTTCACTTAATTGTAAACTAATTTTCTTTAACCGTTGAATTAGTCTCAGATTTTCTTTATCTTGAAAAAAATTTGTGACACTTTCAGCAACTGTGGGTCCAATTCCCTTTATATTCGATATTTCCTCAAATGTAGCCATGCTTAACTTATCAATTGAAGAGAATGTTTGGGTTAGTAATCTTGCGGCATTAATACCAATATGCCGAATTCCCAATGCAAATAAAACTTTGTTATACGATTTGTTTTTATTATTTTCTATTGCATCTAATAGATTTTGAGTTGATTTCTCTGCCATTCGTTCTAATTTAATTAAATCATCGAACTTCAAAGAATACAAGTCAGCGAAATCCTTAACCAATCCTTTATCAACAAGTGTTTGTGCCATTGCATAACCTAAATGAGTTATATCCATTGCGGAGCGACTAGCAAAATGTAATAACCTTCCTTTTATCTGTGCCGGACATGAAACATTAATACATCTTAATGCGACTTCCTCTGATTCACGTAATAAACGACTGTAACAGACTGGACATTTAGTGGGAGGTTTTAAAACTTTCTCTTTTTTAGTTCTTTTATCCGTAATGGCTTTTACAACCTGGGGAATTACTTCACCGGCTTTTTCAATAATGACCATATCTCCTATCCTTATATCTTTTCTTTTTATTTCATCAAAATTATGCAAGGTCGAGCGAGATATTGTTGAGCCAGAGAGGAAGACCGGTTCAAATTCGGCAACTGGAGTTACGACGCCGGTTCGACCGACACTAAACAAAATATTCTTTATTTTAGTTGTTGCTTGTTTTGGGGGATACTTATAAGCAACTGCCCATCTCGGGCTTTTAATTGTTTCACCTAATTTATTTCTTGCGGAAAAATTATCGACCTTAACAACCATTCCGTCAGCTTCATAAGGTAAATCATTTCGCTTTTCTTTCCATTCTTCACAATATTCGATGACTTGTTCAATTGAGTTAACTAAATCTGAATGGGGAACGACTTTGAAACCAGATTTTTTGAGAACTTCGAGTGTTTGTAAGTCAGAAGTAAAATCCTTAGATGGTGGTTTTGGTATAGTATGAACAAAAATATCTAATTTTCGCTTGACAACTAATTTGGGGTCTAATAATTTTAGACTACCCGCTGCCGCATTTCTCGGATTAGCAAATAATGGTTCATCTTTTTCTTCCCGTTCTTTATTCAATGCATCAAACTGCTTCTTAGTTAAATAGACTTCGCCGCGAACTTCAAAATTATTTAGCGATTTTGACGAATTAAGAATTTGAAGGGGAATTGTATTAATAGTTCGTAAGTTGATTGTAACATCGTCACCGGTTGAGCCATCACCTCGAGTTGCTCCCTGAACAAATTTACCATTAGAATATTTTAAAGAAACTGCAACTCCATCAACTTTTTGTTCTACAATATATTTGAAGTTGCTCACAGTTTTTCTGGTTCTTATGTCAAAATCTTTTAACTCATCATAAGAATAAGTATTATCAAGACTGAGCATTAATGGCGAATGGGGGACAGGTTTAAATTCTTTAATGGGTTTACCACCAATTCGTTGAGTTGGTGAATCTGGAATGATTAGTTCGGGATACTCTTTTTCTAAATCAATAAGTTTTCTTACAAGTTGGTCATACTCATAATCAGTAATTATTGGGTCATTGAGCACATAATAACGATAATTATGATAATTTAAATCTTTTCTCAGATGTTCAATCTCTTTTTGTATATGGACGCGGGTCGTTTTCTTTTTTTCCACAATATATATTTACTCATAGTATTATAGTTGTCAAGTATAAAAAGAGATTTCCGAAAAAATCTGATTACACAGATAAAAGAAGAAATTACACTGATTAAAAAATTGTAACGTTGGGGTTCATCCTCAACAAATATCTTTTGCCGAGGTTGAACCTCGGCGCTACCGTCTGTGTAATCGGTTAAAATCGGCGTTAACCCCGCACCTATTTCTCGGGATTTTTTTGTATTAGCCAAAGTACTTGTTATTAATCTAATATCTTCTTAAAAATAGGTGCGGGGTCTCTGCGTTCTCTGTGTCCTCTGTGGTAAGCCTTCAGTATTCATCCGTGTTTATCCGTGGCTTAATGCCTTTTTCAGTGGTTTCAGTGGTTAATTTTTCTTCTTATTTGTGGCATAAAATTCTACCTATAAGGCATAATAAAAATTACCCCCAAATTTCACCTAATTTATTGATTTTCTTAAGAATACCTCAAAATAGCGGTAGCATAGGGGTATAGTGCCCCCCATTGAACACTGGGTATAGGACTAAGGGGAACAGGAGTTTGAATTGGTGTTTGAATTGGGATTTTATTTGGGATTAAAATTCGATTTCTAATAGAATATCTAAACGATTATCTATTCGAGAACATAATCGGAAATCTATCAGGGATTCTATCAGGGATTATAAGAGGGGGTATATCAGGGGATTGAAGTCCCTACATACCACGACACATACCAGAGTATATACCACCCCACTCGGAAAAACCGAGATAAAAATTAACCACAGATTCACCCCGCACCTATTTTACCAATCGTTAAGGTTTGCATATACATTATATTGGGCTAAATATTTTCTTGGAAAAAGATTCGGAGCAAGTCTGTGGTTAAAAATAGATTCTGAAATAAATTCAGAATGACAACTTGCTAAATTATCAATTTTCAATGACCAATTATCAATAAATATTCAATTATCATTTTTCAATAATTCTATGAATCTGTGAAAATCTGTGAAATCTTGTGGTTTCAAACTACTTTTGTAACGATATAAATATATTTTAGTAGCTCGGTGCCGGTATTAATGACATTATGTTCGGTATGAGGGGGATGATAAACCGCAACATTTGCCTTTATCGGTATTGAACGTTTCCCAGTAATCTCGACTTTACCTTTTCCTTCCAAAACTATCAGAAGTTCTTCATAATTTTCTGTGCTGTGCTTTCCGCATGATTTTTGGGGTTGTAATATGACTAAACCTGATTGTAAGCAATAATTATTCGGTGGACCAGACAGAATTGGTATATATTTAGTATTTTTCTTATCAAGATTTATTAATTTCGGTTTTTTAATTCTTTTTGTCATTATAAAGATAATAGTAGGATTAATTTAGAAGTTGTCAATAATTATTGACGAGATTATATTCAAGTTAAAAAAATGATACTACCTTAGAGTTCTTCATTGACACTTTAGATTTTCTGTTATAAAGTAATTAAGGAGATAAAATCGTTCTGTAAATAATTTGGACAAGCAAAAAATATGAGATTACTAATCGTATCAAATCGACTACCCATTGTGATAAGAGAAAAGGATAGAAAGCTAACCATTTCTGAGAGTGCGGGTGGACTCGTTTCTGGGCTTAGTGCCTATTTAGATTCATTAAAAGGTTCGTCATTCACTAAAATTAAATACGTTTGGATTGGCTGGCCTGGGATTGATGTTCCTAATCGATTAAAAGAGCGCATTAAAGCAAAAGCGCTTAAGGAATATCAATCTTATCCGATTTTTCTATCAGAAAAAGTAATGGATAAGTTTTATCTTGGTTTCTGTAATAAAACAATTTGGCCACTTTTTCACTACCTGCCATCGTATGCCGTTTATGATGAAGGATATTAGCAATATTATAAAATTGTAAATCAAACGTTTTGTGATGCGATTTTAGAATTGATTAGACCGGACGATATCGTCTGGATACATGATTATCACTTAATGTTACTGCCAAAACTCCTTAGAGAGAAAAGACCTAATGTTCCGATTGGATTTTTTCTACATATACCATTTCCAACTTATGAAATATTTCGATTACTACCAAGAGATTGGGACCCCGAGATACTTAAAGGTCTGTTAGGCGCAGACCTAATTGGTTTTCATACCTATGAATATACACAATATTTTTTAAGGTCAGTTCTGCGGATGCTTGGTTATGAACATAACGTTGGACAAATAATCGTTGGTAACCGCTTTGTCAAAGCCGATACGTTCCCAATGGGAATTGATTTCGAAAGGTATTATAATACGGTCAGTGACCCGGATGTAGAAAAAGAAAGTGATAAACTTAAAGAACAATTATCCAAATTTAAAGTTGTTCTATCAATTGACCGTTTAGATTACACCAAAGGTATTGCCAATAGATTAAGAGGATATGAGCTATTTTTAGAAAGAAATAAAAAGTGGCATGAAAAAGTTGTTCTGGTTATGGTTGTCGTGCCATCTCGTATTGGAGTTGAACATTATCGACAGATGAAAAGGCAAATCGACGAGCTGGTTGGTAAAATTAATGGTCGATTCGGGAACATAAATTGGACACCGATATTGTACCAGTATAAATTTTTGCCTTTAAAACCATTAGTCGCTCTTTACAGTATCAGCGATGTTGCTTTAGTAACGCCTTTAAGAGATGGTATGAATTTAATTGCTAAGGAATATCTTGCGACAAGGGTTAATAAAACAGGTGTTTTAATATTAAGTGAAACAGCGGGAGCGGCAAGTGAACTCGGCGAAGCGCTTATTATGAACGCTAACAATATAGAAGAAATTGCCGAAGCATTGAAATCTGCGTTAGAAATGCCAAAAGAAGAGCAGGCTCGTCGCAATCAAATTATGCAAACACGACTAAGACGGTATAATGTTATCAGATGGGCAGATGAATTTATAAAAGAACTGGTATCAGTAAGACATGAAAGGAAAAAGTTAGAAACTAAACTACTAAATAAATCAACTATTAAAGAAATATTGAAGAGTTTTCAGAAAGCAAGACGGAGATTAATATTTTTAGATTATGACGGAACACTTGTGCCTTTTGCCCTAACTCCAGATTTAGCAAAACCATCACAAGAGATTTTAAATATAATAAAGGACCTTTCCGAAGACGATAAAAATGAAGTTGTAATAATTAGTGGTCGTGACCGGACAACAATTCATAATTGGTTTGGTATGTTCAATATCGGTTTAGTTGCGGAACATGGGGTTTGGATTAAAGGAAAAAGTGCTGAGTGGAAATTGTCACAACCATTAAAAAGCGATTGGAAATCGAAAATTTTACCGATACTGAAAATATATGAGGATCGACTTCCCGAATCTTTTGTTGAAGAAAAGGAGTTTTCATTAGCCTGGCATTATCGTAAATCAGACCCAGAACTCGCTTCGGTTCGGACAAAAGAATTAGTTGATGAATTGATGAATTTGACATCAAGGATTGATGTTCAGGCATTACAAGGTTCTAAAGTAATCGAGGTGAGAAACGCTGGTATAAACAAAGGTTTAGCTTGTTTGAACTGGATTTCTAAAGTTGATTTTGACTTTATTTTAGCAATCGGCGATGATTGGACGGACGAAGATTTATTTAGAACCTTGCCTGAAAAAGCATACACAATAAGAGTAGGATTAACTTCATCTTATGCCAAGTTTAACCTACATAGTCATTTAGAGGTGATAAAACTTCTTGAAAAGTTGACCAATGTTTAAATATAACTCGAAGCGAGTGGCGAAATTGTTTGATGATTGGGTAGAAACTAAGCAATCATATAACATTATTCCTAAAATAGTTGCTGCGACTGCTTTTGCCGAACTGAAACTAAGAAAAAAAGATGTTGTACTTGATATTGGAACTGGATTAGGAAATTGGGCAATTAAAGCGGCAAAAATATGTAATCAAGTAATCGGAATTGATATTAGCAAAAAGAGTTTAGAACGGGCAGAAAGAAATGCCAAGAAAGAGAAATTAAATAATGTTATTTTTGCCTATGGTTCGTTTGAAGAACCGTGTAAGATACTTGATTTGAATTTATATCCGATTAATAAAATTCTTGCGGTCTATTCATTACATCATCTACCCGATGAGTTGAAAAAAGAG
>Ga0315288_10012244_pt1 | contig 10790 bp, 16 predicted proteins | sample YL17G11_20_MG_FD_203454 | JGI IMG/M metagenome (GOLD analysis project Ga0315288, IMG submission 203454) | Sediment microbial communities from Yellowstone Lake, YNP, Wyoming, USA - YL17G11_20 | ecosystem: Environmental > Aquatic > Freshwater > Lake > Sediment | place: USA: Wyoming | collected...
TTTTCTCATAAGTTTTTTTCTAAATAGTTAAGTATTTAAGTCTTTACTGTTCTTTCGTCTGAAGACTAACGAAGACAATTTCTTTACTTTAAGCAAAAGAATAAATTTTTTCAATTTAAAGATTCTTCCTATGGGCCGAGAATTTAGAGTAGTCAATCGTTATATTTATGCGCGTGTCAAAATAATAGGTTATGATCCACCATTTTTAGTTTTACCTGATGACGCTGATGATGCTACACCAGCTCAAATTTATACTGGATTCATGAAAAAATTTGGACTTATCAGCCATATGGTTCATGCTTTTCCAATATTACCTACAAAAGAACTATTGAGAGATTCAAAGAAATTGTATTTAGTAGAAACTCCCCAACCAATCTTTAGACTTGACGAAAAATCTAAAACCCTCGTACAGGAAAATGCCATAACTGTGCCTGGTTTTTGGTTTAGATACAATGATTTACCAAACCCAGTCGAAGCGATATTAAAGACAGTTTTAGTCTCTTGGATGTATTAGGTATAAAAATATAAGTTAATATTAAGAAACCTATATTAAGGCTTAATGATACATTTAGAGCCTAAAAACATAGAAAAACAGATACTAAGCTTATAAAGATATATGCTAGTCCAGAATATAAATAACTTTCTTTTTTTCTAAATTATAGGATAAAACTTTTAATCTAATTCTGTTTCTTTAATTATAGGTCTAGACTTTTTGCTCTTTTTCCTAGCCTTTTCATTTAAAAAGGTAGTATAATGGGATTTATAGGCTTTAACGGCAAAAGATATGAAGTATCTAGAGCTGAGTACGACCAGTTAAAAGGCAAGACCGTAGACCAGAAATTAAACTTATTGCGCTCTTGGGGAAAAGAACAAGAGGCGCCTATTGTTCCTACTATAACTCAAGAGCAAGCTCAAGCTGTATCTGAGGCCGAGAAACAGAGAAAATTAGAATGGATACAAGCTCAAGAGGCTAAAGGAGCTATACTTTCTCCTAGTTTAAAAGCGGAAATAGAGCCAGTAAAAAAACAAGCATGGATACAGAGACAAGAGGCTAAAGGCGCTATATTATCTACTACTTTAAAAGCGCGATTAAAGCCAAGTATACAAGAAATTCCTAGTTATGAGGCTGGCAAAGAGGTTTCTATATCTCCAGCCGTAGCTCAGAAACTAGGGCTGATTTCTAAGCAAGAGCAACTAGAGGCTGAGGCCAGAGGCTCATTCTTTATCCATAGAAAAGAAAACGTAAAAGAGACGCCAGAACAGACTATGGCTAGATTAAGGAGCGGAGAGGTCATAGCTTACAAGGATAAATCTACTGGAGAGGTAGTTTTCGCTGATAACCTAAGTCAAGTTCCTAAAGGCGCTAAGATAGTAAAATCAGAGTATTTTTCTGTAGAAAATGGAGAGCTTAAAACTTACTCAGTACCAGCTAGTACTTATTTTAAAATCAAATCCCAAGAAATGTTAAAAGAAAGCGAGCGTTTCTCTTTAATGAAACAGTTTGAGGAATTATCTCCTCTACAGAGAGTTATACCAGCGATTAGATTAGGTATGACTAATATACCAGATACTGTGGACCTAGCAATACAAAAGGTTACTGGAGATACGGAGAGTTATAATAGGATTTTAGGTAATATCATAGTAAAACAAGCGCACCAAGAAAAAACACCTTTAGGCATTATAGAGGCTGAGATAGATAGCTTTACTAAAGGAGCTGGAGCTATAGCGCTATCAAGGCCTATAGGTCATGGTACGCAAGCTTTCTTAAATGCTGTATCTGGCTCTACTCGGTTGGGTAGTTATGGTAATGCTGTAGCCAACGCTATCAAGTTGGGAATGGGCGCTTACGGAGCGGTTTCTACTTATCAGTACCTAGAGGAGCCTATAAGAAAAAAGGAATACGGCCAAGCTATAGGTCGTGTTGTTCTAATCGGTGGTATGATTTTAGGCGCAATAGAAGGCGCTAGGAGAGCTCAGAGATTAGGAGCTGGAGTCAAACCAGAAAAGGCAGAGCTGAAACCAGAGAAAGTCTATTTAAAATCCTTGCGAAAGGAGACTCCAGAAGGTAACACTTACCGAGTAGGCCAAGTAGAGATACAAACTGAACAAGGAAACATGAAAGCTGGTTTAATGGCTGTAAAACAAGAAAACGGCTTAGAAAGATTTTATTATGACGTGCCAGAACAGCAAGTAGGAGACGTTAAGATAAACCACCAAAGGATTTTTGTAGAGGAAGGAGATACCGTCAAGATTAAAATAGCTATAGACGAGTTTACTACTTACGAACAGTCTACCAAGTTAGGAGCTAGGGTACAAGGAGTAGAGGCTACTGGCGAGAATGAGGTAGAGCTTTACTTAAAAAATGTAAAGGAGATAACGAACGTACAGCCTAAAGGAGACGTTACAGCTTTTAAGAGAGCTGGTAGCGCCAAAGGTTTTGAGAGTTGGTTAGAGAGAGGATATGCCACTCCTACCGAGACTGTAGGCAAAGGTATAATGGCTAAGCCAGCTGGCGAGTTCCAGTATTTCTATTTAGAAAAAGATATAACACCTAAAGTTTCTGATTTAACAGGTTTTACTAAGCCAGTAATAAGAGGCACTACGACCTCTGGTGGCACTATAGCCGACCAGTCATTAGCAACAAGCGAGAACGTTGTTACTAGCGCTTTAAAACGATTAAGCGCTCTAAGGTCTTTAGAGGAGGTCAAGCTTACTGGTAGCATAAATACGGCTAATACTGGTAGGATTATACCAGCCATAGTACAAGCCAAGACCGCAGAAAATATAGCGGATATCAGCGATAGGACTAATAAGATAATACAGCAAGCGGTTATAGCCAGCACTCAAGGTTTTAAGATAAAGAAACGAGAGGTTTACTATGTACCGCCAGTAATAGACTCAGCTATGATAGGCGCATTACAAAACATAGAGAGAGCCAGCAAACAGATTACTGGTAGCTTACAAGGCACTAGACAAGTACAAACACCAGTACAAAAGTTTATACAAGAGATAGATTTAATAACTCAGCCAGAAACACCTACAAGGACTACTACTCAAACAAGAGAAACATTAAGACCGCCTAGAATAACTACTCCACAAGTACCTCAGATAGAAAGACCGCCTAGAATAAGTTTTCCTAGACCATTCTTTAACGTAGGCATGGGCTATAGTTCTAAAGACCTCGAAACATATTTAAGGAGCATACAACACTCCATGATTTCCGCTATGAAACTGGTGGTATAATGGTAATCGTAGAGCTAGCTGTAAGCGTACTTGTTACTATAATAATTTTAATGATAGGACTTTATAGTATCTCTAAGGTAAGCGAAATAATAGGCAACTTGCTAGGCGTTACAAACAAGTTCTATGGCACTTTTACTACTTTAGTAAGTAATAGCGGTATGCTTTTTGATTTCATGGTTCTGGTTATTATTATAACAGTTCTTGGTGTAAGCATACTCATACTCAAAGGTAGTGGCGGTAAGCTATTAGGAGATTAGGACCTATTTTTTCTGTAGTTGTTTCTCTTTATGTTTCTCATGCTGGCGTATACCGCTTACTACAGCCAAGCCTATACCCATGTAAAAGATTACCGTACCAACACTACCGCCCATGATTAAGGCATAGATTATTCCCAATACACCAAGTACTATTACGGCTACAAACAACTTTTTAGCTATCATGTTTTTAACACCTCTTGGTTCTGAGCATATCTATAATTGCTTGCCTTTTTCTGTTTACTCATAACAAAGGCCTTAGCTGTTTGTATATTTTTAAAGTAGGTACAGAAAACTTTCTCGTTGTTTAACCGACCTTTGACCTCTGCTAAATAATTCTTAAGGCCTCTAGAAGTATTCTGGCTGATAGTTATAGCTCTCTTATTTACTCTTATCTGGTTCTTTGTAAAATCAAAGTCTTTATATCTCAGTCTAAGAAGCTCGCTAAGACCTAGTTTGGTCTTTTCTGCTAATATATATAGCCACTCCACGTCTCGCTTAATGAAAGTTCTATCTCCAGCCATGAATTTCTTTCGTATGTTTTCTTGGCTGTAAACGCCACCAATTATATTTAATTCTAAGTTTTCCATCACTCCTCACCTCACAACTCTCGCAACTAATTCTTTTTTAATCCCATCTATAATAGTAATAAATAAAAAGAAAGTATACTTTAATTCTATAAAAAATGGTTTTTTATTAAAAATCATGCCTATCACTGTTTTAATTCCTCTCTTTTGGGTAAAATCCAGTAAGACCATGACTGGAATACTCCTTTCTTAAATCTAGAGACCATGCCTTTAACTTCTAGCTTTTCTAAATGTTTTAAGGCGTACTTAGTATTCATGCCAGTAAGCTCAGCTATCTTAGTGGTAGTCAAAAGTTTATGAGTAGTCAAAGCTGTAAGTATCTCATTATCTATTCTATCATATGGTCTCCTATCCCTATGTTTATCAAATGGGTATTTTATAGTAGGATTGACATTCTCTATATTATCTTTAGGTTTCTCTAAAACAATATCAGTTTTTTCTTTAATTTCCTCTACTTTTGGTGTTTGTTGTTCTAATGGCACGGGTATCTGAGCTAAATCCGTATCAGTCTCTATGTTTCTATCTGTTATCAGTTTCTTTACGCGCTCTAACATGGTCTTGCCTCTTGTTTCTTTATAGATAGTAGCTTTACGTCCATTTTATCGGAGAATATCATAGCCTTTAAGAGTTCTAACATGGCCTCAAATACGCCATTAAACTTAGTATTAAAATCTAGGACGTCTCCGCCTTTACAGTTCTTGGCTACTTTCATAGAGGCTTTGTATATCAGTTCTACCCATTCGGCCAAATCACAGATTATAAACGCTTTAACCTCTATGCTTTTTCTGTTCCATATCTCCGCTTCTGGCTGTTTAATCTCTGCTACCATTATATCGTCTCCCAATTAGCTTTTTCCTCTGGTGTTTCTTTGACAACGTCAGTAGGCTTGTCTTTTAATTTTTCTATCTTTTTTAATTCTTTATCTAAATCATAATCACTACTAGGTTTGTCATTATCTGGTAGTGTATTCGTAGAGATTTTCTCCTTGTTGTCAGTTGTTGGTTGTAAAATGTCATGACAATTGTGACAATTCTGTCGCTCAGCGACAACTTTGTCACAATTGTCAATAATGTCATTAGCGTCACAATTGTCATTTTTTAGCAATTCCTCATATTTGGGTATTCTAATATTGATAAAAGGCTCATATTCATAAACAATTACATATCTTTTAACGTCCTCTCGGTATTCTGAGTCTATTTTTAATAAACCATAACCAACTATTTTTTTTAATTTTCTTAGTAGTGTTCTATCGGTTACAAAAGTAACGTATTTCTCTAAATCTTTAGCAGAGTATCTACCCTGTGGCAAGCCTTTAATGGTGTCAATAATCTTTTGCTCGGTCTTAGTTAGAGGTATCATGAAAGGATTAGAGGTAATTTTCTGGAGAGCTATTCTAGCATTATCGTAATCCTCTGGCTGAGCCAGATAGTAACCGTCCGTATCTAGCTTACGCTGAAACTGATAAAAGGCGCATGAGGCCTTGATAAAATCTAAAAATCTCTCTATATGAGTCCTCATGAGTATATGAGAGGCTTTATTTAACGGTATAACCTTTTTAATCATGTCAGCAAAAGGTATTTTTACTTTGACTCTCTGTAGCAATTCTAAAGCTTTTGTAAACTCTTGCTCGTACTCTAATTTTTCTCCAGTCTTGGCTAGCTCTAATTTTTTATCCATTATGGCACTTGACTGGTCTATCGTCTCGTCTAGATTAACAATAGAAAATCTCCTTGTAATTTCTCTAGACGGACTCGCTGACTCTGTAGTCAATATCATTACTGGAGTGCCTCTAATCTCTATGTCTATAGGTTTCTGCTTGACTAAGACTGTAGCCGTAGAGCCAGTAGAACTCATGACTTTAAAGACGTCTGAGTTTAAGACAGAGTTGTTTATATCCTCGTTATAGAATATCTTACCGTCCCAAGTCCATTCTGGCTCATATTTAGGATTATGCCAGTAGGTAAAGACCATTTCGCTTATCCTAGTTCTCTTTACCCAATCTTTTTTTGGTATTATCTCTAAAGTATGCTCTGTTATCCAGTCCTTACCAGCTCCAGAGCTGGAATTGATTATAAGGTTAAAAGAAGTCTTGCTAGCATTTTCTACCAGCCTACCATTAGCACATAATAAAATCGTTTTTATCGTATCAGTTTCTCGTACAACTTGCTTCTGGATTTCTTTAACTAAAAGGTCCTCTAAATATGGGTTCTTTAAAAATGCCATGTACTCTTTCTCTCTCTCGCTATACTCTAGCTTACCGTCTATGTTTTGTGGCATAATTATCACTCGGCCTCTAAATATTCGCTTTTAATAACCGTTTGAGCTATGTAGCTAGGCAAAAAATAGGACTTGCCATATAAAACATTAACTTGACTTTTGCGGACATACTGTAGAACTACACCATGCTCTTTTTGTATTATTTTTATGAATTTCTCAGTAGAGCGACCGATAGGAACAAGTAAACTCATTTTTTCTCAGCCTCGCCGTTATCAGTATATCGCCAGTAACTAACTTTTCTCCTAGCGCACCGCCTACAAAGCTTGTATCGTTGGCTGAGAACTAAAGCCTCGTCAATCTTAGAAACACTAAAACCAGTCAATAAGGCTAGTTGTATGGTAGAAAGTGATTTTTTAGACTGTTTTAAAAGATTAAGCAAAGTTTCAGCTCGAGAATTAGAGGAGATAAAACTTTTAAGGCGAGAAAAATCATTATCCATTAGATACACCTCTTTGAGTTTCTCAGCTCGTCGTGTATTGCTAGACCTCTAGCGCCTAATTCCTTAGGCGCTTTTTCTTTTTCCTCTTTTAAAATTAAATCATAAATCCGCCTCTCTAAAGGAGTAAAACATACTTCTAGAACTTCTAGCGCTAAAGGCTCTGGTAAACTCATTTTTTGGCCTCGTTAGAAAGATAAACTTGCCTAAAAGAACGTAAAAGGAGCTGGCTAATGTTTACTCCAGTCTCTAGTTTAACTCTCTTTAATTCCTCTAATTGTTTCTGAGTTAAACTAATCCCAAAAGGTCGTGTAGTTCTTGCCATTTTTAAACCTATTTTTAAATCTAACTCTTAGAAAACGACTAGGCTTTTAAATAGCAAAAGAGCTACGAAGTCATATCATAAACTCTTTAGATTTTTTTTCTAATTATAACTACTATTATGTAAAACTGTTTTAAAATATACTTATGAGTTATAAAATATAATTAAAAATCTATAACATTTATTATTAGTATTTAAGAAGTGTAGGACCTATGGAGCATTTAAAGTAATATCAGCCAGAGCCAGCCTACGCTCTATTTCCTCATGTATGAGCTTTTTCCATGCCTCTACTTTCTCCATGCCTTTAATGCTTAAAGGATAATGGCACTTTTTACAGAAACTTAGGCTTATTGGGTTTTCCTCATTACACCTATAGCATACTTGAGGCTTTAACAGCTCTTTATCCACGTCTTTTAATGCTATCTTGCCATGTACGGCTAATAGCTTATCGTCTATGTCTCTACTTGATAAATGAATATAGATTTCTGGCGTCTTGCTACCCCCACTCCAGCCAGCAAAAACTCTTAACTCAGCCTCAGTAAAACCTAATTTGGCTAGTTCTGTTAATCTAGTATGCCTCAGCAAGTGCGGATACACTCTTTTTTTAATTCCAGCCAGCTTAGCCAAGTCTTTTAACAGAAACCAAACGCCTCTTACGTCTAGCCTCTTACCGTAATCTTTATTGCTTATGTTAATGAAAAGAGGCGCCTCTGGATTTTCCCTATCGTTATGATAGTTTAACCATAAAGCTAACTCTTGCGCTGAGGTCATTACTCTAATAACTCTATCTCCAGTCTTACCGCCTTTGACTAACAGCTTAGCGCCGTAATTATCAAAAGTGATATGTTTTAATTTTAGGTTTACCAGCTCGCTTACTCTACAAGCGCTCTCGTACAACACCATGACTATAGCTTTATCTCTAGGATTATTAGCTACTTGAGCCATTTTCTTTATCTCTACTATTGTCAATAGTTCCTCTGGCAACTTGCCGTTCTTGTTCTTGTTTTTATCAGTCGTTTTTAGCCATTTTATGTTAGTTGGGTACTCCTCATTACCGTTTAGCCACTTGTAAAACCTCTTTAAGCATACACCGTATAAATTAACTGAGGAGGCCTTAAAATCAAGGCTTAGATTATTAAGATAAGTCATTATCTCGTCTTTTGATATATCCTTAAACGGCTTTTTAACAGAAAGAGCAAAATTATCTAAGATTATTAGGTAAGTTATCCTAGTGTTGTCGGCTAGACCGTTAGCCTTAATCTCTCTATCATGCTCTAAAATGGCTTTTCTATTCTCTACTGGAATGTCTCTTTTGCCGATTTTAATCAGTAAGTTACTTAAGTTTGACTTACTCATGTTTATTAACTAATAGGATAAAGGATAAATAATTATATTTCGTTATAGAAGGTATAAGTTAATATAAAATTCAAAACAAAGTGATATCATGGAAGAAAAAATTTTCACTATAAACATTAGAAATGCCACTATAAAGGTTCCTAGATGGGAAAAAAGCAAAAGGGGCGTTTCATACGTTAGACAATTCTTGAAAAGACACATGAAAGGAGACGAAATCAAGATAGGGCAATCCATAACTGAAGATATTTGGAAAGGAGGCAATAGTAACCCACCTAAAAGTATCAGAATTCATGCTATATTGACAGAAGAAGGTGAGGGAGAAGAGAAAATAAAGATAGTTAAAGCTGAATTGTTAAACGTTCCATTCCCTCAAGAAAAAGAGAAAAAGAAAGAGAAAAAATCAGAAGAAGCTAAAAAAGAAGAAAAAAAACCTGAAGAAAAACCGAAAGAAGTCAAGAAAGAAGAAGTTAAACCTGAAGAGAAAGCAGCAAAATAAAAAAAGAAAGGGAAGGGGTGGAAAATTAGTATAAATTATTTCACTACTCTATAGTTATAAAAGATAGTATTTAAACTTTTCTATAATTTATGATATGTATTAACTGATTGTTTCTTTTCCATGAGAATAGGCAAGTGTTAAATAATTAGAACCTGCATTAAAATCGGCTACAATCCCATGACCAAGTCCCTTAAGACCAGGCATGTCATATAATTTGTTGTATGCTTCAACAGCCTTATCAGAAAATTTATCATGTGAACTCTTTTCGAATGCTTCGAAAAATAAACGAAGATCTGGATAGCTTTCTACAAATTGTCTGTTATGGACCATTCCATTCAAATTGTTCCTCCCTCTTTCTATTTCCAATTCTTTTTTATAATAATCAAAAACAGTTCCAACATCATGTTTTCGAACTGGATATTTGTGCACAACATTACTCATTCTATTCGCTAATATTTTTGTTTCAATCAACCAGTTAACATCCACAGCATTGGTTTGTTGTAATACATCCTTGGTCTTGTCAAATAAGTCTTTCGGATCACCTTGACTTCTTGGATCATAGAGCACATGTGCTGAAACAAGTGGAAATACAAATTCTAACATCCCTTGGTTTATTTTTCCACCTTTTCTGTTTAACTTACTGGCTAGCATAGCTTGATACAAGAATTGATAACTGTCCTCGGAAGATCCAGTTTTCTGTAAGTATTGTACTAAATTATTAAATTGTGGCCCTACATTCACAGCAGCCTTTAAAAACAATTCTAGAGCTTTTGATTCCTTTAAATCCTGGTATCTTGTAGTACAACCTGGTTTAGGTGGTATAGGCTCCAAGACAAATGCTGAAACAACATCCCTACTTTCTCTTTCGGGTAAACTAAGAGTTCTATCTTGAGCGGTAACTAGTTCAACTATATCTTGAGTTTGATTAGTATATGGCCTTTTATCTAATGATGAGGCACCACCGAATATTCCTCCCTCGTATAATCTACCGATTAATTCTTTTTGATCAGGAACAAACATTTCCATAGCTTTTTTAGTTTCTTCTTCGGATAAGCCAACACCAAATCTTTCGTTTTTTCTAGTTGTGAACGCATCATAAACATCCAATAAAGAGACGGTTCTTGCAACTTTATCTATCAACTTCCATGTTTCTCCATTGAATGGGGTTTTCGACTTAGGTAGTTCTGCTGGATAAGGTTTTTTTTGGTATGTGTGATGTCTTAAAGCTACTTCTGCACTAAACTCATGAACACCTTGCAATAGTCTATATGTATACGACGGATGGTTCATCATTTGTTCATGATCCTTTTCACTATAACCAACTGTTTTTCTTAGAATATCAGGATCTATGATTGCTTTGCCCACATCATGTAGCAAACTTGGATAAAGGAATGTTTTTGGGTCCATTTCTAATAATTGAGCTACTTCAACTCCCATGAGACCTACTCTGAGGCAGTGTTCATAAGTCGCAGGATCATGTTTCTTTAAAATCGTCAGAAAACTTTTGATTGATTCCTGTTGAGGATAAGTAATTTTTAAATCTCTGAATGTTTCTTCAAGTTTTGATTCTAAAGATGTCATTTGAACACATTTTCTAGTTAGAAATAGCATTTTATAATGTTTTCTATTATATAATCACTATAAAGTAATTACATAATTAGTTTGATCTAAACAGCTAGAACTCTAACTCCCCTATTTCCTATTAAACCCTTTAAAATATCCTTGCCAACACCAGATGATTTACTAATTTTAACCTCATTTTTCTTTCCAACAGTCGCAGAAAGCAGATAATCCGATTCTACGTATATGTCTACATTTT
>Ga0315288_10012247_pt1 | contig 10788 bp, 11 predicted proteins | sample YL17G11_20_MG_FD_203454 | JGI IMG/M metagenome (GOLD analysis project Ga0315288, IMG submission 203454) | Sediment microbial communities from Yellowstone Lake, YNP, Wyoming, USA - YL17G11_20 | ecosystem: Environmental > Aquatic > Freshwater > Lake > Sediment | place: USA: Wyoming | collected...
AAATAATGTCTGTCAACATCGTTTGCACTACCTATTGTGGCCTCTCACTGTTGATTTTTTGGCTGTGCGATTAGTTGCGCAACGCTAATTCATTCAAAGATTATATATTCGCTTGATTTGGGTCTAGGTACTGCAGCAATTAGATTTATCAAACTGCTCCAATCATATTTATAAAATTCCATCTGGAGCTGAAGCAAAGAAATTAAGTCAGCGAAATGGATTAAAATCAACATAGAGGGAGCGAATATGAAACTAAAACAATTTGTTTCAGAAACGATACTACAAATTATTGAAGGTGTTAAAAGGATGCACAAGCAAAAGCAGAAGAACACGACGGAGAAGTGAACCCCCATATTTGGAGGAACTCTGATGTTGATAAGCATGGTTTTATGATGTCTTCTGGTGGTAAATATATTCAAGTTGTACATTTTGATGTTGCATTAACAGTAACGAAAGGAGCAGAGGCAAAAGGAGGTTTAGGAATTCTTATAGCGGGAATAGGACTAAGTACTCAAGGTCAATCATTAAAAGAAGAAATATAGATATGGGGTCGTGTCTCAATAGTAAATATCAAGAAAATCTCAGAGCTTTTTCAAAGGACAGCAGCATCATCCATTGCTGCAAGCTCCCCAATCTATCTTAAAAGCTCCTTCTCTTCCATGTATCATCAGCCGGATAAAAAATAGCACCTGGGCGTTGGCTGTCTGGAATTTTTTCATCCAGAATAATCACGATCAGACTGTCTCCGTCACCAATTCTGAAGCATGAGTGACTAACATTTCACGAGCGATACGAACAGCTTCCGCAATCGCCTCTTTTGTTAATGCGCCACGCCATTCATCAATGATCGCTTCCCATACCATGCCACTGGCCACCTGTTCCAATACATCAGAAACCAAAATACGAGTACCGCGAAAAATAGGTTCACCATGACAAATTGCAGGATCGGCGACAATATACCGACCTAAACTCTTGGCTCTCATAAAGCTATCCTCCTATATACTATCTTATGACAAAATTGCGCCTAATGTTCAAGCCCAAAAGAAGTGCAGAAGCATTTGGATGTAAATCTTTTTATCCTGTGTCAGCGGCTGTTCTTTGTGAGCAAATCCTTTTTGGATCCTGTAAATGCCGCTTCTTCTATATCTAACCTTTCCTGTATAATACGCTTGAGCCAGTTGCTTAAATCCGCCTCTCGATGCAAACGTGCAAAAAAAGCTGCTTGTGACGCCAATGCCGCTGGAATCGATACAGAGGTCGACTTTGCCCTACGGACCTTTACAGGTTTTCCCCAAGCAGTATCATTATCTGCTTGAGCGATCACGATACGATCAATTGCTTCTTCACTCATAACTTTTCTTTTTACTTTCATATTTCCCATCCTGTGATAATACGGACAACATTGCCCGGCTTGAGTTGAAAAATTATTTTGAGCTTTCGCCCTCCCACTGTATTGCCAACAAGTTGATAACGGTCTTTGTATGTCTTGTTTCTACGAATCTCAAAATCCGAAAAAAAACATTCTACTGCTTCTTCAAAGGAGACGTGATGAGCACTGAGTTTATCGCGGTCAAAGTCATATTCAAAATCCAAGGGAATAAACCGATTCCAATTTACCACTTGTTACATCCTTATTTAATATTCTTAACCTCTCTCAAAGAATGAGCCGCTAACTCGTTTGTATCCAAATAGGTTCAGAAATTAGACTATCCAATGGACTCTTTATCTTTCCAATGCTTTTTGTAATTACATGGAGTTTAGAATTATCTGACAAATTTTATTCCGTGAAATATTTATTCCGTTCATAGGGCGTATACCATTTCTTTGTGCCCCTGGAATTAGTTGATAAGAACTTGTTTTGCGATGAGATAAGTATAGGAAAGTCCCTATTATGTGTCAAGTAAAAAGCCACAGCACGATGTGGCCTGCCCGCCTGCTTGGTCAAGCGGCTGCACCTGAGGAAACATTTTGGAGGTTATGTCAGAAAATTAAGAGATGGGAATCAAAGATGGGGTCGTGTGCTTTATTTTTCAAAAAGCTTCTTATACTCACCATATCCTTCCTTTTCTAAATCCTCTTTCGGAATAAAACGAAGCGCTGCAGAGTTCATACAATACCGCAATCCGGTTGGCTTTGGTCCATCAGTAAATACATGACCGAGATGAGAGTTGGCGTGGGCGCTTTTCACTTCTGTTCGTTTCATAAAAAGACCTCTGTCCTCTTTTTCTACAATATTTTCTGGCTCAAGCGGTTTGGTAAAGCTGGGCCACCCCGTTCCTGAGTCAAATTTATCACCTGAACTAAAAAGTGGCTCTCCTGAAACCACATCCACATAAATTCCTTCTCGCTTATTATTCCAATACTCATTATCAAATGCCTTTTCCGTACCACTCTTTTGGGTAACGCTATATTGTAGAGGTGTTAACCTTTTTTTAAGCTCTTCATCTTTTGGTTTCTTATAATCTTTATAACCCTTACCCTGATGAGTTACTTGTGACTCATCACCCCAAATCTTTTTCAAGTAGCGATCACGACCAGAGCCAGCTCTATAGGATTTATAGTGACGGGGGTTCTTTTCATAATAATCTTGATGATATTCTTCCGCCCTATAAAATGGTGATGCCTTGATAATCGGGGTGACAATTGGTTTGTCGTACCTTCCAGATTTTTCCAGCGCCTCCTTTGATGTTTCTGCCAACATTTTTTGCTCATCATTATGATAAAATATAGCCGTTCTATACTGGGTTCCTCTATCAACGAATTGACCACCCGGATCAGTAGGATCTATCTGCTGCCAAAATACATCCAGCAGATCTGAATAGGTTGTCTTAGTGGGATCGTAGAGTATTTGAATAGCTTCCAGATGACCGGTGCTACCAGACGATACCCCCTCATAGGTGGGGTTCTCTTTAGACCCACCCGTGTACCCTGAGATAACCTCTTTCACACCTTCCATTTCGTCAAAGGGTGTCTCCATACACCAGAAACACCCTCCGGCAAAGGTTGCTCTTTCTACACCTTCCTCTCTTATAGAAACCTCAGCTTTTTTTTCGTCCTTTTGTCTGTCCATTGATAGTTGTTCCTCCTTGGATTCTGCATAACCTAATCCACCTAACACTATTCCTGAAATAAAAAAAATCAGATATAACCTCATTCTTCCGTGCATAATGGTCCCCCATGCCTTCATCAAATCCTTAGTCCTTCGATTCATAAATTCGGTTACGAATTTATTCACTCAGGACTCAGTGCTGAGTAAGCCATTGCCCATAGAAATTCCCCCCAAATACGTCACTGTAATTGCGAATCGAAGCACTTAGTAGTGAGTATACTATAAATTTTTTAGGTCTTTCGCGTGCACTACTACTATGGTGGGTAATGGTCAGCCACTACAGCATTCTTCCCAGGGCAATGAAGAGGTCCCGGGTAATCACTCCAGGATGTCCTTTCTCTTCTGCTACCTGGTCAGCAACGGTAATGATCTTTTTTGCGAGCTCCTCACCACTTTCTCTGTCGATAAGAACGTCAGCAATTACGTTAACGGTATGACCACACCACATCCTCTTTTCCACCAGGGACTTTGCCTTATCGAGGAGTTGAAATTCACGCTCCACCTGTGATTCGCATTGCCGGCCGAATGCCTCGTCACAGAGAAGACATGCCCCAAAATGGCTCATGTCTAGCTCTTGTTTCTCTGGTAGTTTTTCTAAAAGCGTTTTATATTCAAAATTTTTAACCAGATCAGCAAAAGACTGGCTCATAATAACGGTGGTCACTCCCCGCACATTCCGCTCCCTGGCCTTGTTTTCAGCATACCTTTGTACTTTAAGGGCCGCATCCATAGGAACCGTGCCGTCAGAGAGCGCCGCACTCAGGCAAAATCGGGCGTGGCAACACCAGCGATATCCTTCAGCATCTCCCAGAATATCATGATAGGCGGCACTGACTTCTGTGTTCTCATGGCATGCTTCAGAAAGCTTCTTAGGACAGCGTGCACACATCATAATATAGTCATTCGCATATTTTGGTACCCAGCCTTTTCCCTCACCTGGCACAAAAACGTCACCATACTCCCGATAAAATTTCTTTTGTCCCACCGCAGTAATATACTTATCAAGACAATGGTTGGAACAAAAGACCAGGTCTTTGAGCTCAATGAACTTCATGACGAGATCTTTGTTGCATTGGGTACACAGTATACTTTCTTCCGGCATAGTTTCCTCCTGGTGCGAGTTATTACTATTTCCCCTTACTCTCCCCTTTTTTTTCTCATCAAGTAAAAATGCCTTTTGATGCTATAGACAAGGGAAAACTCCATAAACAACATTTTTTTGCCTTCTAAAGAAGATTCCGTCTATGATAACGCTAACATATAAAAGCATAATTTGCACCCCCACAGCAGGGTATTGTAAAGTTCTCACCAAAGATATTTGAAATTTCCCCTCACCACCTCCCTCTCCCCTGGCCGGGCAGGCGGGCAGGCCCAATGGGGAGAGGGGAAGGAAGAGGGGGCAAAAATTGTGAGAGATAAATTCTCAGCGTATAAGAGCTTTAAAGCCCGCCAGGGATTTATATGCGTAAGAATCTAACTTAGTCCTTCGATTCATAAATTCGGTTACGAATTTATTTACTCAGGACTTAGTGCTGAGTGAGCCATTGCCCATAGAAATTCTCCCAAAATACGTCGCTGTAATTGCGAATCGAAGCACTTAGATAAAAGAAATAAAAAAGGAACTGTAAGACATGGGATTTTTAAAAGATCTTCTGGCAGGACTCTGATCACAATCCAGGGGGATATCTAAAACGAGCAAAAAAGTTGCAACTGTTTACCACTACACCTAATAAAAATGGTAATCACCAAATAAGTTAAAACCTTATACCACAACCGATAATCCTTTAAGGCACTCGCAAAGGATCTGAAGTTTATCATAGTAATTACAAAGGGTAGTGACCTGGAGCTATCCTCCCTTTCACCCACGGGAATGGTTTATAAATGCGATCGCATCCCTTAACCTCTTGATCACCCTCTCCTTCCCCAAGGTAGCCATTACCTCATAAATCCCCGGGCTGGCAGTGCCTCCGGTTAAGGCAACGCGGTGCGCCTGGGCAAGCTGTTTTAGAGAGAGGTTACGCTCGGATTGCATCCTCTTAAATACTGCCTCAAGTTCCTTCTCATCAATAGCTTTGGTGGTCTCAACATACCCGATCATCTCAGTCAATACCTCTACCATCGGTGCAGTTAAAAATTGCGCTGCTGCTTCTGGCTCGTACTCTATGGTGTCCTTAAAATAGAATGATGCCTTATCAGCCATCTCCTCCAGGGTTTTTGACCTCTCTTTTAGACCTTTGACTACCCTTACCAGATTGAAGGTTTCATCTACCTTACAACCTTTTTTCTCAAGAAAGGGAATCAGTAACCCCGCCAGATGTTCGTCTGAATCCTGCTTGATATAATGGGCATTCAACCAGAGCAGCTTATCAACATTAAAAACCCCCGCTGACTTCCCCACATTCTCCAGACTGAATTTTTCTATAAGCTCCTCCCGGCTGAAAATCTCCTGGTCTCCATAAGACCATCCCAGCCTCACGATAAAGTTGTTTAATGCCTGTGGAAGGTAGCCCATCTCCTTATAGGCCATCACCGAAGTGGCACCATGTCTTTTACTCAGCCTCGCCCGGTCTTTGCCCAGGGTAAGTGGCATGTGGGCAAACTGAGGCGGCTCACAGTCGAGCGCCTGATATAATAAAATTTGCTTTGGGGTATTATTTAAATGGTCATCTCCCCGAATAATATGGGTGATCTTCATATTAATATCATCTACTACTACCACAAAATTATAGGTGGGGGTACCATCCCGGCGACAGAGAATAAGGTCATCAAGCTCCGCATTGTCAAAAACCGTTTTACCCTTTGTCAGGTCATGCACCACTGTTTCTCCACCCTGGGGAGCTTTAAACCTGATCACATAAGGTTTCTCGGGGTACACCGTGGTTAATTCCCGACAGGTACCATCATATTTCGGTTTTCTTCCCTCGGCGAGCGCCCGCTCCCGCTTCTTTTCCAGCTCGTCAGCATCACAATAACAACGATAGGCCCTCCCCCGCTGTAAGAGCCGTTCAACATACTCTTTATAAAGCTCAGTTCTCTGACTCTGGAAATAAGGTCCCTCATCCCAGTCCAGCCCCATCCACTCCATGGCCTCCAGTATGCCACGGGTTGATGCCTCGGTGGAGCGCTCCCTATCGGTATCCTCAATCCGCAGAATAAATACCCCTCCATGGTGCCTGGAAAAAAGCCAATTAAAGAGCGCAGTCCGAGCGCTGCCGACATGTAAATGACCAGTAGGACTTGGTGCAAAACGCGTTCTTACCATAATCACAAACTTATGAGATAGTAGATAGACGATAGCAGATGAATGAGATTGAATGAGATCGACTCACCCACCTCGCAGATCTCAGATCACTACATTTTTCAAAGAAGGATATAATACTAAACTCATTAATTTACAATTAAAAAATGCGTAACCACCAGAAATATCCCACTGCGGGCACAGGGCGCCAATGAAATCTTTTGACTTAAAAGGCAAGATTCACTATAATCCAACCACATTTTTAAAGGAGTGTGTAAAACCCGATGAAAAAAAATGCATCTAAGAAAGAAAAAACTTCTGCTGAGGATAAAGCGCACATCTCCCGGATGGTAGATGAAATAGTCGGGGAATGTTCAACGCTGCCTGATACCATCAGCCTTGTAAGTAAGATAAGAGAATTAGAACGCTCTAATGCTGACTACACCGCGGTTCTATCTAAGAAATTCAGCAAGAGCACCATCGCCCAGCAAGAGTTTGTTATACACCACCTTCTTCCCCATCTTAAAAAGTTCAGCTTAAGCGGGAATCTCAACAACCTCGTCCAAAAGGAGACACTCGCTCCCCGCATCGTTATCGATATCCTCCACTACCTCATCCGATCTGACACCATCGTGGATCCCCACCTATTGGAACAAGCTAACCGGGCTGAAGAACTAGTTACCCAATTTTCAACCTTAGTGGAGAACAACGTTTCCCTCGAATCTCAAGAAGGCGCTACGCTCTTTGATAAGTTTTGTGACTCAACCCTCTCACTCCAGATGGGAATGCTTATGGAATTAATTCACCTTAAGGGTGAAAAGTGTAAATCCCTACTGCTGAAGGTTCTCAGTACCAGTGATAAACTCTCTCACAAGGTTATTGAGTATCTCGGCTCCCTCGCAGATAAAAACTCCCTCTTACTCCTTACCTACCTTCTGAAAGAGGTAAAAGATAAAGAATGCGCCAAGAGTATTAAGAAAACACTCTACCGTCTAAAAAATAAAGGGGTAGAGGTATCCTCCCCCGAACCGGTTATTCCGGCTCCACCAGAAAAGAAAAAGGTGTCCCTCCCCTCTCCTACTGCCTATGCGACGAGTATTGACCCGCTGGGTGAACGCTTGATTATCGCAGTGAAGCCCACCAGTGATCAGGAAGTCACCATTTTCCAGTTTCTGGTAAGTGATCAAAAGGGCATCAATGACCTCATCGTCTCTCTCAGTACACCCAAAGAATGGAAAAATCACCTCACCAAACTTCAAAGTACCAAAGGGCTCACCCTGGTTGAGATTGACCTCCCCTACTGCATCTTCCTTATCAAGGAATCCACTCAGAAAAATCATGAATCTGGTACCAGGATCCCGGAGAGCTACTTTTTGTGGAAAAAATTTTCTAATGAGATCGGTGACTCTTTAGAGAGCGCGATGATCTATCGCATACTCAATGCTGAAGAAATCAGGTCTCAGGAATCGTTACTGGGGAAATCTCCAGGTCTTCTCAAAGAGCGTGAGCTCACCTTGTGGCTACTCGAGTGGAGGTTTCTGCTTGATTCCTACAGGGAACTGTATGATGCCGAGCACAGTACCCTGGTCCTCGCAGAATACCAGAAAGAGCAACGGGTCAGTGAAATAGTGAACAAGACTACCCGACAGTTTTTTGATGATAAAAATCGCCTTGTGTTCCAGAGAAGACTGGAGGAAACTGCCTACATTTTATGGAAAAAAGGAAACGTGGAAGACGCCAAAGCTGCCCTTGCCGCAGCCCTGGCATTTGCTCCCCAGGGTGTACCATCAGAGAAGCATCCCTTTGCATTGAAAACCGTTGAAGAGAATTTCAAATTTTTAAAAGAACAGGCACAAAAAGAGAAAAGAAGCGATTCTGGCCGTATCATTCTCCCATAATCCATTTTTAACTCATGAACCCCGCTTCCTTCTTCTTGTGAACTCACATCAACCTAGTACTCTACTACTATGTCATTGGTGAGAAGACCCACAGCAGCTGAAGTCAACCTCGATGCCCTCCGGCACAACTTTTACCAGGTGCGCACGAGGAGTGGCAAAAAGGTAAAAATACTGGCGGTGGTCAAGGCGAACGCCTATGGGCACGGTGCTGTGGTAATTTCTCAGGAGCTTCAAAAACTGGGAGTGGATTTCCTGGGAGTTGCTACCTGTGAGGAGGGAATTGAGTTAAGAAACGCCCGCCTCACCACCCCCATCATCGTACTGGAAGGATTTACCAGGGGACAAGGTAACTATGTAAAGCAGTATAATTTGATTCCTGTCATCTACGATTTAGCATCAGCTGAAGAATTATCCCGCGTAGCACGCAGAAGTAACTGCACGCTTAAGATCCACGTCAAAGTTGACACCGGGATGGGAAGATTAGGTATTATCCCTAAGTATATCACTTCATTCTTTCAGCACCTGGCGAAATTACCCGGTCTAACAATTGAAGGGGTATTAACTCACCTCGCCGATAATATGCGGGGCACCCGCTCTGGTATCCAATTCACCCAACGGCAGGTACGCCTCTTTAAAGAGCAGATGAGCAGGCTTCACCAGATGGGTATCTACCCACCATACCAACACCTCCACAATAGCGCTGCTATTATAGACAAAAATCCCCAGTGTTTGAACCTGGTACGTCCCGGAATTATACTCTATGGCGCCTATCCCGCGCGAAGGCTTACCAAGGTAATTGATTTGAAACCAGTAATGAGTCTAAAAACCAGTATTATCTCTCTCAAAACCGTCCCCAAAGGCGCCACTATCAGCTATGGGAGAACGTTTCGGTGCACCCAGGAAGCCCTTATTGCCACTCTCCCCATCGGGTACGCAGATGGGTATAGCCGTTTCCTCTCAAATAAGGGAGAAGTGCTGATTAGAGGACACCGGGCGCCTGTGGTGGGTGTCGTTTGCATGGATATGGTCATGGTTGATGTAACCGGCATACCAGGGGTGAGGCAAAACGATGAGGTGGTGCTCATGGGGTCACAGGGTAAAGAAAAGATTACCGTGGAAGAGATCGCAGAGAAGATAGGAACCATCCCTTATGAAGTGTTGTGTGGCATAAGCCAACGAGTACCAAGGGTGTATATAAAAGAAGGAAAAATCTTATAAGGCCTGCACGCGTGCATGCGGGTAAGTCGACAACCAAAATAAAAATATTTTTGATTTGGAATTTCTATAAGCGCTATGTTTAGAAACATTCTCCAGCTTATCGGTACCGTCACCCTCAGCTTCGTCGAAGAATCTGGGAAGGTCATGATACTTCTTTGGAAGACTCTGCTGCTCATCTTCCGTCGGCCTTTCAATCTCAACAATATTTTTAAACAAATGGAAGAAGTAGGTATCAACTCGCTCCCGGTAGTGCTCATCACCGGTACCTTCACCGGCGCCGTGCTTGCCCTTCAGACCTACATTGGTTTCAAGAGATTTCACGCAGAGGCCTTTGTAGGTACCGTGGTTGCCCTCTCCATGACCAGGGAATTGGGACCCGTGCTCACCGGACTTATGGTGTCAGGCAGAGTGGGTTCAGCGATGGCCGCAGAGCTTGGCACCATGCAGGTTACTGAACAGATTGATGCCCTCTACACCCTTGCGGTGAACCCCATCAAGTACCTCATCGTTCCCAGGCTGCTGGCAGCACTTATGATGATGCCCGTGTTGGTAGTCTTTTCAGATCTTATTGGCATCATCGGTGGATATATCGTCAGCGTTAAAATCCTCGGCAGTAACTCCCACATCTATATGGAGAGGACCTGGAACTATCTTCAATGCAATGATCTCTACAGTGGATTATTAAAAGCCTCTATCTTTGGAATCATCATTGCGACCATAAGCTGTTACCAAGGTTTTCACACCCAAGGGGGAGCGGAAGGAGTGGGTAAAGCAACCACCAAGGCAGTGGTACTCTCCTGCCTCCTCATTTTGATAGGTAACTACGTTATTACTGCATTATTATTTTGAGATCGTGCATCATGAGTGTATTTCCATGATACCAGCTACAGAACAATACCTCATTGAGGTCCGTGACCTACATAAATCGTTCGGTAATAACCACGTGCTCAGAGGGACCACCCTCCAGATAAAGCATGGCGAGAGTATGGTGGTGATCGGAGGAAGTGGTACCGGCAAAAGTGTACTGATAAAATGCATTATTGGTATACTCAAGCCTGAACGGGGAGAAATCTTCGTGGCGGGGAGAGAAATTGGTTCACTTAAAGAAAAAGAGCTCTATGAATTAAGAAAAAAATTTGGTATGCTCTTTCAAGCAGGAGCCCTCTTTGACTCCATGAGAGTGTGGGAAAACGTGGGTTTCGGTCTTCTGCAGCACACCAGCTTGAGTGAGAAAGAAGTGAGGGATCGTGCTATTGAGAAATTGAATCTTCTCGGGCTTCACCGTATAGAAGACCTCATGCCATCACAACTCAGTGGAGGAATGC
>Ga0315288_10012248_pt1 | contig 10788 bp, 8 predicted proteins | sample YL17G11_20_MG_FD_203454 | JGI IMG/M metagenome (GOLD analysis project Ga0315288, IMG submission 203454) | Sediment microbial communities from Yellowstone Lake, YNP, Wyoming, USA - YL17G11_20 | ecosystem: Environmental > Aquatic > Freshwater > Lake > Sediment | place: USA: Wyoming | collected...
CCCACAAACCAGTACTGCGCATTCGGCAGACCCATAGGCGAGGCATTCAGCATAGGGAAGCACGTGAAGGGGTAGGCCTGAGTGGCGACATGATGAGTCTCTGTGCCTGCCGGTGAGAGCGTCGAACAGGCCCGACAAATCCTGGGGATGGCAACAGAGCACTACCCCAGTTCTCCGGGCTGCACCGAGAGAACCGCGACCGGGCCCATAGAAACGCGTTAGCTTTTTCTTAGGGAGAGGAAGACCTTGTATCCCACGAAGAGAAGCACAGCCAGGATGGCGGCGATGCCGGCAAATCTCAGGACCATGTTCAGGTCATAAGGCACGGTTGCGAATACCATCGTCCCCACGCCGCCCAGAATCAAGCCGGCCCCGAAGATACCCAGCCTTCTCTGGATGAGTGTGCCCACGACAGCGAATACCGCCCCCAGAGGCATGACGATGAAGAATATGTTCCTGTCACGCGCCCCTGCCTCCTGTCGGTATTCGTCCAGAAGCTGCATGCATTGCTGGTCCCACTCTTCGTACTCAGGGCTCTCGTAGGCCGGTGCAGGCCCCAGCAGATCGTAACAGTCCGGGTATTGCGGAGCAGGATAGAAAGCCTGGATGCCTACGATGACAAGCAGGATCAGCAAAGCCGCTATAGCCAGAACGTAGATGACTTTCAGAACACGCACCTATTCACTCCTTCGAGGTTGTCAATGTCCGTTTATACTTACCCCTCTCGATTCAATTATATCGCTGACTACCGCGCAATGGAAGCAGTGCCCGGCGGCATTCCGGGCGTAATACCAGATTTGTAGCAGGCCTGATTGGCATGGTGTCTCGGGATTTGTGAGTGATTGTGTAGTTGAAACGGGGAGGGCCTTACAAGATTACTTCTTGCTCTGTAGAATCCCCTTAGCCCAACCGGCAGCCCGCTCCAGTTCTCCTTCTTTCAGCGGACCCTGGCCGCCCACAACAAAGAAACCCTCGGGAGACGCTACGAGAGTACCGCCCTTTTTTTTCAGGTTGCCGGCGATGCGTCCCGCGGCATATCCAAACACCCCGACGATCTTCTTCGAGATTCTGGTGTCGAACGCAGCTACGTTGATACCTTTTAGAGAAAGCTCGGGGACTTTGTTAAGGAAGTCTTGAACCGCCGGTACCGGCCTGCCCGCATGGGTCGGTGAACCTACAATGAGAAGGTTAACAGATGCCAGTTCCGAGGGATTCGCCTCGCCCACCCGCAGCACCTTGACCTCATTGGACGGGGTAATAGCTTCAGCAATAGCCTTGGCGATTTTCTCTGTATTCCCATAAACTGAGTCATATACTATCAAAGATTTCATTGGACACCTCCACTCTTTACTCTATTACCCAGTGTACACCTATATTAACGAATCTTCAAGGACGCGTAGCCTCCTTCGATACTGCAAATACCTACCCGTATTCCGGGGATGTAACGCCTGATTTGCGGGGGGGCCTTGCCCGTGTCGTGCGCTCGGATTCTGCGCCGCCGAAGGACGGGTTCGAGCTGTAGAGTTGCGACGGATAAGGGGAAGAGCATGAGGGAAGCCGGGGTGATTCGTTTTGTAAAAATTGCTATTTTTTCTGGAGTTCGACAGCTCTTTTTCATACGTAAGACGATTACCTCCGGAAGATTCAGTTGTTAAAGTACGTACGATTCGTTTCGTCGGTTTGCCCTTTATATTTGCGAGCCCTGGAGGCTAGCCGAGTGACGCAGGGAGGCAATCTCCAAGAGATTCTCGACAACAGTTTTCAGGTAGCTGCGGTCGGTTGGGTCCAACCGGTAATTTGCAGAATACCACTTTACGAGTAATCTGGAGGCTTCTTTGATTACGCGCAAGTTACCTGGGTCGTGTTGAAGAGAAGACTGTAGCTTGATGCCAATGGAGGCTATTTCAGGGTCAACGCCCTCCAGATTGGTAATGTTCCACAGTTGGGATGTTTCGGCGGGGCTAAGAGTACCGGAGTAGAAGCCATGTTTGCGGGCATTCCGGTTGCCTTTCTGGCCACCGCGCTTCCTTTTAATCTGTGTTTGGTTTGCAGTCACGTTTTGAGAAACCTCACCCGCGGGATTCAATTCGTCAGGGTAGCACACGGGTTCCAAACAGAAATTAGCATGAATTCTTTATTTGAACAAGGGGAAAATGTCACTTCTTCCACCAGAAGATTAGGGGCGAGGGACTGGAGACTGGGGGCTAGAGACCAGAGACTAGAGAGGGGACTCACTAGGCTCGGATTATTTATTGTCCAAATAATCGCAAACCTGAAGAGTCACCCCAAAATGAGTGAATGAAGCATTACCACGAGTAATATTCTGGGAACGTAGTACTTGATTTGTAGCAGGCCTGATTGGTATGGTGTCCCCGGAATTCGCAATCACTATATTACTTCTTGTATCTATAACTTACAGTATATATCGCTATCATTGACAACATACCATAGCATTGCGATAATATTGTCGACATTGCGAGGTAAAAGTTATGGCTTCGAATGAATACCTGAATTTAAAAGAGGCTGCCAGATACCTTGGTGTTAGTGACATCAAAATCCGGCGCTTGGTAAGCAAAGGCTTACTGGAAGTCTCCTATGATCCACTTGATGACCGTAAGCGCTTGGTAAAAAAGGCTGACCTAGATGCTCTAAAAACGCCTCGACCGTTTGAGAATACAGCCACTGAGCATCAAGGAAATAAGTCGAGAGATCTTGCCTCAGGGAAGAAAAGTACCTCGACCATAAAAAGGGGGAATGCTTCCAATGAGTCATGATTTAGGGAAAGTTGATACATGGCGGATTACACTTGGACTTCTACCGGTACTCCTTTTCACCATCGAGACGCCTGAACAGCGGTTCGTGCTTCTTAATGGTAGCAGAGGAAATTTTTGTCTCGATCTTGAAGAGCCGCATGTAGGTGAACATGGCAGAAACTATGCATGGTCATCAAATGTTGGCCATTACGTTGTTGTCGGAGAAAAGTACGTAGATGTCCAAAGGTGGGACCAAAGACGATCAGCGTTGGAGCGATATAGTTATGCAAGCGTCTGCGAGAATCTTGAGGATTTTCATGCCTACCTAGAAAAGGATATACCGAAGCAAGGTATCTCGGTTGTATCGCATGCCATTGGCGTTTTTAGACGTCTACGTGCCACATTAGGACGAAATTATGACGGGACAGATAGCCTTAGAGTATTCCTATACCTCATCGCTAATACGGCAGACAAGCTAGCGGGTGGTAAAATCAATCCCAACGATTGGGCTCTCAGTGAGAAAGTCATGAGCCTTGCATCCTCAATACGTGAGGCAGATTGGCATGCACTACGAGATGACCTTCTTCATGGGAGAGAGAGTGAAGGTTTGGTCCCTAATCTCACATTATTACTACGCCATGCTTCAGGGCAATTGTTTCAGGAGGCACATTATGAAGCGGTCTTTGGTCCAGACCAACTTTCTTTTGGAGGCTTCCTGCCCTCGCCTGTGAAGGTTGGCAAGAAGCATAAAGGGATAGGGGTTCATTTCACCCCCTCAGCTCTCGCCAGAACACTGGTGGAGAATTCATTGCTTGCTTGCCAGCCCTTACCGCGGAACCTTGTGGTCTTTGACCCCGCTTGCGGTTCTGGTGAATTTTTAAGAGAGGTGCTGCGCCAATTGGAGCTTTCTGATTATAGTGGTTCCGTCAAACTGACTGGGTGGGATGTATCAGAAGCAGCTTCTGACATGGCCAGGTTTGTCCTTAACTGGGAAAAACGTAATACCCGAATAAACGTTGAATATGAAATAAAATGTGTTGACTCACTAGCTCACGACTGGCCACAAAATGTGGACATAATTCTAATGAATCCCCCCTTCACGTCTTGGCAAGATATGGGCGATGCAGACAAGGAGAGCCTCAAGAGGCTACTTGGCGGGCTGACCACAATGAGGCCTGACTTCTCTTACGCATTCCTCTGGAAAGCCGAAGCTTGCTTAGGTTCAAACGGCTTGCTGGGCTCGGTAATCCCTGCATCGCTTCTCGACGCGGCATCCGCTACTAGATTACGCAAGAAACTTGCCGAAATGATGTCACCTATTTTAATCGCTCGGCTTGGAAATCCTCTTATGTTCCGGGGAGCTATAATAGACTCCGCACTCTACATCGCAAAAAAAAGCGCATCTGTTGATCGGCCTACGATCGCATTTTGGGCAGACCAGCGCTCTGCATCAAGTTCCGGAGGGCTTAGACATCTTAGAAAAAGTCGTTTGATGTCCCAAATTATATACCCGATCGTGGGTAACGGCTTCAGTATTTATGAAAATCCGAGCTTGGGCCGTAACGAGAATAGTTGGGCACCACGCCCTTACACCTCCTGGATGCTACTTAACAGTTTGAATCATCTTCCAAGGGTCAAAGATCTGTTTGAAGTGAAGCAAGGTGCAAGATCCGGTTACAATAAAGCTTTTCTACTGCAGAAAGATGACTGGTTAACCTTGCCTGACAACGAGCGAAGATTTTTCCGACCCGCAGTAATCAATAGCTCTATTAGACGAGGCAGCCTGTCAGATATTGTATACATATTCTATCCATATGGGCAGTTGCGAATTAAGAGTGAAAGTGAACTTGTTCAATGTATGAACTCGTATTACCGAGGTGTTTTGCTTCAATACAAGCCACAACTTCTTTCTAGAGCAAGCGTAATCCCTGAAAGATGGTGGGAATTAACGCGACACAGAGATTGGCAAATCGACCGGTCGGCGAAACTTGTATCAACGTATTTTGGAGACTCTGGTTCCTTTGCCTGGGATGACAGTGGTGACTATGTGGTATGTCAGGGATGTGCCTGGCTACCTAGAAAGAAGAAAACCCTTTCAGCAGGAGTATCTCTAGCTTACCTCGCTATCCTAAACAGCCAACTTTTCTCAGAATTGCTTTCCGCAACCTCGAATCACGTCGGGGGCGGCCAGTGGAATCTCTCAACAAAGTTCGTTAACACAATAGCTATCCCAGAAATAACAGACAGTGACGTCAGGTCCGTTAGCGCTGTTGCTACGTTATGCGAGATTGGAGAACAGATACACTCGGGGAAGACGGACAAAGTGGACAAAGAATTATATACAGATACCGTAAAAGAGGTATATTCGGTTAATTATCAATAGTCTGGGCAAGGGCGATGATATTCAAAGAGAGGAACCCAAGCGAAATTAGTGAATGCCGCAAACAAATGGCAAAAATTCTTACACAACCATATCTTTTCGTCAAAAGCCTTCCGTTAGAATCACCAAACCGACGATATTACTTTCATACCATAGATAGTTCGCAAGCGGAAATAGGTGACCGGGCCTATAGTGTGATCCCGTTTTTCGAAAAAGGGGGGGTGAAGTATTGGCTAGGTGCATCGGTCGACATCGAAGCAGGACGAAAATGTCTTTTGAAAGATGTTAGCCTCATAGTATTCGAAGGTGAGAGGACTGATCCAGTAAAGAACCCGGCTTTTAGGGCTGAATGGCACGACTTTGATGATACTGAGCACAGACATGCCCAACCACATTGGCATGTGTATTCAATTATGGATGATTCTATCCAAGAAAGCTGGAGTATTTTGGGGAAAGAACCTGAAATTAAAGATTTCAAGGCAGATACACTTGCCCCGAATAGGCAATTTCATTTCGCTATGGGGTCGCAGTGGCAGCTAAACAGTGATTCGCATATGTGCCGGTTGGATTTCAACAATTTATACAAATGGCTGAATGGATGCGTTAATTATATTCGGGGACAATTCCATTACCTTTATTCGTCGTGAGTGGCAGGGCGACGCCGGTATTCTGGGGACATAATAACTGATTTGTGGTAGGCCTAATTGGTATGGTGTCTTTGGAATTCCAGCGAATGGAGTTGTAGAATAGGGCAGTGGCAGGAGTCCTTTTATCTGGCTGATTAAGCAGGGATTTTGAACATGGCAACAACGGAACACACAATAAACGACGCCCTAGCCGAAGCCCTGACGGGAACCCGCAGTTTATGGCGGTACAAGGGCGTAGTGAAATCTGAGAACATCGATGTTCTGAAGGGTAGCGGTAAGAGACCAGATATCCTCATCACCGAACCGAATGTTTCCCCCGTTATCTTGGAGACGGAAATACTGCCGACGATTTCAGTTGAGTCGGATGCCAGGCAGCGACTTGGCGAACACCTGACTCCTTCGGGCAGGCGGATATTATCATCGTTGGCGATAGGGTTGCCAGTTAGATTGAGGGACTTCTCAGGGCAGCCATTGAAGAATGAAATCATCAATGTTTCTGATTTTGAGATGGCTCTTTATACGGGAGAGAGTCCAGAGTCATACACACGCTGGCCACGGAATGGATGGATACACGGTACTGTTACTGATTTGTCAATTCTCATCCAATCGGCCTCCGTGCCGCCGGCAGTTGTTGAAGAAGCCGCTAACAAGCTCGTTGAGGGAGTAAGTGAGGCCGCTGCACTTTTATCTGATATGGCGATAGCTCACCCCGGAGCTATCAACAAGATCTGCGAAGAACTCAGGCAGCAGGACGGAGAGCAAACGAGGAGAATGGCGACGACTATCCTAGCCAACGCACTGGTATTTCATGAAAGTCTGGCTCGTGGTGAAGGTGATTTGTATGACGTTCGGACACTTGATGAACTCAGGGGCAAACGAGGCGTTATTAAAAGCGAGATGCTGGAAGACTGGAAAAGGATTCTGAAGGTCAACTACTGGCCGATTTTTGATATCGCACGACGCATACTGGAGGTTATCCCCATAGATACCGCCAAGCCGCTGCTCGACCGGTTAGTCACTACCGCTGGTGAGTTGGTGGCCAATCATATGATGCGCTCGCATGACCTAACCGGTGCCGTCTTCCAGCGCCTGATAGCTGACCGTAAGTTCTTGGCGGCTTACTATACTCATCCGGCTTCCGCGGCGTTACTGGTCGAACTAGCTATCAACACCGACAAGACTCCAGGTAACGGCTCCTGGTCAAAGGATAACGATGTAACAAGTTTACGTATCGCTGACTTTGCGTGCGGCACCGGCACGCTTTTATCCGCTGCTTACAGGCGCATCAGCCAACTGCACGAATCTTGCGGTGGCGATGCCGAGATGATTCATTCTGCGATGATGTCATTGGCGCTAGTTGGCTGTGACGTGCTGCCGGCGGCTGCTCACCTAACTGCTTCCATGCTAGCCGGCGCACACCCCACTATTAAATACGGCGGTAGTTCTATCATGACCGTTGGCTACGGACCTAGGGAAGGTGGCGGCGTTGCCCTCGGTTCGCTCGACTTGCTAGACCCGCAGCGGGCGTTCGATATCATCGCTATTACCGCCAGAGCTGTAGAAGGTATGGGAGAAAAGGAAAGGGATGCTTGGTCGGCGCTGCCCCATGCTTCATTCGACATGGTTATCATGAACCCGCCGTTCACCCGTGATACTGGTCATGAAGGCGTAAAAACTACCGTGCCGAATCCAATGTTCGCTGCCTTTGGCTTTAAAGAAGAAGAACAGCACGAGATGGCTAAAGCTGCCCAAAAGCTATTACGAGGGACAAGTGCTCACGGTAACGCCGGTGAAGCTAGCGCTTTCCTAGTCTTGGCTGACCGTAAACTTAAGAACGGCGGTACTCTCGCGATGGTGATGCCTTTAAGCTTGATGTCCGGGGAATCATGGGAAGAGTCCCGACGATTGCTACGAAAATCATATGACGACCTTATCATATTATCTATTGCCGGTGCAGGCCATAATGACATGTCATTTTCCGCGGATACTGGAATGGCTGAATGCCTGGTTATAGGACGCAAGGCCAGACGGAAGAGCACAAGGGCAATATTTGTGGTATTAAACGAGCGCCCATCTTCCACAATGACTGGCTCAATCGCAGCAGTTCAAATTCAACGGCTGAAAGAAGGAAAACTCCGTAAGCTGGAAGACGGGCCGTTGGGAGGGAGTCTGTTTTGCTTCGGTGACGATGTAATAGGCTATGCGATGGATGCGCCACTCCCCGAAGCAGGCCCCTGGAACATGGTTCGCCTCAAAGATGGAGCGCTAGCTCAGGTCGCCTATCAGATGACCGACCATAGTTCTATGTGGCTACCGGGCATGGCAAGGAAAATAGCTTTACCAGTTTCTATTACAACGGTTTCAGCGATCGGGAAGATTGGCCCCATTTCACGAGATATTAATGGGAATACTCCTGATGGAGGAATTCGTGGCCCCTTCCACATAGAAGCTATCAAATCTAAATCAGCGCCTACCTACCCGGTACTTTATGCGCACGATGCCGCTCGTGAAAGATGCATGGATTTTGAGGCGGATAGCGAAGGCTTTGTACGCAAAGGGCGCAATCCTGAAGAAGATAGGTTTGCTCAAGACAAAGCGGCGAAAATTTGGGAAACGGCATCTCATTGTCATTTTAATGTCGATTTCCAATTTAATAGTCAATCTACCGGAATGCAATTCACCAGTAAAAAAGCAATAGGTGGCCGCGCCTGGCCTTCCATCAAAATGGATAGCGATGAGCAAGAAAAAGCATTGGTTCTCTGGTCAAATTCGTTACTCGGGCTTTTACTTCGATGGTGGCATAGTAATAAGCAGCAGTCAGGCAGAGGCAGTATAGGAGTATCGGCGCTTGCCTTACTACCAGTGCTGGATGTCACCAAACTCTCCAAGGAAGCTCTTGCTAAGGCGGTTGCCATCTTCGATGAGACGAAGCAGAAAGAACTGAGGCCGGTCAATGAAATCGCTCAAGATGCCGTACGGGCGGAAATTGACGCGAGGCTGGCCACGGAAGTGCTGGGATATCCGCCTCAATTGGCGGCGCCGGACGGGCCGCTAACGCTATTGAGGCAGAAATTGGCGCTAGAGCCATCCATAACCGGAAGCAAATCTGCACGATAACTCAATTCTGCCACTGAAAGCGCAGGTCCGCTCATCGCACATTTCGTCAGTTTGTCCAAGACAAGCGAGCCGTGGCGCGAACTTGGCTGTGGTGACCGGGGAAACACGAGCGTTAAGAAATTCGTATCTGGTTCAGGAGGCTTTGACCTGGTATCTGGCTTTGCCTTGTTCGGGGAGACAAGTCGGGTCTATTGGGTTTGTTGAGTTTATTGAGTTTATGCAGTTCATAGAGACTGGAGACTGGAGATTAGAGACTAGAGACTAGGGAACAAATTCAAATGACAAAATCCAAATGTCAAAGCAAAGGGCAAGCCCTGGAGAAGCTCAAATGTCAAAATCCAAATGCCTGAATGCCGAGACCATTTAGATACTAGATGTTAGACATTAGAAAGTCGGATTTGGCCGCGGGATTGCCGCGTCCTTCTGCTGAAGGACTCGCAATGACAAAGGGAAGGGGCTCGTTTCATAACTCCCCTCACCCCTCTTATTCTAAGAGGGGGAGTGATGCTTTAGAGAGATGACCCGTTAAATACTGCTCCCGCTATGCGCTGCCGCAACTGCCCACAGGCGGCATCAATATCTGGACCCCGTTGAACCCGCTGCGTAACCTGGATGCCTGCACCGCTCAGGACTTTACGGAAAGCGCGGATGGCTTTGGGCGACGGGCCGTGGAAGCCGAGCCCATGGATGGAGTTGTACGGAATCAAGTTCACGTGGCAGTTCAACCCGTGTAGCAAACGCGTCAATTCACGCGCTTCTGCGATTCTATCGTTGACTCCACCAAGCAAGCAATATTCGAATGTCACCCGGCGGCCGGTTTGCTCCACGTACTCGTGGCAGGCAGCTATAATCTCAGCGACACTCCACTTGACCATGTTAGGGATGAGATGCCGGCGCAGGCCATCTGCAGGGGCGTGGAGAGACACAGCCAGGGTGATTTGCGATTTTTCCTGCGCCAACCTGCGGATACCGGGAACAAAGCCGACGGTACTCAGTGTCAGATGCCTCATGGCAATACCCAATTCCCTGTTCAGCAGATGTATCGCCTTCATAGTCGCCGCATAGTTAAGTAGCGGCTCTCCCATACCCATGAAGGTGATATGGTCAATACGGCAGCTACGCTTATCAATTTGCGATGAGTCTTTTTGCGCTTCTTCCTGCACTGCCAGTGCCTGACCCACAATCTCTCCGGCCGTGAGGTTACGGGTATAGCCACTCAGTCCAGTGGCGCAAAAGATGCAGCCCACGGGGCAGCCTACCTGTGTAGAGAGACAACAACTGAAACGGTCTGCGTGGGGCAAGCCTACTGTGTCCACTCTCGCACCATCACACATCACCACCAACAGCTTCGCTGTTCCATCCCGGCTGCGCTGCACAGTGACTACCTGGGAGCGACCGACCTCATATTTCTTCTTCATTTGCAGGCAGAGTCTATCGGGCAGATTGGTCATCTCTTCGAACGTGCGTGCCCCACGCCGGTAGACCCACTCTGCCAGCTGGTTGCCGCGATACGCCGGTTCGCCCTCTTCCTGTACCAGCGCACGCAGTTCTTCTGTGTTCAATCCCAGGAGTGCAATTAGCATGGCCTACCTACAACCCTACACATTGTCCTCAGGCAATTATCTCAAAGGACGCCTAGGTAAACAAGCATGCTGAAGGCGTCATGCGTTACATGGTACGGAAGATAGGCAAAGATAAGGCGTGCAGGGAACCAATGCAAGTTAACAAAAAGCCATATTGTTACCTGGCATTCTCTCCCGTTCCAAAGCCGACCGTTATCTGCCTCTGCGCCTCGATAAGCACGTTCAGGAAACCGGTAGACAGTAGTCAGCAGTCAGTCGCTACCCCTCAACCGACGGCAGACAGCCGGCAGCCTCCAATCTCTCCAACG
>Ga0315288_10012250_pt1 | contig 10787 bp, 5 predicted proteins | sample YL17G11_20_MG_FD_203454 | JGI IMG/M metagenome (GOLD analysis project Ga0315288, IMG submission 203454) | Sediment microbial communities from Yellowstone Lake, YNP, Wyoming, USA - YL17G11_20 | ecosystem: Environmental > Aquatic > Freshwater > Lake > Sediment | place: USA: Wyoming | collected...
CGCCCCTCGACTATAACTGGGACATCTTCGGCGCCTCGATACCCGGCCAGTATGAGCCGGCCGTCCTCAAGGGAATCAACGACGTTATGCAGTCAGGATTCGTCGCCGGGTTCCCGCTGCAGGACGTGAAGGTATCCATCTACGACGGCAAGTACCATCCCGTCGATTCCAAGGAAGTGGCGTTCCGCTCAGCGGGCAAAGGAGCGTTCCTCGACGCACTGGAAAAGGCAAAGCCCGTTCTGCTCGAGCCGATTGTCAATATGGAGGTCACCATCCCCGCCGAGAACATGGGCGACATCGCCGGAGACCTCGCGTCTAAACGCGGCAGAGTCATCGGGCAGGACATGCTCGCCGGCAATTTCATTGTCATAAAGGCCCAGGTTCCCCTTTCCGAGGTCACCCAGTACAACAGCCAGCTAAAAAGCGTTACCGGCGGACGGGGAAGCTACTCGATGACCCTCAGCCACTACGAGCTTGTCCCGCCCAACGTCCAGCAGCAGATAATCGCACAATACGCCAAGAAAAAGGAAGAAGAGTAGTACCGCATTTCGTAAGTCCCGCTACTATGCCGTCATTTCGACCGGAGCGATGCGCAGCATTCCCCCCCCGTCATTTCGACCGGAGCGATGCACAGCATCGCGCAGCGGAGAAATCTCTTCTTATGACATATCGGCTTCTTCGCATAGTCGCCCTATTTATGAAACGCGGTAGTAGTCTGCTGAACGCGGTAGCTTGTCCGGGCGTTCTGTGCAAGACCTCGCTGGGTGCTTGAACGCAGTTTTTGCAGCCGTAACCGAAGGCAATAAAATTCTTCAGGAATTTTGAGACTGTAGCAGCAGTACAGAGTATTGACTCGTTCAATAAGCACCATCATTTTGCCGCGGTTTTCATGGCCAGGCGATCCGGCCTGAAGATGTAGTCCGGCCACAGCGGGCAGTTCAGGTCTATCCAGCATTTTACGCGATGGATTTCTTCGCTCGTTAGTTGGACGTCGTAATGGCCGCCATCCAGGATTTTCCATAGCTTGCTGTTAACCGTGCCAAAACTCAGCGGTTCGGCCTTTGAGTGCTCCCGGCCCCAGGTATAATCAAAATAATGGACCCAGCCCTTGGCAATAACGGTTCTATACGAAGCAGGAATCCCATCCACGTCGAGTGCGCCTGTCAGATCAATCTGCTGTTCATCCTTAGCATCGTGGCAACGGATACACTTGGCATCCCACACCGGCTGGACTACTTCTTCGTATGAGAAGGGACCAGCGCCCCACGGCGGAGGCTGCAATGTGCTCGGCTCACGTCGCATCGCTATCGGCATACGGTTCAGCGAAGGTGGCGCCAACATCCGATTTTCGTGGCAGCCGATGCAGCCTCTCTTTTCCCCGGCCTGCAACTGTACGACACTGCGCATTCGCTGTATCTCGTTGTAGTCCTCGTCAAGGATCTGAAAATACAACACCTTACCGGCCGGCGCGTAGAAACTCGCGGAGCCATCTTTCTCAACCGGCGCAATACCCAGATCGCCCTTGGCGACATAGCTCGGCCAGCCGTGAGGACCGCTGACCTTGTGAATAGGTGTTGCATACCAATCCTGGAAGGGCTCGTGGTCTTTCTGGTACTCACCAGTGGGAAGTTGTATCAAATCAGCTCGTAACTCCTGGCAAACACGAATGTATTTCACCATGCCTCGTTTCACCACTGGTTCGAGTCCCTCATAGACGTCCGCCACGAAGAACCAGCCCTTCGATAATAACCTGTCCGCAGGTTCATCGTTTCCACCTAACACCAATGGAGCCGCAACCGGCCGCAGCAGCGTAGGTGACATGCTTCCGATTTCAGGGTCAAGGTAGAGCAGCTCGCGGTTGCCATAGCGATCCACGACATACAGGCCAAATTTATCGAATGGAGCATGGCTGCACAGGAAATAGTCATGGCTGATGGGAAGAGGATCTCGAAAGCACTGTTGTCTCGCCCAGCTCATGTGATAGTGAGGTTCCACATCCGGGGTGATGTTAGTGACGGCCTGGGGATTGAATCTGCCTTTGGCAACATCGATCAGCGCAATCGGACCATTCAAATCACCCCCGTGGGACACGAGCGTGCAGAGTATCTCGCTGGAGCCCGGAACTTCACGACCGTTAGCATAGCAGTTCAGTGTGTTATTGCCGAAGATCAGCTCCGGGTGTGTGCCGTCGGGACGAATGGCCCAGAGAGTGTGCCCGAAATCAGCACCTTTGTCGAGATACTCCGAACGCATCCAGATAATCCTGCCGTCGTTCATCACAGACGGCGTCCATTCGCTGAGATTGGCGTGCGAAAGCGGCCGAATATTGCCGCCATCGGCGTCCATGCGAAAAAGCACAAATGCCTGTGGTCGCCAGCACAGAAACCTGGCCTTGCATCGCGTGCTGATGAATGACAGCCCCCCATCAGGCAATGGACAGGGAAAGTAGTCGTGAAATGGCCCGCCAGTAATCTGCACCAGACCACTTCCGTCTGTGTTCATCACGTACAGATGATAGTAGTCATCCTTGAAGCGACAGTAGCCAAAATAGATTTTGCCGGCACTGAAATCGGCCACAGGATCGCGGGCAATCCCATTCACCGCGTCGAACAGGGTCGTCGCCGTCGCCCGGCCCGGCTCAAGGACACCGTTTCGACGCGGTATCTCCAGAACGCAAATGCCGCCGCCGGGACCACCGGCAGCATCAAGGATTACGCTGTAATTATGCGAAGGCTCGAAGGGATGCCTCTTGACGAACAGGATTCGCTCAAGCTTTTCCAGCTCTGGCGCACGGAAGAACAACCGTCGTTTTGCCATACGAATTTGGAAGAAGTGTTCTTGCCTTCTTGCTGCCGTGGGAGATGATTCTTCTAACAGGCGCTCGCGGCGGCGAAATTCCACCAATTCACGGCGTTCTTTAGATACATCCAGCCCTTGGCCCGAGAATCGCTCGAGCATTTCTTCCATCTGCCGGAGGACTCGACTTGCAGAATCGGACGAATCGAACTTACGCCACGTAAGGTCCTCACATTCGAACGCGTAATGGAGTAGCTCCGCTTCTCCAAATTGCCCCTCCGGCGGGATGGGAAAAGCACTGCTGCGGGCAACCGTCTTCCAGTTCGTCCCATCAGTGGAAATGTGGATTTCGATCGAGGTCGGCAGCCGGTCATCGTAACGTCCTTCTCGGTCGCGGGAGAAAACCACCCTGGCAACGGATACCGCTCGCGGCAATTCAATCTGTGCCCATTCATTTCGAGTCCCGGCGGCAATCCAACTGTGACTGTTACCATATAGGCCATCATTTAGATGAGCAATTTGATGAATGGCATAGCCGGGAAGGCAAGAAGAGGCAGTAGCTTTCGCACCAGCGCTGGCCAGAGCAAGATTCGTGCCGCCCCCTGGGCCGTAAATCTCCAGCTCATCTATGCAAGGCTGACTCTGTAAACTGTCACGTATCACCAGCCGGACGAAACGGGCTTCGCTTGGTGCGAACGCAATCCTGTTCGGCTTGTCCGGAGCAAATGAATCAGCAGCATATAGGGGCAATGTCCATATCACAAGCGCGCCGATTATGATTACACGTGCCTTCATTCTCCACCTCTACGTTCCTTCTCGCGACGACAGAACAGCGGCAATAGCAGGGCTTGGTCTATCGCGACTTCAGCCAGACCTGCCGTCCGCAATCCATCGCCGGTCTGTTCGGGAGGCTGGTCAACGTAGGCACTATATTGCCGGCAGGAAGAAATACTAATAGAAGCCACCAAAGATATAAAGATAAACCACTTTCCCTTGACCATCTTAGTTCTGACACTCCGTTTCATTGTTCACACTTCTAAAAGGGGGCTACAGGGGCTGCAACGATGACTTTGAGTCCTTGCATCACGGACTGGATGGCTCACTCAATTCCTTGATGAAAATGCGGCGGAACTGGAGTAACGACGCTCCCCATTCCCCGTCCTTCCGATCTCCATGATGTTGCAAAGCAATTGGCCCCTCGGCCGGGACGCCAGGTAACTGAGCATTGTCGAGGACCAGCTTTCCGTTGAGCACGACCGTCAGTTGGTCCCCCTTCATAATGATATGGAAAGTATTCCATAGACCTATCGGCCGGTCTGCCTTAACCTCCGGCGTGACCCCGGCGTGGACTTCGGGTGAAAACGCCGGATCGGTACGATAACCCCATACCTCGCCCGAACCGACCGGCCAGCACCAGATGTTCACTTGAGATTTGTGCTGGCCACGGAGAAAGATCCCCGAATCTGTGTTCGGAACCTCGATCAGCACGTCTTTGCCGGAATCGTCCTTCTTGTACGTCCCATCGGGGAGAATCACCTTGGCAGCTCGGTTGATGTAGGGACTCTCCTTAATCCGCCAGTCCACCATCAGCTCGAAGTCGCCGTAGCTCTTGGTGGTCCACAAGTTCCTATCGCCCGGTCCCTCGTGTGGGTCACAGTCGATGACCCCCTCGACAACTTGCCAATCCTGGTTCTCGGGGTTCCGCACCATCCAGCCATCCAGGTCGATTCCGTTGAAAAGCGGTACGAACCCTTCCGGCATAACCTCGTCTGATCCCACAGCGGCACTTGGCTCAGAGACAGACATCTGGATCTGCTCGCGACACGAAGTGGCCGCCAGAACAATGAAGATAGGCAAGAGTAAGCATGGCATTGTGCGCACGGCGATGTTCCTTACCTAATCTGTCTGGCCGGAAACTGACAGAAGACTTGGCTTCGACAGACGGGAATAATTATAACACGCCAGGGTGTAAGGTTCAAGGGAGAGCGGATTTCAGAATATCCGGGAAAAGTGACCTCATATGGAATACAAGTGAATAGGCCATTGAAGCCGTTGTACATGAAACCGCCGTTTTTCAGCCAAAAATCCAAATTGAGCCGAAGGGGCAACGAGGGGGGTAGGAGAGTTGAGTAGAGAGGGCTGGGGCAGATGGGGCACCACAAGGCGTTTCTTGCCCGTACTTGGGAGAGTCGTCGCCTGAGGTGGTCGGTTGTCATTTGGTGCTCCCCCGCTCCAGGGTTTCCACTTTGAGGAGAACTTATAGTGGAAAAAGAGGACTAATCTGAGCCGGCGATTTGCAACAATATTTGCAACAAACATACACCTTTAGTCTTAGGCTGACCTTCGCTTCATCTTCGGCTGGTTTTCTAAGTTCTTTTTGCACCGTTGTTAATGCTTATCTGACAGAAGGTTACAAACGCCCAGTCCGGACTTCGAATCCGAAGGTTGCAGGTTCGAGCCCTGCCGGGCGCGCTTTTCCAACCGTCCTCCCGCCCAATTTGCGACAACGCCATGTGACCCACAAAGCTTTCGGCTCACGGTATTTCCCGAACACGGTCCGGGGACATTCCGTATGCACCTGCAATAGCAGAAATGCTGCCGTGTCACCAGGCCGTCGAATTGGTTATTATCGTCCCAAAGGTTGTGGATCAACCGGATTTTATGGATTTAGCGCTTTGAGGCAACAGCATTTTGTATTGTATTGGTGCCGTTGTGGAGGATAGGCCAACGCTGGGAAGCGAGCCGAGCGTCACATCGGCGGCATACAGGATATGGGCGGTAACTTCTGTGTTGCCGGCCAGTTATGATTATGCTGGTGCCTATAATGCGATAAATCCAAGTCTGCACAATTACTCTTGGGCCACGGCGATTTGTTTCTACAATAGCCCGCCACTCAGCAGGCCGGACTTTAGATGCGTGGAGTTTATGCAGGAGTTGCCCCCAACCTCTGGGACGTTATCAATTGGTTGCTTTCTCACGGCGTATTTGATATATGAATACAAAATAGGTTTCATTCAGCAGCCTGTTTGAATAGTCTCTGACGCTGAATGTTGTGAAATGAGTAGAATACTCAAACTGACCTGTTTTCAAGAAAACGGCACGATAAGTCCTTATGCGACGGCAATATAGCACAGTGTGTCATTCCCGCGAAAGCGGGAATCCACTCACCCGCCACACTACTGGATACCTGCTTTCGCAGGTATGACGAGGCGAACCGGTCAGTTTGAGTAGAATAAGTATTACTAATACAATTGGAGGATTCGTCGTGAGAACCACTCCCAAGAGCAGGAAAAATGTATCAACGGCAACAATAATCTTAACCGCTGCGATGCTGTCAATCGGCGCAGCAGCCCGTGGAGACGACTGGCCCATTTATCGCGGGCCTAATCACAACGGCATTTCCAACGAGGTGAGCTGGTCGGCGGAGTGGGGAGCTGACGGGCCCAAGCAGCTTTGGAAGAAATCCATCGGCGTGGGCTTTTCATCCATAACAGTTGCTGATGGACGGGCCTATATGACGGGCAGCACCGGAGAAAAAAGCGGGGCAAAGGATATTGTCTTCTGTGTGGACGCCAATACCGGCAAAGAGATATGGACGCACAGCTACCCCTGCCCATTGGAGCCGAAATACTACGAGGGCGGCACGCTGGCCAGCCCCACTGTAGAAGGCAAGGTAGTTTATACTATCAGCAAGATGGGCGACGCGTTCTGTCTCGACGCCGCTACGGGCAAGGTGATTTGGAACAAGAACGTGAACAAAGAGTACGGTTTTGAGCTGCCCACCTGGCACTTTGCCGGGTCACCTCTGCCGATTGGCGATCTGCTCATCTTCAATCTCGGCACAGCAGGGGCGGCGCTCAACAAAAAAACCGGCGACCTGGTCTGGCAAAACGGCAAAGACGTATGCGGCTATGCAACGCCGGTGCCTTATACAATGGACGGGCAGAAATGTCTCGCTATATTCGGCACCGACTTGGTCAAGGGCGTGAATCCGGCGGATGGCAAGATACTCTGGCGGCACCCATTTGAAAACCCGGAGAAGGTCAACGCCGCAGACCCAATCATCTCAGGCAACAGCGTCTTTGTTTCGTGCGGCTATAACAGAGGCTGCGCAAAGATCACGATAACAGGCGGTAAGGTCACAGAAGACTGGGACAGCAAAGTGATACGCAATCACATGAACTGCTCGATGCTCTGGGAGGGATTTATTTATGGCTTTGATGAGTCGAAACTGAAGTGCATAGACCTCAAGAGCGGCGCCGAGCAGTGGGGTGACGACAGCCTCGGCAAAGGCTCGCTGATGATGAGCGCCGACGGGCGAATGATTATCATGAGCGATAAAGGCGAGCTCGTCATCGCACCGGCTACGCCAAAGGAGTTCAAGGCCATCGCCAGGGCTCAGATTCTTCCCAAAACCAAATCCTGGACCACTCCGACCCTCTCCAACGGCAGAATCTACGCCCGCAACGCCAACGGCGACGTCGTCTGCGTGGATGTGAGCAAATAGACCCTCCTCATTTCGGTCCATTTGCGGTTGAGTCAACGACCTGCACCGAAATCAGTCCCGCCGGGGCACGGGAAATGGAACGTTTCGTTACTCGTCGCTGCCTACTTGGGCAGGATCGAAAGATCGTTTACCAAGAGCATGGCAGTACGCCCATCGGGAATGATCGGCGACCACAATGGATTTCCTTCAACGTCATAAAAACGGGTTGCGCCCGGCCATGAGTATTCCGCCGGCCCTTCACCCGCGTTGACGACCACCACTGCATTCTCGAACTCCCTAGTCCAGATGAACTCGCCGAAATGGATATTCCCCTTCGAGGCGCCAAGGTTCAGGTCGAATTCGCGGTACCAATAGTGGGGGATGTCCGAAGTTCCCTCTTTATTGGTCCAATAGACTTCGCGGTTTCGGTCGGCGACCAGAAGATAGCAGTAGTATGCGAAGAGCGTATCGTCAATATCGCCGGCCCAGCCCGCAGGTTTGGAATTGATGCGGATGTGGATGGTCGGAGGCAGGCTTTGTACAGTTTCGAGATATGGACGCAGGTCTTCGGTCGGCATCTCCTCAGGAAAGATTTCGTTCTCGACGCCTCCCGCCGCGATTGCCACCTCGGCTACAAAGGAAGGCCTTCTTATGATGGACACTCCTTCCATGTTGACGATGATGGGCACAGGAACCTTGGCTGCGACCGCCCTGAGGAATTCGAGGCATGCCGCCTGGAATGCCTCATCCGTAGGGTAATTTGCCTGCTGGGCGGCGCGCGCATAGCGTATGTGACCGTCCGCCGTCCCAATGAATTGATCGAGGAGGATCCCATTCCATCGGTCCCCCGTGTCCCGGAGCAACTTGGCGACCTTCTCGGCAAAGTAATCCTGCCACTCCGGATTTCCCGGATCCGGCCAGTACTCTCCCTTATTGGAGAGCCCACCGCCGGAGCGGATGAAATTCCCGTCTTTGTCTTTTAGAATCCAATCGGGATGATTCTCGATAATCCATCCGGTGTCTTCGTCATCCACGCTCCCGGCATCTGCCTGCACAAACCCGGGGCTGAGGCCGCTGTCAACGTAGATAAAGAAGGCAAGATCGGGATTGTACTTTTTGAAGCGCGGAATGAGATCCTGGTTGCCGGCGCCGAAAAGAATGTTGTCATAATTCGGCGCGATGCGTGCAATCTGCCCTTCGGTCGGCGGGAAACCGCCGAAGATTCCCGTCGAGGTGAATTTCCCGGCCCGGTGACTCCGCGACGAAACAGCCGGCCAAGTCGAGACTTTGTTGTCGATCAGGATTTGGATCAGCTCGAGTTGTTCTTTCCTGCGCATAAGCGACGCATACAACGGGATGCCGGGAAACTCAGGAAGGGTGGTGATGGTGGGCATCTTGTGGCCGGGGCGGTCTTGACCGGTCAATTGTGCAATGATTGGCACTCTGGCTGGTTTTGAGGCGACCAGCACGATTACAGCGATGCAGGCCGCGGCCACGAACAAAAAGAGTCGTCGCTTTCTCGTGGTGATGAGCTTTCTATTGTCAATACTCATTGTCCTGCCTGACTGCCCATAGAAACTCGTGGAATATACCTCGCGCCAACGCCACTTTCATCTGCTCGTTCATCTTGGTGTCTCCTGCCCAGCGATACCTGCCACAGCCGGATATTCAGGACCCTATTCGTGCCGCAAAGCAACAATCGGATCGACCCGCGCAGCGCGCATGGCCGGGTATAACCCGAAAACTATGCCGATAGTCATGCTAATAAAAAGCGGAAGCAAAACGCCCGAGAGCGTGATAAGCGTCGTCATGCGCGAGAAATAGGTTATCAGCAAAGGTATCAGCCCCCCGACGCCTAATCCGATGATGCCGCCGGTGGTGGAAAGAACCACCGTCTCGATGAGAAACTGAAATACGATTTGCCTTCTCTTGGCGCCGATGGCCCGGCGGATGCCTATTTCACGAGTGCGCTCCGTTACCGAGGCCAGCATGATATTCATTATGCCGATTCCGCCGACCAATAAGCTGATGCCGGCGATTGATCCGAGCACAATGTTGAATCTTCGCTTCATCGCCTCGGCCTGCTTGAGCAATGCCAGAGGAACGCTCACGACGTAATCCTTCTTCTTGTGAAACTGCCCCAGCATTCTCTCGATGCCCGCCGCCACGGCCTCAACTTTCTTCGGATCGTCCACCTGGACAATCATCTGGTGGAGCTCCACCATTTCCCGCTCGTCTCCGCCCGAAGTGCGTTTTGTAAATACATCGCCGAAGTATAGGCGCGCCACCTCGATGGGAATATAGGCATCCACTTCCTGATCGGGTATTTGAATGTTTCCAGCCTGTCCGCTTTCGCTTTTGACGATGCCGATGACCTCGAACTGGTCGCTGCCGATGCGGATCGTCTGACCTATGGTGCTCTCAGTGGCCAAAATCTTGCGGGCGCCGAATTCGGTCAGCACCGCCACGGGGGCCTGCTCGTCCTGACCGGACCCCTGAAGCACCCGCCCGGCAAGAATCTCCCGAGGCACAAGCTCGAACCATTCAGGCGTCGTCCCTACGACCCGCAGCTCCATCACCCTTTCGCGGAGACGCGAGTCCTTTCGCATCAGCTTCACAGGCGCGGTTCGGTTGATATCCTTGAAACTCTCGGCAACCCTGTGATGGTCCTCGTAGGTCAATCCGTAAATGCTCATGTGGGAATGCTGAGTGCTCGTGGCCTCTTCTTCCGCCGATTTGATCGATGAGACGATAATATTGTTGCTGCCGAGTTTGCGAATCTGTTCGAGAGCTTCCTTGCTGGCGCCTTCTCCCACGGAGAGCATGGCCACGACGCTCCCCACGCCGAAGACAACGCCCAGCATGGTCAGAAACGAGCGCAGCTTGTGAAGCAGCAGATTCTCGATTCCGAGCCATATATTTCTACCGACTCTTGTCTGTCTCATATTCACCTGCGTCAATTCTGTCGATCACGCCGTCAATCATGTGCAGCCTGCTCTTGGCGTGGGCGGCGATATTCGGCTCGTGTGTAACCATGATAATCGTCTTGCCCTGCTCGTTCAATTCAACTAAGAGCTCCAGGATTTGCTCGCCCGTCGCCGTATCCAGATTCCCCGTGGGTTCGTCCGCAAAGATTATCTGGGGATCATTGGCCAATGCCCTGGCGACTGCCACTCTCTGCATCTGTCCCCCGGATAATTCCGTCGGACGATGATGCAGTCTTTCACCCAGCCCAACCTGCTCGGCAAGCTCCGCCGCACGCTGCGAGCTGTGGATTGCGTCCCAGCCTAAGTAGTAGAGCGGCAGCTCGATATTGCGCTGCACGGTCAACTGGGGTATCAGATTGAAGCTCTGAAAGATGAATCCCAGGTGTCTGAGCCTTCGTTCACTCAGCGCGTCATCGTCGAGCCGACTAACGTCCTCGCCTTCAAGATAGTACGAGCCGGAAGTCAAACGATCCAGGCATCCGAGAATATTCATCATCGTGCTCTTGCCCGAGCCGCTC
>Ga0315288_10012251_pt1 | contig 10786 bp, 9 predicted proteins | sample YL17G11_20_MG_FD_203454 | JGI IMG/M metagenome (GOLD analysis project Ga0315288, IMG submission 203454) | Sediment microbial communities from Yellowstone Lake, YNP, Wyoming, USA - YL17G11_20 | ecosystem: Environmental > Aquatic > Freshwater > Lake > Sediment | place: USA: Wyoming | collected...
GGTCTCGGTGGGGACCCCGAACTCGCGCAGCACGGCCACCGCCTTCCCCATCACGGGAAGGTCGGACCGGCTGCCCATCAGAATGGCGACGAGAGGCTTGGTCATGGGAGGTATCCTTCCCCGGGCGACTGTTCGGGAGAGGGCGGCTGTTGGGAGCATGATAGCAGCTACCAAAGGGAGTTTCGCTTAAGGAGGAGGGGTTCCCTCTCCCGGCCCCACCGCGTACATCACCCAGGTCCCGGCGTCCGTGAAGCCGAGGCGGCGGTAGATGCCCCCGGCCTCCGGGTTGTCGTAGAAGAGGCAGGGCCGCTTGCCCTCGCCAAGCAGTTCCCGGCAGAGAAGGACGAGAAGGCTCGTGGCCAGTCCCCTGCGCCTGAAGGCGGGATGGGTCGTCACACCGGTGATTACGGCCCCGCTGCTTGTCTCGGCCGTGGTCTTGACCGTGGCGACAACCTGGTCACCCCGGCGTAGGAGGTAGACGCGACCAGCGCCCTGCTCGATTTCCCGGCGGTGGCTGCGTTCAACCTCATCCGACCGCTCTAGCCCGTTGACCTCCGCCCAGAGTCTCAAATAGGCCGGCACATCATCCGGACCGGCCCGGAACGCCTGCCCCCCGAGCCCTCCCCCCTCCGGCCCGGCCAGCCGGTCACCGCCGCGGAGTTCCAGGAAAGACAGGGTCCGCTTCCTGGCGTTCTCCGGGAGAAGCCCCGGGTAGGTCTCGAACGGTCGGATGACCCGGTCGATGCCGGAGAAGGCCGTGATGCGGTGCCGGCGCCCAATGAGGACCTCCGCCAGGCCGTCCAGCTCGAACTCGCCCGGCGCGTAGGGGATGAAACTGCCGTAATAGCGCAGAAGGACGGCCCGGAGCCTTCCGGCGGCGTCGAAGTCGCCCCAGAGTTGCTGGAACTCCTGGCCGAACCCGTTGTTCTCGACGTCTCCGATGATGAAGAGGTTGAGCGCGCTCTCCGGGGCGAGAAGCCCCATGACCTGCTCGCGGTCGTGCTCCGCAAGAAGCCTGATCACGCTTATCCCTCCGGCCGTCGCGTATTCGCCACCGGCGGCGCTCTCCCGCTCATGGCCCGGTCGACGCCTGGCCGAGGTAGGCCTCGAGCGCCCTGGCCAGCTGGTCGGGGCAGGAGGTCAGGTTGTCGCCGCAGGGGATGCCCCTCAGGAGGGCGATGACCTCGCGGGCCGAGCGGCCCTCGGCCAGACGGGCCACGCCGGCCGTGTTCCCGGGACAGCCGGACACGAACTTCACCCTGCGGACGACGTCACCCTCGATGTCTAGTTCTATCTTGGACGAGCACGTTCCATCAGTCTGGTAGGCGAACGACGACACGGGGGATTACCTCCAGAGGATGCGGGCCGCGCCCCGGCGCGAAGGCGACCGCGAGTGGCAAGCTGCAGGTCAGATACCTGCCGGGCGCTTGGTGGGGTTCACCGTGGAGCGCGTCGATTCCTGTCGGTGCGGTCGCCCCCCGGCGTCAGGCCTCAGGCGAGGCCAGTTCTCGGCCCGCGGCGGCGAGCCCCCGCAGGCGACCAAGGGACGCCCTGACGGTCTGGATGCGGTCGGTGACGAGCGGGGCCTCCTCCTGAGCGGCCTCCAGGATTTCGAGGGCCGACTGCCTCAGGAACGGTTCGAAGTCGAGGTAGTCCCTGACGATGACTTCCTCGGCCGACAACCGCGCCAAGGCGTTCGGTGAGGTCCATCTTCTGGTCGATCGGGAGTCGCCGGCCGGGGTGAAGGAGGACGGCGAGGTCGAGGTCGCTGTCCGGCCTGGCCGCACCGGCCACTTGGGAACCGAAGGCGTACACCGCCACGGGCTGGTGGTCCAGGAGCATTTCCACTACGGCCTGTGTCTTCTCCGCCGGGAGACGCGGTCTCTTCACAGCCCCATCCCTCCCCGAGGTAGCCCCACTACCTCCCAGCATACCACTGGGCGGCCACGGGCCGGCAGGCCAATAATACGACGAGATGGCGGCTTTGCAGGTTTCGCGTGCCGTGAAGCTGCGCATGCTACTGGGGCAACCCAAACCCCAGGGAAGGAGCCAAGAGCAATGACCGACGTCAACTGCACCGTCAGCACCTGCAAGCACTTCGGCAGCGGGAACCGCTGCTCGGCCAAGCAGATCATCATCCAGAGCGGGGCCGGAGGCGGGGTCTCGCCTGACGCCCAACTCAGCAGTCTCAGCGAGACACCGGCCCAGAGCAAGGACGAGACTTGCTGTCAGACCTTCAAGTCCAGGCAGTAGCCAGCCACCGGTCCGGGGGGCTCTCCGCCAGGCGGCGGCGAGCCCCCTCGCCTATCGGCCCCGTTCATCCCCCCACGGCCTGTTGGCCTAGGTTATAATGGGCGAAAGTTGCCGAAGGAGGCGACCGCCATGCTGCTCACCGGTGAGAAGGTGCGGCTACGCGAGTTCCGCCGCGAGGATATCCCCGCCATCCAGGCCTGGGTGAACGATGTCGAGGTCAATCAGTACCTCGGGTTCTGGCAGAAACCGCAGAGTCTGGTCGAGACGGAACGCTTCGTCGAACGCTGTCTCACCCAGGACGCGGCGGACGGCGTGGAGCTGGCCATCTGCCTCAAGGACGACCCCGAGGAACGCTACGTCGGGGCTTGCGGTCTCGCCATCGACGCGCGGAACCGCTGGGCCAGCCTCGGTATCGTCATCGGCCGCAAGGACCTGCACGGGCAGGGTCTCGGGCGTGATGCCATCCTGACCATGCTCGACTACGCCTTCGGGTTCCTCAACCTCAACAAGGTGAACCTCGACCACGCCGAGTTCAACGAGCGCGGATCGCGCTGCTACAGGGCTTGCGGCTTCCGCGAGGAGGGCCGCGTCCGGCAGCGCTGGTTCCGCCACGGCCGCTACTGGGACATGGTCAACCTGGGCATCACCCGGGACGAGTTCGAGGCCGCGCGACACAGGTAGCTCCGCCAGGCCGATGGAGGTGGGCACCCCTGACCTTGAGCCGCGTGAGAGTGCTCCCTTTCCCCAGACCAGCGCCCCCGGAACTGGCTTCCCAGGCGGCGGCTTTGCTCCAGGCATGTTTCCCCAATCCGGAAGGCTACCCCACCCCCGAAGCGGCCGCCGCCGAGGTCGCGGAACTGCTGGGCAGGGCAGCCTGCCTTCTCCTGGCCCTGGTCGGAGAAGCCCCGCCCGAACCGCCGGACACCTACGGGTGGCTGGTGGGGATCATCGGGGCCCTGCCTCAGTACCGTGGCAGAACCTGGGAACTCCACCCCTTGGCCGTGCGGGCCGACTGCCGGCGGCAAGGCGTCGGCCGGCAGCTGGTGGCCGAGCTTGAGCGAGCGGCCGCAGCCGCCGGAGTCTCGACCATCTACCTCGGTACCGACGACACCGAGGGCCGGACGAGCCTAGCCGACGTGGACCTCTTCCCCGGGGTCCTGGCCCGCGCGGCGGCCGTCGAGAACCGGGCCGGTCACCCCTTCGCCTTCTATCAGCGCGTCGGGTTCGAGGTCGTCGGCGTCATCCCCGACGCCAACGGTCCGGGCAAGCCCGACATCCTCATGGCCAAACGCGTCAGGCCCCACTCCTAGCTCCCTCCCCCGTTCTCTTTCGGAACCCCGAAAGGAATCTGTCCACATTTAGGAAATATATCTCAAAACTATCCATATTCAGAAAATTATATCCAAGTTATCCATATGCAGGGAGCATGTGTCGGAGAGTCCATACTCAGGGGGTTTGACAAGGCGCAAGACCGACGGGCGACGACAGCTCCAATAGTGGCCGCCTGACTACCCCCCAAGCAGACGGTCGCCACGGAAACAGCCTCTGGGTAAGGGGACTCTAAGGAGGAAGCTAGATGACGAGGGCTCTCATTCGTTTCTCTTCGGTCTCTCTGGCGCTAGTGCTTTGCCTCGGGCTGATGCCGGGGCTCTCGGCAGGAATTGCCCGGGCCGGGGTCATCGACACCGTCTGGGTCGACGACGACTGGACCGACGCCGGGAACTGCGGCGGCCACACCTGGGGCGTGGACGCCTGGAACACAATTCAGGGCGGCATTGGTCTCGCCCATTCCGGGGACACGGTCCAGGTGGGCCCGGGGACTTATGCAGAGATTGGCCAAATCGCGATCACGCAGGACCTGACCATAGTGGGCGACGCGGTGAGCCCCCCGCTCATCAAGCCGAACGCTGACACCGGTTCCAGCGGAGATGCGAGAGGTTGGTGGTTCGTGTCGTCAGGCGTGGCGTTCAACCTAAGCCACGTCATTCTCGACGGTGTCGGCCGCCAGGTCTACCAGGCCATTCGCTCACGCGGTTCGGGGACGATTGAGGACTGCACGCTCCGGAATATCGCCTATCCGAGCTACCAGGGAATGGGCATCGTCATCTTCGGCAACCCGGTTACCGTGAAGAAATGCGTATTTCGCGACATTGGCCGTATTGGAGTCATCGCTTATGGCGCAGGCGTGCTTGGTGCGCTGATAACGGAGAACGACTACGACGGCAAGGCAAACGGGGATCACCTCGACTACGCGTTTGAGGTTGGCGCCGGGGCCAAGGCCACGATCACGAACAACATCATCCTTGACTGCGCCGGCGTGGCCAGTAGCGGTGGATCCACTTCCGCCGGCATTCTGGTGACCACGTACTACGGAGCAGGAACCCAGGCCGTGGTCGAGGGTAACGATATCATCTTCTGTGATACGGGCCTGGCAGTTGGCTACGACTCCTCGGACACCAGCCAGGTCACGGCCAGGTACAATAACTTCGACTGCGCTTGGGGCATTGCCTCGACCGGCTCGCAGGTAGACGGAACGCTGAACTGGTGGGGCAGCGCGAACGGCCCTGCCCACGCCTCGAACAAGTTCAACGTGGGGACCCAGGGCGACGCAGTCAGCAACAACGTTGGCTTCGTCCCCTGGCTTAATAGCGGCGTTGACTCTTCACCCGACCCCGGATTCCAGCCGGCGACCGGGACGAGCTTCGCCCCGGTGACGACCACGAACCCGGTGGGCGGCTACGCCTCGATTCAGGCGGGCATCGACGCCTCGGACCCGGGCGGAACCGTGAATGCTGCCGCCGGCACGTACCGGGAGCAAGTGGTCATAGGCAAGAACCTGACCCTGCAGGGCAGCGGCTCCTCCGTGACCACCATCGAGAGCCCGGACGGCGCCGACATGACGACCTTCACGACAACGCGCCTCACGCGGGCGATCGTGGCCGTCATCAGCCCCGACCCGACCGACCCGACCGTAACCGCCTCCATCAGCGGCTTCACCGTCGACGGTCGTGGCCAGGCCCCCAACACCGACGACAACTACGTCGGCGTCTACTTCTGGGGTTCGAACGGATCGCTGACCAACTCGGTCGTGACCAGGGTGCGGTGTTCCACCGTCACCGAGGTTCAGAACGTCACGGCCGTCCTGGCCAACCATCCCTATGATGTCCTCGTCCCGACCACCGTGGATATCAGCCACAACACCGTAGTCGACTTCCAGAAGGTCGGTATCATCCTCAACGAGTGGGGCACCTCCGGGACCGTGGCCGACAACGTCGTGACCGGGCAGGGACCGATTGGCGCCACCGCCCAGGACGGCATCCAGATCGGCTACGGCGCCAGTGCGGGTGTCTCGGGGAACACCGTGTCCGCTCTCGCCTACACGGGTCCGGGCTGGCGCGCCACCGGCATCCTCATCGTCGGTAACACGCCGGACGCAGCCCCACCCATTGCCGGAACCACGGTGAGCGGCAATACCATCACCGACACCGAGATCGCGATAGACTTCGCGGAGGACAACACCTGGGTTTACGGCTACGCGAGCGGCACGGCGCACGGCAACCTGGTCTCGGGGAACACCATGGGTCTCCACGCTGACTGCGCCCCGGACACCTCCATCGATGCCACCGGTAACTGGTGGGGCGACCGCTCGGGTCCCTACAACCTTGCCGCGAACCCTCACGGTGAGGGCGACGAGGTCAGCGACAACGTGGTCTTCGACCCCTGGTACATCGACGAGCCGACGACCATCCTCTCGGACGAACTGCATCTCACCGTGAGTGTGGCGGGCTCGGGGACCGTGACCAAGGACCCTGACAACGGGCACTACAGTTACGGTGACACGGTCGGGCTTACGGCCAAGCCAAGCGAGGACTGGCGCTTCCGCTACTGGACGGGCGACCTGACCGGCAGCGACAACCCCACCACTCTGTTCATGGACGGGAACAAGGCGGCGACGGCGGTCTTCGGTATCGTGCCTCCTCCGCCTCCTCCGCCTCCTTCGCCGAGCGACCTTGGCCCCTTCGAGGGGGAGAGCGAAGACGGCGTTATCGAGATTGACGTGCCTGAAGGCATCTCCAAGAACCCGGTCGTCCTGACCATCGGCGACGCCGAGAATCCGCCTCCGACGGACGGCAACCCGAACCTCGGCGCCTACGACGTCGAACTCAAGGACGCCAAGACGGGTGAGGCCATCACCGAGCTCACCAAGAGCATCACCATCACCTTCCACTACACCCCGGCCATGCTGGCCGCGGCGGGCGTGACCGACCCGCACGACCTCGTCATCTGGTATTGGGACGAGGACGCCGAGCCCGCCTGCTGGGTGGCTCTGCCCACGGTGGTAGACGAGGCCACCGGGACCATCTCGACCACGGTGGACCACCTCACGACCTTCATTGCCATGGTCGACGCCGACTTCCCGAAGCTCGGGGACATCGCCGGCCACTGGGCCCAGACCGACATCCTGCGCCTGGCCAGCTACGGCGCGGTCGGCGGCTACGCCGACGGGACGTTCCGGCCGGAGACGGCCGTGACCCGAGCCCAGTTCGCCAAGTTCATCGTGGCCACGCTGGGGATCACCCCGGGCGCGGCCTTGCCGGCGGGCTTCAGGGACGCCTCCGACGTCCAGGACTGGGCCGTGCCGTATCTGGCGGCCTGCCTCCGGGACGGCATCATGACCGGCGCGAACGGCCTCCTCCGGCCCAACGCGACCATCACGCGGGTTGAAGCCGCGGCCATGGTCGTACGGGCCCTCGGTCTGGCGGTGGGCAGCGGTCGGACGGGCGGCGTCCTGACCTTCAGCGACGCGGCCGCCGTGCCGGCCTGGGCCACGGCCTTCGTGGCCGAGGCGGTGCAGCACGGCCTCATCGCCGGGCTGCCCGGCAACGTCTTCGACCCGACCGGCACTCTCACCCGGGCGCAGGCGGCCACGGTCCTGTCGCATGCGGTGGATGTGAAGTAGGGCGAGAGTGGTAGCGGCGAGCTAGCTAGAGGCAAGTCCGGAGGCGACCCTGGATCGGGGGCGCATCCGTTGTCGTCTACGGCCTGCTCCGGCCGGAGCTGCGGCCGTTCGGCCCGACGCCATTACTTCCCACCCTTCCCGCCAACTCCCGGCGCCGCCCGGCCCCTGACCCCTGACCCCTGACCCCTGACGCCCGACCCCTGACCCCTCCCGTGAATAGTGTAGCGACACGGGGGAATGGGGCGCATAAAGGCTTGCCGAACTCTTGCGGGGCCACGCGTTCCGCTTGGTGTCCGGGACGGATGCGACAACAGCGTCCGCCGGCGGGGCCGTGGCTCGGGGGTCCCGGGCCGTCGTGGCTGAGCGGTCCCTGTTGGCCTACCGCCATCCAGGCCTGGGTGAACGATGTCGAGATCAACCAGTACCTCGGGTTCTGGCAGAAACCGCAGAGTCTGGTCGAGACGGAACGCTTCGTCGAACGCTGTCTCACCCAGGACGCGGCGCACGGCGTGGAGTTGGCCATCTGCCTCAACGACGACCCCGAGGAACGCTACGTCGGGGCTTGCGGTCTCTCCATCGACGCGCGGAACCGCTGGGCCAGCCTCGGTATCGTCATCGGCCGCAAGGACCTGCACGGGCAGGGTCTCGGGCGCGATGCCATCCTGACCATGCTCGACTACGCCTTCGGGTTCCTCAACCTCAACAAGGTGAACCTCGACCACGCCGAGTTCAACGAGCGCGGCTCCCGGTGCTACAAGGCCTGCGGCTTCCGCGAGGAGGGCCGCGTCCGGCAGCGCTGGTTCCGCGACGGTTGCTACTGGGACGGTCAAGGCTTTCGCCCGTAACCTCGACGGGACCATCTTGACCGCCTTCTCGGAACACATGGTCATTGAGTGAGGGGTTAGGCCCTAGGGGGCCACGGCGCCCCGCAGCCCGCAGCCGGCAGGCACGACGGTCCGCTGGACCTGCAACGCGACCGGCCCGGCGGGTCTCTACCATGCCTTCTATGTCTACAATGGCTCCACCCGTGCAGAGCTATGGTCTCAGTGACTACATCGACTACTGCTGCTCGGCCCCTGGGACGTACACGGTCAAGGCTTTGTCAGGAACCTGGACGGAACGACCGTAAGCGCCCTTTCGGACCACATGGCGAGCGAGGCGGTCGAGTGACGGGCTAGACTGGGCTACCCCGGAAAGGTCACAGAGGGGCAGATAGCCAGTGAGGCGGGCCGGAGACGGCCGCCTCACACATTCGAGGGCAATACGCGGCGCACTGCTGTTACGCCGAAGGGCCTTCGACCGCCAGGCCGGGACGAGGCGCCCGTTGGGACGCGGGCACGAGGCAGAGGGCCTCTCCTTCGATGACTACCCGTCCGGCCTGGTTTGCGCACCACGTCCTGAGGCGGACCCGACGCTTGGGCTCATCGATTTCCATGACCTCGGCCCAGGCTGTGATCGTGTCACCGATGCGGACCGGGGCGACGAACCTAAGGTGCTGTTCAAGGTAGACCGTCCCCGCCCCGGGAAGCCGGGTCCCCAGGACTGTGGAGATCAAGCCTGCCGTCAGCAGACCGTGGGCGACTCTCTCGCCGAAGAGGCTTGAGGCAGCGGCCAGACGGTCGATGTGAACAGGGTTGAAGTCGCCGGTCAGGCCGGCGTATAGGACCACGTCAGCTTCGGTCACTGTCTTCGCGAAACTCGCCGTGTCGCCGACGCGGGGAAGAGCACGGTCCGGCGCGCCTTCTTCCCGCACTGTGTCCCCTGTTCCTGTATCCGCCATGGTCGTCTCCCCCCTCGCGTTACTCTGCAACCATCGACTCCTCTTTCCTGGTGTTGCTATCCGTGGCAGTCCAACAAACGTGGGCAGAGCCCTTTCGAGCCTCGCATTGGGCCTCGGGAGGTCATCGACCTCGGCGACGATGACTGCCTCGAGTCCCGCCCCGAGAGCGGCCGCTGCTTCGCGGACCAACGGCAATCCTTCGGGTCGCGGCAGAGAGGAATACGAGACAAAGACGGCAAGATTCAAGCCAGAGCACCCCCGGGAAGACGTTCCTCACCCATCAACCTCCCTCCTTTGGGCATCTATCGACAATCGCATAGGATTCTTGCCTTTCATGGGAGAAATAGTTGTAGTTGGCTCTTAAAGGGAGGGGCTACCCCCATGCTGGGGGCGGCCGGGGCCCGCCCGGACGACGTCTTCGTCCTGGCCGGCGAGGGGGCAGCCAAGAGCCGGGTTGAGAGACTGGCGAACTTCACCGACGTCCTATCGCTCTACTACCTGTTCGACGTGGCCCTGGTCCCCCTGGCGGCGACAAGCCTGTTCGAGGTCGCGCTCCCCCTCAAGGCCATAGAGTTGGCCGCGTTGGACCGCAACATCGTGGCCGCCGACTACCGGCAGATGCAGGAGTTCTTCACGGGGTATCCGTTGGTGGAGTTCTACCGTCCCGGCTCGGCCCACTCGCTGGCCGAGGCCGTGGGGCAGGCCTTCGGGCATGACCGCCCGGAGGCGTTTGCGTCTCTCGCCCGGGTCAAGGGGTGGACCTGGGAGAGTCGGGGGAGGGAGCTGGAGAAGTGTCTGGCCGAAGCGCGGGGGAATCGGTGACGAGAGTCGGGCATAACCAGAGCATCGCTGAGACGGTCGAGATTGGAGCTGGCTGCGTCCTGGGCGACAACATCGTCCTGCTCGACAAGGTGGTCCTCGGGGACAACGTCTACATAGGCCACAACACGGTTGTCCATGCCGGCACCAAGGTTGGTGACAATACGCGCATCGAGGACAACTGCTGCATCGGCCGCCAGCCAAGGTCGGGAATGCGGAGCCGGCGCAAGGTGCAGGAGATGCCGGGCCTTGTCATCGGGTCCGAGGTGACCATCGGGTGCTCCGTGGTCCTCTACGCCGGCAGCGTCGTCGGCCACGGAGCGATGATCGCCGACCTGGCGTCCGTTCGCGAGCGGTGCGAGGTGGGGGAGCAGGCCATCGTGGGGCGGAACGTCATGGTCGAGTGCAACGCCCGGATCGGGGCGCGGTCCGTCATTCAGACCGGCTGCCACATCACCGGTGACATCGTCATAGAAGAAGACGTGTTCCTCGGTGCCGAAGTGACCACGATGAACGATCCCTATATGGGCCGTAGGCCCTCCCCCCACGGCTACGCTGGTCCTACCATCAAGCGGGGTGCCAGCGTGGGCAGCAACTCCACCATTCTGCCCGGCCGCGTCATCGGCGAAGGAAGTATGGTCGGGGCCGGGGCGGTCGTGGTCAAGGATATCCCGCCCCACACCGTTGCGGTGGGCGTTCCGGCGGTGGTGATCAAGTCCCTCGATACGGAGAGGAAGGACGTGGTTTGAGAGTCCTAGCCGTCGTCGGGGCCCGCCCGCTGTGGACCTGCCCCGCTTCAGTGGACACCAAGGACTTGGTAGTATGTAAGTACAGGGGGTGTTCACGGTGGCGGCGACAAGACCTCCGTATGCGCCTGAGTTCCGGACGGAGGCCGTGCGGTTCGTCAAGGACAGCGGCAAGTCCATGTTCCAGGTCGCGAGGGACCTTGGGGTCAGCTATGAGACCCTGCGGAA
>Ga0315288_10012252_pt1 | contig 10786 bp, 6 predicted proteins | sample YL17G11_20_MG_FD_203454 | JGI IMG/M metagenome (GOLD analysis project Ga0315288, IMG submission 203454) | Sediment microbial communities from Yellowstone Lake, YNP, Wyoming, USA - YL17G11_20 | ecosystem: Environmental > Aquatic > Freshwater > Lake > Sediment | place: USA: Wyoming | collected...
GGGCGGGCCTGCTGGCGATGAACTTGAAGACGGCGCTGAAGAGATCGTGAGAAAAACGAAGACGGAAAACGAGAAGATACCATAATGCCCGAATTAGGCTGCAGTCGTGCCGCTTGCGATGGTGGAACAAACATTATTCAGCAGACCCTAATTATAAATTTTTAAACGATTTGCGGGAATTTCGAAAATCTTTTTTTCCTCTTCGTTGTCCATATTCTTGCCAGTTACAAAAGCCTTTTTGAAGAACTTCCCCAGCTTGTCCACGGCCGCTGCAAAGGGCGGGGACGGCATCACCACCTCTGCCAGAAGGAATACATTCATCCTGCGATATACTGCAACCGGTATCACGAAGCCATCGACAGCGTGACCCCAGCAGACAAGTATTATGGAAGGGACCGAGTGATCTTGGAAAAGAGGGAAAAGGTCCTTATAGAGACCATGAAGATAAGGCGGAAGTTAAGCCGATTACCTATGCTTGAAGCCTTGCCAAACGGCATTAGCTAAATTATCATGAGAGCCGTATTCCGTAGGTTAGGAAATCAACATACGAGTCCGAAACTGCCTGACGACGAACACCGGGGATATTCTGGCAAGTATCTAGAAAAAAAATTCTTTGAGGAGGTTTTCGACCATGTTCAGGAAAAAGTTCCCTCTAATCGCCTTCGTTTTTATTTCTTTGCTGCTTGTTGATTGTCGGCCCGAGAAGAAAGAAGCGGTGTCAGTAACGCTGAGCACCAATTATGAAGACCTTGTTAGCCTGTTTAAAGATTGGCGGGAGTTCCAGAAGCCTAAGGTTGCCAACGGCGTCCCGGATTACACCGCGGCTGCGATGAAGGAGCAGAGAAGCGGGCTAGAGAAATTCCGGGATCGGCTAAGTGCGATCGACTGTAGCGCATGGCCCATCTCACAACAAGTCGATTATCATATCGTCCGGGCAGAAATGAATGGCCTTGATTTCGACCATCGGGTATTGCGTCCCTGGTCACGCAACCCCTGCTTTTATGTCGTCATCGAGCAGTCCCCGACGGATATGCCGGTTCGGGAAGGGCCGATCATGTATGGAATGCTTTGTCTCTGGGAGCTAAAATATAAATTTCCTCTTCCTGATAAAGAAAAAGCTGAGTTTCGGATGAAGCTCCAGGCGATACCGAAGATCCTCGAACAGGCCAAAGGGAATCTTGTTGAGGAGGCGAAGGACCTTTGGTTTCTTGGCATCCGGAAGAAGAAGGAAGAGAGCGCTATTCTGGCCGATTTAGCCAAACATCTGGCCGAGCAACACCCGGATTTGGTTCCCGAAGCAGAACAAGCCAAGGCCGCAGTGGATGACTTTCGTGCCTGGCTCGAGAAAAAGCAAAGCACTATGACGGCATCCTCAGGCATCGGGATTGAGAACTATAACTGGTATATGAAAAATGTCCATCTTGTTCCCTACACCTGGGAAGACCAGCTGGTTATTATTCAAAGTGAATTGGATCGCGCGGGAGCCAGCCTAAAACTCGAGGAAAACCGGAACCGTAAGCTTCCCGAGCTTGAGCCGGCGACGACTGAGGAGGAATATCGGCGTCGTCTAAATGAAGCCTTGGATGATTATATCGAGTTCCTCCGTAAAGAAGAGATTTATACAGTTCGAGATTCGATCTATGACGCTCTCAAGAGGCCAACCGCTATCGGAAATAGAAGATTAGAAGAGAGCCGGTTCATTCCGCCCGGTAGCCTTGACGGCCTCGCGCAAGTCACTTATCGCGATGCGCTCCCGATGCAATGTCATGGCGGCATTCATTGGCCAGATTTGGCGAGAATGATCGACGAGCCGCATCCAAGTCTGATCCGTCGTGAGCCTCTCCTATATGACATCTGGGATAGTCGCTGTGAAGGGTTGGCCACTGCGAATGAAGAGATGATGATGCATGCGGGATTATTCGATAAGCGGTCGCTAAGAGTGAGGGAACTCATCTATATTCTGATAGCCTTCCGAGCTGCAAGAGCTATGGGGGATCTGAAAATGCACAGCAACGAGTTCAGTTTAGATGATGCGGTTGATTTTGCCGTTGAATGGACACCCCGCGGCTGGCTGTCCAGGGAGGGTAACACGGTCTGGTTTGACGAATCACTCTACCTTAACCAGCCCTTCTATGGAGCAAGCTACCTCGTGGGCAAGGTCCATATCGAAAAGCTTCTCGCAGATTGCGCTAGCCGGCAGGGGAAGGAATTCAACCTCAAGAAGTGGTGGGATGAGTTTCACTCCGCCGGATTAATCCCTGTCTCGCTGATCAGGTGGGAGATGACCGGCCGGGATGACGAGATTAAGAAGCTATGGCAGTGAGCTGAGGCCATGAAACTCAGTAATATCGGACGTAAGATTTACTTCCAGCTACCTCAGCGGGTGAATTGGCCGGCTTCTCTAGTCGCGCTCGGCCAAAACGGAAATCCCTATCGATAATATATTCTTATTTCTTCGAATTTGAACACGACATGCAACTTTGAAGGAGGAGGAAAAAAGATGCAATGTTCCGAATCGAATTCCAGGAAACTTTCTGCTTTCTTGTTTCTCACAATGCCGTTCTTAATCGTTTTTGCCATGGCTTTGCATGTTGACAGTGTCGAAACCGTTAAGGATTCAATGAGTTTCGCAGCGTTCACCGATACGCACGTTGGCCAAGGCACTCGCAACGACAAATGGGGTTATGCGGAATACCTGGATCGTCTGGCCCAGGATATCATGGAAAACACGCTTCCCTGCGAGTTTGTCGTCCATCTCGGAGATGGATCGAACGATAACACGGCGTTTGTCAACGGCGTGGGTTTGCCGGAGCCCATTAACCAGATTAAGAATAACTTCAGTGCTTACTTTTTATCTCACTTGAATTTGCCCCTTCACTATGTGGGAGGCAATATCGACCTCGTTGACTACAGCGACGGGCCAAGCTTGCCGCAACACGATGATGATCCGTTTGCGTTATTGCGGACATATGTCAATGAAACGGAGCTCAATCATTATCCCTATGCGATGATGCGAAACGGCATCCTGTTTCTCGCGCTACCGGAGACAGACTACGAAATGTGGACGCGTCCGCCCATCTATGAATGGGTTCAGTTTATGACAACCCATTATCATGACGCGACGACGATCATATTTTCCCATCAGGCAATCGAAGACACGACGCCGCATGATGGAAACCCGGCATCAACCTATCGGGGGAAGCAGGATCAGGCCTGGTGGGCAAACCTCTTCCAGAAAAATCCTCAAATTAAAATGTGGATTCATGGACACAATCACATGGCCGGATGGTATCAGGGCAGCCAAAGCAGCGGATGGAGCCGTCCTGTTCAAAACTTTGGACACGAGATGGCGTTCTCGGCTCCATACGCACAGATGGATTGGGGCAACTACCTCGAGGAGGACACCATCGTCATCTATACGATCTCTTCCACCGGCGTGACAACGCGAGCATGGGAGAACAATGGTGCCGGCGGTCATTGGGTTTCCGGTTATGATATCACCTGGAAGGTTCCGACGACATATGACGCGCATGCCGAGGACTGGTACAGTTTCCCGGCTCTCATTCAAGACGGCGAAACGCAGATCACGGACATGAAGGTGCTGTCTTCAAAAATCACCCTTCAACTCGTTGGGACAGAGCCGGTGGAGCTATTCTGCGATCCTTACCTGGAAACGAAAGGGTCTCATGTCAATGAAAACATCATTGGATTTGATGATGACCTAACCTCTAAAGTGACGCCGACTACGCCGGGCATGACCGTCAACGGTCCTGCCGCGCTGACCTTTCCCCCGAAGCACGAGTGGGACAAGTATTGTCATGACGGAAGGGGCGGTCAGCCTTACCAATATTTCTCCATCGGCACCTCACCCGCAGCCGCGCCGGGCGGTTCGTACACCTTTACGATGACGGCAAAGTCCGAGTCTGGAAAAGGCAAGGTCAACTTGACGGTCAGCTGCAGTGATTGGGGCACAAAATCTCAATACAGCACGCTTTCCGGCAGCTCAAAACAGGTGTTTTCCCACAATTTTGGAAGCAGCTACGAAACGGTGACCGGCACATTCACGGCTCCCAAGAACGCAAATGCCTGGCTCATACAGGGAATCCTGGACTTTGTCGACCCAACCAAGTATGACGTATCCTACTTCAGCATCAAACGGACAAGAACAACCGACACCACCGACAATTTTCGCATGTCCTTGAGCGGACGCTCCTACGACGTAGCCGGACCACTGGAACGATTTGAAACCAAAGACTTCCCCATCAGTCCCGTGGATTTGGCAAATAATGACGGGACGATAAAATTCACGGCTTCAATTGGCGGAAACCATTATGGGATGGCCCGGTTGATCTATCATGCCCCTCTCCTCATGGGCAGAAGCGCCCGATACAAAGTGAATAGCGTCAACGGAAACGCCTACAACATCACTCTGACAGCGAAACTATCCGGATACTCAAACACTTTTAAAATGTTTCCGTTCAGCACCAAATACGGCGGGGTTGAAATCCGGGCTGACGATGGATCCGGAGAAAACCATACGAGCAAAAATCAAAACCAATGGGTTTCATGCAACGGCTTGAAGAGCGGAATAATGATCTTGATCACTTATCCAACGCAGACACCACCCCGCGATCTCAAATGAGATTCCGCAGGATAACCCCAGGAATCCCGCGAGAGATCTCCGAGATCGAGGCGTTTATGAAGAAATCCGCCATTCGCCAGGCCGCTAAAGAAAAGGAGATTGACTAGGCCGGCATCATAACCAGAGGGCAGCCCCCCTAATATCTAACGCTTTTTCGGGGGCTTCACCACCGTGATTGTCAGCGACGAGGGATACTTCGCCGAGTGATGCACGGCACTGTGCGCCACGACGCCTTTCTCCTCGTCGAAGTTATTTCCGCCCGTGTTGAGGTTGCGCTCATAGAGCGGGAAGCTGCTGCTGCTGACTTCGATGCGGAGCCGATGTCCGACGTCGAAATAGTTGCTGGTTGCCAAAGGCTGAAACGTTACCTTTGCCACCTTCCCGGGCTGCATCCATACTTGGGGTTTATCATACCCGTCGCGATAGCGCATCCGCTGGATCGATTCGTCGAGGTTATAAGCCCTGCCATCGGGATAGACGTCCATAACCTTAATGGTGAAGTCGGTGTCTTTGGCGTCCGACGACACATAGAGCGTGGGGACGATCGAGCCAGTCACTTCAATGCCTTCCTTGAACGGCTCGCTGGTGTAGACCAGGACGTCGGGCCGCTCTTCGATCTTGCGCTGGTCGAACGAACCTCCGAGCCTCTCCGGATCGCTCGTCACCCGGTAGCCGCCCCGTGTGGGAACCGGATTCATCGGGTCGTAGGTAAAGTGGTCCGGCTTATCGACAGACGGAGACTTGAGGGCCAGCGCACCGTCCCCGTTCAGAGTGTTCGCCTTGCCCCCGCTCGTCAGGTAGAATGTCATCGGTTTCGCGCCCTCGGGCGGCCAGGTGTCCGACTTCTGCCACTTATTTATTCCCATGGTGTAGTAGGTAACCTTGGGCAGCGCGTCGAGCACGGCGCTCGGCTCGCCCTTGAGGAAGCGGTCGAAGAAGCCGTACATGATTTCCTGGTAGTTGAGACGGGCGTCGCCCATGTCCCGCTCGCCCACGATCGTCTTTTCCGTAGCTCTGGTGAACGCGCAGTGTCCGACCGGGGCAATGATCGCCCACTGCTGGTTGGCAGCCTCCCCCTTCGCAGTCTTTCGGACAAAGTTGTACGTCTCCAGGTTGGGTCCGATAGCGATGTCGTAATACGACATGTACCACAGGCCCGGCGTGTCGATGCGCATGTTGTCGTGGAAGAGAACACCCTTGTACCATCTCGGGTCGTTCGGGGTACGCTTGATCATTTCTCCGCCGCTGCCCACAGATATCGGATCGGCGAAGGGTCCTTTCATTCCATCCAGCTTCTTGAGGATGTCCTGAAGGGGAAGAATCCCGTACCCTTCTTTCCACCAGTCCACCGCCGGCGGGCGCGCCGCGAGGTCCCACGACTTCGACAACCGGATCAGGTCCTCCTGGGAGAGGTTCGACGGGAACGTCGGCCGCTGCGGTTTCTGATTGGTGTAGAACCAGGTGAGGTTATACAGCATGAAGGCGCCCCCGCGATACCAGTTTCCCTGCTCGTAATAAGGGCCTATGCGTCCCACGCCGCAGCCGAATCCCTGGGCGTTGAACGCCTCGAACCCCGGGATGTGTTGCGCCACGGCACCGATCTGCCACTCCGCCGTCGAAGAGCAACCTGTGGTGCCGACCTTGCCGTTGGACCACGGCTGGCTGATTATCCAGGCCACCTCGTCCTCGGCGTCCGTGAACGGGGCGCCGAGCACATCCCACTCGCCCTCGGAGAAGAATTGCCCGCGCTCCTGCATATCGACCCAGGCGTAACCATATTTGATGGCTGTGAGAGCCGAGGTCATGTCCCGCGGCACCCCATTGGCAACGTCCCAGTAGTTGAAGTTGTAGGGCGTGCGCATCCAAATCGCCGGATACTTCTTGGAGGTGTCCTTAGGGTGGTAGACATCGGCCGCGATGAGCACGCCGTCGCCCATCGGGATCATCAACTTACGCTCGATGATGGCGAGTGAGGCGAGCTCATTCTCGACCCTCCAGCGCTCAGCCTTGTCGTTGTCCGTCATCGGCCTAGCTTGTCCGGCTAAAACCGGATTGGCGGCAACGATACTTACCGCAACAACAAACATCAAGATGCGGATGATTTTGTGCACTTATCCCTCCTTTTTGGCGACAAGCCTATCAATTGGGTAAAAGAAGAAACTCGGCTGGACAACTCTTTTATTATCCTGCTCCATTCCCATATGCCTCAGGATCGGTCGCGTTGTACCGAATTCCTGTCTTCGGATCAATATTGGCAATTTGGGTTGATGCGACAGGATATGGAGCTTTCCACTCAATCTGATATCCTCTTTTTTTAAATTCCTGGATTACTTTATCATCAATCCGATATACGATACAATTCTTTTTTCATTTAAAGCTGTGCGATTAGTGCGTGGTGACTCTTGCTTTTACTGAAGTTTTTATCCCCTATCAAAATATTAGCTATTAAAATATAAAGGGAATAATAGTGCCGCCAGAAGAACCCGGGCCAAAAATAGGGTTTACCCTCTTCTGTAGTCACTATGTCGTAATTATTAGTCAGATATTCTAGAAGGAGGCTAATCGTCTAATCATTATGGCAACTAAGCTCAATTGGCGCTAACCCTTTTTTTATCCCGGGGCCCCGCCCTATATGCTTTAAACTATATCGCATTTAAGCGGGGTGATGGCGTCCCCGGCTAATGAAAAGATCATACAGCTGATCCAGGACATCCTGGGACTTAATCCTCCGGGCAACATACATCGATAAACATTCCCGGCTATATTCATCGATGATCACCAGGATCCGGAGTGGCCTTCCGTCCGATGTCCTGGCCATGACCAGGTCATAGCTCCAGACATGGCCCTTCCTTAAAGGACGGAGACGGATGCACGATCCATCATTGAGCCATAGTCGACCGCGTTTGGGCTGCTTCTGCGGCACTTTCAACCCCTCCTGCCGCCAGATTTTTCCACCCGCTTATGATTGATTCTCCAGCCTTCGTTCCTCAGCAATGCCGTAACCCGGCGGTAGCCATACCGGCCATACTGACTGGCCAGGGCAACGACCCGTTCTATCAGCAAATTTTCGTCCTCAGGAACCTTCCGCACATGACGCTGGGTAGATAGAGGTTGATCCAACACTTGACAAGCCCGCCGCTCGGACACTCCCATGATCTCACACCCATGTTCCACGGCCCGGCTCCGCTTGGCCGGGCTCAGAAGTTTCCCCGGTTTGCTTCCTTGAGGATAGCGTTATCCAGCGAAAGATCAGCCGCCAGCTTCTTCAGTCTGGAGTTCTCCTTCTCGAGCTCCTTGAGCCGCTTAGCCTGATCCACTCTCATCCCGCCGTACTCCTTCCTCCAGCGGTAGTAGGTCTGTTCTGTTTCCCCTAACTTGCGGCATACCTCAGCGACTGGAGTCCCCTGAGTGAGGAGCATCTCTGCCTCTCGGAGCATGGTAATGATCTGCTCCGGAGAAAACCGTTTCCTGCCCATATCCGACTCCTTTCGTCCAGCAAAATCTTAGCACATCGGCTGGATCGATTTGAGGGGGGCAGGTCATCCTTGACTTCATATTTTCCCTAAGATATAAATAAATCAATCGACCGAGGAGGGAGAAGCAAAATGAAAATTCAACGTCAATTCGGATTCTTGCTTTTAATCGTTCTTTCCTTTGCGGGGTGGCCTCTCGCCCTCTGCGGGCAAAAAATCACGCCGAGCATGTATCAAGACATGCGCTGGCGGATGATCGGGCCGTTCCGCGCCAGCCGGACGGTTTCAGCGATTGGAGTGCCAGGCAAGCCGAATGTCTTCTACATCGGCGTCTGCAACGGGGGAGTATGGAAAACCGACGATTACGGTCGCACCTGGGCTCCGATCTTCGACGACCAGCCTACCGGCTCGATCGGCGCCATCGCCGTCGCTCCGTCCGATCCGAACGTGATCTACGTCGGGAGCGGCGAAGGTCTGCAGCGACCCGACCTTTCTACCGGCGATGGCATATATAAATCGACGGACGGCGGCAAGACCTGGGAGCATCTGGGGCTCCGGAGCGGCGAACAGATCGGCGCTATTTTAGTCCATCCTCGCGATGCGAATCGGCTCTTCGTTGCGGTGCTCGGCCACCCCTACGGTCCGAACGAGGAGCGCGGGGTGTTCCGCTCAACCGATGGGGGAAAGACCTTTCAGAAGGTCCTCTACAAGGATGAGAACACGGGCGCGATTGATCTCGCCTTCGATCCTAAGAAACCGGATATCATTTATGCCGTCCTCTGGGAATCTCGGCAGGGTCCGTGGGAGAACGCGGCTTGGAGCGGCCCGGGCAGCGGTCTCTTTAAATCGACCGACGGCGGAAGGAACTGGCGGAAACTGACAAACGGGCTGCCCACGTTCGAGCAAGGGTTGGGCCGCATCGGGATCGGCATCGCGCTGAGCGAGCCCAGACGCATCTTCCTGACCGTCGAGTCCAACCAGCTCGCCGGAGTGTACCGTTCGGATGACACAGGCGAGTCCTTCCGCCGCGTTAATAGCGATCCGCGAGTCTGGGGCCGGGCCAGTGACTTTGCGGAGATTAAGGTTGATCCCAAGAATAAGGACATTGTTTATTCGGCTAATCTCATTACGTGGAAATCAGTAGACGGTGGGACGACATGGACCCCCTTCACGGGCGCTCCAGGCGGGATGGACTACCATAGGATCTGGATTAATCCCGACAACCCCGACATCATTCTCACCGCCTCCGACCAGGGCGCCAACGTCACGGTCAACGGCGGCAGGACGTGGAGCTCCTGGTACAATCAGCCAACCGCCCAGATGTTCCACGTGAGCACGGACAATCAGTGGCCTTACTGGGTGTACAGCGGCCAGCAGGAGAGCGGCTCGGCGGGAGTGGCCAGCCGAGGGAACTACGGCTCGATCACCTTCCGAGAGTTCATCACAGTCGGCGCCGAGGAATACAGCTACATAGCGCCCGACCCTCTTAACCCGAATATCATTTATGGCGGAAAGGTTAACAAGTATGACCGGCTCACGGGCCTTGTGCAGAACGTCGCGCCCGATCCGTTTCGGAGCGGCAAATACCGCACGGTTCGAACCGCGCCGCTCCTTTTCTCGACCGTTGACCCGCATATCCTTTACTTCGGGACAAACGTCCTCTTCAAAACGGCCAACGGCGGCCACAGCTGGGAAATCATCAGCCCGGACCTCACTCGCGAGACCTATGACATTCCCGAGAGCGTCGGGAAATATATTACGCCGGACATGGCCAAAATGCCGCGCCGGGGCGTTATCTATACGATCGCCCCGTCCTATAAGGACGTCAAAATCATCTGGGTCGGAACCGACGACGGGCTGATCCAGGTCACGAGGGATGGCGGGAAGACCTGGGCCAACGTTACCCCTCCGGCCATCACCTCATGGAGCAAGATTTCAATCATGGATGCCGGCCACTTCGACATCGGTACGGCCTACGCGGCCGTCAACCGCATCCGCTGCGATGACCAGAAGCCGCACATCTACAAGACCCACGATTTCGGGAAGACCTGGAAGGAGATCGTTGGCGGGTTGCCCGACAACGCTCCGGTCAACGCCATTCGCGAGGACCCGGTGCGCAGGGGGCTTCTCTTCTGTGGGACCGAGCGGGCCATCCATGTTTCGTTCGACAACGGCGAGGAGTGGCTGCCGCTGCGGCTCAACATGCCGGCGACCTCGATGCGCGATCTCGTGGTGAAGGACGACGATCTCGTTGTGGGCACGCACGGACGTTCGTTTTGGATCCTGGACGACATCACGCCCCTGCGCCAGATCGACGAGCGCGTAGCCGCGGCCGAGGCGTATCTCTTCAAACCACAGGTCGCGACGCGGGTGCGGTGGAACGTAACGACGGACTCGGCTCTTCCTCCGGAGGAGCCGGCGGGCCAGAACCCGCCCGACGGCGCGATCATCAACTACTGGCTCAAAACGGCGCCGAGCGGGCCGGTGACGCTCGAGGTCTTCGACGGCGGGGGAAAGCTCTTCCGCCGCTTCTCGAGCGTTGATAAAATCGAGCCGATCAACGAGAAGGAGTTGAGCATTCCCGCCTACTGGGTCCGGCCGCCGCAGGCTCTTGGGGCGGAGGCCGGGATGCACAGGTTCATCCTGGCGCTTCACTATCCGGCCCCTCAAG
>Ga0315288_10012253_pt1 | contig 10786 bp, 7 predicted proteins | sample YL17G11_20_MG_FD_203454 | JGI IMG/M metagenome (GOLD analysis project Ga0315288, IMG submission 203454) | Sediment microbial communities from Yellowstone Lake, YNP, Wyoming, USA - YL17G11_20 | ecosystem: Environmental > Aquatic > Freshwater > Lake > Sediment | place: USA: Wyoming | collected...
GGTCAAAACCAGGGCAGCTTTGTTGCCGAGCATGGTCATGGACAGGGCCACCAGCGCCAGCCCCAGGAAAGGGAGGCGCTCGTGGATGGTCATCCACATCACCATCGGCATGTAGCGACGCAGGCGCGACACCGAATTGGCCATGAACAACTGCGGCAACTGCCATCCAACCGCATGGATGGCGGGGATGAGCCCGATCAACACAGCCGAGTGGGTCATCCGGCTGACGAAGAGGGTAATGATGGTACCGACGGAACCGAACCCCCAGCCCAAACCATAAAAAGCGCCGTCCAGCAGGTTGACGGTGATGTTGAACTTAAGGGCTTTGCGGATGGATTCTTCCAGGGTGGGCATATCCGCTGATTCTACCACTCGCATAATTCTGAAAATATCTCGCGACCAGCGGGTTCTTGGGACTCGCAGTGTTGATGGGGAAAACACGCTGATATAACCGATCATGAGCCAGTTGAATGCATTTCCATTTCTTCCACTCTCGTTTAGAGCCATCCTATCTGACGATGATTTTCTAGGCTTCTGCATCAAAAAAGGGGAGGGCGGGGCATTGTCTGCAGATGCCAGGCAGATTCGATAACTCAGCGAACTTAATGACCTATATAAGTGAAAGCTTGAGTATCAAAGCCTGTCTTAATTGTCAGATTACCTTAAACCTCTTGACTCGGAGCCAGGATTTTGCTATTATATACGTGAGCGGTCACGTGACCGCTCACGGTACCGCTCACGGTACTGCTCACATTGATAATTATTGGGAATTACACCATGCCAGATAAGAATAAAATAACCATCTATGACGTGGCAAAAAAAGCGGGAGTCTCCAGGCAAACCGTTTCGCGCGTGCTTAACAACCGGCAAGATGTATCAGCGGAAACAAGGAAACGCGTTCAAGAAATCATTGAGGGTTTAAGCTATCACCCCAGTGCAATTGCCAGAAGCCTGAGCCGGAAAAAAAGCTACATTTTCGGTGTCTTGACAGCGGGGCTTAAGTACATCGGACCTTCCAGGACTCTAAGTGGGATTACCAGTAAAGCCGAAGAACTGGGTTATGGTCTGTTGCTCAAAGAGCTCGCAAGCTTCAGCGCAAACAATGTCCACCCATTGTTGCAGTGGTTTCAATCTCATCAGGTGGATGGAATTATTTGGGCCGCTCCTGAAATTGAGGACAATCGAAATTGGTTGGGGGATCTTCTACCTGAAATTGATATCCCCATAATGTTTTTAACGATGGAGAAATGGGAAGGTGTTTCCATTGCCTCAATCGATAATTACCTCGGCGCAAGGATGGCAACAGAGCATTTGATCAGCCTGGGCAAAAAAAACATCGGCCACATAACAGGTCCTCTCGACTGGTGGGAGGCACGCCAGCGCAAGCTGGGCTGGGAAGCATCATTATCGGATGCAGGACATAAATTATCACCAATTATGTGGGCAGAAGGAAATTGGTCCTCCAGAAGTGGAAAAACAGCCTTCACAGAATTGGTAGAGAAATTTCCAGGGATGGACGGTTTGTTTGTCGGAAATGACCAAATGGCGCTGAGCGTATTACAGACTGCATTTGAACTGGGCAAGAAGATCCCGGATGATCTGGCGGTGATTGGGTTCGATGGCATCCCCGAGTCTGAATTCTATTGTCCTTCATTATCGACTGTGAATCAAAACCAGAATGAGTTGGGTTGCATTGCCGTTGAGGAGTTGGTCAGGTTGGTAGAGAAGAAGTTGATGGCTGATGATGTGATCGAGCCGAAGTATATAACCATCAAACCCGAATTGATCATTCGCCAAAGTTCACAGGCACAATAAAAAAGGAGGTGATATTTACTTATAAATAAAAAAGGAAGTGCTCTTATTGATTTTAGGCCAACGAGAGCACTTCCGGAACGGGCGAATACTCTCGAATTTCAAGGCGAGAATAATCGCTCCGATTGATTATAACTCAACACTATCAAGTTCATAAAAGGAGAAAAAAATGTACGGCAAAAATAACCTGCTTAAGATTTTTATGCTGATAGTCGTCTTCAGCATGGTGCTGAGTGCCTGTGGCAGCCCCAAACTCACAGCGACACCGGCGACAGCAGTACCTGCAACAGAAGAACCTGTAACAGCAGTCCCACCAACAGCGGCACCAAAGCCATCCGGCAATCTGGTGATCTGGGCCCAGCAGGCCAACCAGGACGTTTGGACACAAACCGTCCTCCCTGCATTCCAGGCAGAGTATCCGGATGTTCAACTTGAGTTTGTCAACTACAGCCCATCGGAGGTTGCGAATCAGGTGGGCATAGCCATTCAGGGTGGTACCGGAGCCCCTGATCTGGCGGTTACAGAATTTCGCAGTATTGGCGCTTTGGTTGAACTGGGCGGCCTGATGGATATTACCTCTTTTATCAATCCATACAAACCTGACCTGAATGCCACAATGTTGGGCTATTGCACCAAGGATGGCAAGATCTATTGTGCACCCTGGGATATCGGCCCGGTTGTGACTTTCTACCGCCGGGACATCTTTGAGGCGGCAGGCCTGGCCTCGGACCCCGATTCGGTCAGCGCCATGGTGGCCACGTATGAAGATTACCTGGCCACCTGCAAAACGATCAAAGCAAATACCGGCTTGAACTGTTTTGCGCAAAATAAAGCCAATAACGGTGGATTGATGCTGGAGAATATGCTCTGGCAGCAGGGACTTGGCTACTATGATGCAACGGGAAAAGTGACCATGGATGCTCCCTATGTGGTTGAAGCAGTGAAAAAGATCGGGGCATTCTGGGATGCCGACGTGGTAAGCGACTCCCTTGAATGGAGCGATCCCTGGTATGCTTCGATGAATGCTGCCATCAGCAATACCGATACCCCGCCGGTCGCCACCATCGTGATCGCGGCCTGGATGGGCAACTTCCTTAAAACCTGGATCGCAGGAGACCAGACTGGTAACTGGGGTGTGGCTTTGATGCCCGCCTACACCGCTGGTGGTGTGCGTGCTTCCAACCAGGGCGGTTCGGCCTACTTCATCCCTGCAGGCAGCCAGAACCCGGATGCAGCCAAGGCATTCATCGAATTCGTTAACCTAGACACGGCGAACCAGGTGGCGCAATTCGTTTACAGCGATTACTTCCCGGCAAATAAGGCGACGTATGCGGATCCGGTCTTCCAGGAAGCGGATCCTTACTTTGGTAACCAGGTGACGCGTGCTTTCTTTGCGGAGGTCGCGCAGAACATTCCTTACGGTTACATCTATGGCCAGTATGCTGTAACGATGTCCAACAACGGGGCTCGAGCTCTTCAAAACTACGCTTTGGGCACCATGACCGCAGAAGCAGCTTTGAAGGATGCTGCGGATGCCGTCCGTCTTGAGACGGGCATGCCCTAAACTGTAAAGTCTAAAAAGGCTGTGGGATCGAACGATCCCACAGCCTTTGGGAGGCAGTAATGGCTCGAGCACAAAAACGAATTAACCCAGTTGAAACAAAAAAAACATCCTCATCCTGGTGGCTACAGATAAAAAAGGCGCGCTGGGCCTATACGTTTATTTCACCTTTTTATATTCTATTTGTTATTTTTGGCCTTTATCCCATGGTGCTCTCGTTATATCTGAGCTTCACCAGATGGAAAGGTGTAGGACCCATGAAGTTTGCCGGGTTGGTAAACTTCGGCCTGGTACTGAAGGATAAAGTGTTTTGGCAGTCCATGGCCAATGGTGTCATTCTTTTCTTTCTTTATGTTCCAATCATGTTGTTTTTAGCCCTGGCATTGGCAGTCATCCTGAATTCGGGGAGAGTTAAAGGGTTTCGTTTCTTCCGGACATTGATTTTCCTGCCCTTCATCACCAACATGGTCGCAGCCGGGTTCACTTTCCAAATCCTGCTGGAAAAACAGAATGGCCTGTTCAATATGCTTCTTGGGTATCTTGGCTTGCCCGGCGTCCCCTGGTTGGAAAACGTTTGGTGGGCGCGCATTTCTCTGAGCCTGTTGATCATCTGGGCGTGGTTGGGATACAACATGGTGATCATGCTGGCCGGCCTGCAAACGATCCCGCGCGATCTTACCGAGGCAGCCCAGGTGGATGGTGCTTCCCCCGTTCAGGCTTTTTTCAATATCACAGTTCCACTCATGCGCCCGGTGATCCTCTTCTGCATGATCACTTCAACGATCGGAAGTTTTGGACTTTTCACGGAGGTCTCAACCCTCACGCGCGGCGGTCCCGTAAACGCAACCATCACCCCGCTGATCCGTATTTACAACCTTGCCTTTACGAGTTATCAATTCGGCTATGCTTCAACCTTAGCCTACACCTTCTTTGCGCTTATCTTTGTCCTGACCATCATCCAATTCCGCTTGAACCGAGAACGGGAATAAGGAGATTAGTCGCATGTCAAGACTCGGCCGGAAAATTCTCCCTGATATTGGTCTTTATTCTCTATTGATCCTCATTTCAATCTTCATGATCCTGCCGTTTGTGTGGATGTTAAGCACATCGCTCAAGCTGCCGGAAGATATATTCGGTTATCCCCCGAGGTTGTTCCCGGAAAATCCCATCCTGAGCAATTACACCTACATATTACAGGAAAAGAGTCTTCTACGAATTTTATTCAATACAATCATCATCGCTCTTTCGTCTACTCTACTTAGCCTGTTTTTCACTACGCTGGGTGGTTATGGTTTCGCCAAATTTGAATTTCCAAGCAAGAAAACACTTTTTGCAATCCTTCTGGCAACAATGATCATCCCGGGTGCAGTGATGATGGTGCCTACGTTCGTCATCATGCGTGAACTTGGCTGGGTGGACAAATTCTGGCCACTGATCGTTCCCGGAGCAGCCAATGCTTTTGGGATCTTCTTTTTCCGACAATACATCTCAACCATTAACGATGAGTTGATGGACGCGGCGCGCATCGATGGCGCCTCCGAATTTGGTATTTTCTGGCGTATCATTTTACCGATCATTTCACCGGGGATGGTCAGTCTGGGTTTGATCTTTTTCATGGGAAGCTGGAACAATTATCTGGGACCGCTCATATACCTGAAATCCCCGGAAAACTGGACAATTACCGTGGCGATAAATGCCTTAAACGGTGGCGCAGGATTGACGTATTGGGGTCCACAAATGGCCATGTCTGTAATAAGCTTAATACCCTTATTGATCATCTTCCTTATTTTCCAGCGCCGGTTTGTTGAAGGTATTACTGCAGGAGCAATCAAAGGTTAATAGAATTCAATGAGTTTAATGTTCGATTCGCCCCAATGATTGGGAGCCATCAAACGGGATTGGGCTGCCAGGTGGGGAAAGGAGTTGGCTCGTCTAATGTTTTATTTTGGTGCTGATTATTACCCAGAACATTGGCCTGAAGAACGCTGGCCTGAAGACGCTCGCTTGATGGCAGAAGCAGGCTTTAATGTGGTGCGTTTGGCTGAATTTGCCTGGTCGAAATTGGAACCGAGCGAAGGTCAATTTATTTTTGATTGGTTAGATCGGGCGATTGAGATTCTCTCGGCACGCAAGATCCAGGTTGTCCTGGGGACGCCGACAGCTTCTCCACCTGCCTGGTTGATGGCAAAACAGGAAGACCTTTTCCTTGTTGAGCAGAGCGGTGTCCGGCAGACCTATGGATTACGGCGGGAATATTGCCCCAATCATTCGCTTTACCGCCAATATACCGAACGCATTGTCAATCAAATGGCTGACCATTACAAGGATAACCCGGCTGTGATTGGTTGGCAAATTGATAATGAATTTGGAGACCGTTGTTTTTGCAGCATCTGCCGGACTGAGTTCCATAAGTGGCTGAAGAAACGTTATCAGACCCTTGAAAACCTGAATGAGAAATGGGGTACCATCTTCTGGAGCCATAGCTATACCGATTGGTCACAGATTCCCGTTCCCCTGACCACCGCCCGCTCTCATAACCCCGGCTTGGGTTTGGACTATCGCCGTTTCATGTCCGATACTTACCGGGATTACCAGAAATTCCAGATCGATATCATCCGCCAACATTGCCCCAACCATTTCATCACCCATAACATGATGGGCTTTGGCTTTAACCAACTCAACTATTACGACAACTCCACTGATCTGGATTTTGTCTCCTGGGATAACTACATGCGGACGCAATGGGGGATGCAGGCAGAAGTAGATCCTGCGAAGACAGCTCTCAGTCATGACACGATGCGCGGCTTAAAGAAACAAAATTTCTGGGTCATGGAGCAGCAATCCGGCGGGGGTGGTTGGGAATATGTGGCCGTACCCCCCAAACCCGGCGAACTGCGCTTATGGACCTATCAATCCATCGCTCATGGGGCCGATGCGATCATCTACTTCCGCTGGCGGACCTGTCGTACAGGAACCGAACAATACTGGCAAGGGATCCTTGAACATCATGGCATCCCCGGCAGGCGTTATACTGAGGTATCCCGGGTTGGCAAAGAATTGCAGCGGATCGCTGAGGCGATTGCAGGCTCACAGGTCAGACCTCAGGTCGCCATCATGCAATCATACGATACACGTTTCGCCTTCCAGGTACAACCCAATAATCCGCGTTTTGGATACGAAAACCACATCCAGGAACTCTATCGCGGATTTTATGACAACAACATTCCTTTGGACATCGTTTCCGAACATGAACTCTTGACTGGTTACAAAGTGGTCATTGTACCTGCCATGTATATCCTGACCAAGGAAACCGCCGTGAACCTGGAGAAATTCGCTGCGGCGGGCGGGACCGTGGTCTTCACGCCACGCACCGGGGTGAAGGACGAATCCAACACGGTTGTCAACATGAAACTACCCGGCTTGGTGGCCAAAATGTGTGGCATTGAAATTAAAGACTATGTCTCAATGCCAGTGGATCAAGACAACCAGGTTCGATTTGGTTTACCCGAGCTTGAAGATGAATTCCCTACATCTGTATGGGCAGACGTGATCGAGTCGAAAGGAGCAAATGTGATTGCCTGGCATACGCAGGATTTTTATGCCGAAGAACCAGCTGCGACCATCAATCATTTTAATAAAGGCAAAGTGATCTACCTTGGCATTATGGGTGACAGGGCTTATTACAATGCCATAGCCCGCTGGATATCTGGAATGGCTGGGGTTCAACCCTTGATGAAGACCCCCATTGGCGTTGAAGTTATGGAGCGTTGGCAGGGTGAAAAACGGTTGGTCTTTGTGCTTAATCATCTTCCTGAAGTACAAGATGTACCTCTTGAGTCTCCATGCTTTGACCTGGTGAGTGGCAAGCACTTGACGGGGAATGTTAGCATCGCTCCCCGAGATGTTTTGATACTTACGGATCTTAAAAAGTCATTTTGAAATGAAAAAAAGCGATGAAAACGCGCATGATCCGTGGTACCAGGCTGATTATTACACTTGCCTTCCTCGTCAGCAATGCCAATTGTGGAAAGACACCTTCTGGTAAGCCGATAATTCCAATGAGCCCAACTGTAAATCCTTACCCTCTAATCGCACTATCATCGAATTCCATTCCCCTCACGGGTGAATGGCGTTTTTCCATTGACTTGGACAAGGTGGGGGAGGGGCAGGAGTGGTTTGCTCCCGGTTATAACGATTCAACCTGGGCGACCGTCAGTGTGCCACATACCTGGAATGTCATGCCAGAGTATCTGGATTATGAAGGGCTTGCCTGGTATCGACGGACATTCACCGTCCCGGCAGGATCTGAAAATGCCCATCTGCGCCTGCACTTCGAAGCCGTATTTTACCTAGCCCGAATCTGGCTGAATGGTGAATATCTCGGCGAGCATGAAGGGGGATATACTCCTTTCGAGTTCGATATCAGTTCTGTTGCCAAACCAGGCGAGATCAATGTCCTTGCTGTCCAGGTGGATAATCTACGTGCTGCCGATCGCATACCAGCCGTGCTCCGCCCCAACTGGTCGTTCGATTGGTATAACTATGGTGGCATAACGCGGGATGTCTCACTGGAGATCACCAGCCGGGCGTACATCGCCCGCCAGAGGATCGTTTCGACCCCGCATATTACTGGCATGGATGAAGCCAATTCAGCCATAGTGACTGCCGCCATCACGCTCAAGAACACCTCGAGCGATACGCTCAATGGTACAATCGTTGCCAATCTCCTGGAAAATGCCAGTGACCAGGCTGTTTTAGACGCACCTGTTTCGTCGTCCGTAAGCGTCTCTGCCGGTGAGAGCGCATTGATTCAGCTAACAGCCAAATTTGCATCCCCAAAACTCTGGCATTTTGATCATCCCAATCTTTACCGATGGTCGGCTTCCCTGATCGCCGGTGATGGCAAGATACTGCACACTGACGAGGTCACGTTTGGTATTCGCTCCGTGGAGTTGAAGAATGGATGTTTCTGTCTTAATGGCGAACGTGTGCGGCTGGTAGGTGTTACCCGGCATGAGGACTACCCTGGTCAAGGCTCCGCCGAAACCGTGACCGCCATGGCGGCTGATTACAACGACATAAAGTTGCTAAACGAAGTGCTTTCACGTCCGGTCCATTATCCACAAAACGAATTCATACTAGACTACGCCGACCGCCAAGGCATCCTGCTGATCCCCGAGGTGCCGGCCTGGCAATTGACGCAGCAGCAAATGAACGACCAGCAAATACGAGACTTGGAGAAGCAGCAGATCAGTGAGATGATCATTGCAGGGTTCAATCACCCATCCGTGTGGGCCTGGAGCATCGGAAACGAAATCGAATCGGATACATCCTCGGGTACAGCATTTGTTGAAGATATGGTCAATTATGTGAAAGTGCTTGACCCTACCCGTCCAGTTGGATTTGCGTCCAACCGCCTGGGATCGAGAACCTATTTCGAAGCCACAACCTTCTCTGACTTTGTATTGATGAACCAATATTTTGGATCTTGGGCCGGCCCCAAGCAAGGTTTAAGCCCGGCGCTCGATCGTATTCACCAGACATGGCCGGATAAGGTCGTCATTATTTCTGAATATGGCTTCGAGCCACATTGGAATTCGCACTGGGGACCACCCACCTCCACGCTTAAATCAGACGAGTATTACTTCATCCTGGATGGAACTCCTTCGGATTCGGAAGCTGCGGATGTCATCCGGCGCCAACTCATCACTGAACAGATGGATATTTTCCGCAGCAAGCCTTATGTTGCAGGCGCAATATTCTGGACATACCAGGATTATCGTACCCGCAGCAACTTCATAATGGGCCTGGTTGATTACGATCGGAATAAGCGTAGCTCCTGGGCCTTGTTGCGTGATGAATATTCCCCGGCGCTGATCGACTCGTTGACTCTCTCCCCGGCGGTTGATGGTAAGCTCACAGCGACGGTTGCATTCCACACTCGTGGTTCAGTGGAGGTGGATATGCCGGCTTACACCTTGCGCAGGTATACCCTGCACTGGGCAGTGACTTCATCAGACGGCAGCACGAAGTTCTCCGATGGGGATGTTTCCCTGCCGACGCTGGCTCCTGCATCACAATGGTCGGGGGACATTCTATTAACCGTACCAACCGAAGATTACCTCATTACTGTGAGCATAATCCGCCCGACGGGTTTCTCTGTAACCGAGAGTTCTTATGATGCCCACGGGGAGCTAATTCCATGAAAACAATTCGTCTGCATGCTCGCGCTGACCTCCGCCTGCACGAAGAGCCTGATCCGATTCCCAGCGCAGGTCAGAAAAAGTTGCAGGTGAAGGCCGTGGGTATCTGCGGATCGGATTTGCACTGGTATGCAGAAGGCGGGATTGGAGATGCACAGCTTAAATACCCGTTGGTGCTGGGCCACGAATTTGCGGGGATCATCGACAGCGGTCAGCGCGTGGCGGTTGACCCGGCCATCCCGTGCAGGCAATGCGAGCTTTGCCAGCGCGGACACCCCAATCTTTGCGAACGGGTAGCCTTTGCCGGGCACGGAGCCCAGGATGGTGCGCTGCGCGAATGGATGGCCTGGGATGAGAAAAATATGGTTCCCATCCCGGATTCACTGACCTTTGCCGATGGAGCCATGCTCGAACCGCTGGGAGTAGCCATGCATGCCGTGGACCTGGCTCATCTCAAGCCCGGGATGACGGTCGGAGTATTCGGCTGCGGGGCGATCGGCTTGCTGATCGTCCAACTGGCCAGACTCTGCGGTGCGGCAACCATCGTTGCAACAGACAAACTCGTCCACCGGGTGGAAGCAGCAGGCAGCCTGGGGGCGACGAAAGCCATTTTAGCGGAAGGTGGGTCCGAGATCCAGGAAGTGATGGCGGCGACTGGCGGCCGCGGAGTGGATATCGCTTTCGAAGTCGCCGGAGAGCAGGAGGCGGTCGAAATATCATTTGCAGCCGTTCTCCCAGGGGGAAAAATCATCCTGGCTGGCATCCCAGTTGACGACCGCACATCTTTTCCTGCCTCGGTGGCACGCCGCAAGGGGCTGACTATCAAAATGGTGCACCGCATGAAGAATACCTACCCGCGTGCAATCGAGTTGGTTTCCAAAGGGCTGGTGGATGTGCGCTCACTGGTAACACATCGTTTTCCGCTGGATAAAACTGCCGAGGCGTTTGCGGTCGCGCAACAGCGTGAAGGTATCAAGGTCATCATCGAAATATAGGAGATCGTTATGAAATGTGCTGTTGGCGTCGATTTTGGCACCCTCTCAGGGCGTGCCGTGATCGTAGATGTTTCCAACGGGAAAGAACTGGCCACCGCCGTGCATGAGTATCGCAATGGGGTGATCGACGAGTACCTGCCGGGCACCAATATCCGTCTTGAACCGGACTGGGCGCTGCAAGATCCAAATGATTATCTTGAGGTGTTTAAGAATTC
>Ga0315288_10012256_pt1 | contig 10785 bp, 10 predicted proteins | sample YL17G11_20_MG_FD_203454 | JGI IMG/M metagenome (GOLD analysis project Ga0315288, IMG submission 203454) | Sediment microbial communities from Yellowstone Lake, YNP, Wyoming, USA - YL17G11_20 | ecosystem: Environmental > Aquatic > Freshwater > Lake > Sediment | place: USA: Wyoming | collected...
CGCCGGCCCATCGCCACTGCAGTCATGCCGGCGCCGGAGTGGTGGCCGGCCGAGGACTATCACCAGAAGTACTTCGAGAAGCACGGCCGCTTCGGCTGCGCGATCTGACGGGCCGGAGGGCCTGCGGCCGCCGGCCCGCCGGCCGCGGCGGCTCCGTCGCCTCAGGGCGCCGGCGTCTCGGGGTCTTCGAGGCCGTACTTGTCGAGCAGCGTCACGGTCTTCGCCGAGAGGAGCCGCTGCCACACGGTGCGCCCGGGTTCGATGAGGTGCCAGAGGTCGTAGAAGTCGGCGTTGGGCAGGCGGGCCGCGCTCACGAAGCTCACCCATGGCACACCGTGCTTCTTGGCAAGCACGCGGCAGGCGGAGGTGTACCGGGCCACCGGAGCGTCGAGGGCGTGGCCGACGATCGCCGTGTCGCGCGGCAGCTCGAGCAGCACCGGGCGCAGGCCTCTCTTCTGGCAGGTGGCGAGCAACAGCGCGAGCGTCTTGAGGTTGGAGGCGTAGTTCTTCTTGAAGACAGGATAGCGCTTCGCGAGCCACTCACCGAGCAGCGCCTTCTTCTTGGCGACGCTGAGGATCTTGCTCTGGCTGTACTGGTGCTGGCGGTAGGGCGGCAGTGACGCCGTCGGCTTCGGAAGGTGGAGTGTGGGGTCCGACGGCGGAGCGGTGAACCGACCGACGTTGATGCTGATGTAGACGATGCCCGGCATCTCAGGCAAGGCGCAAATGAGCTCCACGTCCTGCGCGAGAGTGCGGTTGCGCGAGCCCAGGTTGTAGGCCGCGACGGACGGGCCGCCGAGCCGCTTCACCTGGGCGGCCCAGTTCGCGTCGTCGATCGTGCTCTCGCGGGCCGCGGACCCGCCGAGCAGGCAGACGACGGGCTCGGCGGGCGGCTGCGCCTTGAGGTTGGCCACGACCTGCAGCACATGAGCCCAGTCGTTGCCGCCGCCGCCGGCGCCGGTGGACGGTGCCTCCGCGGAGCTCGAGTCGGGGGCCACGCCGGTGGCGGCCGCTCCGCCCGTGGTCGCCTGCGCGGAGCAGGCGCCGAGGAGGGCGGCGACGACGAGCAGGCAGGCGGCCCACGCAAGCGCCGCCGCGACACGCGGGCGCGCCGCAGACGTCGTCGATCGCTGGTGTGTACCAATGCCCAAGGTTGCCTCCCGCTCTCAGAGGACTGTAGCACCCGGGTCCCGGCGCCGCGACACGGCTGCCGCCGCGGATGTAGTCTTGCCGGACAGCACCAAGCCGTCTGCCCAGGAGGTCAGCGCTCGTGAAGTACCGCCGCATGCCCATCGAGGAGGAGTCGCCCGAGCAGCTGGGCTACGACAAGATCCTCTTCAACCTCACCGAGAGCTCGGTGCGCGATCGCTCGCTGGCCGACCTCGGCATCGAGGTCGGCGACATGCTCCTCTACTACGGCGACCACGTCGGCAACGACGCCTTCCGCGAGCTGATCGCCGCGCAGAGCGGAGGGGCGAGCGGCGGCGTGGACCGTGACGACGTGCTCGTCACGGCGGGCGCCGCCCAGGCGCTCTTCATCATCGCCACCTCGCTGCTCGACAAGGGCGATCACCTCGTCGTCATCCGGCCCAACTACGCCACCAACATCGAGACGCCGCGAGCCATCGAGGCGGACATCAGCTACCTCGATCTCACCTTCGAAGAGGGCTTCCGCATCGACCCCGACAAGCTCATGGCCTTGGTCACGCCGCGCACGAAGTACGTGAGCATCACGCTGCCGCACAACCCCACCGGGGTGACGATGAGCGAGGCCGACCTGCGCAGCGTCGTCGGCCGCGTCGAGGCTGCCGGCTGCCGGCTGCTCGTCGACGAGACCTACCGGGAGATGACCTTCGGCGACCCTCTGCCTGTGGCGGCCACCCTCGGCGAGTGCGCCATCAGCGTCAGCTCGCTGTCCAAGACCTACGGCATCCCCGGCATCCGCAGCGGCTGGCTGGTCTGCCGCGATCGCGAGCTCATGACGGTGTTTCTCGCCGCCAAGGAGCAGATCGGCATCTGCGGCAGCGTGGTTGACGAGGAGATCGCGGCGCGCGCCTTCGCCCAGCGCGACACCTGGCTGCCGCAGATCAACGCCTTCATCCGCCGGCGCTTCGAGGTGGTCAGCAGTTGGATGGCCGGCGAGGAGCTGATGGAGTGGGTGGAGCCGCGGGGCGGCTGCGTGTGCTTCCCGCGCATCAAGCCGAACGTGCCGGTGGACGTGGACGAGTTCTACCGCGCGCTCAACGACCGGCACGGAGCCTACGTGGGCCCCGGCCACTGGTTCGAGCAGTCCCGGCGCCACATGCGCGTCGGCTACGCCTGGCCGCTGCCCGACGAGCTGGAGGGCGGCCTGGCCGCCATCTCCTCGTCGGTGCGTGCGGCCCTGACTATGTGAGGGTGACCGTGGAACACACCTCCGCGCAGTTCGCGGCCGCCGACGGTCTTCTGCTGACGCGCCAGGCGTGGCGCCCCGAGGGCGCGCCGGCCGCCGTGCTCGCCGTGGTCCACGGCTACGGCGAGCACGGCGGCCGCTACCGCGGGCTCGCCGAAAGCATGGCGGCGCGCGGCTACGCGCTGCACGTGTACGACCTGCGCGGCCACGGCCGCTCGGCCGGCCGGCGCGGGCACCTGGGCCGCTTCACCGACTACCTCGACGACACCGCCGTCTTCCTCGACGCCGTGCGCGGGGAACAGCCGGGGCGGCCGCTGTATCTGCTCGGCCACAGCCTCGGTGGGCTCATCGCCGCCGCCTACGTCGAGGACCGGCCGGCCGGCGCCCTGGCCGGTCTCATCCTCTCGTCGCCGTTCCTGCGCCTCGGCACGCCGGTCCCGCCGCTCAAGCTCAGCGTCGCGCGGCTGCTCTCGCTGGTCGCGCCGGCCGTGAACATCGGCAACACGCTGGATCCGGCCGGCCTCTCGCACGATCACGAGGTCGTGAGGGCCTACGGCACCGACCCGCTGAACCACCACGTCGCTACTGCGAGGTGGGCCGCCGAGGTGGTGGCCGCGCAGAGCGCGGCTCTCTCGGCGGCCGGCGGCATCCGCCTGCCGTTCCTGCTGCTGTACGGCGACGCCGACGCGGTCGCCGACCCGCAGGCTGCCCGCGAATTGTTCAGCGCAGCCGGTTCGACCGACAAGACCTCGCGCTGCTACGAAGGCTACTACCACGAGATCTTCAACGAGACGGGCCGCGACGCGGTCTTTGCCGAGCTCGCGGCCTGGCTCGAGGCGCGCACGCCGGCCGAAGGGGCGACCTAGCCGCTCGCCGGCCGGCCCACGGTGGTCATGTACACCACCGGCTCTTCGTCCTCGTCCACGCCCAGCAGGGCCGCCGCCTCGTCGTCGAAGAAGGCGGCGATCTGGCAGCTGCCCAGACCCAGGGCCACGGCCGCGAGGGCCACGTTCTCGGCGATGTGCCCGGCGTCGAGGAAAATGTAGCGCCCGAAACGCTGGCCGTACTTCCAGCGCGAGCGCTCGAGCACGGCCGTCCACATGAACACGGCGTCCGCCTCGGCGGCGATGGCCTGGTCGAGCGCGGCGTGCGCGACCGTCAGCCGGTGGTCCCCGCCGCGCAGCAGCTCCAGCGCCTCGTCGAGCACGGCGTAGTGGTAGACGCCGGGCTCGAGACCCGCCACCGAGTTCGCGACCACGTAGTGCTCGATGGGGAAGAGGCCGCCGGCCGACGGCGCGGTGCGGAAGGCGAAGCCCATCTGCCGCGCCGTGACGCCGGCGGCCGCCCACAGCAGCCCGCCGAGCTCCTCGACGTCGAGCGGCGGAGGCCCGTACTCACGTACGCTCCGCCGCCGCGTCAGCACGTCGAACAGTCCCGCGCCGGCCGGCGCGCCGGCACCGCTCGTCAGGGGCGGCAGCGCGACCCTCGGCGCCTCGGGGTAGGTCTTGAACCACGGGGGCTGGTGGGCCCAGTCCATGCGTCCGCCCACGAGATGGCCGCGACTGTGGCGCGTCTCGCGCAAGAAACGTTCGCCGATGCTTTCGTCCATGAGCCCTCCCCTGGCTGGAGGCGGCGTGTGCCGGGTCGCTGGCAAGATACCCGGCACCCGCCAAGGCCAAAGGTCCGACAGCGGTTGCTCCGTCGCCGGCAGGGAATACCCCATCTGACCCACGACGCCACCCATGAACCGGCGTCCAGACTGGAGACACGCTCATGATGTTCCAACGCAAACAACCGGTGGACATGACGCCGGCCGAGCTGGCCGCTCTGTACCTCGCTGCCGACGAAGCCCGCTGGCTGGCCGAAGACCACGGCCTGTCCTCGTATTGGGAGGTCGCCCGCATCCTGAGCGAAGCCCTGCCCAAACAGATCGCCGAGAGCATGGAGTACTGCTGGGCACACGCCGACGTCGTGGCGCAGGAGATCGAAGGAGACACAGGCTACTACCGGCAGCTGATGTGCCACACCGCCTACTTGCGCGAGGACTACCCCGAAGTCTACGAAGCGGTCGTGCTCCTCATGGGGCAGGTCCGCGAGGCGCGGGCTTGCGCGGTGACCGCCGCCTAAACCCTCAGCGGTCCTGCCCGGGTTCGCGGTACGGCGTCGGGATGAACTCCACCGACGGGCGCCGCTGCGCCCGCCGCGGATACCTGTCCATCAGCTCGTACACGCCCTCCGGGACCGCGTCGCTCACGGGCAGGCCAAGCTCCCCGGCCTGCTCCAGGCGGATGGGGTAGTCGTGCGTCCAGCGCCCCTCGCTCAGCGCGGCCGCCAGGGTCTCCGCCTCATCGGGCATCCTGTCGCGGACCAGCTCCACCACGGTGTCGCGCACCTGGACGACGGCCTTGTGGGCGATGTCGCCGAGAATCAGCGTCTCGTCGTCGCGGTTGGGGTTCGGCTGCTCCAGGGCGGCAAGGATCGAGGCGGCCGGCCAGGCGCCGCGCAGCAGGCTGCCGAGCTGAGGGTCGACCGGGCCCAGCACCGCGTCGGGGTCCATGAGGATCTCGTCGGCGGCGAGAGCGACCAGCGTGCCGCCCGACATGGCGTAGTGCGGCACGATCACGGTGACGCGTCCGGGATGCCGCCTCAGCGCGTGGGCGATCTGATCTGAGGCCAGGACCAGCCCGCCGGGCGTGTGCAGGATGAGGTCGATGGGCATGTCGGCCGGCGTCATGCGGATGGCGCGCAGGATCTGCTCTGAGTCCTCGATGTCGATGAAGCGGCGGAACGGGATGCCGAGCAGGCTCAGGGTCTCCTGGCGATGGATCATCGTGATGACGCGCGAGCCGCGGCTCTGCTCGAGGGCGCGCAAGAGAGCGCGGCGGCGGCGGTCCCGCCGCCGCCGCAGCAGCGGCGGGACGACCAGCGCCGCCGCGATGAGCACGACGACGAGGATCAGGATGACGGTGGTCATGGTGGAGTGGTGCCCCTTCGCGCTGCAGGCGACACCTCGGGAGGACGAACGAGGGCGGCGGGCGCCTTGCGGCGCCCGCCGCCGTGTAGGTCCGTCAGGCCGGCGCGCTGTCGCCCTTCTCGCGGCGTCCGAACGGCCACTCCCCGATGAGGAAGCTGATGACGCCCTCGTAGAGGAGGATGACCACCACCCAGAGCACGATGCCGAGCCACGAGGACGTCGCGACGAGCAACAGGATGACGCCGGCCACCACACCGGCGATGCGCAGCCAGTGCGCGTAGCGCTCGACCCAGACCGTGAGCGGCGAGTCGACGGCGGACGTCTCGTCCTCGGTCTGCACGACGCGCTTGCCCGCCGTGACCACGGCGACCTGCACGTCGTGGCGGCCGGCCAGCCAGGCCCCGAGGGCCACGAGGAGGCCGATGACGACGATCCAGATGGTGAGGTTCGTGAGTGGTCCCAGGGACGCGTTGACCACGTCTCGCAGCACCGTGACCGTGCCGCCGTTGGGGATGCTTTCGATGAGCGCGGTCGATGCTTGTTTCGTGATCACGTAGGTGAGGATCAGGGCGAACGCCGCGCCGATGCCCAATTCGATGAGCGTGCGACGCCGGCGACGCGAGAGCCAGATGGTGAGGGCGATGAGCACGATCGTCACGACGAGGAGCACCCAGGCGAGCGTGTCGAACCAGCGCACGGCCGTTTGGGCCGGGCCGAGCGAGTCGTTCTGCAGCAGAGTGATCTGTCCGAAATCCGCGGGGAGCGTACGGCCGGTCCACGTAGAGACCTGCTGGATCGCCTGGTCGGGCGGCGTGCCCGGGGGGATGACCGGCGGTGAGAACTTCGTGCTCAGGGCGCCCGGGAGCTTGCCGTCCAGCCAGACGAGCACCTGGCTGATGAGTGGCAACGTGTCGAGCTTCACGTCGCTACCTTGGATGTACGTGTACGTGGTGTCTCCGCGCAGGAGGGCGACGATCTTCTCGTGCGCGAGGCGGTTCACCTTGAGCCACAGGTCGTACGCCTGAGGCGTGCTGAGCACCTTGGTGGTGCCTTTGGTGATGAAGCCTTCGAGGGCGTCGGTGATCGGCCCGGCGAAGATCTGGGCCTTGGGCGGCAAGGCGTCGGCCGTGCGCTGCTGCAGATCGGTGGCGCTGACGATCTGGCCGGCGACGTAGTCGCTCAGGGCCTTGATCGCCTCAGGGTCCTTGCCCACGGGCCCAACGATCTTCATGTAGCCGTCGGTGTTGAAGATGGAGTAGTGCGTCCACCAGGCCACGCCGGTCACCACGATGGCGAGGCAGCTGAGGAGGACGAGTACGCCGACGAGGATGTTGCGCAGGCGGCTGCCTTTGCGCACCATCACGACCTTGGTCGCGTCCTCGCCCCCGTCCGCGCCGTTCACGGCGGGTACGGCCTGCGTTACTGCGGTCTGTCCGACGGTTGCATCGTCCGCGAGATCGGCGGCGAGGGCGGCGTCCTCGGCTTCGAGGGCGGCGATCTTGTCGCGCAGCTCCTTCTGCTCTTTGAGGCTCGCGTTCTGAGCCTCGAGCGCCGCGAGCTTGGCGCGCATCTCGTTCTCGTTCATGCAGAACATCTCCTCGTTCGTGCGCCAGGGCTCAACGCCGCTGTGTGACCACAGGGTAACATACGCCGCGGGAGGCCGGCTCCCCCCGGAGACGGCGCTTCACCGTCGCGGGTTTGAGCAGAACAGCGAGACCTGGCAGCGCAGCCGGTATTGCGCATCCAGCTCACCGGTCCTGCGCAGCGCGTCGAGCCTCATGATGCGCCGCGCCTGCGGGGTGTCCTCGACCGCCGGGGCCGGGGCCACGTGTACGCCGACCGGCCGGCCGTGAGCGTCGCAGACCAGGGGTCCGGAGTCCGGAACGCTCACTCTCCTCGCGCGGCGTCTCATCATCATCCTTCTCGCCGTGGGGTCTGACCCGGGTGTACCCGGGATGCGACCCCGAGATGCGTTGCAGGCGGCGCGACCAGCGACGAGGAGGCCGCGACAGGCCGCGGGCAGCGGCATCACGCGGCCGGATCGCGGGCGGCCGCGGCCGCCTCCCGCAGCTCCCGCCACAGCGCTCCCACGTGCTCGCGCTCGGTGGCTTGGGCGCCGATGGAGACGCGGATCATCTGGCGGCCCTTGAGCAGCGACGGCGTCACGGAGGAGCGGCCCGCCCGGTTGACGCGGTCGGCGATGGCCAGGTTGTGGGCGGACAACGCCGGCTCGTCGTCTTCCAGCGCCGGCGGCACGTGCCGCACGCACACGGTCTGCAGCGGCACGGGCGCCAGGCGCTGCCAGCCGGGGGCTGCGTCGACCTGATCGGTCAGCCAGGCGGCATTGCCGATGTCGCGGCGGACGCGCGCCTGCAGGCCCTCCACGCCGTACTCGCGGATGAGGAACCACAGCTTGAGCGCGCGGAAGCGCCGCCCCAGCGGGATGCCCCAGTCGCGCAAGTTGCGCACCAGGCCGTCCTGGGCGGTGCGCAGGTAGCTGGGATCGGTGCTCATGACCCGCACCAGGTGCTCCGGGTCGCGCACGAAGTAGGCCGACAGGTCGAAGCCCGCACCCATCCACTTGTGCGGGTTGAGCACCACGGAGTCGGCGCGCTCGACGCCCTCCCACATCCAGCGGTGCTCCGCGCAGATCATGGCGCTGCCGGCAAGGGCGGCGTCGACGTGGAGCCACAGGCCGTGTTGCGCGGCGAGCTCCGCCATGGGCGCCAGCGGGTCGAGGGCGGTCGTGGCCGTGGTGCCGACGGCCGCCACGAGGGCGCAGGGCCGGCGGCCGGCGGCGAGGTCCTCGCGCACCGCCGCCTCCAGTACGTCGAGGCGCAGGGCGTGGTCGTCGTCGGTCTCGAGCAGGCGCAGATTGTCGGCGCCGAAGCCGGCAAGGTGCGCCGCCTTGGGCACCGAGCTGTGCGCCTGGTCGGAGGCGTACACCACGAGCGGCGCCTCCTCGGCCTGCAGGCCGCCGCGATCCTGGCTGAAGCCGCTGGACCGCTCGCGCGCGCACAGCAGGGCGCACAGCGTGGCCGTGCTGGCGGTGTCGTGGATGACGCCGGTGAAGGCGTCGCTGAGGCCCAGCATCTGGCGCAGCCACTCCATGACCACGTCCTCGACCTCGGTGGCCGCCGGGCTCGTCTGCCAGCTCATGCCCTGGACGCCGAGGCCGGACGAGACGAGGTCCGCCAGCACCGACGAAAGATCCGTGTTGGAGGGGAAGTAGGCGAACCAGCCGGGGTGGTTCCAGTGCGTGATGCCCGGCAGCACGATGCGCTCGAGGTCGGCCGAGATGGTCGCCAGGCCTTCGGCCCGGCGAGGCGGCTCGGCCGGCAGCTGCGCCGCCACCTCGCCCGGCTGCACGCGGCTCATCACCGGATACTCTGCTATGCGTTCGCGGTAGTCCGCGACCCACTCGATGAGCTCGTGGCCCAGGCGGCGGAAGTCGTGCGTGTCCATCGGTGGCGCTCCTCTCGTGCAGCCCGGCGGCCGGCCCTCGGCCGGCGAGGGCTCGCCCCTCCTGTCGGACAGTCTACCGGCATCGCAACACCCTCCGGGGATTGACACTCGCCGCACATGCAGAGGAATGGAAGCAGTCTGCGGCGCCAGCCGCAGGGCAGGGGGGCTCCCTCGACCCGGGGGAGCCGATGTAGGGGAGGTAGCTGATGTTCAAGAGACTGCGCTTCATCGCGATGGCTGTCGTGTGTCTGGCGGTGGTGCTCGTCGCCGCTGCGCCTGCGATGGCCGTGCATCGTCCTTCGAAAGTCATGATCGTCGCCATGGACCAGATGCAGCCGGGCTACGCCAAGCAGTTCAACATGACGAACGTCCTGATGCTGCAGAAGAAGGGCGTCAACTTCCCCAACGCTTGGGTGGGCGATATGGCGTCCGAGACGGTCGTCAGCCACAACGTGATGGTCAGCGGCATGTTCCCCAAGCACATGGGCTGGGCGGACGAGGCCTTCCGCGACGTTGACAACATGTTCGGCTACGGCGAGGACGCCATCGTAGAGACCGGCGTCCTCGGGACCGCCGACTACGTCAAACTCATCGAGGAGTGGGACTACGCCAAGCTCGGAGACTACCTGCACACGAAGTTCCCCGACACGATCGTCGCCAACGTCGGCGAGAAGGGGTACCAGGTCGAGTCGATGGCCGCCTCGAGCTCCGACTACTGGGTGCGCATGGGCAGCAAGAAGACGACAGCCAGCCTGCCCGACCCGAGTGTCGTCCCATGGAGTGGCACCTATCGCGGTGTGGGGGGTAACCCTCCCTCCTACATCGCCACCGACGACCGCTTCAAGGTGAGCGTCGGCAACAACGGTGACCCCAACGACTACTACGGCACCAAGGTCGACAAGCCGGCGTGGCTGTATCCGGAAGACGGCCGGTACGTGAAGGGCCCGTACGAAGGACACGAGAGCGGCGACACCTGGGTCGCCGACGCGGCCATGAAGATCATGGACAACGAGGACTGGTCCGGCCTCTTCGTGACCTTCAGCGCCATCGATAAGATCGGTCACATGTGGGGCGGCGGCGCGGTCGACACCCTAGCCAACTACACCTGGACGCCCGGCACACTCTTCGAGCAGGTCCACATGCCGTGGGCCGCGAAGAACGCCGACGACCAGCTGGGCCGTCTCATCGCCAAGCTCAAGGAGCTCGACCAGTACGACGACACGCTGATCGTCGTCACCGCCGACCACGGCTCGACCTATGGCCGCGACGGCTCCTACGCCACGGACGTCTACGACGGCGCGAACGCCGGCGGCTGGTACGCCGGTACGTGGTATCCGGGCGGCACCGATCCCAAGGTTCCCAACACCAACGCCGGCCCGGCCGCTCTGAAGCCGTTGATGGACACCGGCAACGTGTCGTTCAGCTACCAGTCCACCTCCATCGAGACGTGGCTCGTGGACCACAGCATGGCGAAGAAGAAGGAAGCCGCCGCCGTCATGCAGGGCCTCCCCGGCGTCATCGCCACGTACATCAAGAACGGCGACCGCTACAAGCTCTTCTCCTCGGACGATTTGATGACGGGGACGGAGCGCGTGTGGTGGGCCTTTCACGGGCAGGAGCTCGTCAACACGATGTGCTACACCGGCTCGGGGGACCTGGTCGGCCTGCTCGCCGACTACACGTCCTACGCCGCTTTCGGCGACCACGGCGGGGCGCAGATGGACGTGCAGCGCATCCCGATGGCGTGGTACATGCCGGGCATGAAGCACGCCGTCAACAACAGCCAGATCCGCCTCGTCGACATGATGCCGACGATCATGAAGGCCATGGCCATCACCCCGACCAACGCCATGGACGGCTCGGCGTACACGCTCAAGCTCCCGAAGTGAGCCACGCAGTCTGATCGATCCGGCGGCGGGGGGGGGGGCGGGCGGCCCCCCCCCCCCCCCCGGGG
>Ga0315288_10012258_pt1 | contig 10784 bp, 8 predicted proteins | sample YL17G11_20_MG_FD_203454 | JGI IMG/M metagenome (GOLD analysis project Ga0315288, IMG submission 203454) | Sediment microbial communities from Yellowstone Lake, YNP, Wyoming, USA - YL17G11_20 | ecosystem: Environmental > Aquatic > Freshwater > Lake > Sediment | place: USA: Wyoming | collected...
GCGATGTCGGTTTTGTTTATCCGCAATATCCCTCTCTGCTTCCTCATGCCCATCTGGTCTTTCGGCGATGAAATGGGCCATCTGGACTATGTTCTTAAGCTCAGCAGAGGTCATCTTCCTAAGCCGACCGAGGTCATGGAATCCAAGCTCTATTTGTTCTTCAGGGCCCAAACGGAAAGTCGTCGCCCTCCTCAGGAACGATCCTTATCGCTCCGGAATATCAAGGATTTGCCTTTATTCGGCCATTCCTATGAAGCTCATCAGCCTCCGCTGCCGTATTTCCTGATGAGCCTTGGTCAGCGATCTCTGAATTATTTGAATTTTTCGCTGTTATGGCAGGTTAGACTTCTACGGATGATGTCTTGTCTCATAATCGCGGCAGGCCTGGCGTTGCTTTATATGAGTATTCAAAGGATGAATCTACCTCTTTGGTATTATTTTCCCCTGCTTTTCATCGCTCTCCTCGCCCAAGATATGTTTTTCGTGATTAATACGGATGTCTTTTCATTCCTATTCGGAAGCTTGGCTTTAATAGGGGCGATGTCTCTCATAAAAGATACGCGGCCGGTGAAATATTGGTTCTGTTTGTCCTTGGGGATTGGTTTGGCCATGTGGTCCAAAGCCATAAACATATATTTATTTCTTTTGTGGCCGTTTGTCGCTTTTTCTTCGTTTCGAAAGGAAAACAAATCAAGGATTTTTCGCAAGTCTGCCGCCTGGGCGCTCCTGACGATCGTTCTTTCAGCGGGTTGGTATCTGTGCAATTTTTTCCGTTTTGGCCATCCTTTCTGGAACGGAACTCTGCCCTTTCCGTCCTATCCACATCAGGGTTTTAATATTTCCTCTTTCAAACTTTTCGCGGCGGGATTTTTGAAAACTCTGTTCCGCGGCGAGCTCTATTGGCAGGGAAAATATTTCGACGTATTGCCTGGTTGGACGAACGATTTGACGCTTATTTTGATTCCAGGTTTCATCTTTATTTTGGGAAGCCTTCATCTTTTTAAAACGGGGAAAAATTCCGAGGACAGAGAAAAATTGTTGCTGGGATTCTTTTGCGGACTCGTTTTTATGGCGTTTTTTGGCGCCTTCGTTTTCGTCCGGGGGATTCCCTATTATCATGCGCGCTTTGCCCTGGCTTCGCTTTATTCTTTCGGTTTTCTTTATTTCTATGGATGGAAGGCGCTTTTTCGAGGACGACGAGCGTGGTTTCTTATGCCCGTCTTCTTTTTAATAGCTTATAACGTTCTTAATACGACGCGAATCATTTCTCAAGTACGATAAACAGTAAAAGTAATTCGGCCGGGGATTCCGATGGAAGTCAGGCCTCTTTCGGAACAGGGGCCTAGCCGAATAGGAGTTCAGTTTCTTAACAGCCGGGACGGGCCGCGGATACCATTCGGGCCTTGGAAACGGGCGACATCCATCATCTGAAAAGGAACGCCTGCGAGGTTTCCAAATTGTACCATTGGGGAAATCAAGAAAAAATCTTGTTGAAGATGTATTCCGAAATCCTGGAGAAACGCCCGCGGCACCCGGCGGCGTGACCTCGTTTTTCCGGGGTGAGAAGGCATCCCATGAATCCGAGGTCAATCCGCCCGCGCTCCGGGAGTCCCGGGCGGATTCATCTTCCCCTCCGGTTTTTCGCCTTTTAAAAATCTGGCCAGGAGTTCAATCGTCAGAAGATACCCCAATTCGTAGTAATGCAAGAATCCGTTCTTCGTTTCTCCTCGCAACACCTCGCTCAGGGCTCTTCCCTGATAGTAAGGCGTCGAAACCAGTCGGTTTTTCCCGAATGCCCTATCGAAATCGTCCAGGTTCTTTACTAAGAGATTCCGATATCCGAATTTATCGCCGAAAATCGAAAACTCATGAAGGGCGAGATAGACGGGGAGACGCCGGATCAAGTTCATATAATTCCGAATTCGAAAGGTCTCGGCGGAAGGCGGCAAGATTTTGAGAGCGCCTCCAAAATCGGTCCGTCGAGGGATCCGCGTCAACTGCGCAAGATTTTTTTCGATGATATGGGCGTGAAAGGGCGAACGGTTGTTGTCGTAGCTGCCGAATTTCAAGCCTAGATCAACGAATTCATTGTCTAAAAACGGCACGCCGGCGCCGACATAACGGGACATGGTCCCCAGTCCCCCGCCGCCGTGCCTCCGAACGTCATTTCGGAGATGGAAAAGGTCCAAAGTGCTCCATGGATTGCCGCACGAACAGGCCTTCAATTCCTCCGCAATCGATTCCCGCAGGATGGCTTTGGATTCCGGGGCGCGGAACAGGTCATTGAAAAGACCCCGCTTGTAGATCAGCTTGTTCGCAAGGTGGTCCACGAGGCTCTTTTCGATTCGGCGCTTGTTGTAGCCGATCCGGTAATGCTCGCCTCTGAATATCTCGCCTCCCGTTCCGGCAAATAAAACGGGGCTGTGCCGGCTCTGCTGGAGATACGCCGGGATCGAATGATAGAAGACCAGCCCCGGGACTTCCCCGTCGAATTCTCGGGTAAACGTCTCCAGGTTTTCGAAAAACGTTCCAGGAACATCTCTTTCCGGGATAAAAAAGCGATGGGCGATTCCGGTTTCGCGGACGAGTCGGGAGACGATTCGGAACTCCGGATCCGGATCGGGCCCGGTGATCGTGAAGGCCCGAACGCTTGCCCCCGCAAGCACCAGAGAGGACAGGATCGCCCGCGTATCGAGGCCTCCGGTCAAGCCGGTTCCGACGATTCCATCCTCGGGAATTCTGCGCTTGACGGATTGATTGAACACCAGCGCGACATCATCGAGAGCGGCGGCCGACAGCGGTTTCCTATCAAGGCGAGACTTCGCGTCCCAGTACGTGACGATCCGCCGGCCCGAACCATCCAGGCTCATCTGGGTCGCGGGAGGAACTCTCTCCACGCCGGTAAAAAGCGTCCGTGAACCCACGAGCGTCCGAAGTCCCAAAAATTGGATCACGCCGATGCGGTCCAAAGACGACTTCATGGCCCGGGCCATCGCCAAGGCCGAGGTCGAGAAAAGAGTCGCGTCGAGAGCGGAAGAGACGTAAAGAGGATGGATCCCCAAACGGTCATTGAAGATCCGGATTCCGGGAATTCCGGGGTCCAAGAGGATGCCGGAAAAGATGCCATTGAGCGCCTTCACGAATCCCATCCCGTCCCGGCGGTAGGAATCGATGGATCTGCGCCTCACGGCCTCCACCGGCTCGATACGCTCGAAGAACGGGCTGCCGGCGAGGGCCAATAAAATGTCATCTTCACTTTTGTCGGGAGCTTCATCGGCGGGGAAAATGACGTGTCCGTGCCCGGAAAGCGACGCCGATCGGTAGTTCGGACCGAAATTGTGGAGGAAACAACTCAGCAACGCGTCCTTATGAGCTTCCAGGGAGGGATGGGGCTTCGGTGAAAAAACGGCGGCAAAATGACCCGACATCTAACGGGTCTCCTCCCGACCCGGCCGCGAGTCCGCCGAGGTTCCGTTCAAGCGGAAGGAAGGGCCATCTGCGTCGCTTGTATCCTCTCGGATGCCCCAAGCCGCGGATCGGAATCGCCGGGTCATCTCGCTCAGCGGAAATAAATGCAGGACTGACAGGCGGACAGGCGATCCACCTCGCCTTTTTTGAATGAACCTCTGATCTGAGTCATTCTTGGGGAATTCCATAATTCGCGGATCGTCCGGTCCTTCACGTTTCCCAGCCATCCGCATTCGCGGTGTTTGACTTGAGGCCCGCAGATGGGGACTCTTCCATCGAAAAAAACCGAGAGTTCCCGTCTGATCCTCTTGCACTTTTTCTGCGCCCGCGCCTCGGGGGATTTGTTCCCCAGGATATAATCCTTGGGATTATATCGGCAAAAATCCAAGGCGTCGGTGATTCCCCGCCAGGTATCCCGAAAAGCTCTCAACTGGTTCGAGCTTTCCCCCGGCAAGACGACATGCTGAACGACGATTTTGGGAAACGTCCGTTTTCTCTTCGTCCGTTCCGCAAAAAGCTCCCGGATTCGGTCCTTGAGAAACCGATAATCCCCCCCCCGGCGGATCTTCAAGTACGATTCCTCGTCGGATCCGTCGATCGAGACCTCGATGACGGTCCTAGACCAGGCGAGGATTTCGGGAAAAGATAATGTCCGGAAGAACGTTCCATTCGAAAAAATAGTGGTCCTGACGCCTTTCTCGGTACAATACCGCAGGATATCTTGGAAGCGAGGATGGAGCGACGGCTCCCCCCACCCTCCTATTTTTAACAGACGGCCTCGGTGGCCGGCGACTTCATCGACGATCTTCCGACACAGAACAAAATCTATTTCTCCTGCGGTTCGTTCGGCGTTCGCGTAAACCCGATGGCAGTGAGTACATTCAAAATTGCATTTATTCGTGAGCTCCACGGTGACCTTGGGAGGGAATTTCTCCAGGGGAAACGCATAAGGGAGGTTGAAATAATAAAAAAGGTAGAATCCTTTAGGAAAATCCGCCTGGGACAATTCAAAAAACATGCGGGGGATATTGTGATAGATGGATTTTAATCGTTCCTTAGAGCGGCTCCCAATAGGCATAGATTTATTCAGTCTCGGAAGAGGACCATTATAAAAAGAGGAATCCATGTCGTCAAATGGATAGAGAGCTTCTCTCTTCCGACTGGATCAATTCAAAGGAAAATATCCACGACCATAAGCGGATGATCGGGATTTGAGTCAATATCCTGTCCAAGGCATTGAAGTAAGGCACCCCCGCCTTCCAATAGGGCGTCAGAACGCTCGTCAGATGCCAAAAACGGAGGTCTTGGACGTGAAAAAACCGTTTGGCCAACCTGAGATCGGAAAGGCGCGGGATATGCGATCGTTCCCAATCCGTCCGCATGGACGGCGTCAGCTTTCGATAGAATCCGATGAAAGGATTGTAACAAAGCGGCTCCATCGCGAGAATTATGCCGCCGGGATTCAGGATCCGACTCAATTCCGGAAACGCCCGCGCGACATCGAGGTGATGCAGGACCCCATGACAGACAATGACATCGACGCAACGGGCGGGAAGCCCCGTGGCTTCTGCATCGGCCTGCATAAAAAACGCCGGGCGCTGTAAACCTTGATGCAGAGCATTCCGCCTGGCCGTTTCGATCGAACGCGGACTGAGATCGATGCCTATGGCCAGTTTCGCGCCCGCCCTGGCGGCTTTAAGCGCGATTCGGCCATTTCCGCAGGCGTAGTCCAAAAAAACGGAATTTTCGGCGTTTTGACGAATCCAGCGATTCAGGTAGTCTTGAGATAAGGATGTCCCGGCATAAAATTTCCGGTTCCCGTAATACTTTTTGTGGACGTTTTTCGGAAGGGACGTGAGGCGTTCTTCGTCGATGTCCATGTCGTGGAATTTCATTTCTTCCCTTTTCCGGCGCTCCGTCGCCGATATTCCCCCGAGAAGGGGCCTCGCGCACCGGGAGTTTATGAGGGATTTGATTTCGGATATCTCCATGGATTTAGCTTTTCACTATAGGGCCCGCTTTTTTTTAAGTCAAGACGGCCGCCGAGGGATATCGAATCTCTCCGAGGCAGGAGGCGTCCCGGGATTTTTTCATTGACAAACTTCTCGAAATCTATTGAAATTCGCTCCAGGGATGTGTAGCCTTTTCCCGGGCCATGCTTTCGGACTCGCCCATGCCTCCATTCGCTGAGTTTCTGGCCGAACGGGCCGCCGTCGCTTGGATCCTCCTTCGCCGCCTGACCTTGCGCAAGATGTGGCTTCTCGGTGTTTCGTGGGCGTCGTTGATTCTCCGGCGTTCACGGTCCGGAAAGATCCCCCCGATCCTGATCATCAAAATCACGTCTCGATGCAATTTTTCCTGCGTCATGTGTCCCAAAACCTCGTTGTCCCTGGACTTTTACAAAAATCCCGTCGACATGGATTTTCTCCGGCTCCAGCGGCTGCTGACTGATAACGCCGGAAGCATCTGCCTGGTTCAATTGCACGGCGGAGAACCCCTCTATCACAAGGATATCGGACGAATCATCGATCTTCTGGACCGGCTGAATCTTACCTATACGGTGACGACCAACGGATATTTGCTGACGCGCGAAATCAGCCTGAAACTGATGAGGAATTGCCTGAGATTGATCCTCAGCATCGATGCGGCCGATCCCGTTTTGTATGGCCACATCCGCCGGGGCGGAGACTTGGACATCCTCCGCGACAATATCCTTCAATTGCAGCGGCTGAAAAAGAAATTCCGTTCTCCGCGGCCCATCGTCAAAGTCGTGATGGCGGTCTTCAAGTACAATCTCGCCGATCTGACGAATATGGTTCGATTCTGTCGCGCCCATGAGATTCGGGAGCTCATCTTTCAAGAAGGCGTTCTCTACGATAATCCCGGACTGGGGCCCGAAGATACCCTGAAGACGCACGCGGAGCTTGCCCTCGAAATGTCCGGACGAGCCAAGGCCTTGGCGAAGAATCTAGGAGTCAAGCTGAGAATCGATTTTCCCGGTCTGAAGTCGAGCCGGGGCTCCTTCGGCACCTCTTGCTTTTATCTCTACTTTACAATCCTCTTTCAACAGAACTTCATGGCGACCTATTGCTTCGGAAGCTATGACCATCTCCTTCCCTATCTTGGCCCGGATCTGGCCGGCTTCTGGAACGGGCCCCAAAGCCGGTTCGTCGAAGCCCGCTGGAATCTGCGCCGGAACGTTATCCCTAAGATTTGCCAAGATGCCTACGTCACCGGTGTGAACTGCGTCTTGAAAAACACATAGGAACCCAGGCCGTGCTTTTCCTATTCAAATGCCTGCTCCAACACGTTTTTTCCATTTTACCGAAGGGGGAGGTCCTGAATTACTTTTTTCAAAGATACGTGACCCGGAGCCTGCCGCTGACCGTGAATGGTTTTCTGAGCCGAGTGGACTCCACGAAGATGATCATGGATCATTTCCGGGCATTCTCCACCCAACCCTCCGGCGAGACGACCTGCCTGGATTTCAGTTCCGGAATGCACCTGCAGAATCAGCTCGGCTTGAGCCTCCTCGGTCTCAAAAAAATCTATACCTATGACGTTCAAAAACTGGCCAGACCGGAGTTGGTCACCTCAACGATCCAATTCTATCGCCGGTTCAAGGATCGCCTCCCGGTCGATCCTTCCAGGATGGAAGACGTCCCTCCCTTAACGTCGAATAACCTCGCCGCGATATTATGGACATTTTTTCGGATTGTCTATAAAGCCCCGGCGAACCTCAGGGCGACGGGGCTGGAGGCGGATTCCCTGGACCTGATCGTTTCAAGAAACACATTGGAACATATCCCCGAACAGGACATCCGCCGGATCATTCCCGAATGCCGCCGCTTGCTGAAAAAAGGCGGGGTGGCGATTTTTTCGATCGATTACCGGGATCATTGGTCCTTTTTCGACCCGCGCCTGACCATTTATCACTTTCTAAAATACGGCGATGCCGCATGGAAGCTGTTGAATCCGCGGATCCATTACCAGAATCGACTCCGCCACATCGATTATGGGAACATCCTCCGGGATTCCGGCCTCACGATCCTGAAGCAAGAGGCCGCGGGTCCCGACCAGGTCGAGCAACAGGCGTTTCGAAACACGCGTCTCGCGCCCCGATATCGAACGGCCTACGCTGAAGACGAGCTTTGGACGAAGCGGGGAGTCTTCGTCCTGAGAAAATGACATCTTGTCCCGGGAATCGTTGTCCCGACCCCTCGTTTCATTCCCTTCTCGCCACATGGTTCATCATCTCCGTATAAACCTTATCCGCGACGAATTTTTGCTCGTACAGCTTGAAGGCGTTTCTCGACAGGGAGCGAAGGACCTCGGCGTTTTCGATCAGATAATTCAATTTCCCCAAAAAATCCTCAACGTTGCGATTCGCGTACGTCAATCCGCATTGATGAGCGGCCAACAGAGTTTCGACGATTCCTTTCAGGCACGAGAGGAGGGGAAGACCCGACGAGAGATATTCAAAGATCTTTGTCGGACAGTTGTTTTTGAACTCCTCCGTGCTGTGATACGGGGCCAGGCCGATTTTCGACCTGAGCATCAAAGCCCTCTTTTCGGCCTCGCCGACGAATCCCGGATAAATCAGATTCCCCATCCTTTTCGATTTCTCTCGATAGAACGCCAGACGATCACCGGTCCCGCAGATCACAAAAAGGATATCGCCGCGATCCCGGAGTCGTCCGGCCGCTTCGATCAGAGTCTCCAATTCGAACTTTTTATTGATGACCCCCACAAAACAGAGAATGAAACGGGATTTATGGACCTGAAGGCCGTTCCAAAATGTCTCGGCGCGTTTCATCTCGATCGGCCCCGGCGGCCCTTTTTTATCGGCGAGAGGAAAATCGGCATCACCGGATGTTTTGTTCCGACGGGCTTCCTTCAATCCCCAGGCCACATACGGCGGCGACGTCCCGACGATGGCCGAGGCCTGTCGAAAGACGGAGCGTTTCATTTGAAAGAAGGGAAACAGGAAAACCTTAATCACGGGTCGAACGGATTGCGGGAAAGCGGTCAGGAAATAGTCGGGCCACAAATCTCGGACATCAATGACAACGGGAATCTTTTTTCGTCGTCCGTATTTCACGGCCGCGTAGCTCAGTTCTATCGTCGGATAGGAACAGACAATTTTGTCCGGTCGAGGGGCGCGTTGCGCCCGTCTGAAAAATTTGTAGGCCAGGAGGAGATGATCCACGATTCGGGCGAGGGAGATGTTCTTCCGATAGCCCGTCCCATGAAGCAAGACAAGACGATAACGGGGACTGATCTCGATAGACCGATCCCCGTCGAAACGATGCCTCTTTTTCTCGTGATCAAAAGTCGATGTCCACCAAACGACGCCGTGTCCTTCCCTGCACAGGAGGTCGGCTAAAATAGCCGCTCGATTCAGCTTGATATTGTTCCCGTCGGTCGCGGGAACGGATTCCCCGATGGTGATGAGCCAAATATTCACGCAGATTTCACCGTGTCCCATCCTACGAGAATCATCCTGTGCCGTCAAATGCCGGGCCGACGGCGTTCTCCCCTTGATCACGAATCTGGAGAAAACCTCCTACGACGGAATCCGTCTCGATGATGAAAATCGGCCTTCACGAGGAGCGCTTCCGGTTGACGACATTGTCGCGGGACGCTCAAAAATGGGCTAAAAGATGATCCAAAGGACGAAAAGGAGGCGGCCCCGAAACTCGTCAACGGCTCGGGGGATCGGAGGGGGTGAAGAACCGGACCGGGAAGCGAGGCTGTGACTTCGTCTTTGTTCTTGACAGCCGGGACGGGCCGCGGATACCATCGGGCCTTCGAGACGAGGCCTTCACCGATGCCGTTTCTTGTCCGCCTGCGAGTTTTTGCCAAATACCGCTTGCCCGCATTCCTGGTCCGCTTTCTGCGGGGATTCTGGCGGACGATCGTTCGCCCGGCCGCTCGGTGGGGGAGGCGCGTCAAGGCTTGGCTCATCAAGACGTGGTGGTTGGGCAAAAACGCCCTAAGCCGCGGAGGGTCCATCCCTCCCGACGACCTGATCTTCCTCGTCTCGGGCGGCCGCGATATCGTCTGGTTTCTCAAGTCGGGGGAGCGCGCCCGGAAAAGCATCGAGGGCGTTCTGGCGAATAACGGAATCCGAACGAGCCGTCTTCGCGGCATTCTCGATTTCGGCTGCGGCGCGGGCCGGGTCCTCCGCCATTTCCGGGGCTTGCGGAATGCGGGCCTTTACGGCGTCGATTACAATCCCGACCTGATCGCCTGGTGCCGGACCGCGCTTCCGTTCGCCCTCTTCGAGGTCAACTCGTTTCTCGGGCCCCTTCCGTTTCCCGCCGACGCCTTCGACCTGGTCTACGCCCTCTCGGTCTTCACCCACCTCACCGAGGATCAGCAGGCCGTTTGGCTGAAAGAAATAGGCCGCGTTCTCCGTCCGGGAGGATCCCTCCTTGTGTCCGTCCATGGGGCTTATCACGTCCGCGATTATCCCCGGGAGACGCGTGACCTTTTCGAGCGCGGGGAGATGATCGTCTTCGCCGGCGAGGCCGCGGGCACGAACCTCTGCGCCGCCTTCCATCCCCCGGCCTACATGAAGAGCCGCTTCGCTCCCGGGTTCGAGTTCGTGGATGGGATCCCGGAAGGGGCCTTGGGGAATCCCCGCCAGGACCTCTATCTGTTCAGAAAACCGTGACCTTCAGGCGGAAGGGGGCGTGGCAAGAGTCCTTGAAGGCCATCACCCCTTCCGCGAGCAGGTCGATTTCGAGAATGTACGCTCCGGGAGACGCGACGGCGGGAAGGGCGGCGTCGACGGCGAACGCCTCGCCCGGGCGGACGTCGCGAGGGACCGGGAGGCGAGGGAACTCCACTTGACTGGAAGAGCCGTCCTCCTTCCTGAGGGAAAACCCGACTTTAACTTCTCCATCGCCCTCCTCGGTCTTTTGAAGCCAGACCGTGTTCCCGGCGTTCATGACCGACAATCCGAGGCGCCAGGGGATTCCCGGCGCGATATTCGGATCCGGGGGGGTTGCGGTGATCGTCGCGAGGAGAAGATCCGGATTTTTCGAGGTGTAGATCCGCGCGCCCTTTTTTTGAATCTTGAGAATTTCGACCTCGCCGTAGGGATGGGGGATCGTCTCGACAACGGTCCGCGGAGCCCCCAGGCCGTAATAAATCTTACGGCCGAATTTTTCCCCGAGCCGGCCTCCAAAACGGAAGAGCCGGCCGGCGGCGCGTTTCGCCGAGGCGACGGGGCCCTTGGGTACGCTGTCGAGGTCGGTAGCCCGGATCATCCGGGCGACGGCTCCGGGCTTAATCCCTTTTTCCAGGAT
>Ga0315288_10012261_pt1 | contig 10782 bp, 9 predicted proteins | sample YL17G11_20_MG_FD_203454 | JGI IMG/M metagenome (GOLD analysis project Ga0315288, IMG submission 203454) | Sediment microbial communities from Yellowstone Lake, YNP, Wyoming, USA - YL17G11_20 | ecosystem: Environmental > Aquatic > Freshwater > Lake > Sediment | place: USA: Wyoming | collected...
TGGCTGGACAAGTATCTTCTCGATTGGCTACAATCGGAGATGGATTGGCAATTTGTCATCCCCCCTGACGAGCTATGCAGGGTTGATCAGGGTAATCCCGTCGGTCCGGAGACAGGGGTCGTGCTTGAGCCAATGAAGATCCTTGTGCCGACGGGGGAGCCGAAGGCTACCAAGTGGCTTGAGAGTGTAGGAGTCGAGGTGATCGAGGTGGAGATTCCGAGCTTCGTTGGGCCAAGAAACAGTGGATCGATCCATTGCGCTGCGGGCTCACTCAGGAGAGATGCGGAGCCTAAGGACTAGCTGTGTGCGAGTCTCCCCAGATTTATTGATGTTTTAACGGTTCTGGTAACTTCTCGGGACTCGTATATTGGCTAGGCGCGCGTAGCTCCATCTTTTACCTCCAGCGCCAGATCTTTCTCCCGTAAAAGACCTCTGGAAGTATCAGCAGACCGGTCATGGAGGCGCCAATGACGATCGCCCAATCCGTCGGGTCAGTTATCCACACCATCCCGAATATTCCCATGTACGGAAGGATTATTGTGAGTGCGAGCGAGACGGTCACGGCGAGCAGCAGGAACCTGTTCGACAGGAACCCGGTCTTGAAGGCGTTGTGCCTCTCAGACCTACAGTTCCAGACAACGAAGAGCTCCTGAAGGGTCGCCCGTATGAAAGCCATCGTCCTCGCCCTCGCTAGCTTCTCGACCGTGAGAGCCCCGGGCAGCATGTAGTACTGCCAGTAGAAGATGCCGCCGGTCAAGGCTAATTGGAGGATGAAGGTCGTGATGATCGACGCCAGCCTCCCTGAGAGCACTCCCTCGTTCGGGTTACGCGGGGGTCGCTTCATCACGTCCTTCTCGGGAGGATCTATGGTCAACGCGAGGGCGGGCCCGCCGTCCGTTACGAGGTTGATCCAGAGGATCATCGCGGCTGTCAACGGCAGCTCGAGGCCGAAGATCGCGAAGATCCCGATTATGGCAAGCTCGTCGAAATTGCACCTCATGAGGAAGAAGGAGAACTTCCTGATGTTGTCGTAGATCGTTCTGCCTCCTTCGACGGCGTTCACGATGGTCGCGAAGTTGTCGTCAGCTAGGACGATGTCTGAGGCCTCCCTCGTGACGTCGGTTCCGGTTATCCCCATGGCCACGCCGATGTCGGACTGCTTGAGGGCCGGGGCGTCGTTCACGCCGTCGCCGCTCATCGCGACGATATTTCCCATCTTCTTTAGCGCCCTGACGATCTTTATCTTATGCTCAGGCGAGACCCTCGCGTAGACGTTGACCTTGTTCACGATCTTCTGGTACTCCTCGTCGCCCATGGCGTCGAGCTCGGAGCCGGTCAGGACCAGCCCGTCCTTCAGGATGCCGAGCTCTTTCGCCACCGCCACGGCCGTCATCTTGTGGTCGCCGGTTATCATGACGGTCTTTATCCCGGCTTCATCACACTTCTTGACGGCCCCAATGGCCTCTGCCCTCGGCGGGTCGATCATGCCGGTCAGGCCGACGAAGACGAGGGTATTCTCGAGAGTCTCCTCATCGAAGTCACTAGCCTCAGAGGCAGTGATCTCCTTGTAGGCGACGCCGAGGACGCGGAGGGCTTTGTTCGCCATCCCTTCGTTCGCTTCCAGGATCTCCTTCCTCGTCTTCTGGTCGAGCTTCGTGATCTTGCCCTTCACGATGATGCTCTTGCAGCGTTCCAGGATCACCTCTGGGGCGCCCTTGACGAAGGCGATTAGCTTCTCCTCGCCGGCCTTGTGCACAGTCGTCATGCGCTTCCTCTCGGAGGTGAACGTTACTTCGTGGACGCGGGGCGACTCCTTCTCGAGTCCCTCTTTTATAGAGCCGTACTTCGTGGCCGCGACGATAAGGGCGCCCTCGGTCGTGTCGCCGATGACGCTCTTTCCATCCAACTGGGCGTTGCTGCACAGGGCGGACGCCCTCAGTATTAGGTTCAGGCCGGATTCATCCTCGGGCTTGACGGGCTTTCCGTCGATGAGGAACTCGCCCTTTGGCTCGTAGCCGACCCCCGTCACCTCGACCACGTGCTTGTCGATATAGATCTCGCGTACCGTCATCTCGCCCTTGGTCAGGGTTCCCGTCTTGTCGGAGCAGATGACAGTGACTGCTCCGAGCGTCTCAGCTGAGGAGAGCTTCCTTATGATCGCGTTTCTCTTCGCAAGCTCTCTTGCGCCGAGTGCTAGCGAGACGGTGACCACGGCGGGGAGGCCCTCAGGGACCGCGGAGACGGCGAGGGACACGGAGATCATCAGCGTGTCGATGGTGGTCTCCAGGTGGAGACCGCTCCTGATGATCTCTATTACGAAGATCAGGAGACAGATGCCTATGATTATCTTCCCCAGTCTCTTCGCGAAGCTCTCGAGCTTCTGCTGGAGTGGCGTCTGCTCCTCCTCCACGCTCTGCATCATCTCCGCGATCTTCCCGAACTCGGTCTTCATGCCCGTTCCTGTCACAACGGCCTTCCCGCGGCCGTAGGTGACGTGGGTGCCCATGAAGACCATATTCTTCCTGTCCGCCACGGGCGCCCTCTCATCGACGGGCCCTACCCTCTTACTGACGGAGGCGGACTCGCCGGTGAGAGCGGCCTCCTCAGCCTTCAGGTCTACTGCGTCCATGAGGACCGCGTCGGCGGGGATGTTGTCGCCGGCCTCGAGGAGGAGAATGTCACCCGGGACGGCCTCCCTGGCCGGTATTATCGTGACTTTCCCGTCTCGGAGGACGTGGGCGCGGGGCGCGGAGAGTCTCTTCATCGCCTCGATCGCCTTCTCCGAGCGGTACTCCTGGAAGAAGCCGACGACGGAGTTGAGGGCGACTATCAGGCCGATGGTTATCGCGTCCACGTACTCCTCGAGGGAGTCGCCGCCAGCGCTCTTGTACCAGCCTATGATCACGGAGAGGACGATGGCGGCGAGGAGCATGATGACGAAGATGTCCTTGAATTGGTTCAGGAAGATCTGGAGAGGCGTTATCCGCTTCCTCTCGATAAGCTCGTTGGGTCCGTACTCTGCGAGTCTGCGTGTGCTCTCATCCGTGCTCAGGCCCTCGGGGGTCGCATTCAGTGATTTCAGCGTTTCCTCTATGCTCTGCGCATGCCACTGCTTCTTCTCCATTGTCCGCACCGTTTCGCTAGGATGAGCCTTTATACATAGGCTTGTCTGAGCCTTTTAAGGGATTTCGGGACTACAGTTTCTTTGAAGTCGCGCGCGCGAGGCGAAATGTCTTTAGGATAATCGGGTGTCTAAGTCTCAGCATGGCGTTCTGGAGGAAGACGTCCGAGGAAGTGATGAAGGAGCTCTCCTCCTCGAATAAGGGGCTCGACGACGCGGAAGCCGAGGAGAGGCTGAAGAAATACGGCCAGAACGACATCCCCGTCAGGAAGAGCAAGCCGGTTCTCAGCCTGCTCCTCTCACAGGTCAGGGACCCGCTGATGATAGCCCTGGTCGTCGCGTCGTTCGTCTCCTTTTTCACGGGCGGCCTCGACGAGGCGGTCACGATCTTGGCGATAGTCGTCATAAACATCTCCGTGGGGTTCGTTCAGGAGTACAAGTCGGAGAAGGCCCTGCAGAGCCTGATCAAATACATAAGGTACAGTGCGAGAGTCCTGAGGAACGGAGAGCTCACCGAGGTCGACACGAGAAACATAGTGCCCGGGGACGTGGTTCTCCTCGAGACAGGCGACAGGGTGCCGGCCGACCTCCGCCTCACGGAGGCTGATGAGCTCGAGATAGACGAGTCGATCGTCACGGGCGAATCATATCCCGTGCACAAGAATCCTTCCGTTATCGAGGCCGAGACCCTGGCGCCCCAACAGATGGAAAACATGGCTTTCATGGGAACCCTCGCTGTAAACGGCAAGGGAAAAGGAATTGTGGTAGCTACTGGGATGGGAAGTACTTTTGGGAAGGTAGTGGGTTTCCTGAAGACAGAGGAACCAGAAACAAACTATCAGAGAAACATAAAGAAATTCGGAAATTTTCTCATAAAGGGAATAACCATAGGAATAGTATTCATATTCATAGTAAATGCGATAACAGGATTTCTGTCGAATTCTCTAACAGCAGAGAGAATTTTTGACTCGGCTCTCTTCTCTTTGGCTCTGGCGGTCGGCATCATACCGGAATCGCTGCCCATAATCATCACAATCGGGCTTTCAAGGGGAGCCACACTGATGAGCAAAAAAGGAGTGATAGTCAAGAAGTTGAGCACCATCGAAGACTTAGGAAACATGGATATTTTTTGCTCAGATAAAACAGGGACTCTGACCGAGAACAAGATTACGTTGATCGATTATGTTGATCTTAACGGTGATAAAGATGATGAAATGCTACAGCTTGCGTCTTATTGTACATCAGTAGTGCAAACAACGAAGACGATGGCTGGTAACCCGTTGGACGTTGCCTTAATGGAGTATGTTAAAGGAAAAGGCATGCAGAACCTGTTCGATGAGCGTGTAGAACTTATCCCATTTGATTATTCCAGAAGAAGGATGAGTGCAGTTGTCAAGAGAAACGACAAGCTATTGCTTGTCTGCAAAGGGGCTCCAGAAAGCATAATCCAAGAATCTTCAAAGATGAAAGTGGAAGGCAGAATCGTCAAACTTGATCCGACTAAGGCTCAGGAGGCCTCTGAAAGGTTTTTCAGGAAAGGCTTTCGAGTCATCGGTGTCGCAGTAAAGGATATTGAGGAGAAGCGAGACTACAGTAAAGACGAAGAGAACGACATGACACTTCTCGGATTCCTATGCTTCAAGGATCCCTTGAAAGCGACGGCTAAAGAATCCATCAAGCAGTTCCGTGAGCTTGGAGTACAGGTTAAAATTCTGACCGGAGACAACCCAATCGTCGCAAAAACCATCGTTGAGGAAGTAGGCATAGACGCAGAGGAAATATTGTTAGGGCAAGATGTCGATGCAATGGACGATGTACAGCTTGAGAGAGCTGCGGAGAAGACGAACGTCTTCGCAAGATTGACCCCTGAACACAAGGCAAGGATAGTGTCTCTTCTCAGCAAGCATGGGCATGTGACAGGCTTCTTGGGAGACGGCGTCAATGATGCCCCTGCATTAAGATATGCCGACGTAGGGATTTCTGTAGATGGCGGTGTAGATATTGCTAAAGAAGCGGCTGACATAATATTGACTCAACCAAGTTTGGACATTATATCTGGAGGAATTATTGAGGGCAGAATCACTTTCAGTAATACAACGAAGTACATCCTGAATACGATATCTGCCAACGTGGGAAACATGGCCACGCTTGCAATAATTTCGGTTATGCTGAACTTCCTACCTATGCTTCCCATTCAGGTACTTCTAACGAACTTGATCAGTGACGGCCCTTTGCTGTCGATCTCAACTGACAGGGTGGATGAGGAGGAACTGGTCAAACCTAGGAACTGGGATATAAAACTTATAAGTAGTTTTGCCAAGTTCTTTGGTGGGATAAGCTCTGTCTTCGACTTCATAACTATAGGCCTCATATTAATTTTGGTCGGGCCCAACATTGCCTTGTTTAGGACTTGCTGGTTTATCGAGTCGACACTCTCGGAGATCATAGTGACTTTCGCAATAAGAACAAAAATGAGGTTTTACAGGAGTAGACCAAGCAGAATTCTTTTAGTATCATCGGTGGTATTCGGTCTTCTGACAGTCCTATTACCATATTCGCAGTTCAATACAGTCTTTGAGTTTTATCCACCGACTCCATTTCTCCTATCACTTATCTTTGGCATACTACTGCTTTACTTTGTAGTGGTTGAATTGGTGAAACACTTCTTCCACAAGAAGACTCATTGATGAATCTTCTTTGCGACGCGCGCGCGGGAACTGTTAGAGCGATTTAGATGATGCGCGCGTGGGACTTGGGCTAGGCTGAGGATTAGTGGTAACTGGCGGAACTTTATTTTCTTTTCGATTTCCTATTATATCGCCGATTGTGATCGCCTCTGCCTAAGCCTTCATGTAGCTTGGTCCTTACTATCTCTTCCTAGACTCCTTCACCAAAGCTGAATACTACAATCACTCTTTGCTTAGATCATGCTTGCTGAATATTTAGGCTATTTACGAATGATCATTCTTTCCCTCTCAAATTCGCTTGCTTCACCTACCTTTTTATAAAAACCCTGAACTCACCCAACTCAGCAGGTATTTTCTGAGTATCGATTATGTTGTCTTCTACGTAAACTGCGATTCCGATAATGTGGTTGTCTTTATCTCGGGCAATTCCCGCTCCGATAACCCCTTCAACGCCCAATAAGAACTTCTTGTTACTTTCTAGGGTTTGAACAATCTTAGTATCAGTTGGTATGAAGCTTATCCGAGTGAAATAATAGATCCCAGTGACAATTAAAGCAGTTGAGATTACCAATATGATAATTGTCTTTTGAGCAGAGCCGCCCACACCTTGAAATTGATATGAACTTTTATCTAAAATTTTCTTGCAGGAAAAATGACCTCGGAGACCTTGTAGATGGCTAAAAACACTAGTTACCTTCCGACTTCTGAGCCACAAGTCCCGACAAGTTACCAGAGCCGTTTTAACTATTCTTGGGATTTGACGGCACTCGAAAACCAAGTTTCACAGTATGATGCCCCCATTCACGTACGACGTCTTGCGTACAAACCACATTTTATATGCAACGGATGGTTTTTCGAGGTGAATGCATGATGGTCGACGATAACGCCCTCGACGAAGAAGGGTTCGTAAAAGAACCTAATGCATGGACAGAAGAATTATCAAAAAAAATGGCCAAAGAACAGTTCGGCATGTCCCTCACAGACTTGCAGATGCAAGTAATATACTTCGTCAGAGAATATTATCTAAAATGGGAAACCTTGCCGATGGTTAAGACGATAAGAGACCAGTTTAAACTAGACAGCGACCAGCTCGATGACATGTTTAAGAGAGGCAAGAGCACCGCACGCGGGGTAATATGTAAACTCGGCGGCCTACCGAAGATGCTATGCATCGCATCAGGATGCTGAAGGTGAAGCACCTTGTCACAAGACATTGTCTTCCTCTATGGATGGGGACCCGAGGAGGATGGACGATTATCCTCCCTACTCTACATAGTCGAAACGGCGGCAGCCATGGGAATGAACGCCGCAGTTTTCTTTTTCACCGACGGAGCCATACTGGGGAAGAGGGGAACATGCGCCAAGATAAGCGAAGAATTAGATCGAAGATTCAAAGCGATCCTGAAAAACGAAAAAGTGAAACTCTACGTCTGTGAAGAGGCGGCAAGGAAACGCGGCATAACACGAGAAAACCTGGAGGATGGCTCAACGATCATAGGCTACGCAACCTTCCTGGACATGGCTACTTCAGCTAAAACCGTCATAACGATCTAAAATAGGGTTTTAAGCCACCCCTCACTTTAACTTATTAAAAGGAGGAAGCATCAGGGTGATAATCAAAAACATTCGAGACGTTAAGGGCTACGATGTCAAAGAAGCCTATGGTCAAGATGCGGAGGGCGTGACGATCAGATGGATCTCTGAGAAGAGGACGGGGGGAGTGGAGTATCTGCATAATTTCGCTCTCCGCTACTTCGTCATAGAACCTAGCGGGTACTTGAACCCGCATAAACATCCATGGGAACAGGAGATCGCCGTGACAAGGGGGCGTCTTCAGGTACTGGGTCCCGGAAAAGGCGGAATCCTAGGAGTCGGAGACGTGGCTTACTTCCCCGCAAATGATGAACACGGCTTCAAGACCATAGGCGATGAACCAAGCGAGTTCTACTGTGTAATTGGATGCATAGGAAAAGGAGAGAACTGCCTAGGAATATCAGAGCCATAACACGTATGAATAAAAAACACTCGAAAACAGACAGTTTTCTTACATAATACACCAGGCTACTAAGTTTAGGGGAGTTGTTTCCTCTTTCTGTAATACTCCTTCATGTTGTAATAGCCGTCATAAGTTCTCGTGGGGTCGAGTTCGCCGAACCTCTCTTTGTCGTCCCTTGTTGAGTGCTCGTACACGAAAGTCGGTTTCCCCAGCCTCTTCAGCCGCTCGAGGTTCTCCGCTATCACGCCGCTGCTGTCCACCCATGTGATTATCGGAGTCGCAGTCCTCGATCATCCCCCTCTCCTTCAGATCGTCCCCGTACCGAATGGTTCTCCAGTCGCCCGCGTTGTACCGGATGCTCCTCGCGTGCCCACCGCCTTGTTCACGATGTAGCTGGGGAAGTGCATGAATATGCTCGGGTTGTTGTTGGCTACGAAGTTGGCGAAGCCGAATGCGAGGCTGCTCGCGTAGTTGCGGTCCTCGATGACGGTCTTGCCCTCCGCCCTGAGCCTCTTCGCCTCGGTCCCCCTCGTGTAGTACTGGGTGAGGAACCATGTCTCCGTCCCTATAGACGCCCTGTCCGCCACCTCGAAGCCCTTCGCCGCCGCCAGCTCGCTCACCTCGGGCATGACGACGCAGTTCTGGATCTTCTTCGCGACCTCCCGGGCGATGGATGACTTGCCGCACCCCGGCAGCCCCTCGAAGACGACTATCATGCCAGGCATGGCCGACCCTTCGATACACCGTACGCCTTGTCATTTATAGAATTGCTGCCAAGCCCACGCAGACCGGCGTCCCGTTCAATATTGAGCTCCGCCGGTCCGATCACCCTGCCTGTCGAACTTCCCCCTCTCCACGAACCTTCGGTAAACGTGATATGACAGTTTCATTACAAAAAGGCAGATAAAACCATTGAGAAATAACGTTTTTCCACATCCGAACCAGAAAAAAGCGCCACTAGAGAATGTTTTAAGCAATCAAGACATACTTCATCTGTCTTGAGGTGAAGCTATGTCTCAAACAACCAAGCTTTTAACGTATGTCATCATAGGTCTCGTCATCGGCGCAGGCGCCGGATGGGTCATCTACCCCGTAGTGAACCCACCCCTCCCATTAGCAGACTACGTGGCTAAGACCACGTACAACGCATTAAAGACAGAAAGCGACAAAGCTAAGTCTGACCTGACGAAGGCTCAATCTGACCTTGCTGCTGCTCGGACCGAGATCGAGGACCTTAAGGCCCCTAAGAAGGTCGGCCTCATCCTCGCCACGGGCGGCCTCGGCGACAAGTCCTTCAACGATGCCTGCTACACCGGCGTGCAGGTGGCTAAGGAGGAGCTGGGCATCCTCTTCGACTACGTCGAGCCGAAGGCGATAGCAGAGTACGAAGGCTATCAACGTGACTTCGCTAAATCGGGTGAGTACATCCTCATTATCTGCATCGGATACGATCAGGCGGACCCCCTCACCAAGATCGCGAACGAATATCCGAACCAGAATTTCGCCTTGGTCGACATGGTGGTGGACAAGCCCAACGTGGCCTCCCTAACATTCAGGGCTAACGAGGGCTCCTTCCTCGTCGGCGTCGTCGCTGGGATGATGACCCAGACTGGCAAGATCGGCTTCGTCGGAGGTGATGACATCCCTCTAATCAGGGACTTCTTCGTAGGCTACGAGGCCGGCGCTAAGTGGGCGAACGCCACCGTCACCGTATCGACACCCGTCTTCGTCGGAGGCTGGGGAGATCCGGGGAAGGGCAAGGAGCTCGCTACGTCACTCATCGAGGGCGGCAACGACGCCATCTACTCGGCTGCCGGCAAGAGTGGGCTCGGCGCCCTTGAGGCTGCCCACGATGCGGGCGTCCATGCCTTCGGCGTCGACCTCTGCCAGGACTACCTATACCCTGAGATGGTCGCCAGCATGACCAAGAGGGTCGACATCGCTGTCTACGAGATGATACTGGACGCCCTCGTCGGCAAGTTCAAGGGAGGATTCTACAGCGGCGGCATCAAGGAGAAGTGGATCGGCATGTGCAGACTCCCCGAGGAGGAGTCCATCTGGGAGGAGCTGTTCAATTTCCAGCACCAGCCGCTCCCCGCCAACGTTCTGAGCAAGGTGAAGGACGCCAGAGACGGGATCCTGTCAGGCACGATCACAGTACCATCAGGCTACGGGTAAAAAAGAGATATATCACATCCATCCACTCCTTTTTTCATCCCCATGACCCAAGCGGTAGAGATGCTCGGCATCACCAAGACCTTCCCAGGCGTCGTCGCCAACGACCACCTCGACTTCTCGGCTGAGAAGGCCGAGATCCACGGCCTCTTGGGGGAGAACGGCGCCGGGAAGACCGTCCTCATGAGCATCCTATACGGCCTCTACAGGCCAGACGCGGGGAAGATCCGCGTCGACGGTGAGGAGGTCCACATGGACAGCCCCGCCACGGCGATTAGACACAGCATAGGAATGGTCCACCAGCACTTCATGCTCGTGCCGAGCCTCACGGTGGCGGAGAACATCGTCCTCGGCAACGAGGTGACGAGGAGCAGGGTCATCCTCGACGCAAAGAGGGCGTCCGAGGAGGTCAGGGCCTTCAGCGAGCGCTACAACCTCAAGGTCGACCCGGATGCGCCTGTCCACGCCCTCACCGTCGGCGCCCAGCAGAGGGTGGAGATAATAAAGGCGCTCTACAGGGGCGCGGAGATCCTGATCCTTGACGAGCCGACGGCCATCCTCATCCCCCAGGAGGTGGAGGAGCTGATGAAGGCGATCCGCGCGCTCAAGGCGCAGGGGAAGACCGTCATATTCATCTCACACAAGCTGAGGGAGGTCCTCTCCATCTGCGACAGGATCACAGTCCTCAAGAAGGGGAGGCTCGTCGGGACGGTGAAGACTGGGGAGACGAGCCTACCCCAGCTCGCCACCATGATGGTGGACAGGCAGGTCCTCGAGACCTTCGACAAGAAGCCCGTTGAGGG
>Ga0315288_10012262_pt1 | contig 10782 bp, 12 predicted proteins | sample YL17G11_20_MG_FD_203454 | JGI IMG/M metagenome (GOLD analysis project Ga0315288, IMG submission 203454) | Sediment microbial communities from Yellowstone Lake, YNP, Wyoming, USA - YL17G11_20 | ecosystem: Environmental > Aquatic > Freshwater > Lake > Sediment | place: USA: Wyoming | collected...
GTCTCACCTTGCGTGTTGGCGCCGGGGAGTTCTTCCACGAACGCGATGTATCCGCCTTCCGCAGCGGGCTCGAAGACGGCGGTGAAGGTCAACGGTTCTGCCATGACTCACAGGATAGCAAGACGTAGCAGTACAGCACAACACGTCAACGGAAGGACCGGAAAGGCCTCCCCGGTCCACCAAGGGCGCAGGATGAAGGCGAAAACGGTGACAGAAACCGAAGACTCGGAGCCGAAGCTACGCACGATCCGGATTCACGATCTGAGGCACACCTATGCTTCGCTCTTGATCGGGCAAGGCGAGAGCCTCGCGTACGTGAAGGAACAAATGGGGCATCACAGCATCCGGGTGACCGTCGACACCTACGGGCATCTTGTACCGGGTGGAAACAAGGCCCCCGTGGACCGTCTCGACAGCCTATTGACGCAACCGGCCGCAACCCAGCCGCAACCTACGGCAAGGCGGCTAAGGGGTGATCGGCGCTAAATGCTTGAAAACAAAGTGGAGCCGAAGGGAGTCGAACCCTCGACCTCTAGAGTGCGATTCTAGCGCTCTCCCAACTGAGCTACGGCCCCACGACCGGTGGACAACGACAGTCTAGAGCCTGACACACTCGCGCCGTTGCCGCAAGGCCGCGAATCATTCTACAGCCCGCGGCGGCTGGCAAGCAGTGCCTCGACCAGCGTCACCGTCAGGTCTTCCAGGCTGTCCAAGATCGCCGCGGCCAGCGAGAAGTCGTTGCCGCGCGTGTAGAGGTTCGGGACCGCCACAGCAACCGCTCCCGCACGGTGCGCCGCGAGGATGCCCTTGTGTGCGTCCTCCACCACCAAGCAGGCGTGCGGCGGCACCTTGAGCCCGGCGGCGGCCGTCAGAAAGGCGTCGGGATTGGGCTTCGGCAGCGCGTAGTCCTCGCGGGTGATAATGCTGGCGAAGAACCGCCGCAGGTCGAAGCGGTCCATGACGAATGCTACGTCGCTCCGAATGGAGTTGGTCGCCAGCCCCAGCGAAAAACGGGAGTGCAAACGCGCCAGAACGTCAAACGCTCCCGGCATCAGTGCGGCGCGCTGGCGCAGGATCTCGTGGTAGACCGGATGCTTCAGCGCGCGCAACCCCGGCTCGTCGACCGGCAGTTCGTACCTGCGCACCGCATACTCCGGGCCGTGCCCGGCGGCGATCCAGTGCTGCGCGTACTCCTCCAACGTGATGGTGACCCCGAAAGCGCGCAACACCTGGGCGTAAGCCTGGTACTGCAATCCCTCCGAGTCGAGCAGGACACCGTCCAAATCGAAGATGATGGCCGACATGCACGCAGAGGGCAGGCACGCCGGCCTGCCCTGACTTCATCACTTCACAACCGTGATCGATTTGATCACCACAGGTTCTTGCGGCACGTCTCGATACATGCCCTTGGTCGCCGTTTGCACGTGCTCGATCTTGTGGACCACGTCCATGCCCTCGACCACCTTCCCGAACACGGCGTAGCCATGACCGTCCGGCTTCGGACGATTGAGCCCGTCATTGTTCACCACATTGATGAAGAACTGGGCCGTCGCACTGTCCGGATTGCTGGTGCGCGCCATGGCCACGGTGCCGGTGTCGTTCTTCAGTCCGTTCGCCGCCTCGTTTTTGATCGGCGCCTTGGTCGGTTTCTCTTTCATGTCTTTGTCGAAGCCACCGCCCTGGATCATGAAGTTCGGGATGACCCGGTGGAAGATGGTGCCGTCGTAGAACTTGTCATTCACGTAGCCGAGGAAGTTTTTCACCGTCACCGGCGCCTTGTCTTCGTACAATTCGATCTTGATGTCGCCCATCGAGGTGGACATCAGTACCATTGGATTCTTCCCTTCCGCCCGCGCCGTTCCGGCCACGAGCATGGTGATGAGTGCAGTCGTCCAGAAAGCTCCCGTTCGCATCGTGCCCTCCGAATTTGAATGCTGCTTCTTCATAGCAGGTCGGCTCCAGCACGCAAACCTGGCCGCCCGTTGCAGGCACGGACGAGAGCAGAGTATGAAAGCTCCCCGGAGGTTCACATGACCGAAGCCCCTGCAATGGAAGGGCTCTACTACTTTCGCGACACACCCGAACGCATCGCCGACGGCGTTCATCTGATCTCGGCGTTCGGCAACTCGACCTGTATCGAGACGGCAGACGGGTTGGCAATCGTCGACACCTGTATCCACGCCATGGGTCCACGCCTGCTGGCGCAGATCCGCGCCATCTCCGACCAGCCCATCCGCTACGTGGTGTACACCCACGGGCATTTCGATCACGCCTTCGGTGTCTGGGCGATCTTGGAAGAGGCACAACGCCGCGGTGACCCGCGCCCGCAGATCGTGGCGCATGAGTTGGTGCCGGCCCGCTTCGACCGCTACCTGGAGTTCGACGGCCTGCACGACCACATCAACCGCATCCAATTTGCGTTGCCACCGGACACCAAGGTGGTGGACCGCGAGCAGTTCTTCTATCCGGACATCGTCTACCGCGACAGCATGGCGCTGCGGCTAGGGGGAGTGACGCTCCACCTGCACCACGCCATGGGCGAGACCGACGACGCCACCTGGGTCTGGGTTCCGGAACGACGCACGGTGTGCACCGGCGACCTCTTCCTCTGGTCCTGTCCGAACATCGGCAATCCGTTCAAGGTGCAGCGCTACGAGACCGAATGGGCCGAGGCTTTGGAGGCGATCGCCAGTTGCGAGCCGGTTGCCCTGGCCCCCGGTCATGGCCCCGGCATCGTCGGGGCGGAGGCGGTGCGCGATGCTTGCCTCGACACGGCTCGCGCCTTGCGCTGGCTGCATGCGGAAGTGGTCCGCCGCCTCAACATGGGCATGTGGGCGGAGCAGATCCTCGCCGAGGTGAACAGCTTACCGCCCGACCTCGCCGCCAAGCCGTATTTGCAGCCGATCTACGGCTGTCCGACGTTCGTCGTGCACGGCATGTTGCGCCGCTACGGCGGCTGGTTTGACGGCAACCCGTCGCATGTCTTCCCGTCACGCACCAGCGCGGTGGCCAAGGAAGTGGCGGCGCTCGCCGGCGCACCCGAGCTACTGCGGCGTGCGCGCGCCCTTCAGGAAGCCGGCGAGGTGCAGTTGGCACTCCACCTGGTCGATTTCGTCATCGACAGTGACGCGCCGGAACCGCAGCGCGAAGCCCTGCAGCTGAAGAGCGATCTGCTCGCCGACCGCGCCGCGATCGAGCCGAGCTTCATCGCCCGCAACATCTTCAGAAACGGCGCGACCGGGGCGGCCGAGCAGGCGAAGGGACGCTAATTACGAAAACCTCCCGAGTCCCCACACCGGTCACGCTTCCCCGGGTTTCGGCTGTGACAGCGCCCGCCGGCTCAGGAGCGAGCGCGCCAAAGCAATCTCGGAGCCGCTGAATTCGCCCAGAACGAGAAACCCGAGCAGGACTAACAACCCGATCGCCGGAAGCTTGACGAAGAGCAACGCGCCGGGGGTCGGCCACACGGCAGCCATGCTGTAAGCCGGAACGCACAGAACAAGCGCGCGCAACACGGTCGCAGCACGGGGCAGCAGACCCCAGAGCCGGTGTACTACAATGATACCTGCAAGGGCGGCTAACACCGACAACACGGCAGTCACGAACGAAGCGCCCAGCGCCCCCCAGCGGGGAATCGACCACAGATGTCCGGCAATCGCCAACGGAACCAACGGCACGCTCAGCGCTGAGGTCCAGGCCGGCTTGCCCGCTTCGGTCATCATGGTCGTGCTGATGATGACCACCGAACGCGCCAAGGCACCGAAAATCAATACCGACAAGAGCGGTGCCACGGGCAAGAAATTCGAACCAAAGACGAACCTCACAATCTCCGGCGCTGCCCCGACGATGACACAGACGAACGGCAGCAGCCCGATCACCCCGCGCATCGCATTGCCGATGATGTCGCGGGCCGCGCCCTCACCCGTTTCACGCCGTGTGCGGCTGAGCGCAGACAGCAAAAGCGGGTTGAGCGGGAGAACGACGAACAAGGGCAACATCGCCAAGTTTTGCGCGGCGCCGTAGATGCCCGCTTGCGCCGCCGTACCACCCAGCATCTTCAGCAACAGTAGATCCAAGTTGCTGAAAACCCGCGCACTGAGCGCGAAGAGAAACAGCGGCAGCGCATATGCCCACAATCGTCGGACGGGAAATGTGAAGCCGCTCAGAAACGAGGGACGGACGTACAAACGCGCGATGGCGGCTTCGATCAACGACGAACCGATGGTGCCGAGGATCGCACCCGACACTGAGAGGCCCAGTTCGACCAACAACACCATCAGCAAAAGCCTGGATGTCCAGCGAGCCGCAGTAACGAGCGCTCCTTGTGTGAAATCGCCACGCCCGATCAGAATCTGCCGGTGCACCGCCGCCAAAGCGACCGCCGGAATGCCGAGGGCAAACAGCCGCAGATAGGTGACCAAGGCGGGCTCGTTGAGCAACCTCGCGATCTCGCCGGCGAGCAACCAAAGCGCAAGTGCCCCACCACTGGCGCTCACCACCTGTACGCGCAACGTCGCCGCTCCAGCCGGTCGCCAGTCGTGTGCCTCTCCGACGAACTTGATTGTGGCCTGAGCGAATGCCGACAGAATCATCCACTCCGCCCACGCAGCTAGGGTGGCCGCGAGTGTCAACCGACCATAGCCGTCAGGGCCAAGCTGCCGCGTAAGGAACGCAGCCGCCAGCAGCCCGGTGGGTACGAACAGAAGGTCCGCAAGCAGCATGCGGATGGTTCCGTCCAACTCATGCCGGGAGCGTGAGACAGGCGCAGTGTGCATCAGATGTACTGGTCGCGATGGAACGGCGTACTCCGCTTCCCATCGAACTGGCGCACCGTAGGCAAGCCGCCGGATTTCGTCAACAGAACCTGCAGCGGATCTTGCGCTCGGGGCAGACGCCCTCCCCGCATGGCCCGCTCGCTGGCGGCGCGCGCGCCTCCGCTGTAATACGCTGCCACAGTTCCACATAGCGGCTCTCTTTTTTGTATTTGCCTGACCGCCGCGGCGAGCGTATGCTGTTGGTGACCATGTTTACCGAGCCAAAAGGTCGCGCGCGCGCCATTATTACGGCGGTTTGCGCGCTGCTGTTCTGCATGCGTGCTGCCGCTGCCGATACGCGGCACTACGTCGTCACCGCCCGAAGCTCGATCGTATCGGTATGCAATGGCTGCGGATCGGCACCGGGCACGCCCGAACAGCTCAGCGGCAGCTTCGACGTTACCGTCCTGCCGCTGTCAAGCATCTTCGACGTGGCGGCAGTCACTAACGTCAGCCTGGCAAGCAGCAGCTTCAGCATTTCCGGGAACGGTTTTCTGCAGCGCCTGGGCCCGGACCGCCAAGCGATGGTGCTCAGTGCGCGCGTGAACGATGCCACCGTGCTGTTCACCAGCGGCCGCCGCCAACATTCGGACGCGCCCAATATCACCATCGTCCTTTCCTCACGCAGTGCGGCGCAGACCTACATTCTCGTCATCGCGGCTGCGCCAGCCGACGATCGCCCGCAGGACCTCGACAAGGACGGCATTCCGGATGGGCACGACAACTGCCCGACGGTGGCCAACCCGGACCAGAAAGACAGCGATGGCGACCGCGTAGGCGATGTCTGCGATCAGTGTCCTGACACACCCGCCGGCGCACTCGTGACCCGTAGCGGCTGCAGTCTCGAGCAGCTGTGCCCGTGCGACGCCACCCGAACCGGCGAGCAATGGCAGAGCCCAAGAGCTTACTTGCGGTGCGTTGCCGCGGCCACGCACCGGTTGCGAAGCGAAGGGCAACTCTCGGCAAGTCAACGGCTGGCGATCATCCGCCAAGCCGCCCATTCGGCTTGCGGGCGCACCGTAGTAGCATTGCGGTGAGGTAAAACAACCTCACTTCTTCGTTCCACCGAAGCCGTGGGTGGATTCGACCGCAGACTTGGTCGCCTGGTTCAGGTACGCCAGCACCTTGGGTGGATCGAGCCGCGCGTAGCAAAGCATTGTTGCCGCGCCGAGTATCACGCCGTAGATGAACTGTCGCATCTCGCCGACCCGGCTGAATGATAGTCCGCTGGCCGCCGTTCGTCAAAGGCGCTTGGTGCCGAACTGCGGGCGCTTTGCCTGGCGGATCGGGATGCATGCGGCGGCCGTCTGGGCGGCAATCTTGACAAGACGTGGGTTTTGGAGGCACATACGCGACGGTTCGTCCTGAAGCTCGGAGCACATCACTGAGCAAGGATTCGGAAAGGAGAAAGGCATGGCAAGTCTGCTTGAGGGAAAGGTCGCAATTGTTACGGGCGCCGGCCGCGGCATCGGTAAGGAAGAAGCGCTGCTCATGGCCAAGCTTGGCGCGAAGGTCGTGGTCAATGATTTGGGTGCGCACTTCGACGGGAGCGGCGCCAGCGCCAGTCCGGCGCAGGAGGTGGTCAGCGAAATCAAGAAGATGGGTGGCGAAGCGGTAGCCAACGGTGAAAGCGTGGTCGACTTCAAAGCCGCCAAGCGCATCATCCAATGCGCGCTCGACACCTTCGGCCAGCTGAACATCATCGTCAACAACGCGGGCATCCTGCGCGATCGCATGTTCTTCAATATGGGAGAGGAAGACTGGGACGCCGTGGTTGCCGTGCACCTCAAGGGCTCGTTCAACATGGCCCGCCACGCCTGCGAGTATTGGCGCGACCAGCACAAGAAGGGGAACGTCCTCAACGGGCGCCTCATCAACACGTCCTCTGATGCCGGCCTGCTCGGTAACATCGGCCAAGCGAACTACGGCGCGTGTAAAGCGGGGCTGGCAGTGATGGCCATCATCATCGACAAGGAAATGACCAGGTACGGCGTCACCGCCAACACCATAGCGCCGCTGGCGCGCACACGTCTGACCGTGGATGCCACGCCGTCGACCGCCCCCATCATGGGCCGCGAGGTAGCGCCGGGCGAGTTCGACATCTTCGGCCCGCAGAACATTGCGCCGCTGGTGGCCTGGCTGGCCAGCGATGATGCTAAAGACGTGCACGGCGAGACGTTCCGCGTCGGCGGCGGCACCGTGTGGCTCATGCAAGGGTGGCACAGCGCCGGCCAGGTGTCGCAGAAGGCCACCTGGGATGCGGCCGCCCTCGGCGGGAAGCTCAAGGCCGAGCTCGCCAAGGGCATCACCGCGAAAGAGGACATCGGAGTGGTCTTGGCAAGCGCCCTTTCGTAGTAGAGGGTGGTGAAGGGACGAATGTATCAGGGAACAGGAGACCGGGAATCAGATACCGGCCAACGCCAAGGCAGGTCTGCGAAAATGCCGGCACTCTGTTTCCCGTTTCCTGTTTCCATTTCTCCGTTCTGCAGCTAGGCCTGCACCGCCCCGTCGGTACCGTTATTTGCCTGCATATCGGAAGATCCTTTTCATCTGTCACGCGAACACAAGCCGGAGCGTCATCGCCGAGGCGCTGCTCAAGAAGATGCTCACCGAGCGGGCCTTGCATGACCATCTGACCGTGATGTCAGGGGGCATCGCGAACTACGCGCGCGACGGCGCCTTAGTGTCGATGGATGCCCGCTTGGTCCTGCGCGAGGAGGGCATCGACTTACCGGCGGATTCGGTGTCGACGGACTTGAAGCGCAACCGCCATCTGATCGCCGATGCCGATCTGATTTTGGCGATGACGAGGCAACAAGTGAGGATACTGAGTCAAGCCTTCCCCGAAGCAGCCGGGAAAGAAGTATACACACTGAAGGAGTTCGCTGGCGGCAGCGGTGATATCGAAGACCCGGTGGGTAAGGGTGACGACGTGTTCGGGGCCTGTCGTGATGAGATCAAGGCTTGCCTCGAACGAGCCATGGCACGGCTGGAGCCTAGCCCGAGGCGCCTGCCCCCCTCCCCCGAGACTCCCGAGTGACGGTAGCCAGCCGGCGCCGCGCCGTCTCGGCTGGGGTTGGCACCTCGGCCCAGCAACGGTAGAGTAAGGGTTATCGCATGAGCGGCTCAGGTTTTCAGAACCCAGCGGACAGCGTCATCCGCGACATCCTGACGCACCCGCGCCGTATCGCGGTCGTCGGCTGCTCGCCCGACGCCACGCGCGACAGTCACCGGATCGCGCGCTTGCTGATGGAAAAGGGGCACACTGTGGTGCCGATCAATCCAGGTGTGCGTGAGATCTTGGGGCAGACCTGCTTCAGTGCGCTTCGCGATGTACCGGGCTCGATCGACATGGTGGACATCTTCCGGCGGGCGGATCAGGCCGGCGCCATCGTCGACGAGGCCATTGCCGTCGGGGCCAGAATCGTGTGGATGCAACTCGGAGTGATCAATGAGGCCGCGGCCGCACGCGCCCAAGCCGCCAGCCTCACGGTCATCATGGATCGGTGCCCGGCCATCGAGTACGCCCGCTTGTTCTGAGGCCGCGATGCGCTGGGAGCTGCTGAATTCCGAGATCATCTACCGCTGCCCCATCTTCGCGCTGCGCCGCGATCTGAGCCGATCACCGCGTGGGGGCCCGCCCTGGAATTTCCACGTGTTGGAGAGCAGCGATTGGGTGAACGTCGTACCGCTGACGCGTGATCAGCAGGTGGTGATGGTGCGGCAGTTCCGGCACGGCATTCGCGATCTGACGCTGGAAGTACCGGCGGGGCTGGTGGACCCGGGCGATCACTCGCCGGCTGAGGCTGCGCTCCGCGAGCTGCGCGAGGAAACCGGGCATGAGGCGCGCGATGTCGCGCCGCTTGGGGCCATCCACCCCAATCCCGCAATCATGAACAATCGGTGTCACATGTTCGTGGCGCGCAACGTCGAGTTGGTCGGCGTCCCGCAGTGGGATGGCACCGAAGAGCTGGTGGTCGAGACCGTTGCGCTCGCTGACGTTCCACAGTTGATCGTCAATGGCAGCATCAGCAACGCCCTGACGGTGGTGGCGTTCCACCTCCTCGATCTCTGGAGGCGCGGGCGCGCGCAAGCACACGTGCCGGATTGAGTGCACCGGCGCGCTTAGGTAGCATGCCCCCGCGGTTCTGAGGTACATAGAGCGGACCGAGAGGAGGAGGCATGAGCACACCAAACCCGACCGAACGCATCGCAGAGTGGGTGGCGCAGGCGCAGTTCACCGACTTGCCGCGGCGGGTGCCGGAAGAGGCCAAGAACCAGATCCTCAGCGTTATCGCGGCCGTACATGCGGGGCATTTCTCGGAAGCGGGACGCATCGTGAGCCGCACCATCAAGGAGTGGCCGAGCGGCAAAGAGGCCACCATGATCCCTTCGGGTGAGCGCACGTCACTCTATAATGCCATCTTCGCCAACACGGCGCTGAGCATGGCGCTCGACTACGACGACTACCTGTTCGCCGGTCACACCGGCCACTCGGCGGTTCTCGTGACCCTAGCCTTGGCGGAGAAGCTCGGCATGAGCGGCAAGGACTTCCTGCTGGCGCAGACCTTGGCGAATGAGATCGAGGGCCGTGTCGGGGCTGCCACGCTCCTTGGCCCGCTGAACGGGCAACTGTGGAGCTTCATTCATCTGATCGGTAGTGCCATCATCACGGCCAAGCTGCTCGGCCTGGAGAAGCCACAGATCCGATCAGCGATCGGCATTGCCATGATGCAGCCGAACTACCCCTCGCTTGCCGGCTTCTTCGGTTCCGAGGCGAAGGTGCTCCTGGCCTCGACCACGGCGCCCGTCGGCGTGCAGGCCGCCCAGCTCGCGGCCAACGGCCTGCGGGGTGCAGCCGACATCATTGAAAGCGAGCAGGGGTTTCTCAAAGCCTTCACCGGGCAACCGCTTCTGGGCGCGTTCGAGGGCTTCGGCAAGGTGTGGTTGACTGACACTCTTAGTTACAAAATATATCCCGGGTGTGCGTACATCGACACCACCATCGATGCCGTTTTGGCCCTGGCGCGGCAGCATTCGATCGACGGCAGGAAGGTGAAGGCCGTCCATGTCGGCGCGACTCCGCTGACGTTGGGAATGGAAGCGCTCGCGGCGGCGCATCTCAACGGGCCGGAGACCCTGCCGGTGACGCTCAACTTCACCGTGCCCTACAATGTCGCCGCCGCGCTTCTGGACCGGGAGCTCTCGGCGCGGCAGTTCAGTCGCGAGCGCATCCGCGACAAGGCCGTCTGGGATTTGGCCGGACGGGTCCAGCTCACCCTCGACGACGTGATGGCGCAGCGCATGCGCGACCGCTCGCTGCTGAAGACCGTCAAAGACGAAGGCGGCGAACACTGGCACTTGGATCTCGGCGACATCGATCTGGGCGGCTTTAAGATGTCGTTCGGTGCCCGCGTGCGCATCGAAATGGAGGACGGGCGGACCTTCGAGGCTGAACAAGAGGTGCCGTTCGGCGCTGCCGGCCGCCCGTTCGACGAACGGCGCAAGTCCGTCGAGGACAAATTCCGCCGCGAGACCCGCTACACGCTGCGCAAGGAGAAGATGGAGAAGGCGATCGACATCATTCTCCACCTGGAGCAGGCGAGCTCGGCGCTCCTGCGTGAGCTGGTGCGGCTGTGTTGTTCCGAGCGCGGCTGAAGGCGCCGCGAGACGTGTGGGCGTGCACTGTCCTGCGCTGCCGATCTTGCGGGTGCCGCACTGGGATCTGATCCCGCAGCTGACGCACGGGTTCTGCGGGCGCTGCGGAGGCCTCAGCCGCGGCGGCTTCGCCGCACTGAACCTGTCCTCCCGCGTCGGTGACGACCCGCGCTGCATGCGCGAGAATTGGCGACGGCTCGGCGCCGCGGTGCCGGGCGTGCGTTTCGTCACTATGCAACAACAGCACGGGGCGCAGGTCGCTCGCGTCGACGAACGCGTCCTGCAACCGCCTGCAGCAGATGCGCTGGTC
>Ga0315288_10012263_pt1 | contig 10781 bp, 9 predicted proteins | sample YL17G11_20_MG_FD_203454 | JGI IMG/M metagenome (GOLD analysis project Ga0315288, IMG submission 203454) | Sediment microbial communities from Yellowstone Lake, YNP, Wyoming, USA - YL17G11_20 | ecosystem: Environmental > Aquatic > Freshwater > Lake > Sediment | place: USA: Wyoming | collected...
TCCGAACCTTGTCATGATGCCTGACCGGCAAAAACGTGTAAATGGCGATGTAGTCGTTCAGGTAATAGCCTGGCTCAATCAGGATTTCCTCAACCTTCGTTGGAGAGACCACAGCGGTGATTTCAATCGGCTCGCCATACGAAACAGTCTCAACTGCCTGCCGAATCGGATAGAGCTCAACGGTTTCACCGTGGCTGCTCAGGATCCTAGTGAAACTTGTCAGAGGCTCCTCATAGTTCAGGAAAAACCTGCCCAGCCAAGTGACGTTCGCCATTGCCTTCTGCGCCGTGATCGGACTGTAATCCGTGAAGACCGGGCCCCAGAACAGAAACTCGTCCTGGTACTTGTCGATTATGAGCATGCTGAACTTGTAGGCGGGCCTGTCCCGTTCTTTGCGGATCCTCCAGAGGATCCCGCTCGTGACCGCATCATAATAGGGGCATGCGGCAAACCTTGAAACGACGTCCATGTAACCCGGCCAACAAACGCTCGGATCATAACCCGGATGCTCTGCTGAACCCTTGATGCCCTGGAGAAAACCGTAGACTTTTTGGCATGTCAGACTCCAACCTTCGTACGTGTAAAGGCCCAGAAGCGCGAAACTGAAAGGGTCATCATAGATCTCTGTCTCGTTCAAGCCTACCCTGTGCCACTCGCCGTCACCCGCCGGTTCTGGGTCAAACCACAAACAGAAATCTTCAAACCCGTCCCGCAAAAAGCCGACAGCATCACTCATCATCGTTTCATATTTCGTTTTGTTGGGGACGTCGTAGGTGTCAGCAAGCATTTTGAGCCCAATAAGATCGTATAGGTCTTCGATCTGCATCTCTTGGCTCCAATCATCGTCGATGTCGACGAACCTTGCAAAACCCCCGTAAATCCTGTCGTGCACGCCCAAGACCGCAGGCTCTTGCTGCATGTTGTAGAGAAAAGTTTCGCCTGCAAGCTTCGCACCACCAAGATAATCAGCATCATCGGTGAGCTCGTAGGCTTTTAGAAGCGCTGGAATCGCGCGGCCTGCGTCGATGCTCCAGTATTCGGTTGCAGACTCGCCGTTCTTGAAACCCCCGTAAGCCTTCTTTGCAGGATCCACGCACTGTTGAGTCAAGAGCCAATCAGCCAGGCTAACGATCTTTGCCAAGATCGCAGCCTGCCTGGAAAGGAACTGCGCAGCGGAATAGGCCTCATAAAGAAATTCTATGGCAAAAGCAGCTGGAAACGCTCCGCGCATGAACAATGTGTCCGGTCCTTCAACCGTGCCGTCCTTGCTTACGTAATACGCGTTAGCCAAGTTGTTCTTCATACTCACGACGTTGCCGAGAACGCTATCGACTTCATTCCATTCCAAATGAGCAGAATCACTGATCTGAACCGGAAACCCAGACTGAAACTTGGTTCCATCCGCGACAGCCACATTCTTCTGGCCGGCTGCAGCATCAACGGTCAAAAACGTTGGAACCACGTAAAAATACGGAGCATAATGCATCACAAACTCGTAATAAGCCTCAGGAACGGCAGCCACTAGGCGTTCACCGCCCTGAACTCGGCAGCATTCAGCCTAGCGATAACCATTTTTGCCTGATCGAGCAGAAACTGCAGATTCGAGTTACTCACGTTCGCAGACTGGCTTTCGTCAACACTCAGGTCTCCAACCCTGAAGCTCAAGCCACTTGACGAACCGCCAGTGATGTAGGCGCCACAGTAGACCGCTGCAAGATTTCGGATAGCAACAGCTTCGGGTTCTGTGCAACTAGCAGGATTAATGGTTAGGCCCGTTTCCAATTCCAGAGTTTCTGCAGCATCAGCAATGAACCGGTTGACAACGTCGTCAGAAACGGCTGGCGCCGAGAGGTTTACGCGTTCTCGAACACTCTGAGCAGTCACAGAAACCAAACCAGCAGCTCCAACTCTGAATAACAAGAAAAACTTGCATGACAAGCCTATTAAGGCTAATTCAAGGCTATACAACAAAATAGAACAAGATGCAACGCTATTCTACTAACCAGAACGAGATTCAACTTCATTTCTGTCGCGCGCGCTTTACAGACTCAGGGTCTGAGTCTGAATTATGTATCGTTGTCGCAACTGTTCTACTTGGAGAAATAAGAGTTATAACGCGCGAAATATATCGAAGAAACAACCAAGGAGTAAACCTCTGCCAAGAGCGCTCAGAAAATGAAAATCATCAAGATTCCTGATGAGACTTTTCAATTCCTTGCATGGCTTGTAAGACAAGACCTTACACTCCCGAATGTCATTGTCTATCATCTTAAATGGACTCGTCATACTTGGAAGCAAATCAAAGCTCATCTTGACATTTTGAACGAAGCGTGCATCGAGTCCACCGAAGAAAAGTAATAGCGCGCATTTCAATTTGTTACACTTGATGGTTCTTTCAACATTCTGCAGAACTGTTCGATATCACGATTTGTTACGGTCCGGTCGTCAAAGGAATTTCGCGGGGTTAGTATTGCCCTTAGCGCGCCCTTTTTTATCTGGCGGAAGCAGAAAGGAACCAAGGCAGACTTTCTGACATATGATATCAATTAATGTATTCTGTTGGATCATCTATCTTTGCTTCCTTGAAGGCGTTCTTCCTGTTCAAGCATGACTCGCATCTTCCACAATGCTTTTCTTCCCCTCGATAGCAAGACCATGTGAGCTCAAAAGGAACCCCAAGCTGCTTTCCATTTTTCAGTACTTCTGATTTCTGTAGGTTGCTGAAAGGCGCTTCAATTCGGATTTCCACACCTGTTCCCAGTCTGGCTGTATTCTCAAAAGACTCATAGAATTCCCTTCTGCAGTCTGGGTAAAAACGATCGTCTGAGCCTTGTGCTCCATAGAACACTTCTGTAGCTTCGATCGAAATGGCGTAGGCAACTGCAACAGAGAGGAATATTGCATTTCTGAAGGGAACTATTATTGGTTGAGTGAAGGTTGGGGTCAGCTCGATATTCTTGTCACAAAGGGCAGTTACTCCAGCAAATACCTCTTTCAAACAGCTTAGATCGATGATCTTGATTGGGATGTTGAGCCTCTCAGCAATGAGATTCGCATATTTGGCTTCTTTTTCTGCTATCTGACCGTATTTGAAAGTCAAAGCATGAACTTTGTAGCCTTGCTTTTTTGCCCAATATGCAACGACTGTGGAATCTGGTCCTCCACTTAGTACGACAATGCACTTGTTTGCCTTAGTCAAAGCTTACTCCCACCATTTGAACCTTAACTCAATCATTTTGAAGATGAATGCACCCATCAAGCATACCAATTGTTCACTGATCAGAAGGTAAGGAAACGTTGCCATCCATGATAGATTGAAAAGCTGGTTTAGCATCCAACTGACGCCTATCGGTACTATGATTGCGATGATTGCGCCTTCGATGAAGTAGTTTTTGTTGAATCTTTGGGCGACGACAAAACCTATGATTCCCGCAGCTAAGCTTACTAGTGGCATGAAGACGAGTTCATATGGCCCAGGAAACGGACTGAAGAGATTCCCCACGACTACTCCAATTGCATAGCCTATGCTCAGGATCCATTTCTTGGCAATCGCCGGTCTTAGCACACCCGCAACCCTGAATTGCAGTGCGTAGAATGACAATGGAGCAAAGAAATAGACCAATACTGCGTATAAAGATGCAAAGATACTTGCTAACGCTACGTCCTTAGTCTTTATTCTCAATTTTCAACCTCCTACACCGGGGTTTATGTTGGCGGAACGGGTGGAGGCCCACTCACCCGCCATTCTGCTTCACATATTCAAGATTACTCTTAAAAGCCTTTGGCGCCCATCGCGTGCCTGGACTCTGGTCCACTTCATTCAACTGCGCGCGCTGAATAATTGTTCATTGCACGAAGTAGAAATGTCTGCTCGACTTGATTCTTACAGCAGATTCACAGGTTTTATATGATGAAATCTGTCCCAGATGGGACAAGTGGTGTCAGTGAAGGAAATCGAATTTAGGCTTGTTGCCGAGCTATTGAAAGACAGTCACAGAAGCGACAGAGAACTGGCCAAAGCGCTTGGAGTTTCTCAGCCTACCATCAGCAGATTGACTGAGCGACTGAGGAAAACGGGGGTCATAAGAGAGTACACGATCATTCCAGATTTCAAAAAACTCGGATTTCACATATGCGCCTTGACTTTTGCTGATTTCGTGACTCCCAGCGATTTGGAAGCCATGAGAAGACTAATCGCAGAATATGGAAAGCGTCTGTCTGAGATTCCTCAGGCCGTGATGATTGAACGAGGGCTAGGCGAAAATGCCAACGGAGTAGTGGTTTCTTTTCACAGAGACTATTCTGATTATACGAACTTCCAAAAGTGGATGAAGCAGTTTGTCTCTCAAAGCAAGTACGTGCTTCACAGTTTCCTGATTGATCTTGATGACCAAATCCACTATCGATACCTAACATTCTCAACACTTGCAAAACACTTGTTGAAAATGCAGAAGCAAGAATGAAAGCGCGCGCGGAAAGTGTTTTCTGCGATCATGGGCTTCACAGCGTGCACCTGTCAGTCTCGCCTGCGCCCCATATTGTTAACATAGCTAAGTGACTATTTGTATAGTGAAAAAGGAAACTTTTATATGTTTAGACCACTGTTTCTCAGTGTGAGTCTTAGAGGAGAAATGGGAATGTCAGCAATGCCAAAATTTGAAGTCTACCAAGACACTGCTGGAAAGTTCAGATTCAGACTGAAAGCTGCTAACGGTGAAGTCATCGCTGTCGGTGAAGCTTACGAGTCGAAAGACGGCTGCAAAAACGGAATAGAATCAATCAAGACCAACGCTCCCATAGCCGAGATAGTTGAAGTAGCAGAATAGAACTCCACTTGTCTTTCCACTTTTTTCTCTTTTGGGGAACCTAAATGGGACTTCATAAGCCAGAGGACAGGTCACGCTAGTCAAGCTTCGACACATAACGCGCGCTGCCTTGTCCCTTTATTATGTGTTGAAGTATGTTGGTGAGACTGCTTTGTCTGGTCTATTGATGTTTTCTGCTGCTTCTCTGTTCAGAACCAGGCACAGTAGGCTGTAGAGGGCGTAGGAAGCGACGTTTCTTATGCCTCTGACCTTGTTATTGGCTAGGCTGTACTGCGTCTTCAGGAAACTGTAAACGGCTTCAATGTGCGGCCTTTTGTGATACTTTTGTTTCTGGTCTTCTGGCCCGTAAGTTCTGAACTTCTTGTCCACCCTCAGGAGGCCTTTGACGGTGCGTTTCTGGTTTGCCGGATACGGAATCACTGCGGCGTTGACAGCACTTCTGAGCTTGTTGTGGCTGTATTGGCTGTCAGCTATCACGCTTCTCAGTCTGGCCGCACCCCGTTTGAGAATCTGCTTTGTCTTCTCCAGCATGTGGAGCGAGTGTTTCTTCTCGTTCTGGTTTGCAGAAGCCAAAACGCAGGTCAAAGGAAGCATGGTCTGCGAGTCGATGGCTAAGTGCAGCTTGTAGCCTAAGCCGAATGTTCTGCCTGCTCTTCCAACCCTTGCGTCACCGTCGGAGTAGCCTTTCTTGTTGTCCTGTGGATGGCGTGTACTCCAAGTCTTAATGAAAGAAGCGTCTAGCACAACGTCCACCTCTGCTGCGCTGTTGTTCTTCAATAGTTTTACTACTTTCTCCTTTATTATTCTGGTGAGGTTGTCTTCTCCGACTTTTCGGATGAACCTGCTGAGAACGCTTCTAGGATATGTTGCTTCCTTTTTCTTTATCAGGCACATTTTTCTGAGTCGCATGTCTGTGTCGAGTAGGCGGGTCATTTCTCTTAGGCTGCGAACGCCTTTCATTCGCATGACGATGAAGGTTCTGAAAAGTCCTGAAGGGTTTCTGGGAGGCCTACCGGCGCCATCCGTGTGGAAGCATCTGAGTAACGCTGCTTTAGCAAAACTTAAGTCTACGTTTCTGAAGAGGGTTTCATGGGTCTCGTGTTCATCTTGTCTCGCTGGGATTCACCTCCTAAGCTTGGACGTAAGCCACAAAATACGAGACCCCAACTGCATTAATTAATTTAGGGACAAGCCAGCGCCACGAAGACTATTTGTTCTTATGGTCCTTGTTTGGCTTTTCTTCGTTCTTTTTTGCGCGCGCGTTCCCTGCGCTTCTTCTTTGCAGCTCTTTTCTTGAAGGGCATTTTTCCTCACTGTATACAGTGTAGGAATACTAAAAAGGTTTACGTATTGCCTATAGCAATAGTAAATGACAAATATGAAAACTGGACAAAAACGCGGCTATGGCCTCGTCCAATGGGCTGAGAATCTCTGCCCTGTCTTGCCGCGGGCTAGCCAATTACGGATATCTCCCCGTTTGTGTCAAAAAGGTTGAATCTCTATGACGATTTTCTTAACTGCCAGTTCACAGATTTTTCTTGTTCCTCTCTTTCCGCGCTCATAGCTTACTCGAATCAAGTTTGTTTCTTGAAGTTTGCGAATTTGCTCACTGATATAAGGCTGACTAAGACTTAGTCGGTTAGCTATTGTTGAGATATCCAAGGGCTCTCCTAATAACAATTGGAGAATCCGCATGCTTGCTGAGTTTAGGGCGTCAGCAACCCGCAAAGCGTCTTCACCTGATACGGTAATCTCTTCTGACAAGGCGGACAGCTCCGTGTAACATATGAGTTTGGTGAATGTTTATAATGCTTGCGGGTACCCCAATTAATATAGGTCTTTCAATATTCTTATTTGTATATTGTGATTCTTTATTTCCTATAGCATAATAGAAGTATTTATAAGCAATAGTTTATATTAAATGTGGCACGTTGCACCAACAGAAATTCGAAAAACCAGAGGAGGACAAGATATGCCGAACAAGCAAAAAAAGAAAAAAGCGCTCCCAAAAAAGTACACAAAGAACAAGAAGTAACCTCGTGTAATTCGTGCGCTGTTGCCATTGCTGAGTGATACATAATGAGAGTGAAAACTGCAAGTACAGGCATAAACGTGCGTGCTGACCGCATACCTTGGGCTTGCAACGTTCGTACTGTTTTTAGATTTGTCAACCCATAGAACGATGTTCGGTGGTCCAAGTGATCATTGATATCCTACTTCTCGTATCAGCTTTTCTCGGCGGCGTTGCTCTACTGGCGTATTCCAGCGAAAAGGCGGTCAAGCACTCAGTAAGCATGGCTTCTACGTTGGGAATCTCGCCTCTTATGATAGGACTTGTGGTGGTGTCTTTAGGCACAGATTTGCCAGAGATCGTGAATTCGATAACTTCCTCAGCAATGGGTCACGGAGACATCAACGTTGGAGACTCATTCGGGTCAGTTCTGGTTCAAATGACTTTGGTCTTGGGACTTGTCGCCTTGTTGGGCGGAGCATTCAGGGTCAAGAGAAACGAGATTGTAGTAATCGGGTCATGTGAATTGCTAGCTCTCATTGCTTCGGTATCGATGGTTGAGAAAGGGTACATTTCAAGAATGAACGCCATTTTCCTAGTGGCTAGCTTTCCACTTCTCATGTTAATCATCAAGAACGTTATGAAAAATGAATATGCAATGCCGCAAGGCGACACTAAACTGTTTCGTCACATCGTCATCGCAATAATAGGCTACGTAGGTGTTGCAATAGGAGCCTATGTCGTGGTCAACTCGGTGGTTGCACTTTCAGCGGGAGCACACATACCTGAGTATCTGATCAGCTTTTTTGTAGTCGCCATCGGAACATCCTTGCCTGAGCTGGCTGTTGACCTGACAGCCGTCCGAAAGAAACAGTATGGAATCGCCATAGGAGATGCCATAGGAAGCTGCATTGTTGACGCTGGCCTTTCAATAGGAATAGGACCTTTATTCTTCCCAGTAACTGTTTCTGCAAGACTTGCCGAAACTACAGGCCTATATGCGTTGTTCGCTTCAGTCGCTGTCTTGCTCGTGCTAGCTGTAAGACAAAAGCTAGATAGGAAAGCGGGAGTATTCTTCATAATTCTCTATGGGTTTTCCTATTCAACCCTCTTTGTTTGACTTAAGAAAGTCGAAAGCATGCACGCGCGAGAGATTCTGCCAGAAGAGAAGTTTAGCGTTTTGGGGTTTGTTCCCGCTGTAGTGGTCGGTCTCGCTAGCGACGTTTGGTTTAGAGCGCACGCTTCAGGTACCTCGAAAAAAGGAATTACACGACACGTGCGCACTAATTAGTGAACAAAATGATCGAAATACCCCTGGTCAATCATGGAACTCGCAAGACCAAGATTCCAAGGATGCTTAACAGGTCGACCATGTAGAGCAAGAGTAGAATTACACCCTCTCGGTACCCTGTCTTTCTATTATCTAAGAAGTACCACAGAACAAGGTTTGAGACCACGCTAAACAATAACAGGTCGGAAAGGACGGCCAAGTTGACCGTGAATGGCGTGAAAGTCAGCAGCAGACCTAGGATGAGCGTCGAATTAAGGAAACAACTCCCGACAATGTCGCCTATGCAAATTTCTAAGTGGCCAGTGTAGGCCGCTCTTACGTCAACAGCGAATTCAGGCAGGCTTGTCCCAAGAGCAACCAGAGTCGCGCCAATGATCGAAGCTGGCACTCCTAAATAGGCTGCGACATCTATCGCCGATTCAACAGCAAATCCCGAACCGATGATGACGCCAGTGATCCCAACGGCAATGAGCACTAATTCCTTTCTGATTCCTCCATCCGTATTCCTATTGCCCTCATCTCCGTCTTCCTTTCTTTTCCGGAACAATTTGAAAGAGTAAACGAAGAACACGCCTAGCAACAAAATGCCAATGACTCTGCTCATGTATTGAAGATAGAGAAGCACAAGAAGGGTTCCTGAAAGAAGGATCAATCCGTTTGTGAACTGTTTCATGTCTTTTTCCCCAATTACCATATCCTTCTTTCTTGAATGATTCAAAGTTGCAACAATGAAGCACACACCGAGGACAAGGGCAATGTTCGTTATGTTAGAGCCAAGAATGTCTCCAAGCGAAACAGACATGTTGCCAACGGCTATCGCATTCATGGCAACAAACAACTCCGGAAGCGATGTTGCGAAAGCAACCAAAAGAAAACTTAGTACAGACTTTCTCAGTCTCCGTTTCTCGGATACAGCGACCAAGTTGGATATGACTACTCCGCTTGACCCACCAAGCAGCACTAACCCAATCGCTAACAAAAGCGGAGATGGCAAAATCATTTATGAGCACGCCCATTCTGACGAAGATTGACAAGGATAAGCAATCACCCTTTTTATTAGTATTGGCGCGCGCGACTACTAGTTTGGACCTCGGGAGATATCTCCACCAGATCGCGGAAATAGGAACGTACAATACCATTTTTGGCGCGCATTACAACTTGTTACCCTTTGCCATTCCTTCAACTTTGCTCAAGAATTGTGCAAAGTCTCCAACTGTTATCTAAGCAGTCGTCAAGGGAAATTTCTGTGAGCGCGCGGGCTTCATTCACAGCGGTGAAATCATTTTTGACGAGGTTGACGCGACCCAACGGCTGATTAAGGAGCAGAGACGGCGGATTAAGGAGCAGGGACGGCGGATTAAGGAGCAGGGACGGCGGATTAAGGAGCTGGAACAAGCGAAAACCAAGAAGCCACCATTAGAACCCTGCAAATGAAACCCGGTTGAAGAGAGAAGGTTTTTCCGCTGACACCAGCAAAAGCGCCAACTATACTACGGGTCTTACTCCCCTGCGGAAATTTTCCACAGGGTTGCTTTTTTCCCGCTTTCTCTCGCTTTTCTGCTTCTGCCTTCACTGCGCGCGCTTGGCTTGCGCTTATCACGATTTATCTTGCCTGATACATCTATCTAGCTTGACTACTCGCGCGTTTCTTTGCAAGTTCAAAGTCTCGATCTTTCTTCAAATACGCAATGCAGTACTCGATGGCGTGGCTCATTGAGGCGAACGTTCTTTCTTCAGAGTCTACTTCGCGCTTGAGCCAATCATAAAGCTCTACGTCTATACTGATCGCAATCTTCTTTTTCAACATCTGAAGATCATTCCAAAATATCTCATATATGCGTATTTAAATACTTATACTACCAAGTCAGACTTCACCTTCAAAAGGATTAAATAGTATGACTTAGTATGACAATATCGTTGTTTGTGACCCGTTTGTCAAGATGCTGTCAAAGTTCACATCCCCCCTAAGCATCGAAAACTGCCAAGAAAACGGGCTCACAGGGAACACACATTAGTCAGGTGAAAAATGATGCAAAAGACGGAGAATATCCACCATATACCAGCGAAATGTCGATCTTGCAAGAATATGGGTGACCAATATTGCTTGAGCGTATGTCCAGAAAACGAATGGGTGCACGCTTTCTATCGTGCATTTGAGTCAATTCATCAAAGAAAAGTGCGCGCGCACTAGCACGGATTCATTCTTTGCTGGCTCCAGTTTTGTAGGCTTTTGCGCCTTTGCGCAGAAGCATTTCGACCGTGTTGCTCCAGTCCGGTATGGTGCGGTCATGATTCCGCGCGTCTTCAGCTTCGGCGTCGTGGATGCGTTTCATTTCGTCGCATAGTCTGCTGCATACCGTGGCAACGACGCGGATTTTGCTGTTCGGCGGACTCTCAAACTCGCTCTGGGCCTCTTCTTGCTTCCGCGTTTACATCACCTGGGCCAGGAGGCCCCCGCTGGTGGGCACCGTATACGTTATTTCTAGCTGCGGAATGTTTGATCCGTTGTCAAGCGCAGTGACCGCTGCGGCATTGTCGTTGTCGCCTTCCTCATGCAGGCCTAGACTGAAACGGTTCACCGCCGTTTTCGCGTTTCCAACATCAGCGACAACGTTGCTGCCAAGCGTGAAAGCTTTTGCGCCAGTTGAGCGAA
>Ga0315288_10012267_pt1 | contig 10778 bp, 16 predicted proteins | sample YL17G11_20_MG_FD_203454 | JGI IMG/M metagenome (GOLD analysis project Ga0315288, IMG submission 203454) | Sediment microbial communities from Yellowstone Lake, YNP, Wyoming, USA - YL17G11_20 | ecosystem: Environmental > Aquatic > Freshwater > Lake > Sediment | place: USA: Wyoming | collected...
TTCTCTTCAATTTCTTTAATTTTCTTTTCGAAGAATATCTGAGATGCTATTTTTCTAGCCATAGAGTTCTTATAAGACTTAACGACATTCAATCTACTTGGATTACCATATTGTGAGTACCCAGATCTCTTTTGTTTCCAATCAACAATTGTATTGAGATGCTTCTTCACCATGTCAGGCAATTCCAGATCCTTAAAGAAGTAATCAAGAAATTCATCTCTTGAAATAGAAACGGTAAATTCGTCTTCTGATGTAGAGGGATCATTGGATCCCTTTCTTCCACCTTTACCTTGACCACCTTTTGGTTTATCAATAGTATCACCTTCTGAATATTCTTTGTTACCTGGATGTACCCACTTTTTATCACCACTATCTCTATCATAGGTGAATTGAGGTTCATCAATACCCTTAACAGGAACTTTAACTTTATCTTTGGAAGATGTTAAATCTTTAACGCTAGTATTCTTAACAATATCAGGAAGAGCTCTTTTAATTTGATCTTCTATCCTCTTTAGAAACCTCTGTCTATTACTCGATGACTTTCCACTAGGATTCTTTCTTCTGTCTACTATGTTTATCGCCATCTAATATCTTTTTAATTTTTTCTTTTCTTTTAACGGGTCTCAGTGACTTAATCATATCATCGGTTACTTGTGTAATGTAGTCTTCCCAACGGTGTTTATGACCATCCTCACCCCATCCTCTAGCAATTGACATTATTCTATAATAGAACTAATTTTTTCATCTCTTTCCAATTCAATCATAGAGTTATATAATCTGTTTAGTTTATCATCATCAAAAGAAAGTACCCTTTTAATAACTTCAACTTTTGATTTTGAAATTTCCTCTCTGGTATTTGAAAAATACCCATTAATCCAATTTAAAAATATTTTATTCATATAATATTCTATTACCTATGTCCAATAAAGTTTTACTATCATATTCATATTTTATTCTAAACTTTGACCCACTTGATCCAAAATATTCATCTATCATAGAAAACCGATATTCTATCCGTTGAATTATGGGACCATTTCTAATGGAAATACAAAGATACAAAATTATTTCTGATTTTCAAAATTTTGTATTTCTTCCTCTATCTGCTTATCCCAAAACTGTTTAGAAGCTCTCTTTGCAGCTCGTTTTTCCTTAGTTAATCCTTCTTTAATCTCTTTAATCTTCTTATTCGTAAGCCTACCACCCATAAAGCTGGTACCATAAGAAGAATCTGAGATGGATTTACATGTCGCACGTTTACGTTTCTTTATGTCTTGAATCTGGCTATCATACCAAACATCGTCTTTTGCTTTCATATTCTATTTATTTTTATTTAAAACTATTATACTTCCGTTATCAATTGCTTTGCGAATGTAACGCATCAAATACATTGTCTTAGGTCTGACATCAAACACTGCTGTTCCAACATCATCTTTATTATTCATATCTACTACATAGATATAAGTGTGTGTATCAGTATCAGTTTTATAGTATAGCACACCAGCTACTGCTTGGTATAACTCAGTTGTTCCATTCTTTATGATATCTGTTATGTTAATTGTATTCATGTTTTCTAATTATTTTTATTGCAATAAAAAAAGCACTCAGGTTTCTGAGTGCTTTAGCATCAAAACCTATCGTAATTATCTATTGTATCTTCTTGTCATTGAAGTTCCTATAGAATTCGAATCTATATTATCACTTTAGGAAAGTGATGTCCTCTCCAGTTGGACGAAGGAACCATGTACCCATACTAGGATTCGAACCTAGACACCTTGCTTTTGAGACAAGTACGACTACCAATTACGTCATACGGGCATTTGCTTGTCTTTCCAAACTGTCTTAGACCATTTTCGTCACCCTTTCGGGAAGCTTTCAGTGTCACCTCTGCCTTAGTACCGCTGGTAGGACTCGAACCTACAATAGTTTTATCAATTCGGATATGAGCCGAACGCAATTACCATATCTGCTCACAGCGGCAGTTGAGCTAATATCCAGAGTTGAACTGGAGTTTCATCCTTACCAAGGACGCGTAATCGCCATTATACGATATCAGCATTATGTACCCTCTGAGAGACTCGAACTCTCACACCTCTCGGCGCCGGCTTCTAAGACCGACATGTCTACCGTTCCAACAAGAGGGCATTCATATTCTTTGAGCCAGAGGTCGGATTCGAACCGACGACATTCGCATTACGCTGTTTCTGCTTACAAGGCAGATGGAGTTGACCACTGTCCCACTCTGGCATTATTTGTTGCACAAGTGGGACTCGAACCCACAACCTTCTCCTTTTAGGCGGAGATGCTCTATTCCATTTAAGCTACCGTGCACAACAACTTGTACTTCGTTGTCGTTTTGTTACCCCAACAGGACTCGAACCTGTGACCTCTTCCATGTCAAGGAAGTGCTACTAAGCCAACTGAGCTATAGGGCAATATGTGTAGTCCTGACCGGATTCGAACCGATGTTCACCTTACGGCCTCCTGGTTGTAAGCCAGGCGCTCTTAACCAACTGAGCTACAGAACTATTTTAATTTATGTACCTCAGGTCGGGTTCGAACCGACAATGTTTACCACTAGGGTCATGGTTTCTAAAACCATGGTGTTTCAGCTTTTCACCACTGAGGCATTTTTAATCCATTTTCTTATAGCATTATCACTAACACCATATTTTCTACCAACTGCACAACATTGTACCCCGAAATGGAATCGAACCATTGCTTCCTGCATGTAAAACAAGTGCGCTCCCATTACGCAATCAGGGCATTTGTAAAAAGTGAAGGATTCGAACCTCCGGCATCTTATGTTGAACGACATCTTTAAAGCCATGTTTCATGCTCGTCTCTTTTAAACAATAAGAAGTGTACTCCTGACCCAACCCAACTAGTATTAAGCTCGTCAACTTTCCATATCTTTGTACACCAGGTGGGATTCGAACCCACAACGTTCACCTCAAAGGGTATGGGATTTTAAGTCCCATGCGTTTCAAACCGTTTCGCCACTGATGCATTTGTACCCCAGACAGGATTTGAACCCGCATCTTCCTTTCCATTACGATTAACAGTTTAGAAAACTGACTCGACTACTGGGGCATTTGAGCACCTAGAGGGACTTGAACCCCCGTAATTACGCTTTGCAGGCGTATGCCTATAACCACTCGACCATAGGTGCATTTATATTTTGTACCCCAAGAGAGACTCGAACTCTCACGCCTTTCGACCCCAGCTTCTTAGACTGAGATGTCTACCATTCCAACATCAGGGCATTCTTTGAGCCTTCAACCGGGATCGAACCGATGACCTTCTCATTACAAGTGAGACGCTCTACCAACTGAGCTATGGAGGCAATTTATTGTTGTCACTGCGGGTTACGATCCCACCACCTTATGTGTATCAGACATATGCTCTACCAAATGAGCTAAGTGACAATTTGCTACTGAGGTAGGATTTGAACCCACGTTGGAGAATTAACTCACCAGATTAACAGTCTGGACCGTTCGGCCGCTACGGCAACTCAGTAATTTATTTGTCGGCAAGGAGGGATTTGAACCCACGTTTACAACACCGCTACGAATATCCACATTATCAGTGTGGCTCGGTACTTGCCGTTTTCATTGTTTGCGGGCTGGGTGGGTAACGATCCCACTATCCTCGGTTTAACAAACCGCCGCTGTACCATACTAGCTTCCAGCCCTTATTTTCTTATTGTGCCTGTGATGGGATTCGAACCCATACTGTGTCGATTTTAAGCCGACTGACTCTGCGCATATTGGACTACACAGGCATAAAAAAACCCAGATTCGTTTCTGAATCTGGGTTTGGAATTTGTACGCGTTAAATATCTTTAGTTCTTGACATAACGGTAAAATGATACCAACCCAGATTGCGGTCTAATACATAACGTATTATTCACATTCAGGTTAAGATTATTCATATTTACTGTATTCGTTGTCATTATTTCTTTTTATTACTTTGTTTTCTAATTCCTTAAGTTGTAGTACATGAACCCCGTACTGTATTCATATTTTTATGGGGCAAACAACTATTGTAGCGGAAACTGGAGTCTAACCAGATATCTCATGGGTTATGAGCCCAGCGTGAATTACGTTTCACTCTTCCGCAGATCTTTATTGACTAATCAACTTGTAGCGGGAGAAGGATTCGAACCTCCGACCTTTAGGTTATGAGCCTAACGAGCTACCCCTGCTCTATCCCGCAATGTGTTTTTAAATAGGTAAAAGTATATATTAAATATTCTCGCTCCCTTTCTAATTATTTAACAAATATATAACAAAGTTTATCATTTTACAAATTTTTGTCAAAATATTTTCTAATCGTTTAAAATGCTCAGTTTCTCATCCCTTACATCATCAAGTGTCTTCAAGCTTAAACTTTGCAATGAATATCCATGTTTATCTTCATTATGTTCAATAGCGACATAATTATAGCCATCAATTTTCATCTTCTGTAACTCTCGAATCATCCAATCAATACTAACTGGAGTTGCTTCAATTATTTGACCACTACACTCAGGGTGAGTTATAACATCTGGTTCATCCTCATCACTTAAAGGTAAATGATAACCCAGAGCTTCAAAAAGCTTTATATCCAACTGATTAGCAATTACTGCCTCACCATATTTCTCAAATACTTTCTTTTTCATTTAACATACTATTTAAAATATTAGCAAATACTAAAAAATCCTCAAGGTCTTTTGTTCTATCAGAAGCATGACCATTATAAATCCTATTAGCAACCATGTCAATTTTCTTATCCATCACTTCAATTGGACTTTGAAACAAGTATCCATCCTTTTCTATGAAAGTCTGATTTGTATGCTCAAAGAAATCAACATACCATCTTTCGTGGTTCCATATTCCAAAATATTTGGTATAGACTTTATCATAACCAATTAGTTCTTTTACATCAGTATCATATCTATCGTGGTGCTTACCTACCGTTTTAACAATAGATGAGTCTAGTGCAATCAGATCAATATCACTAACTTCTCTTTCTATTAGACCAAAAGCTTTAAGTGATAATGAACCAGTTATGATGGCATTACCCCTATACTTTTTGAGTATTTGCCAATATGATTTATCACGAAAGTAGCTTTTCTTTTTAATTAAATCTATATTAGGCTCAAATTTAATATCATCATTTAACATTAACTTAAGCTTAAGATTACGCCACTCAGTTCGTATATCGTTAACATCACCAAATCCACTAGATTTGTATATCTCTTTCAGTATTGAAAAATCACTCATTAACTACATTATCAATTTGCTCATTTCTATTTTCTTGAATCCAATTCCTTGCAGCTTCTTGGTATTTTTCTTTTTGCCAATAGTTTCTACCAGCAACAAAGAATCCTTGGTCACCATATGTATCAACTCTAGCAGGACCATCAATACGATGTAACTCACCATTTAAATACCACTCTTCACGACCATCTGCTTTAATAACTGCAGGTCCATTTGCTCTATGTAGTTTACCATCCTTGTAATACATTTTAGTACCATCAGATAGGCTAGCAATATAAGGATCACCATCTTCTATTTCTATTTCAAGAACTTGAAAAGTATCATCTTTGATCAATTCGTAGATATCTACAAATATAGGATTTTCAATTGACATTCTATGGAACTCATGCTCACCATCTAAAATATCAACGATTTGTTGACGATATGATTGATCATTAAAGTATTTATTCACTGATTCACCACCAATAAAATTAGCAGTTTTAGTTTTAGAAAAAGCAATAGCGTCTTCCTCTGTTAAAAACAACTCAGTATATTTATCATGATTTTCTTCAAGGTCATACCAGTTATCATTATACTCGTATCCTTTTTCTCTAACAATCCACGCTTTCTTCATTACTTAATCTTTTTAATTTGTCCAAACACGTTTTTTCTTGGTGCTTGTTTAGTTTTTGTAAATGGGTGATGATTACCTGCGGCTTTTGTAGCAGCACTTGATTCATCATATAATTCTTCATTTGCATCTTTCGCTGCTGTGTTTGGTTTGACCTTAGTTTTACCAGTGAACAGCGATTGAATCTGCGACATCGTTGTAGAAATATCTCTTTTTGCGATGCCCATATTTTCAAGATACTCCATAAATCTCTGCGGATCTAACTCCGAAAGTTTCATCCCTTTACCACCATTAGCTTTACCTAATCTTTCTTTTAAATCATTGAAGATTTCAAGAACATTTGTCTGTGTGTTATTCATTTTACTTGCCATTTTTGGTATCATTATATTATTTTATAGTTATTTCTATTTTCTTGTATTGCGTTGATGAATAATTGACCAACCGGTGTATTAACATCAAGCGATATATTTTCCCAATCCATCTGCCCATGTGATCGATATTGAGGTGGTACATTACCTGGCGTCCATGTTAATAGACAGATATAATTTTGCCCATTATCAACACTCATTTCATATACAGCTTCTATACCCATTGTGATATTACCATCAGCATTTGGTTTCCCGTCGATGGTTGATATTGTCTTTCCTATTAAAGGATGATTTTCTAATTTAGTTTTCATAATTTATATTATTACCAGTCAAATTCACATGAGCCAAAATTGGCTACCATTATTTCTTCCATTAATAAATTCTCAAAATCTTCACTACATGCGTGCGGGAATTCGGGTTTAATAGTTTTTTTTGAGTCTAAAGATTCAACACCATTAACAATAGCATCAATCTTTTTATCTCGGAGATATTGTTTATTCTTAGCAAGAATTTCTTCTATTTTAGGTTTGCTTTTTTCTCTACGCCACATATCTACTAAACCTTCGAGTAACCAATCATAATCAATAGTTTGATGTCTTTCAAAATCTCTATTATCACACCATAAATCAATTAAATCTGATAATAATTGCGAATCTGAGCAACCAATATACCCTTGTTCATCTTTGTCAATATAAAGACGCCAAACACGCCATCTTTCATCCAACGGAGTACTGGTATCACGACACCATTTTAATAAATCTTTCTGTGAGTCATCTAAGACCTTCTTAGCTTGTTTTACTTTCTCGATTAATTCAGTCATTTATAGTTTTTTGTTAATTTATACGAAACCTAACAAATATACGAATAAAATGCTGAAATTACAAATGAAATTAGTTTGCTTCTACCAGAGTGGTCTTTGTATTATTTAACCAATTGAAATCGTGTGAAATCTTAGTATCAAATATTGAAAATTCAATAATATCCTTTTCATATTCATAACCAGACTGTTTTAATGTTGATAATAGACTATCAACTTCTATTTTAAATAGATCATATGTTGTATCATAATCCCTCAAGGTAAGCATCAAAACATACTCACCAGTATCTAATTTTTTAAAGAAATTACGTGATATATGAGCATTATGATTTTTAGCTATAGAAACTAAACCATCTTTATTATCTTTAACTCTAACACCAACATGACTCTCGAAATAACAGTTTTTAGGCATAGCACCTTTCTTTGTTGGAGCTGCTGGGTGCCAAGGTATAGTCTCAATTTTCTCACGAAGTACTTCATATCCCTGAGCTTTCATGAAATTAGAAATTTCTTTAGCTTTCTCATATGCACCGCGATTATCACCATAAAATTTAGAAGATGTCATCACATCAGTAATACTACCACCATCATTTTGCAAATCAAGTACAATAGGTTTAACCTCAACAGTTTGACAATCTAATTTATATTGTTCAATATCAGAAGGTCGCTTCACCGTGATGTGTATCTCATATGGGATTGGATATGTAACTTTATCTTCTTTAGTTTGCAACTCAAACCATTTATTAGATTTAGTATCTATCATCTCTTCAATATCATCGGTTGAATATCCAAGGTCATACGCTATAGAGATAGCAGTTAATATAACATCAGCTACTTCTTCCAGAATCTTATCTTTGTCTGTAAATCTATGATTTGTGCCATATGCACCGTCATATGGTAATATTGCTTTGGCTAATTCGCCACATTCTTCGGTATTTTTAAGAGCTTTTTGTGATAATGTTTTCTTATCACGAATTGATAATTGTCTAATAAAATCAAGTAATTGTTTATTCATTTAATAATTTCCTAATATCTGGTTTAATCTATCGTTTCTACTTTGTTGGTAATATAATATGAGTGCATCTAGTTCAGCTACAAGATTCTTGTGTTCTATTTGGGTATTAACTTTTAGAAATTGCATATCATCCTTGACTTGAAAGAAAACCTGCTCATCTTTTGTTAAAAGTGCACGTTCTTTATCTCTTACTGCGCCTGCTGCTTCATATGATTGATTTTTGGTTGCTTCCTCTTTAAGAAGAGCAATTTCATACCACTCTTGTGCAAATCTCAATTTCTCACCTAAATGTATCATACATTATATATAATTTATGAATAGGTAGTTTATGTTACTACTCTACATCATCTTCGAAGCTTTGCTCGAATGACATCATGAAATTGGACTCCTTATCCCTAATAAGAATAAATGACTCAAATATATTAAAGTTTACAAAATCCTCATTTAGATTAACTGAGTTTAAGTATTTTTTACCAAATACAAGATTATTATGATCTTCATCGAGCTTATCAACGTCTAATTGCCATTTACCTAATTCTGAGAAAGAAACCTTACCACCAGTCACAGAGATACTAATAATCTTATCATCATTAATCGATGATAGCTTTTTAATATCAGCAAAGTCTTCCTTCTTCACTTTGAATTCCCATTTAGAATTTTCGATATCTAATACCTTATTGAGTTTATCAATACTCATATCTCTAACTTTATATTGCTCACCACCAACACCTGCTAATTTAAGTCTTGTGTCAGTACCAACAATAGCTCTAACATGTTTAATTTCTTCCGTATCAGGTGAATCTTTAAAGTTAATTTCCAATTCTACCTTATTCTTAACATTGAGAAAGCTAAAATTCTTAACAAACTTCTTTGCTCCGAGTATAACATAATCTAAAGAATAGTCAAATTCTTCAAAATCAAAGTAATCTGAAGTTTTAATCTGATATGATTTGAATGCCAATACGGCGGTTTCACCAATCAATGAATACATAAGTATTGATTCTTGGTCTATCTTCAGTTTAATTATATCTCCTATCTTTGTTAGATCATCTAACTTAGAAATGAAGTCAGTAAACTTATCACCTTTAACTGTTAATTTGAGTTTATCTTTTTTCGCCATTTGTTGAACTGTGTTTTTGAATAAAAATATATACTCTTATAACTAAAAAATGTTTTTAAGTTTAAAATGAAACTCGGTCCCGATTGGTTTGTTAGATATCCCGTAGATTTTGAATTCCAGAAGTGGACTTTATTAGCATTTCTCAGAGATGTTAGACATGACTTTGATAATAGAGTACTCTACCCACATCTCAGTGAGATAAAATATCACCTTAGTAATTTAGAAAAATGGTCAGTAACTAGAGAGTTCTATATCAAAAAAGAATTAAAAGGTTTAGACTTTGAAAGAATGACATTAATATATGACACACCTGAAGATTCGTCAGAAATGTCTGAGTTGAATGACATTGTTGACTATTCAATCTTAAAATTCAGAAAGATGTTCGGTATAGGCAGAGAGATATGGCGAGAAGTTGAAGGTCAAATGAAATGGCATGTTGTAGGCATCATACCAAACTACAAAGATGAAGGATTCATTATGCTTAAAGTGGGCAAGGAAGTTATTGTTTATAGATATGATATTAAACCAGTTATCGTAGAGGATATAAATATTGGGTTAACTGAGATAATAAGAGAGGATTGGGGATTAGGTGTATATGAAAGCTTAAAATTAAAGCTGATTAAAGAAACTGATTTACCACTACCATTAACAATTGCAGTTGAGTCAGATATTTATCCAATTGATTCTGCGCTAATTCCGATTGTTCAATCATTAGCAGTATCTAAAATCAAAATGTTGTAATAATATATAGTATATGCGAATTAAACCATTTAAAATATTTGAAGCAAAGAATGACAGATTAGATTCTCTTAAACAAGCATTCTTTAATATTGAAGAATTGTTAGGCATTGAAGAGGTTTCTTATACTCATAATAACAAAGACTACTATACTATTTTAATTTCATACTCAGAAAGGGAACAAAATTTTAGAGATGCTGCAGATTTATTCACATTGAAAGCAGAGGTATATAGACTATTAAATAGAAATCTAAAAAAAATTGAAGAACAAATAGAGTTTTCATATGATAGAGATTTAACTGAACATGGTAGATCAACTGAGCTCAAACTACATTTTGTTAGTGGTGATATAGTTGATATAAAAGAGGTTATACTTATAGATGAATATGATTATCACTGTGATACAGTTAAATTAAAAGCTTTTTTTAAACAAAAATATAATTTAGATGTAATAAACTCAAGTGCGTATGAAGATTATACTAAACATGGTGATAGATATAGTGTGATACGCATTGAAATACAGCAGACAGAAGATGAAGTGGAAAAGTATCACGATAATATCGTTGAAGATTTTGGTAACCTGATAGAAGAAAACGATGATACTGGCTATTCAACAGGTGGAACATTAGGCTTTGTAGAAGAAATGTCAATAAGCTCAAATCGTGAGGGCTTCGCCGTCATTGCAATATATGTTAATGATTCTCTAAATGTAAATTAAAAAGCCTCTTTTCAGAGGCTTTTTAATTGACTTAAAGAGATTACCCGTTTTTACTCTTACTTCCTCTATCACGCAAGCATGATGCGCGCTCTATTGCCAGGAGTTTTATCAAGGTGTGCTGTAAGGTTCAC
>Ga0315288_10012269_pt1 | contig 10777 bp, 10 predicted proteins | sample YL17G11_20_MG_FD_203454 | JGI IMG/M metagenome (GOLD analysis project Ga0315288, IMG submission 203454) | Sediment microbial communities from Yellowstone Lake, YNP, Wyoming, USA - YL17G11_20 | ecosystem: Environmental > Aquatic > Freshwater > Lake > Sediment | place: USA: Wyoming | collected...
ACCGCCTTCACGGTCCCGATCCCGGCCAGCGGCCAGACGCTCATTGATCCCTCTGCCACAAGTGAACCGTTTCTGTTCTATCGGGCGGTGTCGGTGCCGTGATCTCCGCCGTTGTGCGCTAATTTCCGAACTGCCCTGAGACCCAGATCATGGGTCATTGAAATGAAAACGGCGCGTTCTGGCGACAAGACGCGCCGCCTCACTCCTGCCAGGAGTACTTGCCTGGCCCCATCTTCCTGATCTGCTTAAGTGACTTCCGGGCTCCGTAAGACCAAGTGTGGATCTGGTTGACTCCGACACCGAGCTTGCCAGCGATCTCCTTCACCCTGATGCCCTTCTTCCCAGACTGATTTAGCAAATTGATGATCGCGTTCTTCACTTGACCAGGTTTCGCTCGCTTCTTCGCTCGGCGCTTCGGCGCTGGCTTGGGTGCTGGCTTGGGTTGGCCGCCTTCCAAGGCTGCGAGTTGACGGTCGATCTTGGCTGCCCTGGCCAGCAAGGCTTCCTTGGCTTCAACCAGCTTGGCGAGTTGTCTCAGGTCTGAGGAGCTGAGCTGTGAAAGGTTCATGAACGCGGAACATAGCAGGTCCGGTCGCGCCGGCAAGCGAACAAGGAAGCGTTGACCGGGTCGCCGGGTTCACGTTTCTCCTCCGCCACCCAGGAGTTATCTGATGTCTGTGGGGTGAGGCGTGATGGCTTGCTGGGGCGTGTTCTTGGGAGGGATATGAGCTGATTGTGGCGAGGGGGTGCCGGGCGAAACGGAAGAATTTCGAGGCAGCGGAGTACCCTCCGCCGTGAAGGAATTATCTGCATGAGGTGGGGTGGGGTGTGACGGGTGGTGCGGCGGGCATGCGAGTGGCGTCCAGGAAGGTGTGGATCGCGGGGATCACGACCTCGCCCGACTCCCGCTGGATGGAGCAGATGGCACGCAACGTGACGCTGGCGGACATCGGCTTTCTCTGTGGGTGTCGGTATTTGTTGCACGACCGCGATGCGAAGTTCTGCGCCGCATTCGATGCCATCCTGGAAAGCGTGGGGATCAAAGCGCTACGGTTGCCGCCCCGGAGCCCAAACTTGATTGCCCACTGCGAACGATGGATCCGGTCGGTCAAGACCGAAGTACTCTCGAAACTGATCTTGTTTGGCGAAGGAGCGTTGCGGCACTGCCTAAATCATTACCTCTCGCACTATCACTCGGAACGAAACCATCAAGGGCAGGGGAACGTGATTTTGTTTCCGGCGCTGGCCAAGCGGATAGGCGAGTCGTCTGGCGAGATCCGCACCCGTGAACGCCTGGGAGGGTTGCTGAAATTCTACCACCGCGAGGCCGCATGAGCATTTTGACCATGCGAGATTCCATTGTGCCAGTTGTGGTGCCAGTGCACCGGAACGGGCGTCGGATCATGGCCGGAGTAACGAGACAATGGTTCGAAACTTCGTCGGGTTATCCCCGGGGTTCTGCGCGCTCGCGGCATCATCACCCGGGTCCCACAACCTCTGCTCGAACGCCTTCTTGGTCGTGCTGAAGGACACATGGCCGTCTCCCCAGAGGGCGTTGATCCCAATCGGGTTCTTGGCGGTGGTGTGCGGCCTCGTCCGGACGGTGTAGATCAAGTCCGTGACGATGGAACGTTGGCTGACCAACTGTCCTGATTTTTCGGCCACAAGCGACCATTCTTCCTCACCGGGCCTAGGGGTCTTCTTCGCTGGCTGATCGGACTGCGGGTAATACATGTAGTTGCCTCGCACGCTGTCTCGCTGGTCGTCGCACTTGGGCCACGGGTACTGGGCGCTCTCATAGTACTTCAGTTCAAACCGGACGAGGAGCAGGTCCGGGTGCCGGAGGCCGGGGTCGTAAAAGATCTTGTGCGCAGAGATCAGTTTCGAAGTGTAGAGGTAGGCAAGATTATGCGGGTTCTTCACGTCTGCCGGTCTTCCTGCCGGGCCATCGAACATCCAATAGCTCTCATACGGGCCGGAGGCGGGATCTCTTTCCGGGTTGAAATCCGCCGGAGGCAGCTTGTCACCCGAGTCATCCGCGTACATCGCCAGCCCAAGCCCGAGCTGGCGCAGGTTGTTGGTGCAACTGATGCGCTGGGAACGGTTCTTCGCATTCCCCAGCGCGGGCAAGAGCAGCGACGCCAAAATCGCGATGATCGCGATTACCACAAGCAACTCGATCAACGTGAAGCCGCGGTTGGCCGACGACGTGGTGCTGTGCGGTTTGAATGGCGCGGTCCTTCCCGCCACCGCGCCGGTAACTGTGACTGGGTGAGTGCCACATTTCATTTTAGTTTGCCTTTCTGGGTGAAGCCCTGGGCTACGATTTACGTAGCCACGGGTATCTTGCTGTCATAGCTGATGGGTTTGATGACCTTGCCGTCACCGGTCTTGATCGTGCGGGTCTGACGATCGAAGTAAAGCATCAGGCCAAGGCATTCGGACATTTCCGCGAGGCAGAGAATGGTGTGCGCCCGAATCGCGAGATCAACGCCGGCCACGGGCGCCGCACCAGAGCGAATGCAGTCGAAGAAGTTCTTCTCCAGCAGCGCAAGATCGCCGCTCGTCGGAGCACCCCTGAAATCCTGCGGCTCGATCTCTTCGGCGAAGGGCCGTTCCGGCTTCAGCGCAACTTGATCCGACCCGGACGCGAAGTGGAGCGTCGCTTGACGCCCGCGAATCATCTCCGGCAATCCCCTGCGCGGGAACACCGCCATTCGCCCAGGCTTCATGGTCCGGAGGATGGCAGAAGCACGAGACAGAAGCAACTCGGGGATCGCGGGCCGACGTTGCGCGAAATCCATCCCATCGACCCGTCCGGAAGCCCGAGAACCGCCTTGAGCGCCGATGCCGATCCGGGCTCAGGCAACCCCGCGTCACGCTGCCGTTGAATCTCCTCGCGGTGGACGCTGATTTCCATCGGCGCGTCGATTGACCGGCGGCCAGCTCATGGCAAGAGCGAAGGCGCGATGGGTGTTGGAGCATCAACAGAACAACGGCGCGCTGCCGACGCCGGCCGACCTAGCTCCGTACCTGAAGGGGGAGAGTTACCCAAGCCGGTGGCAGGAGAAGCCCACACGTTAAAGCCGGTCGCGGAGTGGAACACCGCCAGGTTCACGAGGAAGGCTGGATCGATGGAAGCCGGCCGAGTGTGCACCGTCACGAGCATTTGAGCCGTTGTGCTCCAACCGCTGGCCGAGTATTTGGCGAAGTCAGATCGATAAACGAGCACGACAGGCTTGGTTGAAGCAAGGACTCCGACGCGGTGGTTTCACAGATGACATTCATAAGTCTTCATGGATTCGGTGATTCGGACCAGGCGAATCGTGTCGGTCCAGTCCTACGCGCACCAGTTGCGTTTGTTTCGCATCTGAGGTCGAACGGAACGGTGGAAAGGTTCAACCGCAGGTCAGCGCGTCCGGTCCGGAAAAACGCTTGAACCTTTTCGTCCCGCCAGACGACCTTGGAAGTGATATGAGCATGTTAACCAGCGAAGCGCCCGTGGCATCCGCCCAGTCGGAGCCGGAGCCGACGGCGGGCAGGATTCAGGAAGAGCTTTGGCTCTTGCAGGCTCAGCAAGGCGATGAAGCGGCTTTCCAAGCCCTGGTGAACCGCTTCGACCGACGCTTGCTCTACTATCTAACGCGCTTCACCAACAACACGGACGACGCGCTGGACGCCGCCCAGGACGTCTGGGTGCGCGTGTTTCGCGGTTTGACCAAGCTCCGCTCCCCCGGAGGATTCCGCGCCTGGCTTTACCGAATCGCCCACGACAGCGTCGTCAGCCGCATCCGGCGCCAGGTCAGGGAGGAGGAAATCCTGGAACGGCTATCGAGCGAACCGGATCTCGCCACCGCACAGCCGGATCCCATGACCGAGGACCCGGAACAGGTGCATCGTGCGTTAAGTGCGCTCTCTCCGGCATCTCGCGAGGTCCTGATCCTGAGGTTTTTCGAGGGCATGACCTTGGATGAAATCGCACACGCGTTGCGCTGTAATCCTGGCACGGTGAAATCGCGCCTGCACTACGCGAAGCAGGCGCTCAAGCAGGAATTGGAGAATCCCCATGAACAAAAGCAATGAGATGAACCCGATGGAGCAGTTGCTGGAGCAAGAACTCCCGGTCACGAGCGAGCAGTACACGCGCTACCGGAACCAGTTGAGCGAGCGACTCCGGCGGACGAAACGGCAGGTGAAGACGATGCGAACGCTGAGCAAGATCGCTTGGGGTGTCACCGGTCTGTTGATGCTCATGGGAGCCGTGGTGGACTTCAATCGAGACCGGTTCACGGAGTTCACCCGCTTGAGTCTGATCACCGTCACGGTCCTGAGTCTGGCCTGTGCGACCGCGTTGCTCGTCATCTACTTGCTCAACTATCGATCAAGGGTCGGTCGCGGGCAGCAGGAGGCAATCCTCCTGGAACTTCACCGCCAGTTGAGCGCGATCCGCGGTCTGGACTCGTCCGGAAAACAGCCTGCCAGCGAGCGCCACGGCTCCAAGACAACGCAGACAACCGGGCAGTGAGGACATGCGACTCCACGCGACACGCTGCCAAAACCGACATCGCGCCCCGAGGTTCCCAGAGACTGGTTAGTGTCCAGGCTCGGTGCGCAGCCCTTTGACGGATGAGGCGGATCGTAGTCGTCACGCCCGCCACCCGCATCCAACTCCCCTTTTTGAGCGTCGGGCCGGTAGCGTCGCCGCCGTCAACAATCGGCTGTGGTGCACTGTGCGCACTTATCAACCACTTGCCGAATTTCCGGGCTCACGAAAGTGGGCGAAAGCCTGAAGGAGTCGGGGTTAGGGCCCAGCCGACTTGGACTCGGGCGGTAATGGCTCGTTCGAGCGACGGAGCACGAGATCCCTGAACCTCCCCTCCGGATCACGGGACGTTCGCAGCAAGATAAGTTGCGGACCCGGTTCCTCAAATTGTGTCTCGATGGCAACGCCGCGAGCCAACTCGAATCGGCACGTGTACCCCGTGGGAAGGCTGTCAAAATGGAATCTCCCGGCTGAATCGGTCTCTGTGTGGGCAAAGACGCTAGACCCGGGCGGCAATCGCGGACCTGAGACGGATACTTGACATCTCGCGATGGGATCCCCGCGCTCGTCCAACAACCTTCCACTCACTATGGCCGCCGGGAGCATCACAAAATCGACAATGTGCGGTTGATGAGGCAGGACCCTTTGACTCGGTTGATAAGGCCAGTTTCGGCTGGGCAGCGCATTCGTCCACGCCGTGAACAGGTCGCCCTGGCGGTGAAGATTCCTCTCGAAGAACCCTGGGCGCTGAGGGGCGATAATCGCGACACAGCCGAAACGGCCGGTTGACGCGAATCGTACTGTGTAGCGACCGTCGGGTCCACTCACCGCGCGTCCCCCCTGAATGAGTGTACCCATCCCGCAATGGGCTGTAATGGCTACTCCTTCCATCCCCTTCCCAGAAGCGTCCGCCACCCGGCCGGTTACGGCGAACGGCCAGCGTTCCTCAGTCTCTTTTGGAGTCGGCTCAACAGCTTTGAGCCGGACCGTGATGGTCTCATCCTTTCCCTCGGACAGTACAACCCGGATCGGGCTCTGCGATGGGGCATAGTCCTGCTCGCCGAACTCCCAGGGAATCCTGCCCACAGTTAATAGGTATGCTCCGGGAGCGAGGTGTTCGACGAACAAACGCCCGTTTGCCATCCAACGCGCCCACGGCCAACCGCCCCAATCGGTCACGGGCAGCCCATCGTCCCGCACCAAGAGCGCCTGCGCGCCGTCGATGGGCTTGCCGGAGGTTTCCTCCACCGCCATCACCGTCAGCGATGGTCCATCTTGCAGGCGGATCACGACCGACGTCCTGCGGCTGCCGCCATCCAGGTGAACAACCTCACTGAGGCCCAGAGCAACTGCGGGATGACGCCACGCCGTAACACGATAATCGCCGGGCGCCAATTTCGTAGCTGTTGCGTAATCCCCCACCCGAAAGCCGCATAGTGGTTCCCATGCCTTGCCGTGGGCGCGATCGGTCCAGATTCCCGGTGGATTAAGCTGGGTTCGCCAGGACGGATTGGGTTCGCCCTCGGCCTTGGCCGGCTCTTCGATGGATCTCCAAAACTGGATCGACGTGTCTGCTGGGTGGCCCTCGATTCCCTCCACGCAGGCTTCCAACGCCAACCCGCCCGAGGGCTCGCCGCCGGCGCGAACTGCGTTGGTCGGCAGCACGGGCTTCTGACCGTCGCCCGACCAGCCCCATGCGAACGTGGCCAGCGTAAACAAGCAGAAGCTCCCAAACTGCGACATAGACTTGATGTCGGTAGACCCGCCGCCCTCCCCGACACCTGCGATCTGTACCTTCTTTATTGGTATCGTGGAAGAGGTGCAATGTCGAGGCGTAGGTCGGTTGTTGCGCTGTGCCCACGGCTCCCTCCGGCCTTTTGCCCCCTACATTTTGCTTTTCTAGGGCCTCGTCGTTCGCCAACCTCCCGCTTCGGGCGAAGCCCTGGCTGGCGCGTGCGGTGGGTTGCAGGGCACCAACGCTCCGATGAGGAACGGGCGACTGATTGTCGAAACCGCTGCGGCGGGGGTCTTCCTGGCCCCGTTGCGCCCCAGATGCTGCGGTTCTTGAAGCGCCTCCGTAGGCATGGGATCCATCCGGCCTTGCTCGAGCAACCAGTTCCCCGGGGCGATTGGGAGGGGTTGGCAAGGCTGACCCGCGAAAGTGGTGTCCCGGTCTGCGCGGACGAGAGCGTGCGGACCCTCGGTGAGGCAGTCCGAGCCGTGAAGCTCGGAGTCGTCAATGCGGTCAACATCAAATTCATGAAGAGCGGGATTCTCGAAGGTGCTGAAATCGCCCGCTTTGCGCGCGCGCACGGGCTGAGCCTGATGGTCGGGGCGATGATGGAAACCGCCCTGGCCATCACAGCCGCCGCCCATTTTGCCGCTGGGCTCGGCTGTTTCGATTTCATTGACCTGGATACGACGTACTTCCTCAAGGGACCGTGTTCGCGTTCGCCTTATCTCGACAAGCGCGGCCGGTTTGATGTCGCGCAGGCGGAGCCGGGAATTGGCGTGGTGCCATCGCGCTGGCCGATGACGTGGCAGAGGACGCGATAGCTCGAACTCGAACAAGCCGTTCCGCTTTTCGGGATGCGGGGGTAACGGGCCTGGGCCGCTGACAGGATCATGATCCTTCCTTGGTGTGGGTACCGGGCCTCCGGGTTCACGTTTCTCCTACGCCAGCGAGGAATTATCTGTATGAGGTGGGGTGGGGCGTGATGGGTGGGAAGGGCGGGAGGGTCTTGTAGGTTCTTGGGGCAGGGCGGGTGCGATGCGATGGGGGCCAAGGAACCATCAACTCCAGCTATGGGTAGGGGTTGTCCGAAATCGTGGACCGGTCAGGAGCCCGATCGGGGGCCGATGATTCTCGCCCGGTTGGCCCTGTCCTGTTCCCGGGAGTGTTGACAGCCCGAGCCAGTTCTTCTTCAGAGATCTGGACGGGCCCCCGGACGAGTTCGGGCACGTTGAAGTTGTCGAGGCAGGTATCATAATACGTCGGGTCCTCCTGGGGCAGGAGCAAAGGTTTCGAGAAACGGGCGGCAGGATCGACATGGGTGATCAGGAGGCGTGTGAAGACGCCGTCGAGCCGTTTGCTGCCGAAGACCAACCAGCGTCCGTTGCTCGACCAGCAGTGCCAGGTATCCGCCTGGTTGCTGTTGATCGGCAGTGGCTCCAGTTCCCGGGTGTCCAGGCGCAGGAGGAACAGCTCGCTGTTCGAACGAAAGACCGGGAAACTGCCGGAATCGGTGACCGTGAACACGAGGTAGTGGCCGTCGGGGGACACCCGGGGTTGGTGGGCGCTCAGGCGGTGTTCCGCGCCGGAGAAGAGTGTTTCCGGTTCGCCCCACCGATTCTGGTCCGGGTCGTAGGGGATGCGGAGGAGGTCGTAGCGAAAGCTGCGCTCGTCGCGGAAGGCCACCGCGGGGGCACTGGAATAGTAGAGGTGGCGGCCGTCGGCCGCCCAGCAGGGCCAATTCTCGCTGCGGTCGGGCACGGCGATGGCGGCCGGCTTCTCGACCGTCCGGTCGTCCACATGGAAGATATTGAGGTCGGCGCGGGCATCGTAGATATCGCGGTTGGCGGGTCCCGCAATATGAAAGAACTGGGTGATCGTGTTGGCGGAGAAGGCCAGCAGCTTGCCGTTGGGGTGCCAGGAAAGGTATCCCATCTTGGTGTCAATCCGTGAGATGCGGTTGCTGTCGATCAGGAGGGTGGGGGTTCCGGATCGGGCGCGGAAATTGATGGCAAAGCGGTCCGGAGCGCCTTGCAGGAACGTGTGACAGTTCACGCATCCATGCTCGAAGCTGTCATTGCGCAGAACCGGCTTCTCCTCGAACGTCTCCAGATTGCGCTGATAGATCCCCAAGTGCTTGTAGTAGGAGAACAGCGGCCGGAGCCGCCGATAGAGGATGTAGCGGTCGATCTCCTCCTCGGCGACCCGGCTTTCAAAGGGGGCATAGGGGATCCACTCGCCCGCCGGATTGCGGACTGCGATGTTCCAGCGCAGCGTGCCTCCCCGGTTGGTCCCGAGGAGTTCCTTCCACTCAGGGAGAGGGAAGCGAACGTGTGGATGCGATTGCCGGAGTTCGAGGGGTTGACCGCGGGAGCCGCTCACGCGCAGCTGGTACTCGATGCCCGGTTCCTGGATTGACAGGTTCAGCGGCGCGAGATTGGGAGGAATGACCACCTCGAGGTAATCCGGGGCAATGCGCGGCAATCGCGGAGCTTCCGACGGCGGCGCCGTTTCGCGGACGCCGGGCGGCGATGCCCTGCCAGACAGGGGGTCCGGTTGAACTGCCGGACTGGCGACGCTTCGGACCCCGGCAAGGAGGAGGCACCCGCACGCGAGCCAGATCCGCCGGGAACTCCGCGCGCCTTCGACGTCCGGCCGGCGGTTCTGGGTCCTGGCATGGGGCTGACGGGGTTTGGGGCCAACCATGAGGTCAGAGGTTCCCGGGGCTGGGGAGGCGGCTGGGTTGATGAAGCGGGCCGAAGAAATAGTAGCACCAATAGGTGTTGCCGAAATCGCGCCAGGCCTGAGGCTGCGCTTGCTCGCGCGAGCCCGCGGCACGGTTCATCATTTCCATGAAACCTTGGAACCTCGCCACCACCGCAGGAGGCACGCGCGGAAGCAGGGCGTCCAGGGAGATGCCCGGGTACAGATGCCGGTGGAGCAGCAGGGCTTCGGCATAGTGGCGCGGCAAAGGGCCTTCGCGGGTTTGCGGGGAGGTGGCCAATGTTCGCAGGGCGTAAAGCAGCCGTCGCTCCAGGAGTTGATGTGCCATCAGGAACTGAAAGGCCATACGGTTCTCCGGATTGGACTCGAGTGCCAGCCGCAGCAGGCGTTCTGTGGTGAGCCCCATGGCGATCCCGTCCCGGGTGATGAGGTTCGCGCGGATGCGGGAGATCATGGGGTCGGCGGTGGCCGGTGAGTTGGTGGCGAGCTCTGCCCGAAGCCGGACGGCCCAGGCGCAATGCTCCGGGTAAGCTTGGAGCCGGTTGAGAAAAATGCCGGCGGCATCGGGCAATCCCTTGACCACATGGAGGCGGGCCAACGTGCGCAGCACCGGTGGGGTTTCCCCTTCCATCTCCAGCGAGTCGAAGGCCAAACGCTCCGCCGCGTTGAGGTGTCCAAGTTCAAGAAGGGTTTCGGCGACGTGCGCCGATCCAACGTGTTGCTTGAGATCGGTGGTGGAAAGCAGCTCGGGGCCGGGGCGGTGAAGCCACGAGAACTGCTCCTCAGGCAGGCGTCCCGTTTCAAAAAGGGCCCTGACCACGGCAAGCCGCAAGATCGTATTGGTCAGCGGGTCGGCGGCCAGGCCGTTCAGAAGCGCGGGCCAGTCCTCCATCTCCAGCGGGCGTTGAACCTGAAGGGGAAGCGGGGGCTGCGGGTCCGAAGCATGGCCTGGCCACCATGCGCCGGCCGCCAGCAGCGCACAGGCCGCGAAGATCCAAACCGGGCGCCGGCTGGTGGAGCAGGGTCCCGGTGGCGAGGGAGAGGTTGATCGGTGGCAGATGCCCGTTGTCGCGAGCCCGCCCAGTGCGCGCCACCCCGGAGCCTTCACCTTGCTCCTCCGCCGGATGTGATGATGTCTCATTGCTGCTCGCCGTTGGATGGGTGGCAGCCTGATCCGGAAAAGATGACCGATCAAGGTTGATCATCACCGCCTGGAGCCGACTGCCCGGGAGGGGCGGTCAACCCGAAGGCGATCGGGTGTCTCGCGAGATTCCGCCGCTGATCGCAGCCTCGCCGCCGGCTGACGGGCCTGACAAGGGGATCCTCGCCGTAAATCCCCGCGCTCCGGAATCTCCAAGGATTGGCCCATTTCCTCAATGCGCGACCGGGGGCCCGGCCTGTTGAATAACCGCATGGCGAAGTTGATGGCCGTTCAAGTTCAGGTCCCGCTCCCGGCGGCATCGCGGTGGAAGAACCGGAGGAGGCTGCCCAGCACCACGCATGACAGCGGGGGAATGACGCGGGGGGGGCCATCCAGATGTCGGGGGGCGCCGGTTTCTCACCCGTCAAAGCGCGCGATTAGGAAGGGGCTCCCCGCGGACACCACCGCCCCCGCACAGTCCTTCCGCCTGCGGAAACGGTAAGAGTGAGAGAGTTGGCGACGGGATAGCCAATGGTTTACGCCTTCGGCGCGGACTCTGGACCGACCGCAGTTCTGAACGATCGGTTCCCGCGAAACGGGTTGGGGCAGTAGTAATAGCGCTTTGTGGGAGCGTCGA
>Ga0315288_10012270_pt1 | contig 10777 bp, 5 predicted proteins | sample YL17G11_20_MG_FD_203454 | JGI IMG/M metagenome (GOLD analysis project Ga0315288, IMG submission 203454) | Sediment microbial communities from Yellowstone Lake, YNP, Wyoming, USA - YL17G11_20 | ecosystem: Environmental > Aquatic > Freshwater > Lake > Sediment | place: USA: Wyoming | collected...
CCGAGGAGTCCATGGGGCTTGCGCGGTTGGGCGCAAAGGATGCGCAGGAGTGTTACCAGAACGCCCTCGAAGTCTATCGCAAGCTGCTCGAGTACCTCTGTTCGGGCGACGACCGGCTGGGCGCTATGGCCCAGTTGCGCCAGTGGTTTCGCGAGTATCATCCCCGTGCCGCGCCGGGCGTATGGGAAAGCCCGGAATTGTCCGCGCTTTGGCTCCTCACCGCGCCAAAACAGGTCAGCGCCTCGGGCGAACTCCCTGCCGGATTCAATGATCGGGCGCTCTCGTTAGTGAAGGGCCCTTCGGCGGAACAGCGGCGGCTGATACTCGGCCAACAGGGAACGCGGCTTGTGATCAGCAGCGCCTCGGCAGCGCCCCGAAGCGACATACAGCCCTGGCAGCCCACATACTCGCCTCTGGGAGAGATCGGCGCCTTCGATGGCGAGGCCACGATCCAGATGCACGCGGGAGAGGGCCGGCCCGCAAACGGACAGACCCGGATCAGGATCGGCAGCGAATCCGGCGGCGAGGGGCGATTTCCGGTACAGTCAATCTCGCGGATAGTGTCGGCTTTCGCCTCCGTGGAGATCGATCGTGCGGAGAAACCATCCTGGGCTTCAATGATCATGCGGGACAAGGAGGGCCTGCTCCTGGAGGTGATCGAGAACGGCACGCCGCGCATGATGCGATGGTTCAACCCTGGCAGGTATGAGGCTGTGCAGGGTGGTTTGGAGACCGATGGTATCTCGCCGCGGTTTGACGTCAAGCACGGGTTCTGGTGGGACGCCCGGGAGCATGTCGAGTGGCTGGAGCACGGGTTCCGCAAACCTGCGTGGGCCTCGAACTTCGGCACGGATCAGTACGGGATGTATGCGGAATTTACAATAGAGAGTGCGACGCAGCGTATGCGATGGATCCCGCCGGGACGGTTCATGATGGGGTCGCCGGAGGAGGAGAAGGAGCGGCATGACGATGAGTCGCAGCACGAGGTGGTACTGACGCATGGCTTCTGGCTTGCGGACACGGCGTGCACGCAGGAGATGTGGCAGGCGGTGATGGGAGAGAATCCGAGCGAGTTCAGGGATGATCCCCGCAATCCGGTGGAGAAAGTGAGTTGGGAGACAATCCGCAGTGGTTTCCTGCCGCGGATCAACGGGGCGATTCCGGGGATCGGTTTGTGCCTTCCGACCGAGGCGCAATGGGAGTTTGCCTGCCGGGCAGGGACGACCACGCCGTTCTGGTGGGGCGATGAACTGACGACTGATGATGCGAACTACGATGGAAACCATCCATACGCGGGTGGATCGAAGGGAGAGGATCGACAGAAGACGGTGCAGGTGAAGACATTCAAGCCGAATCCCTGGGGGTTGTGGCAGATGCACGGCAATGTGTGGGAGTGGTGTGCGGATTGGGTTGGGGCATACCCCCGAGGCCCGGTCATTGATCCACGTGGCCCTGATGCAGGCTCGACCCGCGTTCTGCGCGGCGGCTGTTGGATCAACTACGGTCGCTCCCTGCGCTCGGCGTACCGCGACAGGAACGACCCGTCCAACCGCGACGTCATCAGCGGGTTCCGTCTTGCCCGAGGTCATGGTGAGCTCAGGCAGGTACAGCCCGAGAGAGAGGCGGAGCGGAGCGAAGCATCAGAGGTTCCGCCGGCAAGGCGGACAGGCGGAGGGGACCGGAGCCGGTCAGCCGCCGCAGGCGGGCGAAATATTTTCGACAAAATCGGTCGGCTCATTCGTCCCGACCGGACCGATAGATGAGGGAGGGGCTTCCGGTGCGATACGCATTCTTCCACGTCCCGGCGATCTCTTCCGTAGACGCCGGCGTCGAGCTCAATCGCAATGTCTCTCGTGGATTCAGGGATCCTGCTTCGCGCGCCCAGGATCGGGTTAAAACCGCGATCCTGGCAGTAGGGAGATATTGAAAAAGCCCTCCCGGGCTCATGCCACATAGTGCCGGCTTCATCCGAAACGATCTCGCTACCGCGATTCTTCCGGGATCGCTGTTTCAACCCGATCCTGAGGCCGGCGGTTGACGCATGAACCATTTTCGGAAGGGGTGATGGTCGCACAGGCACGAACCGCGTTCTGCGCGGCGGCAGTTGGAACAACAACGGCCGCAACCTTCGCTCGGCGTACCGCGACAGGAACGACCCGTCCAACGCCTGGCAGAACAACGGGTTCCGTCTTGCCCGAGCTCACCAGCCGGCCGGATAGCCGGCAAATGACCAGACCGTTATCCTGTCTCCGCCAAAAGAGGCGCGGAGCGAAAACAAAGGCGCCCGGCATGCTGGTAGCGCTCAGGCGAGCGCGAACGCTTGCCGGGGAAGCCGACTCTCTTGAGCGGGATTGCCATGGCGCAGAAAAATGCTGCAAATCAAGAAATAGCATCGATCCCGCTACCTGCGTTGCCCGCCGTGTTTCCCGCTGATTGGGCAAGCGGCTGGGGCGAAGATACTTTCGGGGTCTTCCAGGAGTTTACTTATAAGAATGTTGTCCAGCGCATGCGATGGATCCCGCCGGGGCGGTTCATGATGGGGTCGCCGGAGGAGGAGAAGGAGCGGGAGGGGTATGAGGGCGCGGACGAGACGCTCCACGAGGCGATACTGACGCATGGATTCTGGCTTGCGGACACGGCGTGCACGCAGGAGATGTGGCAGGCGGTGATGAGAGAGAATCCGAGCGAGTTCAGGGATGATCCGCGCAATCCGGTGGAGAAAGTGAGTTGGGAGACAATCCGCAGTGATTTCCTGCCGCGGATCAACGGGGCCATTCCGGGGATCGGTTTGTGCCTTCCGACCGAGGCGCAATGGGAGTTTGCCTGCCGGGCAGGGACGACCACGCCGTTCTGGTGGGGCGATGAACTGACGGCTGATGATGCGAACTACGATGGAAACCATCCATACGCGGGTGGCTCGAAGGGAGAGTATCGACAGAAGACGGTGCAGGTGAAGACATTCAAGCCCAATCCCTGGGGCTTGTGGCAGATGCACGGGAACGTGTGGGAGTGGTGCGCGGATTGGTTTGGGGCGTATTCGCAAGGCCCGGTCATTGATCCACGTGGTCCTGATACAGGCACGTTCCGCGTTCTGCGCGGCGGCAGTTGGAACTGCAGCGGCCGCGGCCTTCGCTCGGCGTTCCGCGACTGGAACGACCCGTCCTACGCCTGGCTGAACTACGGGTTCCGTCTTGCCCGAGGTCATGGTGAGTCCAGCAAGGAGTAGGCGGGAGGCTGAGCGGAGCGAGGCATCCCCCGTTCCGCCTGTGGCGGCGGACAGGCGGAGGGGACCGGAGCCGGTCAGCCGCCGCAGGCGGTCGGAATATGTTTAAGCAGCGATTTTCGCCAGCTATCATCAGATTAAACTCCGCCCTCGCAGTTTGCCCATTGTGAAGCCAGTGCCCTCGGTGTGTGATTGGTTTTTTCAGCCCGACCATTTCGTCGTTTAATCCATGTTTCCGACATAGCTCACCAATTCTGCCGAGTCACATTCGGCAATAGGGCGGCATTCATGCCTGAACTCGGTCCTGCATCTCTTCATAATCTTCAGCTATCTTTCGGTCCTTTGTCATCAATGCACGGCATTCATTTTACTACTGAACTTCTCGCACAATCGGAAGGGAGCATTCCCGTCTTGGGGCCTCGTGTTCTCTCCCGTGGCGCCGCTCCTACGGAGCTACGGATCGGGTCTTTGTCGGGACTTCGTTGCTCGGCTGATTGGTATATTATGTTCGGCGACGTGTTAACCGTCTCATAATAGTCTTCCGTGGACCGCTCGTGGTGAGCTTGTCGAACCATGAGCGCTCATCCTTCGACGAGGCTCAGGACGAGCGGCGCTTGACTCTCTGCGCTGAATACAACTATGAGACGGTTAATAAGTCATGTGCGAGCGCCTGACAAGCGGATTCCCTCACCCGGCGTTTTTCCGCCTCTTCTGCTGGGCACGCGCATGATCTCCCTGCGGAAGCGGGAGATGCGGGAAGAGGAATCGCGAGCGCCATGGTGCGCCGACTTCCGACGCCACGGTCCATCGTATGGCAGGTCACGCCGACACACCGTCCGCATCCATAGACCAGGGAGTCACAAATATGCCCCAACGTAAACCGGTCGTCTTCATTTCGTCAACGGTCGAGGATCTCAAGGACTTTCGCGAGGCAGTGGCAAAGACCGCGCACCGATGCGGCTTTGAAGTGATCATGCAGGAGTACTTCACGCCGCAAGGCGCGCATCGGCCGTACGAGCAGTGCATGCTGGACGTAGACAAGTGCGACGTGTTGATGGCCATCGCGGCCCATCGTCACGGGTGGATCCCGCCCGAGCAGCCCGCGCCGGGCGGCAAGAGCATCACGCGCCTGGAGTGCGAGCGCGCATGGGGGCCGGGCAAAGACCCCGTCAAAGAGGTCCTCGGATTCCTGGTGGACGAGAAGAGCGCGTGGCCGGTGGAGCACAAGGAGCAGTACCGCTTGATAAAGGCGGTTGAAGACGGCACGCTCGCCGCCAATCCCGGTCTGACCATCGAGGTCCTTGCGGCCGTGGCTGCGCTGAAGGACTTTAGGTCCTGGCTTGGGAGCCAGGGCTATACGGCAGCCTTCACCGGCATCGGCGAACTTCAGGCGCGCACCACCGAGGCTCTGTACGAATGGCGCGTACGTCATTCGGAGTTCCATCTGGATATCGAGCCCCCGCCCGCATCCTTCGAGAAGTACCTCACCGATCTCTGCACCGAATGCTCCCGCGTCGAGATGCGCGGGTTCCGCGTGCCCGGGGACAAGACGAAGGAAGCCGGAGTCTATGACATCGAGGAGCTTTACACCACGCTCATGACATCCGGTGGGCCTCTGCATGACAGGGAGGAGAAGGCGCTCGACCGCGGCATGCGCGGCCGCGTCTCGCTTGATGCGGTTCTGCGCGAGCGCGCGGTGGTGATTATCGGCGATCCGGGCTCGGGCAAGAGCACGTTTCTCAAGCGTATTGCCACCATCCTCTGCAGAACGATCCTCGGCACGTCTCCGCAGGCTGCGAAAGACTCTCTGGGGCTCGATGCGGCGCCTATCCCGATATTGACGCGGATCTTCGATCTCGCTTCGCACATAAGCAATCACCTGCGTGCGGCCAACGGCGAGCATCCTTCCACCGACGACGACCCGCAATGGCTGTTTCACTTTCTCGATAGTCAATCTCAGGGCTCGAACCGGGGCGCGCGGGCTGCCGATTTCAAACGCGCCTGTAGTGACGGCCGGGCCATGGTGCTTCTTGACGGGCTGGATGAAGCGCCGGATGAACGTTGGCGCGAAACCATTGTGCGGCTGGTCGAAAAGTTCGTGACCGCGTACGCCGGATGCACGGTGGTGGTGACCAGCCGGCCGCGGGGGTATGAGGGCAGCGCGGTTCTCAGCGGCGACAGGTTCAGGCGCGTGGACATTGCCCCGTTTGACGACGATGATGTGCGGCAGTTTCTCACCCGTTGGTCCTCGGCCCTGCATCCTCAAAGCCCCGAGTCTGCGCGCACCTATGCCGCGCAACTGTGGACGGAGGTCAGCGCCCGTCACGAGATCCGGCGCATGGCCTCCAATCCGGTGATGCTCACTGCCCTGGCCATTGTGCACTGGAACGAGCGCAAGATGCCCGAGCAGCGCGCCGCGCTTTACGAGTCAGTGATCGGGTGGCTGCTCTCCGCGCGCAAGAGAAGGCCCGGCCGCGCAACCGACAAGGTGTGCAAAGAGCGTTTGCAGCGGCTTGCCCTTGCCATGCAGACGAACCCGCACGGCAGGCGCGACGTCGAGCGCGGTTGGGCGGCCGGGGCCATTGCGGTAGGAGAACCGGGCATGACCCAGGCACAGGCGCTGGAATTTCTCGAAACCGAGGAGATCGACTCCGGCATCGTAATGCGGCGGGGAAAGATGGTGGAGTTCTGGCACCTGACGTTTCTTGAGTACCTGGCTGCGCGGGCGATTAACGAGATGAAAGAAGAGAAACAGCAGGCGCTGCTGATCGCGGAGCGCCGGCTCAAGGACCCGCAATGGCGCGAGGTGGTGCTGCTCTTTGCCGGCGTGCTCTTCGAGCAGGGCAGCGGTAAAGTCAATGCATTCCTATCCAAGGTGCTGGATGAAGCGGATGCAGTGGTGAAATCGGTTCCTGCGCAGCAGAGGCTGAGCGAGGAGGCGCGGTGCTTCGGGCTCATGGGGGCCATGGTGGCGGATCTTGAGGCTGACAAGTACCAGCCGGGCGATGAGCGCTACGAACGACTCCGCGAGAGAGTGATGGGGATATTCGACGCGGAGAACGCCGCGAAGATCGACCTGGCTGTGAGGCTTGACGCGGCAGAAGCCCTGGGCCAGGGCGGGGACCATCGGCTGGAACATGACAATTGGGTGGAGATTCCCGGCGGGACCTTTGTGATGGGGGAGCAGAAGGACCGGGAGAAGCCCAACTACGATCCTGAGGCGGAGGATCGAGAGTCGCCGGTCCATGAAGTTCATCTTGACAAATACAGCCTGGCCAGATACCCGGTGACGGTACGGGAATTCGGAAGATTTGTGGAGGACGGCGGGTATGGCGACCCCGACTACTGGCCCGCGGACGTGTATGGGAAATGGAAAGAGCCGGGTGAATGGGCTGAGCAGATTGCGCACCCGAACCGGCCGGTCGTGGGCGTGAGTTGGTATGAGGCCATGGCATTTTGTCAATGGAAAGGCGTGAGTCTGCCGACCGAGGCGCAGTGGGAACGAGCTGCGCGGGGACCGGAGCGACAGGACCGGATATATCCGTGGGGGGGTGAAGAGCCCGATCTTACGCGGGCCAACTTTGACAAGACAAAGATCGGCTCCGCCTCGCCGGTGGGACTTTTCCCCGCAGGCAATGTTGCATGGGACAAGCAGGAAGGGCTCTGGCTGACGGACATGGCGGGGAATGTGTGGGAGTGGTGTGGGGACTGGTTTGGGGCGTACTCGGAGGACAAGCAAGAAAGTCCCATGGGACCGGAATCCGGTGAGTGCCGCGTGGTTCGTGGGGGCTCGTGGCGCCACTATCCCAGGTACTTGCGCTGCGCGTATCGGAACAGCTTTCATCCCGATTACCGCTGCGACCGTGTGGGTTTTCGAGTAGTGTCAGTTCCCCGGTATGATGCGTGATGCCTGAGTCGGGCAGCGGGAGCGGCCCGAGCGTGCGAAGAATCATACGGCCCTGATCCGGGTCCTGAGGGTGTGTCACTCAGGCCGAATGGCAAAGCAGGGCGGCGGGACAGCCGGGTGAGGCGTGCCGCCGCTCTTAGTCAACTTTCTGGAGGAATGCATGTCCCAAGGCAACGGCGTGATTTTTATTTCTTCGACAAACGAGGACCTCGCCCCGTTCCGCAAGGCAGCGCGCGACGCGGTACTCGATGCCGGTTTCCAGCCGCTTATGCAGGAGCACTTCGCCGCCGGTGCCCATCCGCCGTTGCCCGAGTGTCTCGACAAAGTTGACAAGTGCGATGCAGTCGTTGCCGTAGTGGCGCAGCGCTACGGGTGGGTGCCCGACGATCAAGACCCGCCCGGTGGCAAGAGCATCACCTGGCTTGAGTGCGAGCACGCCCGCGCGGCAGGCAAGCCCGTGTACGCCTTTCTGGTCGACGAGAACTACCGGTGGCCGGTGGAAAGGGCCCAGAAATTCGAGATCGTGCGAATGATCGATCAGGGCACGGCCACCTGTAAGAAACTCGAAGAGGTAGTAGAGTGCGAAAAATCCCTCAGGGCGTTCAAGTCCTGGCTCGGCAAAGGAGGCGTGTGGAAGCCATTCAGAACCAGGGAGGACCTGAAACACCAGGTCTTCCGAAGCCTTGTCGGTTTTCTCGAGGAGAAGGGCGCCGCTCGCTCCAGGCCTGAGACCATGCGAGCTGAGGAGACTATTGCCCATGGGCGCGCAAGGACGGAAATTGTTCTGCGTTTTCCTCTTGAGTCCGAGGCTCAGACAGGGCAGGTCATCAGAGTGCTCCAGACTCTGCAGAACGAGGCTGTTGCGTGTGAAGCGAGTTTCTTGCAGGAAATGCTTGATGAGGTCAAGGCCCATCCGATCGAGGCTGACGCGGCTCGGCAGCGATTGCGCGACAGCGCGGAGAGTGCCACGACAATATCCCGGCTGCAGGAGGGATCGGGCATAGTGGAAATGGTGTCGGGCGGCCTTGCTCTATACGTGCTTTCGCAGACCATCGGCGCCTCTGCCGCAAAAGCCTGGAGCCAGAGCGGCGCATCCGAACGCTGGTCGCATATTCTGGCCGAGAGTGCCGGAGAATACCCGCGACGCCTGGCGCACTGGATCCACCGATCTCTGAGCTCGGAGACGAACAGACACATACTCCCCATGAACTGGTCTATTAACTTTCGAGAAATCGACACGGGACTGGCGCTTCTCAAACCGCTGGGCGCCGGTTTCAACAACCCGATCGAGTATAACGCCGAGTACATTCTCATCCCCGGCGGTACGATTGCCATGGGTGAGAGCAAAGAGACGGTCACGGTCGGGGATATGTTCTTTGCGAAGTATCCGGTCACCTTCAAACAATACCACCGGTTCGAGCGCTACCTGGACGGAGAAGAACGGGAACTCCAGGAGATGCTGCCGGTGGAAAAATTCATGCGGCTGCTGGCATCGCACGCGGAGAGGATTCCCGGTTTCCCCGAGTATCTCGGTCGGCAAGAGAAGACGGAGCGCGGCCGTTTCAGAAGCGAGGAGGACGGCAACGAGCGCTTTGACCGTCCCGATCATCCTGTCGTAGGTGTCTCGTGGTTTGACGCACGCGCGTATTGTTTGTGGGTGTCTGCGCTGAGCAGGCGTGCAACCAACCAGGACGCCGCGGAAGATACGCAGCATGGGGATATGGAATTTCGACTTCCCACAGAGCAAGAATGGGAATGGGCGGCGGCAGGCAGAGGGATGGAAGGCGCGATGAGAGAATATCCGTGGGGCAATGAGGAACCAAGCGAGCAGCGTGCAAACTATGGCCAGGGCGGGCGCACTTCTCCTGTCGATTCCCATCCTGAGGGGGCAACGCCTGAAGGTCTGATGGATATGGCGGGGAATGCGTGGGAATGGGTGGAGAGCCAGAGGACGGACGGTGATTACAGCCGCGTGGTTCGTGGGGGCTCGTGGGGCATCAATCCCAGGAGCTTGCGCTGCGCGTATCGGCTCGACGTTCCTCCCGAGGACCGCGGCAGCTATGTGGGTTTTCGAGTAGTGTCAGTTCCCCGGTATGATTGATCTTTGCTCTTTGCCCTTTTACCCTCTTCTCCCGACCGCGCGAAGCGCGGCCGCGATTTTTTCTGATCCGGCAGTACGATACCGTAAACCGTCCAACGGTTCTGAGCGTGGAGAGGAAGGATGGCGACGCCGAATGGCCGCGTCGGGCTGAGGGGCACTACCTGCTTCGGACCAGCATCACCGACTGGGCGCCGCTGCGGGTGCATTCCCGTTTTGTGAACTCCCTCGATGAATGAAGACCGTGCCGCTCCTACGGGTCTCTGGCCCTTGTTCGTCTATGGATTTCCACAGATATGCCGGTCCCACGGACCTTTGAGCACGGCGTCTCGCCGCTGAGCGTTGTCCACCCCCCGCCCGTCTCCCAAAGCACGCGTTTCACCAGTCGCAGTGCTACGGAGAACGGGCGTGCGGAGGGCCGGCAGTGCTGAGGAGGACGGGTCGAACCGTGTTTGATATTGACAATTGGTCCTTGTTGAATACGGAGTGAGGGACGGTGGTAACTTGATAAGCTACAACGTATGTTCACCCCATGCCCCGAAAAGCAAGAATCACGATCGCCGGCGCAGTCCACCATGTCATGTCGCGCGGGATTGACGGAATGCCCATCTTCCGATCCGATGCCGATCGCTCAGCCTTCCTGGCCATTCTCAGCAACCAGCTTCAGAAATCCGGCTACCTGCTCTACGCGTGGGTGCTCATGCCCAACCACTACCATCTTGTGCTTCGAACAACAGGTTATCCCTTGGCAGCGTGTATGCGCAGTGTCAATAGTCGATACGCGCAGTACTTCGGGAAGCAGTTGTCAACGCGTGGCTACCTCTTTCAGGATCGGTACAAGTCCATTGTGACGCAAGACCAGAACTATGTCGAAGAGTTCATCCGGTACGTGCACTTGAACCCGGTTCGCGCAGGGATCTGCAAGTCGATTGACGCGCTGAACTCCCATCCGTGGTGCGGGCATTCGGTCCTCATGGGACGGCAGGACGCACCCTACCAGAATGCGACCGATGTCCTGCGCAGGTTCGGCTCGAGTCTCGTGTCTCAACGACAAGCATATCGGCGATTCCTGGAAGAAGGAGTATCGCAGACTGGGGACGTGGTTTCGCTCATCAGAGACGCGAATGGTGAGTGTGAAGACAGCCATTCCTCATCCTGCTGGGTCATCGGCAACCACGACTTCGTGCAACAGGTGATGAAAGACCAGCAAGCGCGACGAGTCCGGCTTGCCCGGCACGCGCGGGAGGGACAGGACATCGAGCACATTGCGGAGAAGGTCGCGGCGGCACTGGGGCTTGCTGCTGCGGATCTACGAAGCAAGGGCAGAGATTCTCCGAGCTCGGTTGCCAGAAAGATATGCGCCCACCATGCTCACCGATTGCAGGGCATTCCTGTATGGCAGATCGCGGACTACTTTGGGGTCAGTTCCTCGGCAGTATCCCAAATGCTGGGGTCGGGCGAGGCCCTGGGTAAGGGACGTGGAGTTATCTCATTAACTTACCACCGTCCGTGCGTCACGAAGCTTTACAATTGAGATGAGGGAGACAGT
>Ga0315288_10012271_pt1 | contig 10776 bp, 11 predicted proteins | sample YL17G11_20_MG_FD_203454 | JGI IMG/M metagenome (GOLD analysis project Ga0315288, IMG submission 203454) | Sediment microbial communities from Yellowstone Lake, YNP, Wyoming, USA - YL17G11_20 | ecosystem: Environmental > Aquatic > Freshwater > Lake > Sediment | place: USA: Wyoming | collected...
CAGCACCCGGTACTTATATGACGGCGACCCCGTGATCGCCGAATACGATGGCAATAATCCGTCGTCCCCAATGGATGCCGGACTACGTAAATACATCTACAGCCCGGGCATGATATCTGATATCTGGGGAACCATGTGTATTTTTTATTGCATTTGCAGTGGCGAGGTATTATTATGATGTTATTGCGTGTTTGGCAAGAGTTGTAGTTACGTTTGTGCCGCACTATGTGATCCAGTGTGGGAATCGGCGTCAAGCGACGTTATTCAACGAGGTGGATTACAAAGCGCATCTTGTTTTAGAAAGAAAAAATCAAAAGAAAAGATTTTTTCCAAAAGTATGCCTAACTTCAATTTTGCAGAACTCATTTAATTTTAGAAAGGAGATGACAATGGGAAAGCAGTTTACAAGGATTCTGAGTGTTTTGGTTGTGGGATTCGTCCTCGGCTCATCCGGGTGCAAGAAGTCTAACGAGGCGCCGCCTCTCAAAGTCGGCGCTATCTTCGCGGTTACCGGAGGCGCGTCGTTTCTCGGTGCTCCCGAGGCGAAGACTGCCGAAATGTTCGTCGACAAGATTAACCGTGCGGGTGGGATCAACGGCTGGAAGATGGAGTTGATTGTGAAGGATTCCGGGGGCAAGCCGGAAAATGCCATCTCCCTGGCAAAACAGCTCATTGATGAAGAGAAAGTCCTCGCAATTATCGGGCCGTCGACGAGCGGCGAGACCATGGCCATCAAGAACATTTGCCAGGAAGGCAAGACCATCCTCCTTTCCTGCGCCGCTGCCGAGGACATCGTCAATCCCGTGGCCAGTTACGTGTTCAAGACTCCCCAGAAGGACAGCGACGCTGTGAGGTGGATCTACAAGACTATGAAGGAAAAGGGTATCTCAAAGGTCGGTGTGATCACGAGCAACGACGGTTTCGGAGTTGCCGGCAGCGCGCAGCTTGCGAAACTCGCCCCCGATAACGGCATCACGATCGCCATCTCCGAGGCTTACGACAAGCAGGAGACCGACCTGACTGGGGTCATCACCAAATTGAAAGGCCAGGATGTCCAGGCGGTTATCAACTGGTCCATCGTTCCCGCCCAGAGCCTCGTCGCCAAGAATATGAAGCAGATCGGACTGGACGTCCCGCTGTTTCAGAGCCACGGTTTCGGGAACATCAAGTATGTCCAGGCGGGCGGTGAGGCCGCAAACGGCACCATCTTCCCCTGTGGACGTCTGCTGGTTGCGGAAGTCCTTCCCAATAACCATCCCCAAAAGGCTGTTCTCGTGGAGTACAAGAAGGACTACGAGGGCCGATACAAGGAAGATACAAGCACCTTCGGCGGCCACGCGTATGACGCTCTGCTGATCCTTACCGAGGCAATCAAAAAGGCCAAAAGCGGGGACCGCGATAAGATCCGTGATGCTATTGAGAACCTAAAGGGCGTCGTCGGGACGGCCGGAGTCTTCAATTTCTCCTCTGCGGATCACAACGGATTGGCCCTGGATGCTTTTGAGATGCTTACGGTAAAAGACGGGAAATTTGCGATATACGAGAAGTAACTCCGGCTTTAAGGGTCGGCAACAGGAGTTGAGTCAGAATGAATCTCCCCCAAATCGTACAGTATTGCCTCTCGGGAATAACAGTCGGCAGCATCTATGCTATTGTCGCCGTCGGCTTCAACATCATTTACAATACCACCGGGATTATTAATTTTGCTCAAGGGGAGTTCCTGATCGTCGGGGCGATGACGGCGATCAGCCTGTGCCGAATCGTTCCACTGCCGGTTGCCATCGTTCTTGCGGTCCTGGTCACGACCCTCCTCGGCGGATTGGTTGAGATAGTTTTTATCAGGCGGGTCAGCAATGCCTCGGTTCTGCGGCTAATCGTGATCACGATCGGCATCTCGATCATCATTCGGGAAGCTATGCTTCACATCTGGGATGAGAAGGTCAGGTCCATGCCTTACTTCACCGGGACAGCGATTTCGAGCATTCCTATCCTGGGAGCTTATATCTCACCGCAGGTCCTCTGGGTGTTGGGAGTCAGCTCGATCATAGTAACGGGGCTGACGCTCTTTTTTCGGTTCACGCTGACCGGCCGTGCCATGAGGGCCTGCGCCGACGATCGGATGGCAGCACGCCTCTGCGGTATCAACGATCGCTGGATGGTCACGCTTTCTTTCATGCTCAGCGCCGGTATCGGGGCGCTGGCTGGCTGCGTGATCTCCCCGGTGACTCAGACGCAGTACGACATGGGAGCACCCCTGGCGATTAAGGGTTTCACCGTGGCGATTATTGGGGGGCTTGGGAACAGCATGGCATCCGTCGCCGCCGGGCTCTTCCTGGGGCTTACGGAAGCCTTCATGATGAGCCAGTTCGAGGTCGCCTATAAGGAGGCCATCTCGATAGTAATACTGCTCCTGATCCTTATGTTTCGACCAAGCGGCATCTTCACGCGGCGCGAGGTGAGCGATCTTAGGACATTATGATGAAGCTTAGGATATATCGCCCCGTCATCGCATGTGTTGTTTTGGTCGTCCTGCTGCAGGTTGTGCTTTCGGCGACCGGCGCTATTTACTACATGACGCAAGTTACCATGGCGGCCTATTACGCCCTTGTCGTGATCGGACTTTGCCTCCTCATGGGCTATGCGGGCCAGGTATCATTAGGTCATGCAGGTTTTTTTGCAATCGGCGGGTACACTTCCGGTGCCCTAACCACCTGCAACCTCTTCGCATACCGCGATACCTCTCTGGTCTCATGGTTCCGCTCGGCTGGTCTGGTTCTGGAGTGGCAGGATATCTATGGCGCAGACATTGTCTCATTTTCCCCGTGGGTGGCTCTTGGTGTGGCACTCATTCTGACGGGCCTGATCGCTTTCCTAATCGGCCTGCCTGTGATTCGGCTCAAGGGGCAGTACCTGGCAATGGCTACGCTTGGCTTCGGCCTGATTATTTACCGCGTCGTTCTCGGGGTACATGTCTTCGGCCAGGCCGACGGTATCTCGAATGTGCCGCCCTTCAGGCTAATGGACGGTCTGGAGGTCAACGGAAGGCCATCCTTTCGTGTCCAGAACTACTATATCGCATGGGCCGTGGTGATGGTGGCCATGGTCCTTGCCATCAACCTGGTTCACTCGCGAGTCGGCAGAGCACTTAGGTCCATCCACCAGAGTGAGGAGGCGGCGCACTCGTTAGGTATAAACACATATCGCTACAAACTCGCCACCTTCGTCTTGAGCGCTCTTTTCGCCGCCGTGGGCGGTGTTCTCCTGACACACTATAATGGGAGCATCGGCCCTTCGGAGGTGACGGTCATAAAATCGATCCGCTATGTGACCATCGTCGCCGTCGGTGGGATGGCAAACCTTTGGGGGGTGCTGCTCATGGGAATCATCCTGAACTTCCTTTCGCTCCGGGGCGTCTTCGGAACGTACGACGACGCTGTCTTTGGGGCCATTTTGATCGCTATAATGCTATTTGCGCCTGACGGGTTGCTGCGTATGCCGCAGTTGCGTGCGTTGTCGTCCCTCTTATCCAGGAGGTTGCATGGATAACGTTCTCCTTGAAGCCAGGAACCTCTACAGGTCCTTCGGCGGGGTTCATGCCGTCAAGGACGTCAGCATCCAGGTGCCCCAAGGCGCAATAAAGGCCGTCATTGGTCCCAACGGTGCTGGAAAGACGACGTTGTTCAACCTGATTGCAGGGACGATCTTGCCCCATGATGGCGCGGTCATTTTTCAGGGCAAGGCTATTACCGCGTGGAAACCACATATCATCGCCGGCATGGGGATTGCGCGGACGTTCCAGACGACGAAGCTTTTTCCTCACATGACAGTCCTGGAAAACGTCATGGTGGGCAGGCATTCGCGCACGCGATCGGGATTCTTCGCCGGAATGCTGAACCTGCCGCGGACGTGGCGAGAGAATCGAGAGGTCGAGGCCGAGGCTCTTGCAATTCTTGAGGAACTTGACCTGATCTCGCACGCCTTCGAAACTGCCTCGAACCTGCCCTTTGGCCAGCAGCGCCTCGTGGAGTTTGCGCGCGCTCTGGCAACGGAGCCGGTCCTGCTTCTGCTTGACGAGCCGGCGGCTGGACTTAACGTCTACGAGACCAAGGAACTTGCCAAGCTGATCCTGAAAACGCGGGACCGTGGTATCACTTGTCTCGTCGTGGAGCATAACATGTCCCTCGTTATGAATATCTCGGATGATGTGGTCGTCCTTGACCAGGGGCAGAAGATCGCCGAGGGGCCCCCACAGGTGATACAGAGAAATCCCAATGTGATCCGGATTTATCTGGGTGATAACTATGCTTAGAATCTTGAACCTTGAAGCCGGGTATGGTCTGTTACGGGTACTAAAGGGAATTTCCCTCCACGTGTCGCCGGGTGAGGCGATTGCGATCATCGGGGCAAACGGCGCGGGCAAGACTACCCTTCTGAAGACGATTGCCGGTATCATAAGGTCCCGCTCTGGTACTATCCTGTTCGATAATCAGGAGATCCAAACCGCACCATCCGAAAAGATCGTTGAGCTCGGATGCTCCCTTGTTCCTGAAGGCCGCCACGTTTTCAGTACTTTGACTGTGAAAGAGAATCTGATCCTCGGTGCGTTCTCCCGCATGGGGAGGAGGAACAAGGCGAGCATTTCCGCGAGCATCGAGGAAGTGTACAAGCTCTTCGGCATCCTCAAAGATCGGGAGAACCAGCTCGCCGGTACACTTTCGGGGGGGCAGCAGCAAATGCTCGCCGTCGGGCGAGCCCTCATGTCGAGACCGAGACTTCTGATGATGGACGAACCGTCCCTGGGAGTTGCGCCGATCGTTGCGAGGGACATTTATAATACCATTGTCAGCCTGAAACGCAACGGTTTGACGATCCTCCTTGTCGAGCAGAACGTACGTGCGGCCCTGGCAGTTGCGGATCGCGGTTATGTTATTGAAACGGGGCAAATTGTCCTCGATGGAACATCCAAAGAACTATGTGATAATTCGGAGGTCCAGCGGGCGTACCTCGGGAAAGAATACCGAACAATCGATTAGTGAGGAAACCAAGAGCCAGGCAATCCTCTATAATCTCAAGTGCGAGACGATCCCCCGATTTTAATAGGGACGCACCATTATTTTCTTGTCGTTTTTCAATGATGGATAATGTTTATGTTCCCGGCAGACCGCTTGCGGTTCCAATCGGCCCGGCCGTTCGGGATTGCGTGGTTGGCAATCTCGTGAAGCATAGCTTCATAGACATACCAGCCGAAGAGTTAATAGTCCGTCGCTCGGGGCAATAGGGACGAGGGAGGAAAACCGGTGGAGGAGGGAAGAAGGACGTAATACGTAATACGAGATACGAATTTTAATTGACTTTTGCCTTCTTAACCGATTAATATAAAGTCGCCGAGTAAATCTTGAGTGTCGGCTCACATGTAATGGAACGCCGGATATGAAAGGATTGGCAAATGTGCAAAACATGCGGATGCAGTTCGGGAAAGAAAACCAAGACCAAAACAAAGGCCAAAAAACCCAAGACCAAAGCCAAGAAAAAATAGGCTCCAACGCCTGATACAATTTGAGCTGAAGCGTTCGTTTGCTTCTTTCACGAGGCTTGTCCTGAGCATTACCGAAGAGTCGAAGGGTGTCGGGCCAGCAATCAATAGCGGCCGTCACGGACACAACAGCAGGGGGTGTCTTTTTCCAACGAAGATCAGCCGTGCCGAAGCTCGCCTCTGGTGTTCGTGACATTGCCCGGCAATAACGGCGGATTGGTCTCGTGCGGCGGGCGCCGTCGCTTCGGCATGGATGTTACTAACTCTCTTTCCAGTACCGCCGGACGATACCGTCTCTGACCTCAAACGCGACGGTGTGTTCCACATCCTTTTCATCATTGATTACTATGGGCGGCGGAAACATGACAAATTTATTGTCCTTTTTCCTTACGCATTTGTACTTGAGAATTTCGCTGCCGTCATCGTTGAGAATTTGCTCGCTCGGCTCGCCAAACGTCTCGACCACCCAGTCCCTCGTGGTCTGGCCGCACTCTACCTGCTTGAGCGTCTCATTTTCGACGCCGGTATACTGCTCGTCTGTTTGGCAGACCACGCATCCGACAACCAGAACCGACGCGGCAACCAGAGCCGCAAAAAGACCAATCTCGCCGCATTTGTGTAATTTCATTTTGTGCTTCTCCTTATAATCAATAATCAATGATCACTATGTCTTCCGGTATGGCGACGACGTCACGGTGTTGCGGGCCGAGCAGTTTTTTGATTTCGGTGCTGTGCTTGCCCGCCAGGATTTTCATCTGGGCGCTGCCGATGCTGGTGACGGCCTTTGCGTTCTCGTTGAGCATCACGACGGCACCGGCCTCGAACGCGCCACTGACGGAAACCACCCCGCTCGGCAGCAGGCTCTTGTGCGCCCTGACGGCTCGCATCGCGCCTTCGTCGATCAGGATTGTGCCGGCGGGGCTGCTGTTGAGAATCCATCTCGAACGGTTGGAGAGCTTTCGCTTCGGCATGAAGATGGTACCGATTTGTTCCCCGGCAATGATTCTGCCGATGACGTTTTGCAGCCGGCCGTTCGCCAGGACGATTCGGCAGCCGGCGTTGGAGGCGATTTTCGCCGCCTCGATTTTTGTCTTCATGCCGCCCGTACTGTGCCGGCTGCCCTTGCCGCCCGCGTTGCGAACAATCTCGTCGGTGATTTCGAAAACAGTTGTGATCGGCTTTGCGTCTGCGGAGACCTGCGGATTTTTGTCGTAAAGCGCGTCAATATCCGTGAGCATGATCAAAAGGTCGGCGTCGATTTTGCTGGCAACCAGCGCGCTGAGCTTGTCGTTATCGCCGAAGGCCGAGCCGATCTCGTCCGTGCTGACGCTGTCGTTCTCGTTGAGAATCGGCACGACGGCCAGATTCAGCAGCGTCTCGATCGAATTGCGAAGGTTCAGGTACGTTTTCCTGTTATTAAGCACCTCGGCGGTCAGCAGGACCTGTGCGACGGTGACGCCGTAACGCAGAAACGATTTGCGGTACTCGGCCATCAGCAGCGGCTGACCGATAGCTGCGCACGCCTGACGCATCTTTATATCCTTCGCCCTCTCGGCCTCCAACTGACCGAGACCCATCCCGATGGCCCCGGAGGTCACAATGACCACCTGCCGGCCGGTCTTGAGCACAGAATTGACCTGACCGGCGATTCGACTAAAGTACGCAGCGTCAACGCCGCCGTTTTTCGTTAGAATATTAGTGCCGATTTTTATAACTATTCGCTTTGCCTTGCTAAAGTCTCGCATATTTAACCTGCTGAATTAATGATTACCTATGTTCTATGTTAATGAGCCGCATTCTGTAGATATTCGACTATCTTATGCACGTGTGTCGATGGGTTGCAGTCGCTCAGATCCTCAATGTCATTATGCTGCTCCTTCAACACCTCTTTGGAATGTTTGATCGCGTCGGCAGTCTTTGGATAAACAACATCAAAGATAGTCTTATCGCTCTCACAATAAGCACAGTGTTCTCGCCGTAATGCCGATTTAGCCTCTTGACTCGTACCAAAAGGAGCGCTGGTTTTCCTAAAGTGTAATATATACCAGTACTCAAAACATGGATTGCTCAAAATAACTTCCAGCTTATTGCCTTCTGCCTTATTTACAGCTCTTGACAGCGATTCGGCTTTAGGTGCTTCAACATCAATCACACAATACACCACATCGTATGCAGATCTTCCTACGCTCGTCTTTGCAACGCGTCTTCTTTCCCCCCTCAATTCAATCGCACGATTCACAACAGTGATAGCCGCAGCACCTTCTCCGACAATTTCAACTTCTACCGTTGCCAATCGTAACTTACTTTTTAACGAATTGAAATATATGGGCTCAGTCTTACTGCCTTCAGAAACAATGAGAATGCTCTTGCGAGGCTCCTTTGAACCTTCTCGACGCTTGTAACTATCTATGTTTCTTTGTTTTCTGCTAACCATTCAATTCAAACGACTTAATAATAGGCAGCGCTCCATACCTACCGGACAGATACCCCTTCTGCATAGCTTCACCCTTTCTCGGCTTATAGTCTAACATCGAATATAAACGGGTACTACCATGTTCATCCTTCTCGGTAAACCATATTTGATCTCGCCTGAATAATTCCGGGTCCAGAAGCGTCGTATCATGCGTGGCGAAGATCAATTGTGCCCCTTTTCTTGAAGACCTTGGATTCTGAATGAAGTTGATCAATTCGCGTACGAGAGATGGATGTAAACTTGTCTCAAGCTCGTCAACTAACAAAGCTCTCCCCAGCACAAGTGCCAACAACCAAGGACCTGCAAGTTCAAAAAAACGTCTTGTTCCATTCGATTCGTCGAGACTTGAAAAACGTACCTCTTTGCCGGTAGGTTCGGCTCGATGATTGAATTCTACTTCAAGTCTACCTTTTGGATTTCTCAAAATTCCTTCTCGAACACTTTCCAGCATATCTGCCGGAAGTTCCATCTTTTCAAGTTCAAACTCTTCAATCTTAATATTTACTCCGTGGATTCCGAAATCAGCACGTCGCATAACATTATTTAGATAAGTATACAAGGTTTTCTTCCATGTTTCATCCTCTTGGGCATCCATCACCATATCAATCGTCGTCACTGGTGACCGTTCCGAAGGTAGAATAATCTGAAATCTTTCCGAAAACCATTCGTAAACAGAAGTCAATTGTTTATTGTTCCATTGCGCCCCAGCAGAGAGAAATAGGATGTTGTTTATAGTTCTGTCTTTTAACTTCTCTCTCTCCCCTTTCAGATAAGATCCAAAACTCCATTCGGTTTCTTCTGTCTTCCTATCGAACTTCCGTTCAAACCAAGTCTGCGCAATGTCTCTTGACCGGCCTTTGGGATATGCGTAAAGCCATTCGTCGTGAATTCTCTCGGTGGTTGCAGTGAAGCCGTATTGATAACGCGATTCTTCATGGATGAAAGTGACCTCAAAAGAACTTGGTTCATTGCGGTATTTGTCGTGTAACTTAAATGGAGCCACCGGTAGTCTCTCCCCAGGCTTGCCCGGCTTTTCAATTATGTCCCGCATTGTAGATAGAGCCTTTATCAGATTGCTCTTGCCGGATGCATTTGGTCCGTAGATACCAACGGCTTTTAGTAGACGCAATTTGCCCTGGTCCACACAATTCGTGTCCAGGTGCGTATCTCTGCTTGCGACAAGACTGAGCGTCTGCTCTTCGCGAAAAGATCGGTAATTGGCCACCTTGAATTCGACTAACATTTGTTTTTCCTTATAATATAAAAGTAAATTTTGCAATCTTCCTGCGCAAAATAGCTTTGCATTCAATTATGAACTAAATTAAGAATATCGGATAAAATTGAGTCCTGCAAGAGTATTTTTGATCGAAAACGTAAAAAACTACAAAATCCGCTTTCAGTACCCGCCGAGTAAATCGGCGGGCTAAATATTTTTCTGATTCACTAATTTACTATCCTTCTGTGCGTGAACTTTTTTTTTGCATCTGGGCCGGAGTAGTCGGCGACGGTTTGGCCGGAGCCGAACATTTTCCATTTATAGATTACGAGGCCTTCGAGGCCGACTGGGCCTCGGGCGTGGATTTTGTTTGTGCTGATGCCGACCTCGGCGCCGAGGCCGTAGCGGAAGCCGTCGCTGAAGCGCGTGCTGCAATTCCAGAAAACATTCGCCGAATCGACCAGTGACATGAACCGCTCGGCCTTGCTCTTGTCGGCAGTGACGATTGCGTCGGTGTGTTTCGAGCCGTAGCGGTTGATGTGCTCGATGGCGGCGTCCAGGCCTTCGACTATTTTTATCGAGAGGATGTAATCGAGATACTCGGTCGAGAAGTCCTCTTCGGTCGCCGGTTTGACGTCGATGATCGAGGCCGTTCGCTCGCAGCCGCGAAGCTCGACGCCGTTTTGCTCCAGGGCGGCTTTTGCCTTGGGCAGAAACTCTTCGGCAATCGCACCGTCGACCAGCAGCGTCTCGGCGGCGTTGCAGACCGCGACGTACTGGCACTTGGAATCGACGGTGATATTCACGGCCATATCGAGATCGGCGCCGGCGTCTACGTACACGTGGCAGATGCCGTCGGCGTGGCCGAGGACAGGGATGTTCGTATTGTCCATGATGTAGCGGACGAATTCGTTCGAGCCGCGCGGGATGACCAGGTCGATGGATTCATCGAGGGCCAGCATCTGGGCGACGTCCTGACGCGTCTCTAAAAGCTGAATCCAGCCTTTGGGCAGGCCGGCTTTTTCGCTTGCATCAGCGATTGTCCTGGCCAGGATACGATTGGTTTTGGCCGCTTCGCTGCCGCCTTTGAGCAGGACGGCGTTACCGCTTTTCAGGCAGAGGGTCGATATCTGCACAAGGGCGTCCGGGCGGGATTCGAAAACCACGCCGATAACGCCTATGGGGCAACTGACCTTGTAAAGCTCCAGGCCGGCGTCAAGCTCGATAGCGCTCAACGTCCTGCCCGCGGGGTCGTCGAGCTTGATCAGGCTCTCGATGCCGGCGACGGTCTGGGCGATTTTGCCATCGTCGAATTTCAGCCGCTTGAGCAGCGGGGCGGCCAGATTATTCTTTTGGGCCTCGGTCAGGTCCTGCTGATTGGCCGCGACGATTTCGACGCTGCGCTGCTTGAGAGCCTTTGCGATTTCAGCCAGGGAGTTATTTTTTATGTCAGTGTGGACAGCCGCCAGCCGGATCGAGGCCGACTTGGCTGCCGCCGCGATTTCGCTAATATTCATCTTCAAATTCCTGTTGACTAATTTTTGTTGAACGATT